>Ga0209526_10002753_pt1 | contig 11858 bp, 10 predicted proteins | sample JacPinW_OM2H0_M1_FD_188566 | JGI IMG/M metagenome (GOLD analysis project Ga0209526, IMG submission 188566) | Forest soil microbial communities from Algoma, Ontario, Canada - Jack Pine, Ontario site 1_JW_OM2H0_M1 (SPAdes) (version 2) | ecosystem: Environmental > Terrestrial > Soil > Boreal...
CCCGCTTCGTTTTTTCTTCTGCGGGACCTTCATTGAGCACAGCGCCTGGCCGCGGACAACCTCACCCGGCACTCTTCGATACAATGAAGTACGATGGCCGAACACGAAGCAGGCAGATCAGCGCATCCTCATCCGGTACCGGCACCAACTCCCGAGGCATGGATCAAGACGGAGCTGGCACGACACCCGCAGCGCCCTTATCCAATGGACTTCATCGAAGCACTCTTCACCGACTTCAGCGAGATCCATGGCGACCGCGCCTTTGGCGACGACGCAGCGATGAGCTGTGGCATGGCCTTCTTCCACGGCGAACCGGTCCTCGTCGTCGGTAATCTGAAGGGCCGCACACTCAAAGAGCGCGTCGCGCGCAAGTTCGGCAGTCCCGATCCTGAAGGCTACCGCAAAGCCCTCCGCACCATGAAGATCGCCGAGAAGTTTGGCCGTCCTGTCTTTACCTTCATCGATCTCGCGGGCGCCAACCCCGGCATCGGCGCCGAAGAGCGCGGCCAGGGCGAAGCCATCGCCCGCAACTTGCGCGAGATGGCGCGTCTCCCCGTTCCCATCATCGTCACCATCACAGGCGAAGGGGGCTCCGGCGGCGCGCTGGCCATTGCCGTCGGCGACCGCGTCAATATCCTCGAAAACGGTTTTTACTCCGTGATCTCTCCCGAAGGCTGTGCCTCCATTATCTGGCGCGATTCGAGCAAGGCCGAAACCGCCGCCATCGCTATGAAGATTATGTCCACGGACCTAAAGGACCTCGGCATCGTCGACGAGATCATCCCCGAGCCCGATGGGGGCGCCCACAGCGACTACGAAGCCGCCGCGAAGCTTTTCGGCGACACCCTCGAGCGCCAGCTCCTCACCCTCTCGAATCAGGGCATCAAAGAACTCCTCCACGCCCGCTACCAGAAATTCCGCCACATGTGCCAGTTCTTCGCCCTCGGCGCATAAAACGGGACGCCTATAAGTGCGTCTCTCACCGTGCGGAGTTTGAGTCGGGCGCCGTGTTCGCAAGCGGTGTAATTTCACTCCAATTCATCGTCGCCTGGCAGGGATTCGTAATCAGAATCAAGCACGGGGCCGCTCCAGAAGGCGGCGGGTTAGGTGGAGTTATTGCTGCGCTGACCGGGTCCAAGGTCACCTGGAGTCCGCCTATGAAATCCACGGTTGAGACGGGCAATACGGTGGCCACGGTGGTGGTTCCGTTAGTACCTAAGATCACGTCCGTGTATTGACATCCCGGCATGAGGATAGTGCCCGCAACGAGGTCCAGAAACAGTGTGGTGTGGCTTACAACCGCTCCTCCCAAGGCAAATCCGTCGGTAAAGAAGGCGTTGCGCCCTTGGACAAGAGGTAAAATACCTCCGCCCGACCACGTAAAGGTTTCGGTGATGACGCCGGGAAGCGGTGTCACATACACAGCCGTCCCCGCACAGGAATAATTGGCTGTCGAGACGGGGAAAATAGCCTGGACGGGGAATTCCGGAGTTGAGTTTGGTTCTATGGGCGGTTTGTGGATGACCGGGCGGTGTAGCCGAATATCCTGGCGAAAGGCGATGTTGAAATTCACGGTCTGTTTTAGAGAGTCCTCACCCGCTGCTATGAACTGGAACGGCCCTTGCCAGTAGGTGAGGCGAGCGATATTACTGTTGTGTCCGCGTACGCTGACCTGGACGTTTCCCCCCGAGCCGTTTCCCGAGGGGGAAAGATCGCCACAGGTGATCAAGTCCGGTTTCGCGTTCAGGCAAGTCGCGAGTTCGGCGCCGCCGGTCGTGGCGGTTGTACCTGACGAGGGATTGTCCCCGCCCACGGTGACCGTCGCCAAGTCACTCCCGAAGATCCCCGTAAGCAAGAGGTTGTTGGGAGGGTCAAAGGTTCCTGATTCATCCACCTCCACTTGGTCGATGCTAGGGGCCAGCAGGCCAAACACTTGTGAATCTTGGGTCAACGTTGGATTGATGGTGAAGTCCAGGAGCGCCCCGCTACCCTGATCAACACCCAAGTTGTGTTCCTGAATGTCGTTATTTATGACGGACCGCCAGTCGAACGGTCTCTGATTGAAGTTGGCCTCTTTGAAAAACTGATTGGCACCTAAGAGGCGATCAAAAACAAGTCGAGCTGAGCTAGTTGCGACACCGTCGTCTACTTTGGCGGTCCAGCCGGCATATACTGACGCATTTTTGTCAAGAAAGGCCTGCTTCAGATTCTGAGCATTTTGTCCGCCTGACTCCCGTGGGTCGTCGGAGCCGCAGGCATCGATATAAACAAAGCTGGAATTGCTAAATGGTTTGAAATACTTCCTCACAAAATTAGAAGTAAAAGCATAGTGCATTTCTTTGACCCGTTTCTTGCCGGGAAATCTGGCCAATAGGGCAGTCATGTGGATGAGGTTCGGCGAGCTTGGTGACAAATCGGCAGCGAGACGCATGTCCATATATGCATCCGCCTTTGTGCTGCTCCAGATTCCGTAGTCCCAAATGCCTGGCGGCCTACCGTGAAAACCCCCGTGGGAGGTGAGGTAGAAGACACCATCGCCACCGGCAGCTCTCAGCGAACCGTTCAGGTCGACGCTGACGTCTGGACTGGCCACGAGGTAATTCTGTGGCACGAGCATATTTGTTATGTCGTGAAGCAAAATGGCGTCCGCGAAGGGTGGATAAGGAAGCGTGTTTCTCAGGCTAACCGAAGAAGAGATTGGGAGCTCCGAGGGCGTCTTCGCGGAAGAGGGTGCAGCCAGTGTTCTCACAAGGGGTGGAGATGATAAGCCAGACGTGAAATTGGTAGTTGTTGCTGATTGAAGTAGAGAGGTGCTTGATGAGGCAGCTAAACCGTCGCGATCGTTGGCGATGATCAATTCCTCCCCGTTTGCGAACGTAGCCCAAACGGATGAAGAGGGCACATCAATATCTGAATCGATGAATCCAGGGCGGCTCCTGAAGTAATTGAGCATCGTCTGGTTGTCTGCGGCAGGATCAATCCCAGGCAGTGAGTTGGCTACGTCCAACACGTCGTCAAGAACGATCCAGTGCTGAATCACTGTAAGGGTGGACTCACTGGGCACCATGATACTGACGAAACGATTGAGGGCGAAGCCAAGGGTTTGCGTACCGACCTGGTAGGTTCCCCGCACGGTCAAAAGATAATTTGCACCCATAGAGACCGCTGTGCTGTCGAACCGCAGGTCAAGCACCGCGTGATCTCCCGCAGCCCATGTATTTTCGGACACGGGCAGCGCCAAGTTGGTGGGAGTCGTGTGCCCCAATGTCACAAAGGTTATCTTTACATTGTCGGCATCAACGCTTCCTGTGTTGAATATAGGGAGAAACACGACAAATTGGCTGCCCGTTACTCCCGAAATTGCCGATTGCGTCGAGAAAACTGGTCCCGATTGTGCGGACACCCGCGGCACGCAGCCCGCAAGAAGAGCTCCCGATGCAATAAACCTCAGCAACCATTTGGATAGAGATCGAACGAGCATGGCAGCGCCTCCTTGAGGATTGCGAGTGTCCCGTTACCCACAGACGATGTGTCGTAGAATTGCGAAGCGTTTAGTAGGTGCGTTTGAAGCGCTTTCGCCATGCGGCAACGAGCGCGAGGCCGCTGCCAAGCAGCACGAGGGAAGCCGGCTCGGGTATGGGTGTCCCACCCCCACCTCCACCGCCGCCTCCAGCGCTTCCCCCAGAAACAGCAACATCCACCGTTTCTATAGTGCTGAAGTCGCCGTTGACGTCTTCCAGCTGAACATCAATCGAGAATGTGGATCCGGACGAGACGGTCCCTAATTGAAGGTTGAATAAATTCAGGATTGAGGTTGTCGTTCCATTTCCTATGGAAAAATCCGTTGAGGTGCCAAGCAATTGATCGGGCGTGACAGATGTCGGGTCGTAATTGAAAAAGTTGAAGAAAACATCCGTTGCGTTGAGGTCCGCACCGGAACCATTGGTAATCGTCCCGGTAAACGTGGCGTTTCCGCCGCTCGCCACTGTCAGTGTTGCTGCCGTAAGCTGGAAGGAAATTCCATCCGCTTTTGAGGGACTGACTGTCAGGAAAAGAAAGCCAAGAATCCCGCACAGGGAAAGGAAGAATCTGCGCCAGTCTAAAGGTGCTCTCATGTAAGCCCCGGATTCTGACGCTTGCGCCGGAAAACTCCCATTCCGGTGAGGCCGATGCCCAGCAGAAGCAGCGACGCAGGTTCGGGCGCCGGAGTTGTCGGATTCAAAGGCGTTGACGTGAGTGTCGCGTCGTAGAGTCCAGGATCGTTGGTGATGGTCAAAAACGCCGGTCCGACAATGTTCTCAACTTGTTGCCCGGTGAGCGTGCTATTTAAAACCATGGAGTCCGTTTCGCCCGAGCAAAGTCGCGTGAGGCAGCCGCCTTGGTCAACCGTTAACAGCGTCAACTGGGTGGACTGTCCAACGGGCAAGCTATTGAGCATGGCCACAAACTGACTGAAAGTTCCAGACACGGCAAAACTTAGCTGGCTCTGAATGCCGGTACCGTTGAAATCCAGGGTGTTGTTCGTCAGCGTAAAGATCATGTACTGCTGCCCTGAAGGACCAGTTAAATCTGCAAACGACGGGCCCAGAATGTTCGTGTTGGTCCAACTCGGCGGAGTTGGGGTGGGATGGGACGAAGGGAACGGATTGGTCGTTGAGTGGAAAGCCCAGGCAACGGCGGTGTCCACGCTGATAAAACCGGCGTTGTTGATGCTAAAGACGGTGCCCCCGTAGACGGTCGCCCCGTTCGATAGCCCCACTGTATCGGCGTTGGCACGCAGGGCTCCTACAGTCAAAGTGCAGATCGCAAGGCAGAGCAAAAGGTAAGCCGAAGTGGACCGAGTTTTCATTGGATTCTCCTGACTGGATCTGGCGTAGCCGTGGGACTCGCCGAACAGCCCGATTTCTTACAGCCGCGCACAGAAAGCTCTGTGACGTGAAGCACGCTTTTGCACAGTTGGCATTGGCGATCAAGAACCTTGTCGGTGGCTTATTGGTTCCTCAGCAACTTACTGATTTCAATGCGTTAAGCCTGGCCGGTTCCGCCGAGACTTATCGCAGATTGGCTATTGAAACATGGTAGACTCAAAAACTGTCCCAGACGGAGTGGGCGGATGACCGCTATCCCCAACCAGCCACGGATGGTTAAGTTCGGCGTCTTCGAGGTGGACTTCCAGAGCTGTGAAGTCCGCAAGTCTGGCATGAAACAGAAGCTGGTTGGCCAGCCTTTTCAGGTTTTGCAAGCGCTGCTTGAAAACCCTCAGGAGATAGTCACGCGGGAGCAACTTCGGCAGCGGCTGTGGCCGGAGAATACCTTTGTTGATTATGACCTGGCGCTCAAGAAGGCTGTCAACCGTTTGCGGGGAGTGCTGGGCGATTCAGCCGAGAACCCTCATTTCATAGAGACAATTCCACGCCAAGGCTATCGGTTCATTGGCACGGTCGAGGCCGTCGTGCACGGGCCTAAGTACCTTCCGGCTTCTGCGACTCTTCCTTCGACAAGAAGAACGGCGTGGAAGTGGATCGTCGGCGCAGGTCTGGGTGCGTTGGCCCTAGTGTTGTTTGCGTTTAACGCCGGTAAGTTTCGCACGCGCATCTTTGCAGGCTCACGCCCACCGGAAATTCACTCCCTGGCAGTCTTACCCCTGAGCAACCTTTCTGGTGATCCCGAACAAGAGTATTTCGCGGATGGAATGACCGACGAGCTGATTACCGACCTCGCGCAGATCAGTGCGCTGCGCGTGATCTCGCACACATCGGTCATGCACTACAAAGGCACCACTAAGACGCTGCCACAGATTGCTCGAGAATTGAACGCCGATGCTGTACTGGAAGGTTCCGTGCAACGCTCGGGAGATCAAGTCCGTATCCGAGCTCAATTAATTTACGCGGCCACGGACCGGCATCTCTGGGCGGAGAGTTACGAGGGCAGTTTGCGCGGCGTGCTGGATTTGCAGAATAAAGTGGCCACCGAGATTACAAGGCAAATCAAAATCCAGGTCACGCCGGAGGAGAAGACGCGCCTTGCCAGCGCCCGGCCCGTGAATTTGGAAGCTCACGAGGCCTATCTCAAAGGCCGCTACTACTTGAACCAGCGAACCGAGAAAGGCTTCCAACAATCAGTCCAGTACTTTAACGAAACCACACAAAAAGATCCCAACTACCCACTGGGCTATGCCGGCTTGGCTGATAGCTACATCTTGCTCGGCGAATACAGTCTGCTGCCACCCAAGGAAGCCTTCGCCAAAGCACGGGCTGGGGCTACCAAAGCTCTGGAACTCGACGACTCATTGGCCGAAGCGCACAATGCGCTTGCAGCGGTGAAAGTAGATTATGACTGGGATTGGTCGGGGGCCGAGCGCGAATTCCGGCGTGCGATTGAGCTGAACCCCGGCTATGCGACTGCACACCAGTGGTACTCCGAGTTGTTGTCGCAGATTGGCCGGCACCAAGAGGCCCTTGCCGAGATCAAACTGGCAGAGCAACTCGACCCTTTCTCGCTTATCATCAACGTTGTGCACGGTGATGCACTTCGAAGCGCGGGGCGATACGACATGGCAATTGAGCAATTGCAGAAAACGCTCGAGATTGATCCCAATTTTGCTCACGCCCATTTTCATCTGGGCATGACGTATCTGCTTAAAGAAGCGCTTGCGGACGCGATTGCCGAGTTTCAGAAAGCTGTAAGCCTTTCTCCCAACGTCACCGACTACAAAGGAGGTTTGGGATACGCCTACGCGGTTGCCGGAGAGCGGGCTGAAGCGCGCAAGCTGCTGGAGGAGTTAAAGACGCGATCCAAACAAAGCTATGTCCCATGGTTCTACATCGCGGGGATTTATGCGGGGCTGGGGGAGAAGGACCAAGCCATCGCGAACCTGGAAAAGGCCTACGAGCAACGCGAGCAGGGGCTCGCGGTCATGAAAAGAGAGCCGATGTTCGATCCGCTGCGCTCCGATGCGCGGTTTCAGGAGTTGCTGCGCCTCATGAATCTTCCTCCTGAAGCTCCGACAGCAGCTTTGGCCCACAACTGAGCAAAACCATCAATTAGTAGTAACGACGCAAGGGAAGAAGTGAAAACAAGCTGAACGAGACAAGGAAAAGAAGAATCATCTCTTGGCCTATCTACGCCAACATCCAGAAGAGCTCCGTCCGTTTTCGGGCCGAAGACGCAAGCGGAGCGACTCCCGCTAAGCCCCAAAAGAAGGAAACCATCTCGAAGCGGTTGGAAACCCGACTCCGTCGGAAGCCCCCGGCTCTATTCCGCCCCGTGCCGCTTTCGCTACGCCCGCCACATCGCGCCAGCTCCTAATCCTCTCGAATCAAGGCCTTAAGGAACTCCTCCATGCCCGCTATCAGAAATTCCGCCACATGTGCCAATTCTTCGCCCTTGGCGCCTGAGAAGAAAACCTCAAGGATGTTGTGTCTGTTTGACAGAGGTTTACTTTGTGTCAACAGCGGCAGCTTTATCCCGTGTAAGAGAAAGAATTCTCAGGCAATATTTCATTAGGGGCTTTCCGATCCTTTGGCATCTTTTCAAAGACGACCTGCGGGTTTTGGAGGCGGATCAATGACGTTTTCGAATTACAAAGTGGAGCGGATCGGATTCGGCTTGATACTGTGTATTGCTCTGCTGATGGCCTTTGAACCTTTCGTCAGAATGCATGACCCCAATGGCTCCCGAGTCAGCGACGCTTTTGACCTCCCCTCCGGGATAAGGCAACTCCAGTCTGAACTTCGGATCGCCGCGCCTATCAAGTCTGCTCTCTATAGCGGGCCCGCCGGCACTCCCTATCAGACAACTGCCGCGACACCCGGGCCCATGCCGGTGCCCTTCAGCATCCAGACGGCCTCGATTGTTCCATGGTTCGTCTTCGCAGCCTTGGCCTTCACTTTCCTGGCGCTGCTGGATCTTCTTTTCCTTCAGAAGGGGGTTGCGCTGCTTAGCGTGGCGGGAGGCATTTTTGCCGCGAGTGCCCTGGTGCACGTGCAAATACTGAGCTCTGACGTGCAGGCCTGGACGGATGCGATGATGAGCATAACCGAACTCAGCTCACCGAGTGATGCGGCGCTGGGCGTGCGGGTTATGATGGCGAATTCGTTTCTGATAAGTCCTGGAACCGGATTGTACATGCTCACCATATGCCTGCTTCTGGTGCCTCTTCTTTCGCTGACGCGCGCTATTCCGCGGCTCCGCGATGTCATTCGAAGTGATGCAAGAATCCGCACTTCACAGAAAATTCATATTCGCCCGATTAATTCGCAATATCCGGAGGAGACTTGCGCGAGTTTGGACTTATCGCGAAGCGGTTTATATCTTGAAAGTCCCTCGAACCACTATTATGTGGGGATGGAAGTCTACTTGACCCGCAATGTTCCCGCGGGAGTCGCGCCGAACGATGACGAACACGGCCATGTGGTGCGGGTGGAAAAGGGGAAAAACCCCGGCTGCCGGTTTGCGATCCACATCATTCCAAAGGTTTAGCAATAGACATCCAAGGCAGGCTGACCATTGGCGCCGGGGCGACCAGAGCTACCTCTTTGCCTTCTGCGCTTAAATCCTCATTTCTCCTCCTCTTCCCACCCCGTGCCGCTTTCGCTACGCCAGCCGCATCGTTTCGTTGTCCCATCTCCTCCCCCGCACTAATCTGAATGAGCATCGCACCACTACCAGCTCAGGGGACTCAAAGCCGCGTTGCAAGCTGTCAACAAAGGACAGAGCCATCATGTCGGAACCTTTCCGCCCGTACGAAAAATTGGTCGAGATCACCATCTTCGGCAAGAAATTCCAGGTGCCGGAGCGCAACTCCTTGCTGCGCTGCTTTCAGTTCATCAGCCCGGAAACCATCCCCTACGGGCGTTTTTGCTGGAACCAGGATTGTCAGTATTGTCGCGTCACCTGCCAGCTTCCCGATGACGACGAGCCGCGCGAAATGCTCTCCTGCAAATTCATCGTCATGCCCGGTATGGAAATCACCGAAATGAGCCAGGAACTCAAGTGGTGCCTCCGCTCCAAGCTTCCCTCCGACGCCGCAGTTTCCAAGTAGCGGCAATCGGGCGCGTGCTAAAGCCCGCTTCCGTGAGAATCACAAACAGTGGGCTGGGAATGAAATGGATTAGAGTCGTCCTGTTTGCCCTTGCTGCACTGCTATACGGTGCCGAACACACGGCGCTTCTCTTGGCACAACAGAGGAACGTAGCCGTAGAGTGGAAAGCCCAATTGGCCAAGGCCAAAGCTGGCATAGCGAAAGGCCCAAAGTCGGAGTTCCGGCACAACCAAGCGGGTGTGGCGTACGACGCCCGAGGTGACCTCGAGAACGCGGTCAAAGAACTAAGCCACTTCACTTGCACTTCCTTCCATTTGCCTCTCCCTCTTCCTTGATCTACCATTTTTGTTTATGGATGTCCCCACACTTTTACCTTGCGATGGCTGCGGCCAGCTTGCCTCCGCCGAACACATTGCGCGCCGCCTGCAGCGCCTCGAATCGGCCACGCGCTTCCGCCCCATCCACATCCAAGCCTTGCTGCTCGCCGCTTCCGCCCCCCATCGTGACTCCGAGTTTCTCTACTCGCCCGGGGCCCCGTGCACCGGCCTCGCAGGCGATCTCCTCGCCGCCCTCTCCATCTCCACGGCAGGGAAGTCTTCCGAAGAAGTCCTCGCCGACTTCCAGAAACGCGGCCTCTTCCTCGCCTATCTTCTCGAGTGTCCCGTCCTGCCGGGCATCAGGCGCGCCGAAGCTGTTGATGTGCTGGACCGCCATCTCCCGCAAGCTGTCGCCAGGATCCGCCGCTCGCTGAAGCCCAAGCGCGCCCTCGTTCTTTCAGAGGACCTGCAGCCATTTCTCCCGCAACTTTCTGAGTCCGCCCTCGGGTGTCCCGTTGTTTATACGCCGCTGGCGGCCTCGGCAAGCGCTGTGCCTCCCACACCAGATCAGATTGCCGCCTTTCGCGCCGCACTCCCAGCCCTCGCTGCGCAGGGTTCATAGGATCCCCCGTAACCCGGGTCACCGCGACTTCGTGCCCACCTAAGCAAACTTAAGCAAACTAACTGTGGCCCGCTGAAACTCTGCGGTGTGCTAAGATGTCCTTTGGAACTGCTCCTTTAGAGGTGATTTGTGCAGAATCGGGCAAAATTTGGTGTGGGCATCGGAGTGATTGTGGTGGCCTTGTCGCTCCTCGCTTGGCTCGGCTATGGCGAGAGCAAGACCTACTATCACACCATCGCGGAATACCAGGCGTTGAATGCCTCGGATCGCGCTCATCGCATGCGCCTCGCGGGAATCGTTGTAGAAGGCAGCATCAAACCCGGTTCGGGTCGCGTGGACTTTACGCTGGAAGAGCAGGGGAAGACCCTACCCATCACGTATGTTGGCAGCGATCCCTTGCCGGACACGTTTAAAGACAAGTCTCAGGCCCTGGTAGAGGGACGTCCGGGCCCCGAAGGCCGCTTTGTCGCAGAACATGTTCAGGCCAAGTGTGCATCCAAGTATGAAGCCGCTCCGGGTGGCGACAAGCCAGCCCCGGCCGGCGCTACCCAACGAAGCAGCATGTAACGCGCCAGTCGAAATTCCTCGAGGAGAGGCGAAAGCTCAATGGATGTATTCGGTTCGTTCACGCTCCTGCTGGCCTTTGTCTGTGCTGTTTACGCGCTAGTTGGTGGGATCGGGGCGATCATCACCCGCCACCCGCTGCTGGTAAAGAGCACGCGTCAGGCCGGCATAGCCACCTGCGTCCTGATCTTCATCGCCACGTTTAGCCTTGAGTATCTCCTCTTCACCGACAACTTTTCCCAGGCCTACGTCGTCTCCCACAGCAATCGTGATCTATCCGCTTTCTACAAAGTCGCCGCGCTCTGGTCCGGCCAGGAAGGCTCGCTGCTCTTCTGGAGCTTTCTGCTCTCGGTCTACGTCATCTCGGTTTTGCTTGCTTACCGGAATAAAAACGGGGAGCTGATGCCGTACGTCGGCGTGGTCCTCGCCGGTGTGCAGACCTTTTTCCTCATTCTGAATAACTTTGTCGAGAGCCCCTTCAAGACACTGGCCACGGTGAACGCCAGCGGCGCGCTCGAACCGTTCACCCGTATGGATGGCAACGGCCTCAACCCGCTCTTGCAATATCCGGAAATGGTCATCCACCCGCCGAATCTTTACTCGGGCTATACCGGTTTCACCATTCCGTTCGCTTTCGCTCTCGCCGCGTTGCTCGCCCGCTACCCCGGCGAAAAATGGATTCACCTCACCCGCAAATGGACCATGATCGCCTGGTGCTTTCAGTCCGTCGGAATTCTGCTTGGAGCGCATTGGGCCTATGCCGTTCTTGGCTGGGGCGGCTACTGGGGCTGGGATCCCGTCGAAAATGCTTCGTTGCTCCCCTGGCTCACGGGCACCGCGTTTCTGCACTCCGTGATGATGCAGGAAAAGCGCGGCATGATGAAGGTCTGGAACGTCTGGCTGGTCTTTTGCACCTTTATGCTCTGCATTCTGGGCACGTTCCTAACCCGCAGCGGCATTGTCAGTTCCGTCCACGCCTTCGCGAACTCGCACATCGGTCCATGGTTTGTCGCCTTCCTGGGAGTGACCTTCCTCGTTTGTTTCGTCGCGTACGTCAAGAATCGTGATTACCTGAAGAGCGAAAATCAGCTGGATTCGATGATCTCCCGCGAATCCAGCTTCCTCTTCAACAACCTGCTCTTTCTCGTCGCCTGCATCGCCGTTCTCTCCGGCACGCTCTTCCCCGTCTTCACCGACTGGCTTACGCCGTCGCGCATCAGCGTCGGGCCGCCGTTCTTCAACAAGATTATGATTCCCATCGGCCTCGCCATTCTTTTCCTCACCGGCGTTGGCCCGCTGCTCGCCTGGCGCA
>Ga0209526_10002754_pt1 | contig 11858 bp, 12 predicted proteins | sample JacPinW_OM2H0_M1_FD_188566 | JGI IMG/M metagenome (GOLD analysis project Ga0209526, IMG submission 188566) | Forest soil microbial communities from Algoma, Ontario, Canada - Jack Pine, Ontario site 1_JW_OM2H0_M1 (SPAdes) (version 2) | ecosystem: Environmental > Terrestrial > Soil > Boreal...
CGGACCAAAAATGAATCCCAACCCAAAGGCTACACCGAGCACACCAAAGCTGCGGCTCCGCTCTTCCGGCTTGGTCACGTCCGCGACATACGCGCTGGCGACCGAAAAGCTGCCGCCTGCGCCTCCGCCAATCAGTCGCGCCAAAAGCATCAGCCAAAGGGAGGGCGATATCGCGGTAAGCAGAAACGTAAATGCCAGTCCGAAAATCGATACCAGCAGAACTGGGCGACGGCCTACGCGATCGCTTAGCGCTCCCAAAATCGGTGCAGACACAAACTGCATAAGCCCGTAGGAAGCGAGCATTGCGCCGTACCAATAAGTTTGTGCATCGCGATCGGCAGTAAAGGTCGCTATCAACCCTGGGAGTACCGGGATGACAATCGCGATACCCATCATGTCAAGAAAGACGGTTACCAGAATAAATGGGACAGCAGCTGGACGATTCTCCTTCATTATTACTTCCATCGAATCAACTGTTCGTTCCGGTATCCAGAAAAACCGAATCACTTCTTCGGTGAGGGATCGCCGCCCGACTCCGCAAGGCCTACGCGCCCACCCGAACCAAGGGACGCTCATCTCGTCAGGGACCATCGACGGCCAGTGTCCTCCCTGTTTCGACCACACGGCCATTGCCGATCCCAGAGGTTCGAGCTAAGAACGGCGATGCTTGCGTTGGGACATCGTCGAAACTTCTTTCTTTTCTTTGCTCTGTCTTGCCCGCTGATACTGCGAGGCCAAAATCCCCCTGGCCCAATTGCTTTGACTGTCGATGCCACCGAGATCAACCGCCAGCTCTTGCACGCGCAACTTTCGTTGCCCGTCAATCCCGGCCCATTGACACTCGCTTATCCAAAGTGGATTCCAGGTGAACACGCTCCAACCGGACCGATCGATAGCCTGGTCGGTCTAAAGCTGTCGGCCAGCGGGCAGTCGCTGGCCTGGCACCGCGACCCGGTGGAACTTTACCTGATTCACTGCGATGTTCCCACCGGTGTCGCGCAACTCGATATCTCGCTCGACTACGTAGTCCCAATGGAAACCGAGGGTTATTCGGGCGGACGCTCCTCGACCGCGCTGCTCGGTCTAATCAATTGGAACCAGGTGTTATTGTATCCGACAGGGTTCAGCACGGATAACCTCATTGTCGAGGCCAAGCTCCGCCTTCCCGAGGGATGGCAGTTTGGAACCGCCCTGTCAGTCGCAGAGCGCGGCCAGATGATTCACTTTGAGCCAGTGTCGCTTACCACCCTGGTTGATTCCCCGGTGATCACCGGCAAGTACTATCGCAATATTAAGCTGGCAGAGTCAGCGCCCACCAGCGAAATGGACATTGTGGCGGACAGTTCCCGCGCATTGGCACTACCGGAGGAGAAAATCACTCAATATCGGGCACTGGTGGCCGAGGCCGCCGCATTGTTCGGCGCTAGCCATTATTTGCATTATCATTTCCTGGTTGCTCTGGCCGAAAACATCTTTCACGACGGAATCGAGCATCATGAATCGAGCCTCAATACGGTGACGGAAAATGCATTCACTGACAAAGACCTCCTGGCGGTCGAGTCCGACTTATTACCGCATGAGTTTGTCCACTCCTGGAATGGTAAGTATCGACGTCCAGCCAGTCTCACGACATCTGATTTTCAAAAACCGATGCTCGACGATATGCTCTGGGTTTATGAGGGACTTACTGAGTATCTGGGCAGTTGCGTGCTCACCGCGCGGTCCGGTCTGCGGAGCGGAGATCTGACCCGAGAGTGGCTGGCCGAGCAGTCATCTCAGCTTGAACATCGCAGCGGGCGAACGTGGCGCTCTCTTCAAGATACAGCGGACTATGCTTCGCGCTTGTACGGTGCTCCTCGTGAATGGGGGGATCGCAGAAGGGATGTTGATTTCTATCCGGAAGGGGTCCTTCTCTGGTTGGAAGCGGACACTATCATTCGACAACAAACCCACGACTCAAAGTCGCTCGACGACTTCTGTCACCTTTTTCATGGCGGACAAACCGGCGCACCAACGGTCAAGACATACACCTTCGACGAGGTGGTGACCGACCTGAATCAGGTTTGTCCTTTCGATTGGCGATCTTTCTGGCGGCAACGCCTCAATTCGCTTTCGCCGCACGCTCCTCTGGCTGGCATCGAAGCGGGTGGGTGGAAGCTGGCCTACACTGATCAACCAAACGAAGTGGTCAAGACTCGTGATAAGCGGGAAAAACAGACCGACGAGCGTTACTCCATTGGCCTCATTGTCAAAGAAGATGGAACCGTCATTGACGTGCTCGCAGGAACTCCGGCCGATATTGCCAAACTGGCTCCCGGAATGAAGATCGTTGCAGTGAATTCCCGAACCTACAATTCAGAGAGGCTGGAGGAAGCGATAAAGGATAGCGTGCACGCCGGAGGAGTCGATCTCCTGGTGAACAGCTCCGACTACTTTGAGATTTCGCGTTTAACTTATGCTGGAGGATTGCGGTTCCCACACCTGGAACGCGATCCAGCCAAGCCCGATTTGCTATCAGAAATTCTCAAGGCGCGGGCTCGGTAGCGGCGCATCCGTCTGCAAGATGTAACTATTTCTGTCTCGAACTGAACATTCGCATCGAGCAAGGACAGAGCCTAAGGGCAGATTAGCAAACCATGAAGCTACCGAATATTTTCGAAAGGGAAGTAACTCCGTCATCGTTCTCGGCCGGAAGCGTGATTTTTGCGGAAGGCCAAAAACGAGACTCGATGTATGTCGTTAAATCGGGGGAGGTGGAGCTAAAAGTCCGCGGTAAGCCGGTGGAGATCGTCGGGAAAGACGGGTTCTTTGGCGAAATGGCCCTGGTCGACCAAGCACCGAGGAGCGCTACCGCGGTTGCCAAGACTGATTGTATCGTGATTCCGATCAGCGAAAAGCATTTCCTTTTTATGGTCGAAGAGACACCTTTTTTCGCTCTGATCGTCATGCGCACGTTGACTACGCGCTTGCGGCGAATGGACGGAATTTCGGGATAGAGAGAGGTCCCCAAATCGACCGGACCGCTGAGATCGTTGCTCCGCAGCTGGGTCAAACCCTTCGAAAGATTACCCGCGCCGGAAGCGCAATTCGATCTGGCGCTGCTCAAGTTCGTCGAGCAGCTGGACGATCATCTTAATTCCCGGAAGATTGACGCCGTAACTGGTGCGCAATTGCTCTATGCGACGGAGCATCCGAATGGCTTCTTCGTCAAAGAACATCCCTCCACCCTGCTCCACCAGAGGCGAAACCAAACGATGCTTGACGTAAACCGCAATCGTGCGGCGAGGAATCTGTGTCAGCCGCTCGGTGAATTCGATGCTGTAAACGGCATCAGGATCGGGCTCAAAGATCCGCAACGCTTGGTTTTCTGGTGATTCTCCCATACGTTAATCTTCCTTTCTCGGATCAAACGAGGATACGCTGCGAAGCTCTTCCCAAAGCCGCCGCTCTTGGTCAGTAACCTTTTTCGGTATTCGGACGTTAACTACCAAATAGAGGTCGCCTCGTTCTGCTTTGGGACCTTGCGGAAGGCCACGTCCTCGTATGCGAACTTTTTCGCCGTTGTCAATGCCGGCGGGGATTTTGCCGTTCAGTCTCCCATCGAGAGAAGGAACCGAAACGGTAGTCCCAAGCACTGCCTCCCAAGGCGCCAGATCCAGATCATAGTAAAGGTCTGCGCCGCTTACACGAAAATACGGATGAGCAGCATAATGCACCCGCAAATAAAGATCACCGGGAGATCCCCCTCCAACACCTTCGCCTCCATGGGCCGGTACTCGTATCATCCGACCATCTTGAACGCCCGGTGGAATCCGCACCTTGAACGTCTGGGTCGTCGTTTCGCCGGTTCGAGGATCAACCCGCTGAAGCGAAATCGGACGAATCGCGCCTCGCATTACTTCTTCCAATGTCACCAAGATATCTCCTTCGATGTCGTAGCCGCGCGCGGTTCTTTCCTGGGTACCGGTCCGGGCGCCACCAGACCGAAACGAACTCCCGTACCGAGAACGGCGACCGAAAAGCTCCTCGAAGAAGTCACTAAACCCGGTTCCATCAAAATGAAACTCCACGTCCGGCTCTCCGTTCGAATCCCCACCGAACCCATAGCCGGGTCCGGGTCCGGCAGCGGCGGCGGTCTTGTCCCAATCCATTCCCAGGCGATCGTACTTTTGGCGATTAGCTGGATCACCTAAGACTTCGTAGGCCTCATTGATTTCTTTGAACTTCTCTTCCGCGGCCTTCTTATCTTTCGCGACATCGGGATGATATTGGCGAGCTAATTTGCGAAACGCCTTCTTGACATCCTCTTCAGACGCATTTCGAGGAACGCCCAATATCGCGTAGTAGTCTTTAAACTGAGTTGGCATTGGGTTTTGTAAACAGGAAATCCGATTCGATTCAGCCGGCTGATTTCTTTCAGTTCGTGCGAACAATCAAAACCGACGCGCGAAATATAAGCATCTTTTGGCGAAAGCGAGCACTGGTCGTTGACGATTTCGTCTGTTGGGGCAAGATGAGACAACATGGACCGAACGGCAAATAGCCAGTTTAAGACGTTGCGCGCTTCTTCGCTGTATTGTCCCAAATGCCGATCCGCCCAGCCAGTATACGAGAAGCTGCTTTTGATCCTGCCCGATCGCGAGGTGTACGACTACCTCTGCCGGCGCTGCGCATCTTCGGTTGGCTCCCGGGAAGTTCGCGCATCGGACGGGAATGGCACGAATCTGATTATTCCGTGAGATCGATAGGCTGGCGTTGCTGCCTCCGATTGAGATTCGGATTTCGCACTCCGCATTCCGCGATCCAAGGAGTTCCTGATATACATGTTAGGGTAAAACCTGATACACGTGTGGAATCTAGTTACCCTCGGCGGCAAATCATCGACTCAAAGAAAAGGGAGCATGAAGCTTGTTTGGTTCGTTTTCGGCTTTCTCTGCCTTGGAGAAATAGCGTTCGCAGGAGGCAATACGCTGGTGCAACCCTCGCCTCCGTCGAACCCAGAGAATTTGGGATCACAGTGGTCGATTCTTCTTGATAGTACTTACACCTTCGGCAGCCACGTCGAACGATCGCATAATCTCGGCTCGCAAGCGGAATACCGATACGAAATCCAGGCGCTACGCAATTTCCGGATTACGGGAGACTATTATCTGCAACTTGGGGTCGACTACGAGAGGTTCGATTTCTCGCGCTCCAACTCTCAATTCCCCTATTCCTTCACTTCCCTATCCGGCGAAATCTTGTTTTCCTATTGGTCCGGAGACAGTTTTTACCCGGTAATCCGACTAGAACCCGGTATCTACTACACCCGTGATCACGTCACCGAAAACTCATTTGATTTTCCGATTCGGATTACTCCAGGATTTAAGTTGACCCCGAATCTGTACGTCATCTTTGGCTGCAGCATCGATGTGTATTCAAATCCGATTGTTTTTCCTATTGGCGGTTTCAATTGGAAGATTAATGACAAGTTCAATCTTCGGGCTGTGTTCCCGCGACCGCGTTTCAGCTACACGCCAAATGACAAACTTGAAATCTACGTGGGTGCGGAACTCATCGGCAACAGTTATCGCAACGGTCCCACCAACGATCGTCGTACCAACAACGCCATTTTGGAGTATTCCGAGCAACGTGTCGGCTTCGGCATAGACTACACTTTGTGTAAGGGTATCGATCTGGAAGCCATTGCCGGATGGACGGTCGAGCGGACCTACGACTATATCCGTTCCGGTCCAGTGAATAACAGCAGAGGTTCACCCTACATCAGGGTGGATCTCAAAATTGATCTGTTCTGATCGTAGTAGCCTGATGCTCCAGCCTCAGGGAGCTGAGCGGCGCGGGCTGAAAAATGCCAGAGCGTCCGGTCCGTTCTGAAAATCGACGTTGTATCTTCAGCTGAAAGCGCTTGATTGAGGCGGCTTGGAGCGAAACCAGCAGTCTCGGTGTAGGTCTGGATGACAACCTGGTCGCACTCCGCCGAATCATCGTGTCGAAAAAGCAAGCATGAGACGCATCTGGTGTATGGTCGGATTTCTCTGCTTGGGAGAAACTGCGCTTGGAGGAAATAACGCACCGGTGCAATCCTCACCCACTCCGAACCCGGAAAACTTGGGAGCGGCCTGGTCATTTGACCTAAATAGTGCCTATACGTTTGGTAGCCGAATCCAAAAGGCTGGTAATCTGGGGTCACAGGCGGAGTACCGATACGAAATTGAGGCGTTACGGAATTTCCGAATCACTGGAGACTATTACCTGCAATTCGGCTTCGACTATGAGCGATTCGATTTCTCGCGCTCTAATTCCACCTTTCCCTATTCATTTACCTCACTGTCGGGCGAGATTTTGTTCTCTTACTGGTCGGGAGACACTTTTTATCCAGTCATAGAGCTGGAGCCTGGCATCTACTACACACGTGATCACATCACGCGTAACTCCTTTGATTTTCCGATCCGCATCACACCGGGAATAAAAGTGACGGAGAATTTATACCTCATTTTTGGCTGCAGCATTGATCCGGATTCAAATCCAATCGTATTTCCGATCGGTGGCTTTAATTGGAAGATTAACGACAAATTTAATCTCCGCGCCGTGTTCCCTCGGCCGCGTTTCAGCTACACGCCAAATGATAGGCTCGAAATTTACCTGGGCGGAGAACTTATCGGCGACAGCTACCGCAACGGTCCAACTGACGATCGTCGAACGAATAATGCGATTGTCGAGTACGAAGAAGAGCGGCTGGGACTCGGTCTAAGCTATACTCTGCGGAAAGGAATCGATTTCGAAGCCAATGCGGGCTGGACGCTTGAACGCACCTACGATTATATTCGTTCCGGCCCAATTTATCACAGCAAGGGCGCTCCGTACTTCAGGGTGGATCTAAGTTTTGCGCTTTAACGGGCTGGTAATGGCGCAGAAAACCGGCAAAATGGAGAGCGAAATTATCTTGTTCTCTTCGCTTGCGAGGTTTTTGGCGTGCTTCTCCCCGTTGATTCACGCCCGGGCCCCACAAAAGATTGTTATGTTTCAAGGCGGCGACGGATCATCCTTAGAAAATGCGATCATCATTCTCGGTGCGACCAGCGAGAGTGCTGGAGTCGATGCAGAGCATAGGTATCTTTCCCGCCATTTTCCGGGATCCGCCGTCGTCCAACAAGCGCTTCTCCATCAGGCGGGAAAGGTCTTTGATCGTCTGGAAATAAGAACTGCGACCAACGCTTCGACCGTTGTATATTTCGATATCACTGACTTCTTCGGCAAATTTTAGCAGCAAGCTGATCGAGACTAGTGCTGGTACCGCGATATTGGTATGCAAATCCAAATTTCGTTCCACGCCGGCCCTGTCATTTCCGGGTTGCTCCAGCTCCTGCTGTTGATTTTATTCAATATCCCTGCCGCCGCGGCCGAAGATACCTTGGCCCGAGCGCGAAATCGTCGCCCAAACCGAACGGGAATTCTCCGCTCGCTGCGCTGAGATCGGAATTCGTGATTCCTTCCTCGAATATTTTGCCGTTGATGCCATTCATTTCGAGCCGGGACCCCGGTTGGCGCATCCAGATCTGGAGGGGGAATCTCGCTCAGTGGCATTTCGATTGACCTGGGAACCCAAAATCATTCGCATCGCCAGCTCCGGTCAATTGGCCGTTAGTACGGGGCCGTACCTTCTGCAAAACAAGACTGGTCAGCAGTCCTTCGGCTATTTTCCTTTCAATCTGGAAGAAACAAAGCGGCGGGGAATGGAGAGTGGCCGCCGATATCGGTGTTCCCGCTCCTGCATCCGCCGACCTTCCAAAAGACTTTCAATCGTACGAGAATCTGCCCATTTCCGAAGCAATCGATCGTTCAATGCACCTGACCTTCGAGCGGGAGCGATTCGAGCGAGATGCCGACACCGCCACAATTTATCAATCGTTTATACTTCCGGAGGCCGTATTGGAAAGGCCCGATCTGCCCTTGATGGTCGGCGAACGTGATTATAAATCCTTTTTGTCTACATTGAAAGCCAAGCGTACGACGGTCTCCCAGGGCGGCGGCGATATCTCCGGTAATCTCGGTTTTACGTACGGCACCGAATCCGACGCAAAATCCTCCGCGGCATACCTCCGGGTATGGCTCTGGCGTCAGTCGCGCTGGTGGCTGCTTTTCGACGTAGCCAGCAACATGGAATGAGCTAAGGCGGAAGCTTGGCCAGCGAGAAGTAGCCTCAGGCTGCGTTTTGCCTCAGTGATTGTCTGAATTGTCGGGATCCTTCGGTTTCGTCCCCATGATCTCGTCAATCCTTTCGAGGATCTCTGGCGTCAACTTTTCCGCGGCACTTGAAGCCGTGAGATTCTCTTCGAGCTGGTTCACTTTTGAAGCACCGAGGATAACCGTGCTCACATGTGGATTCTTGAGGCACCAGGCGATTGATAAAACCGATTGCGGAATGCCAAGCTTGTTCGCAAATTCACCTAATCTGCGCACCTTTTCGAGCCGTTCTGGCTTAAGAACCCAGTCGCGCAGCCATCCGTACCGCTCAAGGCTCAACCGAGCGTCAGCTGGATTGCCGCTGTTGTATTTTCCAGTCAAAAGTCCGCTCGCCAATGGCGACCAAATCGTAGTTCCGAGCCCAATCGTGTCATAGAGGCGCGCATACTCGAGCTCGACCTTGTGGCGTTGCAAGAGATTGTAATACGGCTGTTCCATGGTCGGCGGCACCAGTTGATATTGCCGAGCGGCCTCATGAGCTTCCATGATTTCTTGAGCACTCCAGACGCTCGTTCCCCAATACAGCACTTTACCTTGGGCAATGAGGTCCGACATGACGCGAACCGTTTCTTCGATCGGGGTCTCCGGGTCAGGGCGGTGACAAAAAAATAGGTCCAAATAATCAACCTGCAGTCGGCGCAAAGCGGCGTGGCACGCTTCGAAAACGTGTTTGCGACTCAATCCATACTGGTTTGGCTTTTGCGGTTGCTTGGCCGAGCCAAAAAATGCCTTGCTCGATACCAGCCAAGTATCGCGGGGCCATCCAAGCTTTCGAAGAATCTTTCCCATCACGATTTCCGATTGACCGGCAGCGTACCCCTCGGCGTTGTCGAAAAAATTAACCCCTCCTTCGTAGGCTTTAATCATCAAATCTTCGGCCACATCATCGGGAATTTGATCACCGAACGTGACCCAAGAACCCAGAGAGAGTTCGCTTATTTTTACTCCTGCTTTGCCTAATCTGCGGTAATTCATATGCCGTACCACCCTTGCACGAGTCTCTAGTCACTGCAGCTAGCAAACTGAAATTGAGCTAGTGCGCAGCGGGTTTTGAATTCTCTGACCAAATCAACCGTCAAAGCAAACGCAGGCTTATGCGATTTCTCACACCTATTTTTTCCGTATTGTTTTTCGCCTCGGTGCACGCCGTCGCCCAGGGCACGCCAATCCTCAATTTTAATATGACGAAAGCAGACGGAACACAGGTTGTGTATGATTTTCGGGTTCCGGACAACGTCGTATTCAGCTCTTTTGCTGATACCGCGGAAGCTCAGCACCAGGCTGGCGTAACTGCCTTGACCTGGGCACAAAGCTTTTACGGCGCACACGACGTCTTTTTGCAATCGGTCGATTTTAAGGCATTGCCGGTTCCGCACTATGTGGCCTCATTCAATGGTCAGATCGGAACGATTCGCCAAAGTTTCTTTGCAGTAATCCTTGGTTCGGGCACTCCTTTGCAACCAGTGGAAGTACGTGTGCTAACGCAGAAAGCAACCGGCGCCGCATATCAGGGAACCCCAAAGCCGGTTCACCGCCGGGATACGGGGCACCGGGCGGCGAGGAATGAAGCCCCAGTGGGCGGCCATGGAACTAAAGATCTGCGGGCCGAAGAAGTGACACCGGCGGCCGGTCCTCGTCCGAACGTCTGGGTTTCCCCGCCAACACCGAATTAGTGTGCCGTCTCGAAAATAACGGTGATGCCGCCGGGTATACGAGAAGGCACACTAGCTTCGGACATTCGAAATATTGACTTGCACCGATCCGGCTCGCTTGCGTCCGGCCAGCTCTTCACCTGCGTATTCCGGCAAACGCGCAAAACTAAATGTCGCAAGAAAAGAAATCGCGCCAATCACCAGGAATGCGGGCCAAAAGTCACTCGCGCGCAGGGATGAACTTCCCCGCAGCGCCAACGTCAGTTGCAGTATCGAAGCACCAACGGTTACCCCCATGCTCAGCGAGAATTGCTGGAGTACGCTCTGCAGGGACGTGGCAGCGCTCATTTTCGATTGATCGATTTCGGCATAGCTGATCGCATTGATACAGGTAAACTCGAGCGAACGAAAAAATCCGCCGATCAATAGTACTACGATCATTAGCGGCATCGACATTTCCTCAGTAAACGCGGCCGGTGCAGCAATGAACGCGGCCGAAACGATGGAGTTAAAAATCAGGACCCGCCGAAAACCCCATTGCCGAAGAATTCTGCTGGCTGCGATCTTCATCCCGATCGCACCCAGCGCAGTCACGAAGGTTAATAAGCCGGAACGGAGAGGACTAAAACCGAATCCTAATTGCAACAATAAAGGTAACAATAACGGCACTGCTCCCACCCCGATACGGAAAAGTGAACCACCTACTGCACCAGCGCGAAAAGTCGGATAACGAAGAAGTTCGAGATCCAATAGTGGTGCTGTGGTCCGCCGTGCATGCCAAACATATAAACCGATTCCCGCCAATCCCACGAGCAAGAGGCTAACGACCAGAAGCGGCGAAACCACATTCGCGTCCAGCGCGGCGGAAGCAGAAACTAAGGCAGAAAGTCCAAGTCCGGAAAACAGAAATCCAGAAAAATCGAATCTGGTGACCTCCTCGCCAAAAACGTCCGGGATAAACAGAGTGGCCAGCACCAAGCCGAGAGCGGCGATCGGCAGATTGATCCAAAAGATCCACCGCCACGTAAAAAAGGTTGCGATAAACCCGCCCACCGGCGGACCAATGACCGGCCCGATCAACGCAGGAATCGTGAGCCAGGCGAGCGCTCCGACGATTTCTGACCGGGGTACGGTTCGGAGAATAACCAGTCGTCCGACCGGGACCATCATCGCTCCTCCGACTCCCTGGAGTGCACGTGCCGTCACTAGAAATCCGATGGAATTTGCCAATCCGCAGCAGGCAGATCCAATTGCGAAAATAACAATGGCGAGCCGAAAAATCAGGCGAGCACCAAATCGATCCGCGAACCAGCCAGATGCCGGAATAAAGACTGCCAAGGTCAACAAATACGATGTGAGCGCCAATTTCAGTTGAATTGGGTCGTCGTGCAGATCGTGGGCGATCGCGGGCAATGCAGTCGAAAGCACGGTCGCATCAAGGTTTTCCATGAACAAGGCGCAGGCCACAATCAATGGCACTAAGACGCGAAGCGGCAACGGCCTTGCCAATTGCGACAAATCATGCATAGCGGAGTTTGACATTGCAGCGTACCGACGAATTAGTAAACAACTCGCTGATTCGTCGAGAGGGTCTTCTCGTGATCGCGCCCAGCATCTCGGACATTAGTTGCACTGACTCAGGCAGTTAGAGTTTCGAGTGAGTGAGTGCTCACATCGGATTGGGCACGGAAAGATTTTCGATCTCTCTCTTACTTTGACCTCATTTGCAATCGTTGCGGTCACTGCCTTCCGATCCTCTGTTGGAGCCGTTCGTCAGCGGGTGAAGCCGTTCGCAAAGACATTACAAAGGTTTCATGTTCTTTCCCTTTACAACCAGGACATATAGAACCAGCAGTATGTTGTTATTCGATCATGGATCGATCCTTAATGATGTAATATGAAGAAAATACTTGCCTTAGCCGTCGTCAGCTTTACGTCACAAGCCATAACGGGATTTGCTGG
>Ga0209526_10002755_pt1 | contig 11858 bp, 13 predicted proteins | sample JacPinW_OM2H0_M1_FD_188566 | JGI IMG/M metagenome (GOLD analysis project Ga0209526, IMG submission 188566) | Forest soil microbial communities from Algoma, Ontario, Canada - Jack Pine, Ontario site 1_JW_OM2H0_M1 (SPAdes) (version 2) | ecosystem: Environmental > Terrestrial > Soil > Boreal...
CAGGACGAGACCGATCGCGCCCCAAAGCCACCCCCACACCAGCAGCGATATCGTCACCGCTAACGGGTTCAGTTGCAGACGGTTGCCCAGGAACTTCGGGTAAAGGATGTTGAGCGCGATCAGGTGCAGCCCCCACACAATCAACATGATGACCAGGGCATCCCCGGAGCTGATGTGCCCGATGCTCACAAAGATCGGGGGCGCCATCGCCAGTACAACTCCCAGGTAGGGAACCATGCTCAAGAAACCGCTCATGAAGCCCACAAAGTAAAAGTAGGGTAGATGCACGAGGCCGAACACTACTGTGCTGGCCGTCCCCAGGAAAAGACCAATCAGGAGGTTGCCGACCATGAAGCTGCGAATCATTGCCGAAATCAATCCCAGGGTGACATAGGCGGTCTGGCGGTTCTGCAGGGAGAACAGCATCACTGTTGCAGAGCGGACATGATGTTGCCAGCTCAGCATGAAGTACACCAGGAAAGGTACGAACGAAGCCGCTAGCAAAGCCTGCGAGACTGAACCAAAACCGCGGGTCAGCAACTCTGTCCAATTGGGACCGGGACGGGAGTCCGTCAGTTTCGGCTGTCTGCTCGGGTTCATAGTCCCCAGCGTTTCCGCCCGCTGCCGGAGCTGTGAAATTTCTTGCTGAATCCCTTCTGTGTATTTGGATAGGTCCTGCACGAAAATGATGGCCTGGTTTGAGGAGTAGAGCACCAGACCGCCAACCAAAGCCAGAAGTAGGACCACAGCGGCGGCGGCCGCTGCGCCGCGAGGAAAGCGAAGACGAATAAGCAGATCCATCACCGGCGCTAAGATGAACGCCAGCAACACCGACACCAGCATTACGGCCAGGACCAATTCGGCCCAATAGCAAAGACCCAAGACAGTGGCGATGCCAATAGCGGTGAACGCCCAATGAGGCTTCTGCGCCTTGGGCTGGGGCACTGCCACGGCTTGCAGCGGAAGTCGGTGGATCTCTGCCTCGTCGATGGCCATAGCGGTATCGTAGCCTAACTCCAGGAGGGCGCGCGGGACATATAATCGCGACGTGCCTTGTGACCAAATCGAGTCCCTCGAGAGAGAGCGTCAGCCACGAACTCTGGGATTGGATGTGGGTTCGAGGCGGATCGGGGTTGCCATTTCCGACCCGCTGGGCATTACAGCGCAGGGGCTGGACACTATCCGCCGTCAGAACAAACGACTAGATTTTGGGCAGCTGGAGCGAGTAATTCGCGAATACGACGTTGCCCAGATTGTGATCGGCCTGCCGCTGCACATGAGCGGTGCTGAAGGGGCACCGGCCGAGAAGATGCAAGCCTTCGCCGAAGACATCCGCCGCCACTTTCGATTGCCGGTGCATCTTTGGGACGAGCGGTTGTCTTCCGCGCAAGCCAACCGATTGCTGCGGGAAACCGATATGTCGATCCAACGTCGCGGGCAGGTCGTGGACCAGATGGCGGCGGTGCTGATCCTGCAGAGCTGGATGGATGCAAGGAGCGGTCGTTAGTCCTTAATCGCTGGTCGATGCTCCCGCACCCTTGGAAGATGAAATAGGGAATGGCTCAGCGGCCAGGAACGATGCACGACCAACCACGAAAAGACCGACCAAAGTACAACGACCATCGGCTCACGACCAACGACGCTCCGTCATCTAAACTATTCCTGGTTTGCGCACGTTCTTGACACTCCTGCTGCTTGCCGTCCTCGGAGTTGGCGGCCTGCTGGCGTGGGCGCTGTGGATGCCCGTTACGCCGGAGGGGCAGAAATTTGTGATGCTGCGCCCGGGATACTCCACCCGCCGAATCGCGGCGGAACTGAAGTCTGCCGGCGTCATCCGGAACGCCCTCGCTTTTGTCTTCTGGCACCGCCTACATCGAAAACAATCGTTGAAGGCCGGCGAGTACCTTTTTGATAAGACCGCAAAGGCATTGGACGTTCACGATCGTCTGGTGCGGGGCGACATCTACGTGCATACGGTCGTCATCCCTGAAGGCTACACTATGTTCGACATCGCGGAGGCGGTCGAAGATGCAGGCCTGGGTTCCCGCCGGGAGTTCCTTGATGTGGCGCAATCCGACCTCGGACTAATTTCTGATCTCGCCCCTGATGCCAAGAGTCTAGAGGGCTACCTGTTCCCCAACACCTACGAGTTCACACGTACGCAGAACATGAAGGACATCGTGGCTGCGATGGTGAAGCAGTTCCGGCAGGTAGCGGAGCAGATCGGGTTGGCGACTGATGTACAAAACATAGACCCACAGAGAGCAGATTCGTCGAAAACAGATGCACAGAGAACAGATGCACAGAAAACAGAGGTGCAGAAAATCGTCACCATGGCCTCCATTATAGAGAAGGAAACTGCGGTGGCTGAGGAGCGTCCCCTTGTAGCCAGCGTTTACTACAACCGTCTGGCGCAAAACATGGCGCTGCAGGCCGATCCCAGCGTGATCTATGCCGAGTTGCTCGACGGAACCTATGGCGGAGCCCTGCATCACTCCGACATGCGGTTTCAGTCTGCTTACAACACATACGCCCATCCCGGACTTCCACCCGGACCGATCAGCAATCCGGGCCGCACCTCCCTGGAAGCGGCCATGCATCCGGCGAAAACGGATTACTACTACTTTGTCAGCGACGGTAACAGCCACCACCGCTTTTCCCGCAGCCTTGAGGAACACAACCAGAATGTCGCTAGGCTGCGGCAGACCGTGCAGGGAAAGTAGCGCTCAGTCTCCGCCACTGATAGTCCACTGCCTTCTGGAAGCTGGCGCGAACACACAACATTCTCGCGCTTCCTCTAAGCGGCACACCCACGCACATTCCCGCCGTGTGTTTTAATAGACATTCGGATGAGAGTATTCTCTCGATATTGGTTTCTCCTAGTGGTCGCCGTCATGCTGCCGCTTACCGGATGCTTGTTTCGCTCGCGCCGGGTCGAGAGGCAGCTCAGCACGGCCCCGTTGAAGTCCGCTACCCAGGCGGAGTTGATTGACTACGTCAATGCTCAGGCCGCCAAGATCAAAACCCTGCAGGCCACGGTGGATATTGATACCTCGGTAGGCGGCATCAAGAAAGGCAAGGTCACCGATTATCAGCAGATCCGGGGCTATATCTTGGCGCGCAGGCCGGCTATGTTGCGCATGATCGGGCTGATGCCCATTGTGCGCAACCGCGCGTTTGACATGGTGAGCGACGGCCGCTATTTCAAGCTGTGGATCCCGCCCAAAAATCGATTTGTGATCGGTCGCAACGATGTCGAGAGCCATAACCTGCAACAGCCGTTGGAAAACCTGCGTCCCCAACATATTTACGACGCCTTGATCCTGCGTGAGGTCGATCCCGAAAATGAAATCGCGGTTATGGAAAACGGCTTCGAGATTGTAACGGACGCGAAACACCACCAGATACAACAGGCCGATTATCAAATTGACGTCATCCGCAAAGGGGAGCACGCGTTTCTTTCCCGCAAGATCATTTTCAGCCGAACCGACCTGCTACCCCATCGTCAACTTGTCTACGATCAGGATGGAAACCTCGCCACCGACTCGCGTTATGAGGGCTATAAGGACTCTGGCGACGTGCATTTCCCGTCCCAGATTGAAATCTGGAGGCCGCAGGAAGAGTATGACATCACCTTGACCATCGTGAAGCTGCAATTGAACGAACCGCTCCCCGACGATAAGTTCGCTCTGGAGCAGCCTCCCGGGGCCCAGGTAGTGCATCTGGATCAGCCCCAATCAAGCCGGGTCAACGGGGATGGGACCAATGGAAAGTAGCCGATGGCCGATGGCCGGTGGCCAGGACCGCGGCGCCGACTAACGATTAACGACCGATCCATGATGAACAAAATGATTGTCGCTAACCTGGTGTACCGGCCGGTGCGGTCGCTGATCAGTATTGTGGCCATTGCGCTCGAGGTGACGCTCATACTGCTGATCGTGGGACTCTCCGTGGGAATGTTGAATGACGCTCGGCAGCGGCAGGCAGGTATCGGGGCCGATGTGATCGTGCAGCCGCCCAATACCTCATTCATGGCGGGCGTGAGCAATGCTCCGATGCCAATCAAAGTTGGCGCTGTGATTTCACAGTTGCAACATGTACAGACGGTGTCGCCGGTGATTTGGCAGTTGACGACCACGAAGAGCCTAGAAGTCATTTATGGGATTGATCTCAAGAGCTTCGAGGCGTTGGCGCCGTTTCGTTACATTCACGGTGGTCCTTTCCAGGGTCCGAACGATTGTTTGGTAGACGATTATTTTGCGCAGTCGCAGCACGTTAAGGTGGGTTCGACGCTTGAGATTCTCAATCATCCCTTCCAGGTGGCAGGGATCGTCGAGCACGGCCGAGGAGCGCGGAAATTTCTACCTATAAACACGCTGCAAGAACTCATCGGAGAGCAAGGCAAAGCATCTGTGTTCTACGTGAAGCTGGATGATCCGGCAAATGCCGATGCGGTCGTGCAAGAGGTAAAGAATGTTCCGGGAATGCAGGGCTATTCCGTGCGCTCCATGCGTGAATATCTTTCCATGATGACCGTCAACAGCTATCCCGGGCTGTCTACGTTCATCAAGGTGGTCATCGGTATTTCGGTAGTGATCGGGTTCATCGTTATTTTCCAGGCAATGTACACGGCGGTCATGGAACGCACCCGCGAAATCGGAATCTTGAAATCAATGGGAGCATCGAAGCTCTATATCGTCAACGTGATCCTGCGCGAGACAGTGCTGCTGGCAATCGGCGGGATTGCCGTGGGAGTCCTGATCAGTCTGGCGGCGCGTGCGGGACTCAAATACCGTTGGCCAACTCTGACGGTCGTGGTCACCGGCGGCTGGATAGTGCGAGCGACTATTATCGCCATTATCGGTGCCATTTTAGGCGCTTTGTATCCCGCCTACAAAGCGGCACAGAAGGATCCAATTGACGCGCTGGCGTACGAATAGCGGACCTCAGGTGTCGGACTTCGGACGTCGGACCTCGGACGTCAGACTGCGGGTGTGCTCTTAGAATCGAACTCCGCGATTCTGATCTTTTCATACACTTAGGTGGGAGTCCGAGGGGTTCCGATGGCGGCTTTCGTTGACAATAAGAGCTGACCTAAGTTATCTTTAAGTCTTTAGCAGTCCTGCGGTTGCCCGCCTGGTAGCCCTGCGCTTTCGGCGCTAAAGTGGGTACTCAGCGGTCTTCTTTGTTTTTTTAATTTTCTGGGAGATTCGTAATGTCAACCTATTTCCCCAAAGCGGGGGAAATTGCGCGCAAGTGGTACGTCGTGGATGGCTCGGGACAGACGCTGGGCCGACTGGCCTCACAGGTCGCCCGCATTCTCATGGGTAAAGAGAACCCGAAATACACGCCATTCCTGGATACTGGCGACCACGTGATCATCATCAACGCCGAGAAGGTGAAGGTGACAGGGATGAAGGCCGAACAGAAGGTCTATCAGCACTACACCGGTTACCCTGGCGGATTGCGCTCGGAAGATTTCCGCAAGCGGTTTGTACGAAAACCGGAAATGATCGTTGAGGATGCGATCAAGCGCATGCTGCCCAAGACAAAGCTAGGCGGGCATATGATCTCCAAGCTGAAGATCTATCGCGGTGATAAGCATCCGCACCAAGCGCAGGAACCGGAAGCGCGAGCGCTGGAAACGCGGCGAGCCTAGACAGTTTCGAATTTCTGGTTTCAAGTTTCGAGTGTGAGCACGACAAGGGTTTGAATTCTGTGAAAGGTTGAGCACTGGTTAGCAGAACGCTGACGACTGAGTGCTAATAGCTAAATGGCAGAGTTAGTGCAATATTACGGTACTGGACGACGCAAGTCGGCAATCGCGCGCGTCTATCTTCGCCCAGGCAGCGGCGACTTCAAGATTAACGGACGTTCTTTTGAGCAATATTTTGTGACCGAGTCGCAGCGCTGCAGCGCGCGCCAACCGTTGCTTTCAACCGAGACCGCAGGCACGTTTAATGTCGTTGCCCGGGTAACAGGTGGAGGCGTGAATGGACAGGCCGACGCAGTCAAACTGGGCTTGGCCCGCGCTCTCATGCTATTCAACGGCGAACTGCGTAAGAAGCTCAAGGCTGAAGGTATGGTCAGCCGCGACTCTCGTGGCAAGGAGCGCAAGAAGTACGGTCAGAAGGGTGCCAGGAAGCGGTTCCAGTATTCGAAGAGATAATTGCTAGTACGGGTATCCAGCAGCTAGTAATGGATACTTGAGGTGTTCAATTCTTCCCGTGCCTCGCGGTGCGGGGCGGGAATGGCAATCCGGAAGGGCAGTTTCAAGTGTCTAGTGGCTAGTTTCCAGTAGGTGGGAGCAAGCAGAACGATCGCCGAAACGGAAGCGTGAAACTAGAAACTGATGCTCAGTCGGATGCAGACCAAATGAGGAGGTTAATTGGCTAACATTACCATGAAGGAGTTGCTCGAAGCGGGGGTGCACTTCGGGCATCAAACCAAGCGCTGGAATCCGAGGATGAAGGAATACATCTTCGGAGAGCGCAACGGAATTTACATCATCGATCTGCAGAAGACGTTAAAGATGTTCAAGGAAGCCTCGAAGTTCGTGGCTGAGCTGGCGGCGGCGGGCAAGATTGTGCTCTTCGTAGGCACCAAGCGCCAAGCTCAAGACGCGATTGCAGAAGAGGCCTCACGCTGTGGCGGCTTTTATGTGAATCAGCGCTGGCTGGGCGGACTCCTCACCAACTGGGTGACGGTGCAGAAGTCGGTGAAGCGGCTCAAGGAACTCGATGAGATGGCGACCGATGGCCGCTACGAGCTGCTGCCCAAGAAGGAAGTCATTAAGCTCGAGCGCGAGCGCAAGCATCTGCAAGCCAACCTGGCTGGCATCAAGAACATGAACCGCCTGCCGGACGCGATATTCGTAATCGACTCGAACAAGGAGCAGATTGCCGTGCGCGAAGCGCGCAAGCTGGGCATTCCAGTAGTGGCGGTGGTGGATACGAACTGCGATCCCAGCGAAGTCGACTACGTGATCCCGGGTAACGACGACGCCTTGCGGGCCATCCGCCTATTTGCTTCGAAGATTGCCGATTCGGTCGCCGAGGGCGCGCAACTGATGACTGATAAGCAGGCCGCTGATTTGGCCGCAGCCGTGTATAGCGAACCCGAGGCAGCTCCGGTGGGAGAGGCTGGTGGCGAGGCCACTGCCGAGGGGGCGGGGGAGGCGGGTTCGGAAGACATCAGCATGGAAGACGTTCTGGGAAAAGGTACGCGCAAGCAGCCAGCTCCGGCGAAGGAAACCGTGGACGAGGATGTTCCGCAGGTTGAAACCCAGACGTACTGAAGCGGTCGTTGCAGCTCGTCATCAGGTTGTTGGCCGAACCGTAGGGAGTCTCCGAGATCCGGGCTTTAGCCCCTGAGGGAAACAGACCCGCGCGGGTCGTCCGGCGCGGGTCAACGTTTGTAAGGTAGTTTCGAGTTTTTGGCTTCCCGTTTCGAGCCGCCGGATAGTTTTTTGTGGTGGCGATAATCTGAAACTGGAAACACGAAACTGGAAACTTGTCTATGAGTACATCTACCGTGAATATTTCTGCCGCGCAAGTGAAAGAGCTCCGGGACAAGACCGGGGCGCCGATGATGGACTGCAAACAGGCTCTGACCGAAGCCAGGGGCGATCTGGAACAGGCTGTCGTCTTGCTGCGCAAGAAGGGGATATCCGTGGCGGGCAAGAAGGCCAGTCGCGTGACCAAGGAAGGAGCGGTCGCAAGCTACATTCACGCTGGCGGCAAGATTGGCGTTCTCGTCGAAGTAAACTGCGAGAGTGACTTTGTGGGTCGCACCGACGATTTCAAGGAACTGGTGCATGACATCGCGATGCACGTTGCCGCGAGTGACCCGAAATTTGTGCGCAGGGAAGATGTCACCCCCGAAGCTTACGAGCGCGAAAAGGATATTTATCGCCACCAGGCCGCCGCCACCGGCAAGCCGCCTCAAGTGGTGGAAAAGATTGTTGAAGGCAAGATGAGCAAATTCTACGAGGAAGTCTGCCTGCTGGAGCAGCCTTTCATCAGAGACCAGACCGTCAGTATCCGCCAGCTCATCGCAACCAAGATCGGCAAGCTGGGTGAGAACATCGCGGTACGCCGCTTCGCCCGCTTCAAAGTGGGTGAGGCGGGAGCAACGGTCGCGTTTAGCACTTCCAATCCGGAAGATGGCGGCGAAGGGGCCGCTCCGGTAGTTAAGTAGGGCCTTGAGCTGCGGCGGTTTTGGGACGCGGCTCACGCCCGAGGGCAAGACGCCCTCGTGATGGCCGGCAGGACGCCGGCGCTACAAAATACAATGGCGACTCCGGTGTTCAAGCGCATTCTGCTCAAGCTCTCCGGCGAGGCTCTGGCCGCGAACCAAGGGTTTGGCGTTGACCCCTTACGCATCCACGAAATCGCCGCCGAATTGGCCGACGTCCACTCGCTCGAGATCCAGATCGCGATCGTAGTTGGCGGCGGGAATTTCTTCCGCGGCGTAGCCGAGCAGGCGCGTGAAATGGATCGTGTCTCCGCTGACCACATGGGTATGCTGGCCACGGTAATCAACGCGCTGGCCCTGCAGGACGCACTCGAAAAGCAGGGAATCCACACGCGAGTGCAGTCGGCGATTGAGATGAATCAGGTGGCCGAGCCTTTTATCCGCCGTCGCGCCATGCGTCATCTGGAAAAAGGGCGGATAGTGATCTTTGCCGGTGGGACAGGAAATCCTTATTTCTCCACGGACACCGCCGCATCCTTGCGGGCTATGGAAATCAAGGCCGACGCGATTCTCAAAGCCACGAAAGTGGATGGCATCTACGACGCCGATCCCATGCTGGTCAAAGACGCCAAGAAATTTACCGAAATCAGCTACATGGAAGTGCTGAAACAGGGGCTCAAGGTGATGGACTCAACCGCCATCTCCCTGTGCAAGGACAATAACCTACCTATCGTCATTTTCAATCTCAACCACCGGGGAAACATCCGAAAAGTCGTCATCGGCGAGAAGATAGGGTCGCTGGTGAGCGCCTAGTCCCCAACTAGGAATCTCTACTCGTTAATTTCTTTCCAATCTACGTTGTAGACTTCTAGCGGACCCTACTTTGCGAGGGGCGTCTTCGATCTCTTTGCGCTGCCGACGCAGACCACCTGTAAATGCTGGGGATCCAGATATTTCTTCGCGGCTTGCTGGAGCGAGGCCGGTCCGACCTTGGCAATCTGGGCGGGATAACGGTCCCAGTAACCCTGGGGCAGCCGGTTGTGTTTTACTTCCATCCACAGGCTCAGCAGACGGGCCTGACGCTCCAGCGAGAGGGCGAATCCTGCGACGATAGCGCGCCGGGCGTCGTCCAATTCGGCGTTAGGTACCGCTTCCTCACGCAGCCGGTTCAACTCTCCCAGCATTTCATGCATGGAGCCGTCGGTAACCGCCGTGCGGACTTCTGCGTTAGCGATCAAGGGGCGGGCATAATTGTCCGGGTCGAAGGAGCTATAGACTCCGTAGGTATAGCCCTTCTCCTCTTGCAGGTTCAGGAACAGTCGCCCGCTTGTGCCTTCGCCCAGCACGCAGTTCATAACCCTTACGGCAAAGGAGTCAGGATGGCCCTAAGGAACAGCAAGTTCTGCCGCGAGGATGTTGGTCTGCACCGAATCGGGCCGATCCACGAGATAAATGCGACGCGGGGTGGGCTCAGGTGCAGCTGGAGTTAACGGGGCAGATGGCCGTTATTTCCACACGCCAAAATATCTCTGGATCAGTGCCAGCATCTGTTGGGCATCGAATTCACCCGCCACGCCAAGTATGAGTTGCGGATTGACCGCCTCCACGGAAGCAGGTGTGGCCGAGGTCACTGCCGCCGGGGGAATCTCCGTAGAGCGCGCGGAAGAGCCGGTCATGGCTGAGAAATGACGGATCCGAGCGCGCTGTTGCTCCAGATTTGCGAGCTGACGCTGCTGATATTTTCCCAGTTCGTCGGCCGAGAAGGCTGGGTTCAAGACCACATCACTCATCAGATCGAGCAGCTTGTCGGCGTTTTCTGCAAAGCTCGACGCGTCTATCTGAGTGTAGCTGGAACCAAATTCGACATCAGCCTTGAGGGTCGCTCCCAGCGCGTCGATTTCCGAAGATAACTGCGAAGATAACTGCGAAGATAACTGCGAACTGTTGCGGCGTGCCGTACCTTCGCGCAACATGTCCGCAGTAAATTTGGCCAGACCGATCTTGGGGTGGTCCAGCGATCCGGTATGGACCCAGAGCTCAACGTTCACCATAGGCACTTGATGACGCTCCAGCAGCAGGACAGTCAGGCCATTGGGGAGCTTGGTCTCGATCGGCCGGGGCGGCTTGATCTGCAAGATTTCGCGATTGACTGGTGCTCGATTCAGGTGCTGCACCGCTTTGGGCGAAGTGCCCTGGTCTTGCTGAGCGAGAACGGTGGTAGCAAGAAGGAGGACTGCTGCGGTCAGAGCTGGGAAGATTCGCTTCACTGCTCCTTGCCGCCCGACGGATGAGGCGGCAGGCGATTGCGGCAGGGTCGTTACCACGGCGCGCAGCCAGGGGATAAGAAATTTGTTCGCCGCGTTCTTCACGTCCGCTGCCGTGACGGCGTTATGTTTGGCCACGATGCTGTTGAGCAGGACGCGGTCGTCGAAATATATCGTGTAGTTGCCCAATCGATCGCGGTTGTCATGGCTGACTCACGTGCCTGTACGGTGCGGCGACGGAACTGAACGCGGGCCTTCGCTATTTCCGTGTCGCCTACTCCGTCCCGGGCGATTGCGCTGATCTCTTCATAGATCGCCTTTTCCAGCTCTTCGGAGCTGGTCCCGGGACGGGGAAAGGCGCTGATGTGAAGGGGCTGGGGCCGCGGCGTGCATCCACTTGAACGTCTATTTCGGTGGCAAGCTGCTTTGTCCTTGATGATGTGCTGGTAGAAACGGATCCTCCTAGCACCCAATCCTGCGAGGAAAAGCGCTATGGTGAGCGCCGGGAAGTTGTGCTGGACGCGCTGGCGCGCTTGCCCACGGTTCTCATTTCCTGTCTAGTTCCGGCCGGGAACACGGCCGACAATTACGCGGCCTGGGTTTTGGGCGATATCCTGGGCACGGGGCAGAGTTCAGGTACCGTTGAAGTCACCGCCGTTATTCTCAAGAAGACTGAAGTGCTCGCCTTTGCCGACATTCTCTGAGCCCTGGTACATCATGTGCTCGAACAGATGAGCAAAACCGGTGCGCCCGGGACGCTCGTTACGAGAACCCGCGTCATGAATCACATTCAACGCTGCGACTGGCGCACTGTGATCGGGAGCCAAAATTACCCTCAGGCCGTTCTCCAGTCGGGTGTCAGTGAATTCGAGTCCGGGCAACCCACTCGATGCTAGGTGCACGGCCAAAGCGAAACGTTTGAGGAGCGACAGGACCAGTGCCGAAAGAACCAGATATTTTTTCATAAAAGCCTCGCCCGCGCTGGGATGGTACAGCATGGGCGACTGCCTGAACCCATGAGCGATGAACAACAACGATGGCCGAGACACACACAGGCCAACTGGCGGGCGGCAATACTGACGACCGACACAAGTCCGCTACCCGTGTCGCATTGGACGGATTGCCCCCACAATCGTTGGCCCAGAGCGTCTCATAGGGATCTGGTGCTGGACGCTTTGAGGGAAACGTAACTCCCGCCCGGAGCCGGCACTTGGGTTTATAATTCACCGTTTTAGCAACTACTTTTCAACGGAGCTGACCATGGCTGATACCGGCCCTCTTAAAGATATCCGCGTACAACTTAAGACACGGATGGACAAGGCGGTAGAAGACTTTCGCAAGGCGATGGCCTCAACCCGTACCGGGCGTGCGTCTGTGCATATGCTGGATGCGGTCAGC
>Ga0209526_10002756_pt1 | contig 11856 bp, 9 predicted proteins | sample JacPinW_OM2H0_M1_FD_188566 | JGI IMG/M metagenome (GOLD analysis project Ga0209526, IMG submission 188566) | Forest soil microbial communities from Algoma, Ontario, Canada - Jack Pine, Ontario site 1_JW_OM2H0_M1 (SPAdes) (version 2) | ecosystem: Environmental > Terrestrial > Soil > Boreal...
CGATCTGATCGCGCAGGGTGTGCCGGTCAGCAAGCTCTTGCTGGTCTCAGCATGGCATGAAGCAGGCGACATCTTCGATATGCGTGAACGTGGCGTGCTATTTGCGATGGACTTCAATTCCGCCAGAGATCATCTGTTGAACCGTTGGGTTCGCGAGAATGGCATGCGGGAAGCCCATTTCGACACGGCTTATGTCGTCGAGCCGCTTGATTTGATCAGGGCTAAGATGTGTATTCAAAGAGCCTAAGTTATTTTCCAGTTGCTCAAGTTTGCTCACGCCCAAGAGGACGGATGTCACTGTCGACTTGGAGAGAAGCCAGGCAAGCGCTACTTCGGCAGGAGACTTTTGAACTTCAGAGGCCACTTTCTTTACTTCATCTACGATCTGCATGTTTCGTTGAGTAAATTTGCCTAGAGTTTCAATGGCATTTTTTCTAGAGCCCTGGAACCCGGTCGATCCGGATTTATTCAGGAAGTCTTCTCTAGAGTACTTTCCAGACAGAAGTCCGCTTGCAAGCGGAGACCATGGAACTACCCCGAGTCCCATTTCATTCGCCATGGGAATCAGTTCTCGCTCCGTAGTTCGCTCGATGAGATTGTATTCTATTTGAAGCGCTACAAGCGGAGACCATCCGCGAAGATCGGCGATGGCTTGCATTCTTGAGATTTGCCACGCAGGAGTATCCGAAATTCCCACGTAGAGAACCTTTCCCGCGCGAACAAGGTCATCCATCGCTCGCAAAATTTCTTCGACAGGTGTCGTACCATCCCAGATGTGCAAGTAGAGCAGGTCGATGTAATCAGTCTTGAGTCTTTGAAGACTTGTTTCAACTGAACGAACCAGACTCTTACGATGGTTGCCGCCGCCATTAGGGTCGCCAGGATGAGTATTCATTGTGTATTTGGTAGAAAGAACGATTTGCTGGCGTTTCTCTCCAAGCAATTCTCCCAGCATCTTTTCGGATGAACCATTGGTGTAGAAGTTTGCCGTATCAACAAAATTTCCGCCGTTATCGATATAAAGGTCGAGCATCTTGCGGGCTTCGTTAATTTCAATTCCCCAGCCCCACTCCGTGCCAAAGCTCATTGCGCCGAGCGCTAATTCAGAAACGCGCAGACCGCTTTTACCAAGCAAGTAATATTTCATAATTTGTCTCTCCGTAATTTAAGTTTGTTCCCGTGCCTGTATGTATGTACCAGCTTGTCATAAACTGTCGAGTATGTAAAGTGCAATCAGACAAACTGGACATTTATTGCCATACGCGTCAACCTTAAGAATATGGATGGGAACGAATCGGCAAGGCAGACACACGTTCTTGAGATAGCTCTGACTGTCTTTGCTCGGCACGGCTTTAGAAAAACATCCATCGAGGATATCGCGAAAGCGGCGGGCATCTCACGTCAGGGGATTTATCTTCATTTCAAAAATAAAGATGAGATCTTTAGCGCTTCAATTCAAAAAGCCTTAGACGATGGGCTGCAAGCCGCAAATAGGATATTGGATGATGACCGCCTAACGCTTGAAGAAAAACTACTTAAAGCATTAGATGAGTGGTTTGGTCGGCACGTCGGACTCCTTGATCCTGAGGCGTCTGATCTTGTGGCTCAATGTGAGCGCGTTCTCGGCGACGCTGTTGGAAAGAGTCGCTCTTCGTTTCAAAAGAAACTCGAGAAAGTCATTCTGGCGCGGTCTGCGAGGAAGACAAAGGGCGCTGATAAACGTGCTGCGACCATTGCCGACATGCTTTGCGCATGTGGAATGACTTGGAAACATAGTTTCTCTTCGCGGCAAGAATTCTTAAAGAAGATGTGCGACGCAATCCACTTGTGCTGTCGAGATCTATGAGATTAGAAGATCCTTCTTCACTTGATATTAGTGTCCATTCGTGGTTATTTCCGCGGGAATCGCGTTGATTCGCGGCTAATTTCACCAATGTCGATCGCGAGGCGTTTTTTGGCCGAGCTCGGATTTTGTTCTGTCCTTTTGTTGCCGAATCTATGCTTTACCGCGGAGTTCGATCCCAATGGTTGGCGGTTAGCGCAGCCTGGTTATCATTTGGAATTTCCTCGAGACCATGGGCCGCATTACGATTATCAAACTGAGTGGTGGTATCTAACGGGAAATTTGCGGTCGGCAGATGGCCGCGAATTCGGATACGAACTGACTTTCTTTCGACACGGCTATCGCTCACCGAGCCAACGTCTGCCCGTCCGATCACGTTTCGTGATGGACGACATCAAGTTTGCGCACTTCACGATCACTGACATCGCTCAGAAGAAGTTTTATGCGTCACAGCGAGTAAGCCGAGGCGCGTACAACGATGCCGGGTTCTTGTCCGGATCCAAATTGGCATGGATTTCCAATTGGGAACTCGACCTTGATTCTGGGTTTCAAGCGAGGGCCATTGATGGACAAGAAGCGATTCAACTCAGACTTCAACCAGAAAAGCAGCCTGCGCTCCAAGGTAAAGATGGCTTTAGCCAAAAGGCCGCCGGAGAGGGTCACGCTTCTTATTACTATTCGATCACCCGATTAGATACCAAGGGTGTGCTTCAGGTGGGCGGAATCAACTATCAGGTGACCGGTTTGTCCTGGTTTGATCGTGAATGGGCGACCAACCAACTTGCTCCGGACCAAGCTGGTTGGAATTGGTTTGCGCTCCAGCTTTCCGACGGAACCGATCTGATGCTCTATCAGATCAGGCTTAAAAATGGTGCGATCGACCCCTATTCGACCGGGAAACTGGTGAGCAACAGCGGTGCCGCGACTGACGTAAGCGATTTCGTGCTGATACCGACGGAATACTGGACCAGCCCTCGCGATCACGCTCGATACCCGATCGGTTGGCATTTACTAATCCCCAAGTCTCAGATCGATCTTGAGATCACAACGCCGGTTCCGGAACAGGAACTTAGTTTGGCGGTGACCTACTGGGAGGGCGCAATCCGAGCAAATGGCGTTCGAGCAGGGAATCCGGTTCATGGTGTAGGCTACTTGGAATTGACCGGATACGGAGGGACCAATCCCGGGCTAGGTAACGGATTAGCGGATGACGCAAAATCCGGTTGAGGAGTGGCTGAATCGCCACTAACCTTCCGCCTGCCAAACAGAGGCCGGCATAGCTCAGCTGGTAGAGCAGCTGATTTGTAATCAGCAGGTCATCGGTTCGAACCCGATTGCCGGCTTACGATGTAATAGCCAAATAGTTATGCGTTCATTGTGCGCGCGAGCGTTTGTGGACCAATTTAAGACTTTGGCGATTGTCGCCTTTCGAGAGGCGATTTGACCCCATTTTTGGAGGCTCTCGATTCCAACGTGATCTTTTCGGGAAGCCCCCTGATGGTCTTGACTTTGGAAGAAGCTAGCCCCGTAGGCTATGACTTCGGATCATAGGGTTGCCGGTTCGAGCCCTGCCGGGTGCAAATCAAGTTCCAGAGCCGATTGGCGAACGATCTAAGCAGCTTACAAATCAACAATTTCTTCCTCGCTGCCGCCTTAATTCCGAAAAACTCTCTTGCAGCAACTTGCACTTGGCTCATCCTTTTGGGCCCGTACCCCCCGAACCATGACACCCAAAACGCCCGCCCGAACCGAAACCGTTACCCTCACAAGAAACAATGTGGCCTAGTAGCCAAATATGCGGAACTCTCCGAATCCACTCACCAACATTTCGTCAAAGAGGCTGTTTTTGCTCCGATCGCACCGCTAAGGCCACAATTTATCTGTATTTTGAACCATGTCTGATAAGCGCGATGCGTAGCTTTTGCCGAGCCTATCCTCCGACCGTTCATAAGGAGAGCAAGGCTCAAGTTCGTCCTGCGACCACAGAATGACACGATGTCGAGGTTGCGAGTTCAAGCTCTTCGCGAGGGTCACCTCATCCGCCGTGAATATGTCGGTCTTTACAAACATGATGAAGACCTGCGCCATCTCAGGTGGGACGGCATCTGCAAGCTTGCCGAGCTTGCGCACGTCATCGCTACCAATCGGATAGTTTGAGGTCTTGGCCTCACCAATAAGTATTTGAATAGATGCTTGGTGCGTCTCAACCGGGTCAACCGCCACTACAACAAAATCTGTCTCGCACTTTTCGATAGCGGCGCTCTGAGGTTCGAACTCCAATGCTGTTGAATACATTCGGAGTCCTTCACCTAAACATGTGTCTAACTGTTGTAATGCGAGTGCGACGGGAACCCCGCCGAGCCGGTGATCGTCGCTGCCGAACAATCCCGAACGCCGGTATCGCCAATCTCGGTCTTTCAATTGCGGTGTTACATCGAATTGGTGACCGCAATAGATACATGTCGAGATCGTCTTAACCTCATCCAAGTGGATCCAGCTCGGTGAACAAATCGCCGACTCTCTCCACATCGGCATAGATTGCAGCGGTTACGATCACCCTGCCATTGGCCGCTTGGGTGTAGGCATCAACGACCAAATCAAGCCCTGGTTCATCCGCGGTCCCGCCAAACACGTCGGAAGTAAAGAGCCTGAACCACGAGTAGCCGCCATCATTTCGATCGTCGAAACTTGTCGCCGCTTGAGCCTACCGCTCCGCGCCTACCTCGGCTCTGTGCTCCCAGGCTTGGCCAATTTTCCGATCAATCGAGTCGCTGAACTCACCCCCAACGCTTGGGCGGCCAGGATCTAACCGTCGAAAATCCGGCGGCGCCGTCAAACCTGTATTTGTCTGACGTTTACAACACAAAAGGCGTCTCTGCATTTATGGATTAAGAAGGATTCTTTCTACTTCGGCAATGCCCTCGGGACTTCTGTGAACGTAAGAGTGCCAATATGGAACGATCTTTTCGGACCTCGATCCTTCCAAGTGAGAACTGCGATAAGCCACCACGCCATCCGAGCTATTCGGGGAGTTGTTCCCACCACGATCGCCAATGATAGAATAGTAGGTAATGGAAGATGCGATCGGAAGCCGGTTCATGGCCACCACGCTTCGGGCTTCGGGCCGTAGGGTGTCGATGCTATTGGGGAAACGCCCGACAATCTTTTTTCCATTGGTCGCTGTGGCCTTTTCGACTAGCCCGGGGCCAATGGCCACCAGCTTGGCCGGCAACCTTACTAACCTGGATCCGAGCCGGCCAATCGGGCCGCTGGCCATTTCAGCGCCTTTGTGAGGCGTAGCAATAAAAATGACCTTACTGACGTGAGTACTCGCCTTGAAGATGAGCGACTCTTTAATAATCCTGAGCTGGTCGGGTTCGATTTGAAATTGATCAAGAGGTTTACCCAAAACGTCATCACAATATTGGTTGCCTGCTGAGTCGCGAATCATCATGTCTGCCACTAAACCTCCCATGCTGTGTCCGATCAGGACGGCTTTAGGAGTATTCGGATATTTTTGATAAATGGCCGCAAGATACCGTCGAAAAAGGGCGGATGAGAGCGTATAAGGCAATCCACTCGGGTAACGAAAGACCCAAACCTGATATTTCTTTCTAATCTCCGGACTGGCATTCAGCCCGTTGATCATGGGGACCCAAGTCACGGGCGAGTCCGCCAAACCATGAATGAAAATAATTGGGATCCGGTTAATCCGATATGGGGCAACCATGACCACCTTGGCCGATTTCGTGAATTTGTCAGTGTGCAGCAAGCTAGAGAGGCCGAATTTCTGAGGCTGGGTCTCCGCGATTAACAGCGCCTCTGGTGCAGTCAGATCAGCAGCAACAGGTCGAGACTTTCCCGCCAGGGTCACCGTAGTCGTGGCCCCGGGATCTAGAATCTGGAGCGTACCGTGGGTACCCGAAAAAGTAAGGATAGCCGTGACGCTGTAGTAGTGCCTATGGGGTTCCCAGGCTTCGTTCCGACCAATTCCTGCGCTAACGAAAGGCGCGCCAACTCCTTGAATGAGGACTCGGTTGGTTAAATAAGTACCACCAATCTTCATTCGATCGGTCGCAAGCAAGCGATCAAAGCCCGGAATATAAGCTCCGGCCTTGTCGGATTTCAGGCTTAGACCAAGAGGACCACTGGGACCTGCTAATTGAATTTCCTTCTCCCACGGTTTCTCCCTCGATGCGATCGTCTGTTCCACGAGCCTGGCCACAGAATAGTTGTAGAAGGCGACGACCTCGTCTGCTCTGGGACCAGAAAGGTTCTTCTGGGCATCGAGACTAAGCATTGCAGCCGCCTCACTTTGGGCCATTGCCGCCTTTGGATTGGTTTTAGCAAGCTCCTCACTTACCTTCATTTCTGAACGAGCTTGCTTCAGTTCTTCCGTACTTTGATTGGCCACTAACGCGATCGGCGGTGAGGGAACAACGACGCCGACGGAAGCGAAGGGAGCACAACCCACCAACAGGGTGCCGCCAAGCCAAGCCGTGAGAAAGAAACACAGGGGGAAAAACGAAATTTTCGAGAGATCAAAACGCGGCATAGATCCAGTCACCTATAAGAAATTTTCGTAATCTTTGCGAGGGCAATAGATCAACTATACGGTCGCTGCGTTTCTGTCATAATTGAGACACTATTATTTGGCCAGAGTGATACCTGGGGGCAACCATTCTTTGCATCCTGCTCAGCGACTCTGACGGCGTCGTTCCATACCGGAGTGCCCATCTCGACTCTGCTTTATCCGAAAAGATTATTCCTTACGGCCACGGCGGCTAACAGAGCCCTGAAGCAATCGACGAACTATTGCGAATCCTGCAGCTCCATTTGGGACTGAAAGCCGAGCCGACGCGCAGAGTGCTGGCCGCTCAGTAGCTTTACGTGACTTTACAGCGCCGCAGAGCATTCGTTGCCGCCGATGTCCGGCCGGAAGCACGTAAGACCAAAGTCCAATGTTCGGTCGGGGCGCGGTCTTGCAAGGGGCGCACGCGCAAGAGGTGTTGCCTCGCCCAGAACCGCCCTTCAAAGGCCACATTGGCCGAACCGTCCAGGAATCTAGCAAGGACTTTCCGCAAGAAGTTACCGCGCCAGAAGGCGGGGCAAACATCCTGCTCATCTTGACCGATGATGTTGGCTTTGGCGCGACAAGCCCGTTCGGCGGGCCGATCCCGACGCCGACGTTCGACCGGTTCCAGCTGCCGTAATTGTTGACTCAATCATGTCGGTTAGGCCAATCCGTCCTTCCCAAAGAATCGCCGGAGCCCGAAACGGAAAGGTCATAGCTCGCCAAGAACGTTTCCATTCGGCACATAGGATCTGGGAGCGTTCTACGCGCGACAGCTTTCAGCTCCAAATATGCAGGTAGAGGTGGTGAGCGGATTGCAAAAGAAAAGCGGTCAAAGCGGATCACGTGTAACCGTCAGGACGCGAGCCGACCCGCGGCAGTCAAGGTTCCGATTCGGTTGCAGGGTTACTGGCCTCCCCTCCGGCCGGGTAAAATTCCTTGAGCGGCCGAGCCGATGTCACCACGCAAAACCGGACTCGATGGCAGCCTAAAAAGTTTTCTGCCTCTTCCATTTGCGGTTCTTACTTTGGAGGAACCGTTGATACAGGAAGAGTTGAGTGATAATGCCAAGTGCCCAATCGAAATTCCCAGAGCGTGTTGTCGTCAAACAGAGCGAGAATGATCCAAGTTTTGTTCTGCAAAGACTCGCAGCGAACTATTTGTACAAGTTTACGATTGGCAGCATCAGGCTTGACTTCGCCAGGGGACTGCGTTCGCTGATTTATCGTCAGAGTATGCTGACGTAGCTGCTAATCCTAGTAGTGCGGATAGGATTAATGCTTTGATCATGGTTGCGAAAACGACGTAAATTCTCGGTCCGCGTACCAAGTTTTTGCAATTCCTAAAACGAAGCCTCTAGATTGCTTTCCTATCCTTCGAAAGTTGAGCGCTTGCCTGAACTATTGTACACGGGCCGCCACGATAACGCGGAGTAAACTGCCCTCGAGGAAGTAGAAGCCATGAGTTCCCAGCTTCCCGATCTGGCATGAGAATCGATCCTGCGAACACGACACTAATCATCACTGGCTGGTCAAGGCGTATTGCATCCTGACATAAACCGAGGAGACCGGCATCGCCGGACTTTATTGGATGCAGACTATACCGAAGACCATGCGCGCGGCGGCGATCGATCGCTTCGGCGGACCCGAAGTGTTGTCGATCCATTCGCTGCCGGTGCCCGTCCCTGACGCGGGCGAGGTGTTGATCACGGTGGACACGGCGGGAGTCGGAGGCTGGGATGCTGACATGCGGGAAGGCTGGTCCCCAACCGGTCACACGCGCTTTCCGCTCGTGCTCGGTACGGATGGCTCCGGCACTGTCGCAGCCGCGGGATCGCGCATCCGCCGACTCAAGGTCGGCGACCGGGTCTACGCATACAGTTTCGACAATCCGAAGGGCGGCTTCTACGCCGAGTATGTCGCAGTCTTGGCAGAAAGGGTCGCGCACATACCCAAGCGGCTCGACCTTGAGCAGGCCGGCGCGATCCCGACCACTGGTCTCACCGCGCTCCAGGGTATCGACGACGCATTGCACATAAAACGCGGCCAAAGCGTCATCATTCATGGTGCGGCTGGCGGCGTGGGAAGTCTGGCACTCCAGTTCGCGAAGTTGCGCGGCGCACGCTTGCTGGCGACCGCTTCGGGTGAGGATGGTTTAGCCCTGGTGCGCCGGTTGGGAGCGGACACGACCGTGGACGGGCGACAAGGGGACATTAAGGCCGCCGCGCGCCGCTTCGCGCCCAATGGCGTTGACGCCGTGCTCGCGCTCGCGGGCGGCAAGGCGCTCACCCACTGCCTCGACGCGCTCCGGCCGGGCGGCCGACTCGCGTATCCCAACGGGATCGAGCCCGAGCCGAGGAAGCGACGCGGCATAGAAATCATCTCCTACGACGCGATCGCCGGCGTCCGCGAGTTCCAGCGCCTCGGCCGTGCCGTGGAGGAGGCGAAGCTCGAGGTACCGATCGCCGGAGCCTACCGGCTCGCTGATGCTGCGAGGGCGCACGAGCGGCTCGCCGCGGGGCACGTGCTCGGCAAGATTGTACTTCGGATCCGCTAAAGCAGTGCGTGGAGACCATCAGCATGAGTGATCCAGAGAAATTTGATGCCATGGAACGGCGTTGGTTCGGTTCCACGAAGCAAGAGGTGGCCGTCATAGGTCAGGGCACTTGGGACGTTGAGAAAAACCAAGGTGGCGCCGTTGTCGCGATCGCAGCATTGCGCCGGGGGCTCGACCTTGGTATGACTCATATTGACACTGCAGAAATGTACGGCGCGGGCGCAGCCGAAGAAATAGTTGGCGAGGCGATCGCTGGTCGTCGTGACGAGGTCTTTCTGGTTTCCAAGGTCCTTCCTCAGCACGCTTCCCGTCAGGGAACGCTTGCTGCCTGCGACCGTTCACTGGTCCGGCTGAACACCGACAGACTCGATTGCTATCTTTTGCACTGGCGTGGCGCAGAGCCGCTTGAAGACACGATTGCTGCGTTTGAGCAGCTTAAAAATGAGGGAAAGATTCTCTCCTGGGGCGTGAGCAACTTCGATGAGGTCGACCTGGCAGAAGCTTGGAGCATCGCAGATTCTCTGGTTTGCAATCAGGTCCTCTACCATCTGGAGGAGCGCGCGATTGAACACGCTGTGCTCCCGTGGTGTATACAACACGATGTTGCTGTCGTCGCCTATAGCCCGTTTGGTCATGGGCATTTTCCTGGCCCACGCACGACTGGCGGCCGCGTTCTCCAACAAATCGCCGTAGCGCAGAGCGCGACCCCTCGACAAGTGGCGCTTCGATACTTGACCCGCCAGTCGCCGCTCTTCGCCATCCCGAAAGCCTCTAGCGTCAAACACGTGGCCGAAAACGCGGGGGCTGCGCAGCTTCGTTTGACTGAAGCCGACATTGAGCGGATCGAAGCGGCTTTCCCACTCGGCTCCCGTCCAGAAAGTCTGCCGATGCTGTAGAAGCCAGCGCTAACGGCGTCTACCCGCTCGGAGAGAGCACAAAAAAGGGCGTCAAAAAAACCAATTTCAGAGAAGTTAAAAAAGACGAAATGAAGAGTGCTAGAAACCGAAGCATCCATCAATGAAATTAACCCTTCCGACCGCGAACCGAGATCATATTCAGGGGCCCCTTGATGCCCCCGTGATGCTCCTGGAGTATGGGGACTATGAATGCCCTTACTGCGGTCAAGTTTATCCGATCATCAAAGAGATTCAGAAACGTTTGGGCGACAATTTGTGTTTTGCCTTTCGCAACTTTCCGCTGACCAATATGCATCCGCATGCCGAACACGCTGCCGAGGCAGCCGAGGCGGCGGGTGCGCAGGGCAAATTTTGGGCAATGCACGATGTGCTGTTCGAAAATCAAGACGCTCTCGATGATGAAAACCTTGTCCAATATGCAATAGCCTTAAGGCTCGACGCTCGGCGACTGATCGCCGAGGTCGAGGCCGGAGCATATGCTCCACGATTGAGGGAAGATTTCATGAGTGGTGTCAGAGCCGGGGTGAACGGTACGCCGACCTTCTTCATCAACGGCGAACGTTATGATGGGGCTCCTGGTTTGCTTGAGTTGCTTGCTGCACTTACGCCGGCAGGCGCAGGCTAAGAAACAGGTCGCCGGTCTCAGCGGGCTACTTTCATTGGCGTTCCTGGTGGGACGGTGCACATGTTCAAAACACCAATCCCCTAGGGTGCATTTGAGAACTTCTATGCCAATTAAAGTCATTGATTTAACCGTTCACGACATTCGTTTTCCAACCTCGCGCGCGCTTGACGGTTCCGACGCGATGAATCCTGCTCCTGACTATTCGGCGACATACGTAGTCCTCAAAACGGATGCACCGCAGGGACTCGCCGGCCATGGATTAACCTTTACGATCGGTCGTGGGAACGAGATCTCCGTAGTGGCGGTGAAGTCGCTCGCCCCGCTCGTCGTCGGTGCGACCTTGGAAGAAATCTTCGCTGATATGGGTGGATTCTGGCGCTACCTGACCACCGGCGATAGCCAGTTACGTTGGCTAGGTCCAGAAAAAGGCGCCATTCATCTTGCAACCGCCGCAGTTGTAAACGCCGTGTGGGACCTGTGGGCAAAGTTCCAGGGTAAACCGGTCTGGAAGCTGTTGGTCGACATGAGCCCGCCGGACTTGGTGCGTTGCCTGGACTTTAGTTATGTAACGGACGCGGTTACACCTGATGAAGCGATTGCGCTTCTGGAAGCCAACGTTCCAACGAAAGCGGAGCGGGAGCGTCAAATGCGAGAGTCCGGTTATCCTGCCTACACCACCTCAGCGGGCTGGCTCGGGTATTCGGACGAAAAGGTGCGGCGTTTAGCGCGCGAAGGGGTCGCCGCCGGTTGGACTCACTTTAAACAAAAGGTCGGCGGCGATATCGAGGAGGACATTCGTCGTGCCCGAATCCTGCGCGAGGAGATCGGTTGGGAGCGCAAGCTCATGATGGATGCCAACCAGGTGTGGGATGTCGAGCAATCCATTCGCAACATGCGTCGTCTGGCCGAATTCAAACCGTGGTGGATCGAAGAACCGACCAGCCCTGACGACATACTGGGGCATGCCACTATTCGAAGACAGATCGCGCCAATCGGAGTGGCAACGGGCGAGCACTGTCATAACCGCGTGATGTTTAAACAACTGCTGCAAGCTGAGGCCATCGATTTTTGTCAGATTGACAGTGCACGACTGGGCGGCCTGAACGAGGTAATGATCGTCTTATTGATGGCGGCCAAATTTGGTGTGCCGGTTTGCCCGCACGCCGGCGGTGTTGGCCTATGCGAATACGTCCAGCACATTTCATTGTTCGACTACATTTGCCTGTCCGCTTCGCTGGAAAACCGGGTGATCGAATATGTCGATCATTTGCATGAGCATTTTCTCGATCCGGTCGTGATCCGCAATGGACGTTACATGCCTCCGGAAAAGCCTGGCTACAGC
>Ga0209526_10002757_pt1 | contig 11856 bp, 8 predicted proteins | sample JacPinW_OM2H0_M1_FD_188566 | JGI IMG/M metagenome (GOLD analysis project Ga0209526, IMG submission 188566) | Forest soil microbial communities from Algoma, Ontario, Canada - Jack Pine, Ontario site 1_JW_OM2H0_M1 (SPAdes) (version 2) | ecosystem: Environmental > Terrestrial > Soil > Boreal...
GACGCCACACCGGCTGGCAGAATCAAGAAGTGACTGGGACCAAGGTGCCGCGGGACGCTGCGCCGCATCCGGTCGGTAAGGGGTCACTTCGACCCGGAGAGATGGCTCAGGCGTCGGTGATGGCCGCGTTGTCGGCGGCCACCGCGATCGTCGCGGTCGTTGTTCCGTTCGCCGCAGGATTGTCGCTGCTCGGCACCGTTCCGATGGGCCTCTTGGCGTACCGCTACCGCTTGCGCGTCCTGGTCGCGGCGACGATCGCCGGCTCACTGATCGCGTTCCTGGTCGCCGGCATGGGCGGAATGATGACAGTGGTCGAATGCGCCTACATCGGCGGGTTGGTTGGCCTGGTCAAGCGCAGAAACCGGGGCACACCCACCGTGATCGTGGTTGGGGCATGCGCGGGCGTGGCGTTCGGTGCGGTGTCGGTAGGCGCGCTGACGGTGCTGTCGCGGCTGCGGAATCTGATCTTCGAGTCAATAACGGCGAACGTCAACGGCGTGGCGCGCGCGCTGTCCCATGTGCCGTATGTGCAGCCGGTCTCCGAGCGCATGAAAGACGGCTTCCCGAAGGTGCTGACGTACTGGCCGTGGCTGATCGGCGGATCATCCGCGCTGGGCATCCTGATCATCACCCTGATCGGATGGTGGGCGCTGTCGCGTGTGCTCACCAGGCTTTCGAAGCTCTCCAACCTCCAGAAGCTGGACACCCCTGCCGACGACGGCGTGATCGCCCCTCTTCCGGTGCGGTTGCATGACGCTACGTTCCGTTATCCCAACGCCGACCATGACGCGCTGGGGCCGGTGACATTGGAGGTGGAGCCGGGCGAACACGTCGCGATCACCGGAGTGAATGGTTCGGGCAAGACGACGCTGATGCTCGTGCTGGCAGGCCAGCCGCCCGCCTCGGGAACCGTCGAGAGGCCGGGCGGCGTCGGGCTCGGCAGGGTCGGCGGCACCGCGGTGATCATGCAGCACCCCGAGAGCCAGGTGCTCGGCAGTCGTGTCGCCGACGACGTGGTGTGGGGGTTGCCCCCGGGGCAAAGCATCGACGTGGACAAGCTTCTTGAGGAGGTGGGCCTCGACGGGCTCGCCGAGCGAGACACCGGCGGGCTCTCCGGCGGCGAACTGCAGCGACTCGCGGTGGCGGCCGCTCTCGCGAGAGAGCCGTCGCTGCTGATCGCCGATGAGGTAACCAGCATGGTCGACCAGCCGGGCCGCGCCGCGCTGCTAGGGCTGCTTGCAGGATTGCGCGAGCGCCACCGAATGGCGTTGGTGCACATCACGCACTACAACAACGAGGCTGACTCTGCCGAGCGCATCGTGAACCTGACCGGCACCGGCGCTAGTGATAACACCGAGATGGTCGAGCTGGCCCCGGCTCCGACCGCGACGCCATCGGCGGACGCCCGCTCTCCGGTCGCGGTGATCGAGGTCGACGGGGTTGGGCACGAGTACGCGAGTGGAACGCCCTGGGCCACCACCGCTTTGCGCGATGTCAGTTTCGACGTGCATGAGGGGGACGGGCTGCTGATCCACGGCGGCAACGGTTCCGGCAAGTCCACGCTGGCCTGGATCATGGCCGGGCTGACCATGCCGACCACCGGCAGTTGCCTGCTCGACGGCAGACCCGTGAGCGATCAGGTGGGCGCCGTAGCGATGTCCTTCCAGGCGGCCAGACTGCAGCTGCTGCGAGGCCGGGTCGATCGCGAAGTCGCATCGGCTGCAGGGTTTTCGCCACACGACGCCGGCGCAGTGGCGACCGCGCTCGCAACGGTCGGGCTGGACGCGTCGCTGGCCACCAGGCCCATCGAGCAACTCAGCGGCGGGCAGATGCGGCGCGTGGTGTTGGCCGGGTTGCTGGCCCGATCGCCGCGCGCGCTGATCCTCGACGAGCCGCTTGCCGGGGTGGACGCCGACAGCCAGCGCGGGCTGGTGCGTCTGCTCGAGGATCTGCGGCGCCGCACCGGGCTGACGGTCATCGTCATCTCACATGACTTCGCCGGACTGGAGGATCTGTGCCCGCGCACGCTGCACCTCCAGGACGGAGTGGTGCAAGCTGCGCCGGCGAGGGCAGGGGGTGCCGCATGAGTGCCCCAGCGCGCCGACCGGTGGTGCTTCTGCGTCCGGTTCCGGGTGGGTCCACCATCCACGACTTGTGGGCCGGGACGAAACTCATTGTGGTGTTCGGTATCTCGGTGCTGCTTACGTTCTACCCGGGATGGGTGGCTATCGGACTTGTCGCGGCGCTGGTGCTCACCACGGCCTGGATGGCACGCATTCCGCGTGGCGCGCTCCCGTCGATCCCGGGTTGGCTGTGGGTGGTGATCGCGATCGGCGGGATCACGGCGGCGATCGGTGGCGGGCCACCGGAGGTTCACATCGGTTCGGTGGGCCTGGAATTGGGGGGATTGTTCAACTTCCTGCGCATCACGGTGTTGTCGATCGTGCTGCTCGGCCTCGGCGCGATGGTGTCGTGGACCACCAACGTCGCCGAGGTGCCGCCGGCGGTCGCCACGCTCGGCCGACCGCTGCGGCCACTGCGGATCCCGATCGACGAATGGGCTGTGGCGCTGGGTTTGGCGCTTCGCGCGTTCCCGATGTTGATCGACGAATTCCGTGTTCTGTACGCAGCTCGCCGGCTTCGGCCACGTCAGGTGCCGACGACCCGACGGGCGCGTCGTCGCCAGTGGGCAGTCGAGATGATCGACATGGTGACCGCCGCGATCACGGTCGCGCTGCGCCGCGCAGACGAGATGGGTGACGCGATCGCGGCGCGCGGTGGCGTTGGCCAGATTTCGGCGGCGCCGTCGCGGCCGAAGTGGCGTGACGCAGTGGCACTTGTGATCGTCGCAGTGATGTCCGCGGCCGCGATCGCCAGCGAGCTGATGCTGGGCGCCACCGCCATTTAACGCTCGGCGGCGGCGTTGGCGGCGGCCTGTGCCCGCGCCAATGCCTGCCCGACATCCAGGCGGCCGAGGAACATCTCGTCGAAATACGGTTTGAGGGCGTCGAATCCGGCCGCGAAGCCGGCTCCGCCCGGCGCGGGGATCCGCGGGCCGCGCAGCACGTCGAAGAATGGGGTGACGTCAACGCGCTTCCCGGCCCAGTAGTCGAGGTAGGTGCGCTGAGCGGCGAGCACCGCCGGCACCGCGGCGCCGCTGGCCCCGAGGTAGGCGTTGCCGTCGGCGCTGCCCATCCACTCGAGCACGTCGCGTACCGCTTCCGGGTGGGGCGAGGCGGAATTACCTGCAGCCGCAATGCCGTTGGTTACACTGACCCGGCCGACGGGCCCTGCGGGTAACAGCGCGACCCCCCACCGGAACCCGGCGTTCGACTCGACCTGCGCCAGGTTGTAGGTGCCGGACTGGAACAGCGCCATCCGCCCCTGCAGGAACATGTTGCGCGAGAAGTCGCCGTTGTCGTTGGTGTCGGAAGCCGGTGGCGACACCCTGTCGACGTTGATCAGCCGCACCAGATAGCGGAAAGCCTCGGCGGCTTGCGGATTGTCGAATGCAAAGCGGTCACCATCAGCGAACACGCCTCCGGCGGAGCCGACGTCGTTGAGGTAGATGCCCTGCAGGTCGTTGGCCGCGTTGTAGGCCCACTGCCGCGTGCGGTCACCGGCCACGCGGGCCAGCAACGGCCGCAACGTGTCAACGGCGTCGTCCGGACTCCACCGCAGTGTGTTGAGGGTGGCTGGGTCCACACCGGCGGCCGACAGCAGATCCGCGTTGTAGTACAACGCGATTCCGGCATCGGTGAGCTGTGGCACACCCCACAGCGTGCCGCGGCGGGTGAATTGGTCTACCACCGACGGTTCCCATCGGGCGACCGCCTGCGGGCCCATCGTGTTGGTGATGTCGACGAGGCGGCGGCTGTCCGCGTACGGCGCGAAGTAAGCATTGCTGATCCAGAAGATGTCGTCCGCGCTGCCACCGGCGACATCGGCGCGCAGCGCGTCGAAGTACGACGCGTATGCGACGACGTTGACGCGGACTTCGATCGCGGGATGGCGGCGGGTGAACTCGTCGAAGGACCGCCGATATGCCGCGGCCACCTGTTGATCCCACAATCGCACGGTGACGACCGTCCGCCCACGCGGCTCGGTGTCTCTGCCGATGACCACCGCCGCCGCAATCAGCAGCGCGGTGACCGCCAGAAGCGCAATGACTACTGTCGTCGAAAACTTGGGCCGCGCAATCATTTCAGCCCCGTCACGACGATCGAGCGGACAATGTGGCGCTGGAACACCACGAACACCACGATCAGCGGGACGATTGCCACGGTCGTCGCGGCCATGACCAGCGTCCACTGCGCGTTGTACTGGGACTGCAACCCCGCGGTGGCGACGGTCAACACCCGCCACTTCGGCCCGCTGGTGATCACCAGCGGCCACATGAAGTTGTTCCACTGCGAGACAACGGTGATCAGGGTGAGCGTCACGAGGATCGGTCTGCTGGCCGGGATCACGACGTGCACCAGCACGTCGAGGGTATTGGCGCCGTCGAGGCGTGCCGCGTTGATCAAGTCGGCTGGGATGGTGCGGAAGTATTCGCGCAGCAAGAAGATTGCATAGGGTGATCCGAAGACGAACGGCAGGACCAGCGCCCAGAACGTGTTGCGAAGGCCGGCCTGCGCCATCATCAGGTACATCGGCACGATGGTGACGGTCGGAGGCACCATCAGCGTCGCGATGTAGACCCAGAACAACACGTCGCGTCCGCGAAAGTGCAACCGGGCGAAAGCGTATGCCGCGAGTACCGAGAAGGTCAGCTGGCCCAGCACGATCACGGCGGTCATCAGCGCGGTCACCGCGATGACGCGACCGAACCCGGCATCGGCTAACCCGGTGTAATTGGCCAGCGTCGGAGGATGCGGCAGCTGAAGCGGTGTGCCCGTGGCGAACTGCCGCGTCGACGTGAACGATGTCAAAACGCTGAACACGAACGGCGCCAACGTGATCACCGCACCGATGCCCAGCAGCAGATAGATGGCGGCACCCGAAGCCGCACGGTTAGACGAGGTCATAGCTGATCCGTCGTCGGAAGTAGAGGTGTTGCGCCACGGTGGCGACGATCAGAATTACGAAGAGCACGATCGCCATCACCGCGGCCCGGCCGACGGCGGCGGTGCCGAACGCTTCGGCGTAGATGCGGTGCGCGACGAGGTCGGTGCGGTTTTGCGGCCCGCCAGCCGTCAGCGCATAAACCGTGTCGAAGACCTGTGCTGAGCTGATGATTCCGGTCACCACAACGAAGAACATCGTCGGCCGAAGCAGAGGGATGGTGATCTTCCAGAACCGCTGCCAGGCGGTGGCGCCGTCCAGGCGGGCGGCGTCGTGGATCCCATCGGGAATGGCCAGGATGCCGGCGAGGAAGAACAACGTCACATAGCCCACGTTGGTCCAGACGGTGACCGCCGACACCACCGGCAGGGCCAGTTCCGGATCGGTGAGCCACTCGACCCGGTGGCCCAGCAGTGTGTTGATGGCCCCGTCGGTAGGCGCAAGGAGCCAGCGCCACAGCACCGCGATCGCGATCGGCGCGCAGATCCACGGCAGCACGTACAGCGTCCGGAAGATCCCGCTGCCCGGCAACCGTCGGCCGAGCATCGATGCCGCCGCGAGCCCCAGCGCGCTCTGCGCGGGCACCACGAGCATGACGAACACCAACGTCACCACGAGAGAGTTACCGAACGTGCCGTCGCTGAGCACCGAGCGCCAATTGTCCAGTCCGACATAGCGGATCGGGCCCAGCAGATCCCACCGGTGCAGGCTCAACCAGCCCACCACGAACATCGGGAGGAGTAAGAACACGGCGACCCCGAACAAGCTCGGCGCCACAAGCGCGTACGCCAGCACGCTGGTGCGGACACGTGGGCTGGCCATTCGGCTATTAAAGCCGCGGGGTGGACCCAGCCGTTACGGTGGACCCGTGAGGGCGCGTGGGGGGATCGATGCGGACTTCTTGGAGTTGCCGCGTCAACGGTTGGCAGACGCCGCCCTGACCGCGGCAACGGAGGCCGGCGCGAGCCATGCCGACCTGCGCATCCACCGGACCGTCACCGAGGTCATCCAGCTGCGCGACGCGACATTGCAGACGTCCGTTGTCAGTCGAGAGCTGGGGCTGGCGGTTCGGGTGATCGTGGACGGCACGTGGGGGTTCGCGTCGCACGCCGAGCTGGCGCCCGAGGTGGCCGCCGACACCGCGCGTAGAGCCGTGCAGGTCGCGCGTACCCTGCGGGCGTTGAACGGCGACAACGTGCGTCTGGCCTCCGAGCCCGTCTACCGCGACGCCGAGTGGGTGTCGTCGTATCAAACCGACCCGTTCGACGTGCCGACCGCCGACAAGATCGCCGTGCTCGGGGACTATTCGGAGCGGCTGCTGTCGGCGGACGGCGTCGACCACGTGTCGGCCGGGTTTCACGGCGTCAAGGAGCAGACGTTTTACGCCGACGTTTACGGATCATCGATCACCCAGCAGAGGGTGCGGGTGCTGCCGTCGCTGGAGGCGGTCGCCGTCGACGCCGCCGCGGGCAGCTTCGACTCGATGCGCACGCTCGCGCCGCCCACGGCTCGCGGCTGGGAAGCCGTCGTCGACGATGACATCTGGAACTGGTCCGGCGAACTCGCCGAAATCCCGTCGCTGCTGACCGAGAAGATGAAGGCGCCGACCGTCACGCCCGGGCCAACCGACCTGGTGATCGACCCGTCGAACCTCTGGCTGACCATCCACGAATCCATCGGCCACGCGACCGAATACGACCGCGCGATCGGCTACGAGGCCGCCTATGCCGGTACGTCGTTCGCGACACCAGACCTGCTGGGCAAGCTGCGCTATGGCTCGCAGGTGATGAACGTGACGGCCGACCGCACCGTCGACTTCGGGCTGGCAACGGTGGGGTACGACGACGAGGGTGTCGCCGCGCAGTGCTGGGATCTGGTGGACGAGGGGATCTTCGTCGGCTATCAGCTCGACCGGGTGTTTGCGCCCCGGTTGGGGGAGACGCGGTCGAACGGCTGCTCGTATGCCGACTCGCCGCACCACGTACCGATTCAGCGGATGGCCAACGTGTCGCTGCAGCCGGGAAACGAGAACCTCTCGACCGCCGATCTGATCGCGCGGGTACACGACGGTATCTACATCATCGGCGACAAGTCGTGGTCAATCGACATGCAGCGCTACAACTTCCAATTCACCGGGCAGCGGTTCTTCGCGATCCGCAACGGCGAGCTCGTGGGGCAGCTGCGCGACGTCGCCTACCAGGGCACGACCACCGACTTCTGGGGCTCGCTGGAGGCGGTCGGCGGTGAGTCGACCTGGCGGCTCGGCGGCGCGTTCAACTGCGGCAAGGCCCAACCGGGTCAGGTCGCCGCGGTGAGCCACGGCTGCCCGTCGGCATTGTTCCGGGGGGTGCGGGTGCTGAACACGATGACGGAGGCGGGGCATTGATCGCGCCGCAGAAGGTGATCGACGATGCGCTGGCGGCGGCAACGGTCGACGAGACGATCGTGATCGTCCGCGATCGCGCCGAGGCGTCGCTGCGGTGGGCCAACAGTTCGATGACCACGAACGGTGTGTCGATGGGCCGCTCCACATCGGTGCTCTCGATCGTGTGGGACGGCGGGACGGGCCACGTCGGGTCGGTGCAGACCGGTGAGGTCGACCCGGCGGTGATCCGCGACGTCGTCGCGGCCAGCGAGGCTGCGGCCCGCGCCGCGCCCGGGGCACGCGACAGTGCGTCGCTGATCACCGGCTCGGGTGCGCCGGACGACTGGGATGACGCGGTGCCAACCACCGGCGCTGAAGTGTTCGGTGATCTGGCAGCGTCACTTTCGCGGGGGTTCAAAGGACCTGACGCGTTGTACGGCTTTGCGCGACATGAGCTGGCGACGACGTTCGTGGCCAGCTCGACAGGCGTACGGCGGCGCTTCACGCAGCCGACCGGGTCGGTGGAGATCAACGCCAAACGTGACGGTGCGAGCGCATGGGCGGGCGTGGGCACACCAGACTTCGTCGACGTCCCGGTGGATCAGTTGCTATCGGAGCTCTCGACGCGGCTGGGATGGTCGAAGCGGACGGTGTCATTGCCGGCGGGCCGCTACCCGACGCTGATGCCGCCGTCCACCGTCGCCGACATGATGATCTACCTGGTGTGGATGATGGACGGCCGCGCCGCACAGGAAGGCCGAACGGCGCTCTCTGCAACGGGAGGGGGCACACGTGTGGGGGAGCGGCTCACGCAGTCGCCGGTGACGCTCTACTCCGATCCGTTGGCGGAACCGCTGCAGTGTCGGCCGTTTGTGGCGACGTCGAGTTCGTCGGAAACGGTGTCGGTGTTCGACAACGGCATGGACATCAGCCGAGTGGATTGGATCCGTGACGGGGTGATCAACGCGCTCGCGTATCCGCGGGCCGCGGCGGCCGAGTTCGGTGAGCCGTTGGCAGTGGCCGCCGATAACCTGCTGATGACGGGTGGCGACGCCAGCCTCGACGAGATCATCGCGCGGACGGAGCGGGCGTTGTTGTTGACGACGCTGTGGTACATCCGCACGGTGGACCCGACGATGTTGCTGTTGACCGGCCTGACGCGCGACGGCGTGTATCTGATCGAGGACGGCAAGGTGTCGGCGGCCGTGAACAACTTCCGGTTCAACGAAAGTCCGCTTCATCTGCTGCAGAGGGCTACCGAGGTGGGTGCTACGGAGATCACGCTGCCGCGCGAATGGGGTGATTGGGCGACGCGAGCCGCGATGCCGGCGTTGATGATCCCCGACTTCTATATGTCGAGTGTGAGTCAGGCGCAGTAGCGTCTGACGTGTGATTGACGAACTCGCTCGACTGGTCGCGCTTTCGCCGGATGGATCGGCCGCACGGATCAACGCGCTGGTCCGGCGCACGTGCGGGAGGGTGCTGTCGCTGCCGCCGCTCGCCGCCGAGTCGGAGGTGGACGGCCCGCGGTCGGAGGCGGAGGAGGCGGTTGTCGACTTCGCCGAGCAGTTCAGCATGGACGTGACGGGGATTGCCGACGATCAGCGACAGCGATTGATGGCGACACTTCGCGGCGAAGCGTTCGGCGCGGTGGTGTTGACCTACATCGCCGACTTCGTCCCAAGGGTGCTGGCGGGGTTGGGAGCACTCGGTCTGGGTGGTGTGCTGCCGGCGGGCAAGACTGGTTGGGATCACACCACCGATCCGGCCGATGCGGTGTTCAACGGTTTTCTGCCGGCCGTGGCTCGGCAGACAGCGCTCGACCCCGTGACGGCGGAGATCGTGCGACTGCGCGGCGCGGGACAGCACCAGTGCCGGCTGTGCAATTCGCTTCGTGAAGCCGCTGCGCTCGAGGCCGGCGGATCGGAGGACGTGTACCGCGACATTTCGTCCTACGAAACGTCGAACCGGCTGAGCGAGTCGCACAAGGCTGCACTGCGGTACGTCGATGCGCTGATCTGGTCACCGGCGGACATCGCTCCGGGGATCTCCGCAGAGATGCGGGCGCGCTTCTCGGCCGACGAGGCCGTGGAGGTGACGTTCGATGTGATGCGCAACGCCGGCAACAAGATCGCGGTCGCGATGGGCGCCGACGCGCCGCGCGTCGAGCACGGCACTGAGCGGTACCGGATCCTCTCGGACGGTCAGACGCAGTACGAGTGACGGCACCTACGATGGTGACGCGCACGGGGCGGTAGCTCAGTTGGTTAGAGCCGCGGACTCATAATCCGTTGGTCGCGGGTTCGAGCCCCGCCCGCCCCACGTATAATCCCCAGCTCAGAAGTGTATCTAGTCAAGCGTAATAGTTTGCTCAATTTTTCTGGTCCGCAGTCAGTCCGCAGGACGGTATCGTTGGGGCTGTGAAACGCAGCACGCGTGCTGGCGTAGAAGATCGCTGGCACCGCCGGCCACGCAGAGGTGAGCAGGTCCCATATCCCACTGACCACCCGAGTTCCGGCAGCTGGTGTATGGACCCCAAGCACGCGACACCCGGCACACAGGTCACCACCGCTCGCCACGGGCAGGGCAAGCGGTGGATGGCCCGGTGGGTCGATCACGACGGCAACGAGCGGACCAAGGCGTTCGACCGTAAGGCCGAGGCCCAGAACCACATCGGTGCCGTGACTACGGCCCTTACCACCGGGACGTACGCCGACCCGAAGAGGGCGTCGGTGAGTTTCGGCGTGGTGGCCGAGCAATGGTTCACGGTCAAGGCGCAGAATCGGTCTGCGCTCAACCGGCTGAAGCGCAAGACACTCGTGGGCTATCGGCGGCTGCTCGATGTCGTGGTGCTGCCGAAGTGGGGCGACGTCAAGCTCAAGGACATCGATCACGATGCGATACAGGCTTGGGTGTGGTGGCTGGCTACCGATCCTGCCGCCCGTCAGCGTCCTCTTAAACGCACGGAAGACGGCGACACCTCCGCGGGCCTGTCCGCTGCGCGGGTCATCCAATCGTTCCAAGTGGTAGATCAGGTGCTCACGTTTGCGGTGCGCAAGCACTACATCGCCGCCAACCCCGCCGATGGTGTGGAGCAACCCCGGAAGTCCTCACGCGAGGATGTGGCGCTGAGCCATGACCAGGTGCGCCAGCTCGCCGAGGCCCGCGCCGAGATCCGCGCGATGGTGTACGTATTGGCCTACGGCGGCATGCGCTACGGGGAACTGGCAGCCGCGCGGGTGGGAGATGTGGAGTTGGCGCGGCGCCGTATCCGGGTGTCCCGTTCGGTCACCTACGTTGCGGGTGACGGGCACGTGGAGGACGACACCAAGACACACCAGGACCGCATCGTGCCCATCTTGACCGAGTTCTTGGCTAGCACGTTGGCCGACGTGATCGCCGACCGCGGCCCCTCCGAGTACCTATTCCCTCATCACGACGGCGGGCCGATACCGCTGGACTGGTTTCGGTGGCGTTTCGACAAGGCAGCCGATGAGGCGCGCCTAATGGGCATCAGCCCAAAGACGCTGCGGCACACCGCCGGATCATTGGCATTGGGGGCTGGCGCGTCTGTGGTAACGGTGCAGAAGCTCTTGGGACACCGGTCACCTATGACGACGATGAACGTTTACAGTCACATGCTGCCGGATGACTTCGACAACCTGGCGAAGGCAATGAATAAGGCCGCTGGCATGGCTGGCTAGCCTCACCCACCCCTTGCCGTCGCGGCCTTCTCGGTGGCCACCCAGGCGTTAAGGTCGGCCCTGTCGTAGAACACCTTGCCGCCGAGGGAATACGACCTTGGACCGGTTCCGGAGGTCCGATACCAGCGGAGCGTATTGACTGGGATATTCAGGTATTCGGACGCTTGTCACAATGTCAGTCGGTCGAACATAGAACCACCACCTGTGATGATGTACGTAGCGCGGAGGTTATGCCCTGTCGCGCTTTGGCTTGTCGAATTGCTTTCTCTCCCAATCGATTACGTCGCTCAAGAAGTAGGCACGTCCTACCGAACTTTGCGTACGGTGGTCCGATGCCCTTCGTAGCCCATTGGGCCGGCGTCTTCACCGGCAAGCTGTACCGGTTGGCGAGCTCCAGGCGAGTGAGCCACCGATCGCCAGTAATCGTCTCCATCGCGGTCGTTCCTCCTGTTGTGTTGCATTTGTCATGCGTGGCCGGTTGGGCCACGAACCCAGGACATCAGGAACGACCGGATCCGCATAAGTGAGTTCTGGTGACACGAGGTGACTCCGAAACGCGCGGAGATCCTCGCCGCCTGGCCGGCTTACCTCCGCGAGGGCTGGCACACCGCCGACCGCGTCGCCACCGCCGTCGCCAAGTCACCACGCCCGGAATGCAGGCATACACCAACAGCGGGGTGATCGGATACCCCTCGGCAGACACGGCCGAGAAAGGATTGAACG
>Ga0209526_10002758_pt1 | contig 11851 bp, 18 predicted proteins | sample JacPinW_OM2H0_M1_FD_188566 | JGI IMG/M metagenome (GOLD analysis project Ga0209526, IMG submission 188566) | Forest soil microbial communities from Algoma, Ontario, Canada - Jack Pine, Ontario site 1_JW_OM2H0_M1 (SPAdes) (version 2) | ecosystem: Environmental > Terrestrial > Soil > Boreal...
ACCGGTGAAGACCTGGCACGAGCGATAGTGACGGAATGAAATCGTAACTCCCCGCAAATAAAGGATCTTGTTCAGCGAACTGTGGAAGTTAGGTTGACGGCCAGCAGGTCGTTCGACTGACCCAAGGCCTTGGACACGGCGTCTCTGTCCCGGCCCGAGGCCACAACCGCGTGGCCCGCCGCCAGGGCGGCCTTGGCGAAATCGACGCCCATGCCACGGCTGGCTCCAGTGATAAACCAGATCTTCTTGTTAGTCATGACATCTCCATGCCGGCGCGGGCGTTGCCTTGAGCATCGCGCGCCAGCCGCTTGAGTTTGTGGTTGCTCCGCGAGTAGCTGAACACAACTTCGTGTCCAGCTCTCGCGAAGATCGTTCCAAGCTTGGCGTCCATCAATCCTGAACCCAAAATGCCAATTCGCATGCTGTTTCTCCCAGGAACTGACCTCGCTAGCGATTGCTCATCTGCTCAATGTGTTCGGGATACCGAGCCCCTTGCACCGTAATCTTTGAGGCGGCGCTTTCGATCTCGCGGAGATCGTCGGTGGTAAGTTCGACTGCTGCCGCACCGATGTTTTCTTCGAGACGATGCAGCTTGGTCGTACCTGGGATTGGAACTATCCATGGCTTCTGCGCCAGCAGCCAAGCCAGAGCGATTTGACCAGGCGTCGCCTTCTTCCGCTGTGCGATCTTCTGAAGCAAATCGACCAAGGCGTGATTTGCTTTTCGGTTCTCCGGCCTAAACCGCGGGACGGTGTTGCGAAAATCGGAGCTATCGAACGTCGTAGTTTCGTCGATCTTGCCTGTCAGGAAACCCTTTCCCAGAGGGCTAAATGGAACGAACCCGATTCCAAGTTCTTCAAGGGTCGGCAGCACTTCCTTCTCAGGTTTTCGGAACCAAACCGAGTATTCGCTCTGGACAGCGGTGACCGGCTGAACTGCGTGTGCGCGACGGATCGTCTTTGCGGCTGCTTCAGACATGCCGAAGTGCTTGACCTTGCCTTGCTGAATGAGGTCCTTCACGGCTCCCGCGACGTCTTCGATCGGAACCTCGGGGTCCACACGGTGCTGATAGTAGAGGTCGATGACATCGGTCTTGAGTCGCTTGAGCGAACCCTCGGCGACCTCCTTGATGTGCTCAGGACGGCTATCCAGCCCCAAGAAACCCGGCTCTCCATTGGGCTTGAGCTTGTACCCGAACTTGGTGGCAATCACAACCCGGTCGCGAACGGGGGACAACGCTTCGCCCACAAGCTCTTCGTTCAAGTACGGGCCGTAAACTTCGGCGGTGTCAAAGAATGTGATTCCGCGTTCCACGGCGGCACGCAGAACAGAGGTCATTTCCTGCTTGTCTTTGGGTGGGCCGTAGGAAAAGCTCATTCCCATGCAGCCGAGCCCCAGAGTTGAGACTTCAAGATTGCTGTTTCCGAGTTTGCGTTTTTGCATTGTTTCTCATCCTTTCCACAAAGCTATGCGTGCAATGATTTGCGGAGGCGGCCTACTAATGCTCCCAAGCAACTCTCCAGTGTTCATCCGGGCTGGACGAATTCACGATTAGCTGTTTGCCCGAAAAGTCGTACACGCGCGTCAGGTCTTTGCCGATTAGGGTCCGCACCAGTGCGCCCTCGACGTGATAGGTGAAGCTGTGAGCGCGTTCGTCGACCTCGTATGTGCCAAAGGAGGCCTCGTAGCCACCCTGCGCGTATTGCACCGGTGCAGCGTTGGTCCCTGCCTGCGGGTTCCGATACATCACCTGGACCGACATGTGGCGGTCGCGCGTATAGACAAGCAGCCCGGTACAGTCAGCCCTGTTAATTTTCCCGTCTGCGCCTTCCTCTTCGAGCCAGGCCAGCCGCCACGCTCCGACAAACCGTCCCCGGATGTCCTCATCTCCATCGCGATCCTGGCTGCCGGATAGCGTCGTGGTCGTGATACCGACAAGCAAAGACACTACGCAGAGCGAAAGTAGTTTTTTCAAGTTTCGGCTCCTCGTCATTCGTGTGTCCCCCAGCTTTCTCACTCCAAAGGTACAGAAGAGCGTTGTTCGAGCGGTATCCCGATCCTTCCTATTCATTGCCTATTCCTGTCGCGACCTAGCATTTTGTTCACACGCACTTGGGTCTCAGAGGTACTCTAGGTTGACGAAGGAGGGCAATGATTGGCCAAGTGGTCAAACAGAGAGCCAAGAGCGGAGACCAACAGTCAGAGATCGTTGAGATGCGGGCTGAACTGGCCCGCAAGATTGCTGCTCATGTTCAAGCGGCAGGGGAACAGACAACCGCCATCCCAGGTCTCACGCTCTATCGACGGACTGCGCCGACTCCTTGCTATCTCGCAACGTACGAGCCCAGCCTGAACGTTTTCGTGCAGGGGCGAAAGCGTATAACCCTCGGGGGAACGACGTACCTATGCGACGAATCGACTTTCCTCCTGAGCTCCGTTGAGGTGCCGGTGGTGAGCCAAATCGTCGCAGCAAGTGAGGAGGTGCCGCTGCTGTCCTTGCTGCTCAAACTCGACATGACAGTAGTCCGGGAAATTCTCAACCAGGAGGAGTTCCATGCCCTTGAGGGTTCATCCCAAGCTCGTGGTATCGCGATTGGGAAAACAACAGTCGATCTGCTGAAGCCCTGTTCTCGGCTGTTGGACCTCCTCGATACTCCAGGGGACATACCCTTCCTCAGCAACCTGATTCAGCGTGAGATCGTGTACCGCTTACTTCGAGGTCCTCAAGGAGAGCGTCTTCGCGCGATCGCCACGCTGGGCGATCAAAGTCATAGAACGGCAAAGGCTATCGCTTGGCTCAGGGCCAATTACACCAAACCGTTGCGTGTTGAGGAACTCGCGGCGGTTGCACGCATGGGCATGTCGACACTTCACCACCACTTCCGCGCCTTGACCGCGATGAGCCCACTTCAATATCAGAAACAGCTTCGATTAGTTGCCGCGCGCGAGCGAATGCTCATCAACGGGCTCGACGCCGCGAGTGCGGCGTTCGAAGTCGGGTATGAGAGCGCGAGTCAGTTCAACCGTGAGTACAAACGCTTCTTCGGCCAACCCCCGATGCGGGATATCCAAGTGCGTCGGCTCGCCGGGCCGCAACCACTCCCGACTTAACGTATTCACACGCGCAGGAGAAATGGGTGAGAAAGGGACGAGAGCGCCCAGGACGATACGGAGCGCGACCAGCCATTTCCACCACAAGAGAGCCGGTTCTCTAGTGAAGCATGTAGATGAACTCGTGGAAATTGCGCCGCAGTTGGGCGCTGGGTGAAAGTTCTTCTCAGAGACGCTAGTATTCGGCGGAGGAAGTAATCCAAATGGGCACCAAGCGGATTAGTACTGACAAGTCGGCTTCTCGACCCTAACTTCCGGTTTACACGTGGCTCGGGGAAGGACAAGTGAAAATACGTAGCCTGACGCGAGGTCACGATCCAGCCCGGCAAATATTGTTGATGTCTTGGTTCTCAAGCACAGACTTAGGAGCACCCCGCTTGGCGACGTTCAGCATTGCCCGGCCTAGGCATTCCGTCGTTGTGACGTACTTCGGGAAAAGCAACTTCCATACAGGATAGAGGGGCCCCATCATCGCGTAAATGACTCCATACCACCTCGTTTTTGTCCGAATCCCGTGGAGTGGCTGGATGTAGCCAGGACGGAACATGTACGCCGCCTTGAACGGCATCTGCAAGAGTGAGTTTTCTGTCTGGCCTTTCACTCGCGCCCACATCATGCGCCCGCGCTCCGTGCTATCGGTATTCGCACCCGACACATAGATAAATGTCATGCCCGGGTTGAGCCTGGACATTATTCTGGCCACCGAGATCGTGAGATCGTACGTCACGCGCCGATACGATTCCTCTTTCATCCCTACTGCGGAGACGCCGAGGCAGAAAAAGCATGCGTCGTAGCCCGAGAGTCTACCTTCAATTGCGGAGAGATCAACAAGGTCGCTCAGTACGATTTCGTGCAGTTTCTCGTGCTTCTGTCCGGTGGCATTGCGCCCGATCACGAGGACTCTTTCCACCTCGGGATCGAGCAGACATTCGCGCAAGACGCCTTGTCCGACCATTCCCGTGGCCCCTAGAAGAATCACCTTCACGTCTGACCACCTTTCAATTCAGCTCACAGCTAGTAACTTTGCTGGAACTCGAGCATTACAATCTCGGGATTCGAGCCCAGCCGCAGCGGCGGTCCCCATGTTCCAGCTCCGCTAGAAGTAAAAACCTGCATCTTCCCGATCCGGCTTAAGCCGTACACAAACTGCCGGTAAATTCGCCGCGCCATCCAACTCCAAGGTACGAACTGCCCAAGGTGCGTATGCCCGGATAGCTGCAGAGAAACGCCCGCAGCCTCCGCGATTTCCGGATGGTCAGGCGCATGCGTCAGTAGAATGCTGGCGCGATCGCGATCCACGCCGATGTCATGCAACACCGACGCAAGCTGCTCGTTCTGTGTCGCGTTCCGGTACGGGACACCAACAATCTGTAAACCGTCTACCTCCACCTTCTCATTGCTGAGCACGCGGACTCCGGCCGCCGTAATGGCATGCAGGTATTTGCTGTCGTCCCCAAATTGTTCGTGATTGCCCGCGACAAAATACACGCCATGGGGAGCTGTCAGACCGCTCAGTGGCTCCGCCGCTCGCCTCGCATCGATGGCCGTGCCGTCGTACAAATCGCCAGCAACAAAAATTGCGTCGGGCCTTTCCGTCAAGATTTTCGCGACTATGCGCCGCAGAAAACTGCCGTTTCGCACGTGCCCCAGGTGCAAATCGCTGATCATCGCCACTCTTCGCCCACGCCAAGCCGCCGGCAAGTTTGCGAGTCGCACCGTCGTTCGCGTGATTCGCGTCCAGCTTGCGTTGAAGACCCCGTAGAGTCCAGCTACTACTGCAGCACCGAACAGCAATTCCACCGTCCGATGGAAGTTCATGTCTAGGCCAGCGAGCCGCGCAACTCCCAAAATAATCCAGGAGGAAATCGCCGCAAGAAAAAGGAAGCTGACCAGACCCATCCAAACCGCAGCAGCCCTGTAAAACGCCCGCACAGCAGCATTCGTATAGCGAAACGCCAGCAGCGAAGCGACAACAAAGCTCACCGACAAGAAGCCGAGGACCAGTTTGATCCACAACGCCCCGTGGCTATCGCTCCCTACGCGCGAAAATGTCCACGTCTCATAGAGGAGAAGATGGGTCAAAAAAAGAACGGACTGAATCACTGCAATAAATCCGATGAGACGCCTTTGGACCTGCATGGTGAATTAGATTCCTCAATCCGAGATTTGACTACTGGCTACACAGGAAGGAATTCAGTGACTTCCTGTTTGCCGATTATCCAGAGCGATGACATCTCAAGCGGCCTGAGTGACCGTTTTCCTCCGCTGCCGTTTTAGAAAGCTCTTGGTGATGGCGCCCATCATCCAGTCGTTAAAACGGTCGGGCAAGAAAGTTGACATAAATACCGATGGTTTTGCGAAGGAGCCTACAGCGTAGCGGGTCTTGGGGCGCGAGGCTTGGACAGCCCTGATGATCTCGCGGGCCACGACGTCAGGGTCAGAGGCAGAACCGGCGGCGGCGAGGAACAATGCGCGCTTCTCCTCGGCCTGAGGGGCATAGGCGGTATGGCCGGAAGCCTGGTGCAGGGTGTCGAGCGCGATCTGGCCCCACTCGGTGCGAATACCGCCGGGCTCGATGACAACGACGTCAATGCCGAAGGGCTTGAGTTCCATGCGCAGGCAGTCGCTGAAGCCTTCCACAGCGAATTTGGTCGCGTGGTACCAGGCCCCGAGCGGTTCCCATCCCTTGCCGCCAATCGACGACACATTCAGGATCCTTCCCGATTGCTGCTGCCGCATTAGGGGTGTGACCAACTGGACGAGCCGGGCAAGGCCGAAGACATTGACCTCGAACTGGCGGCGCGCTTCGTCAAGGGGGACGTCCTCCACCGCTCCATACGAGCCGTAGCCCGCATTGTTGACGAGGACATCGATGCGGCCTTGTTCGGTGCGGATTCGCTCTGCCGCCTGGACGATGGAATTGTCATCGGTGAGGTCGAGAGGCAGCAGGATTGCCCCCAGCTTTTCAAGATTCGCCATACAGTCGAGACGCCGCGCCGCTGCATAAGTTGTGTAGCCCTGCTCAATGAGTCTTTTTACTGTTTCCGCGCCGATCCCGGCGGAGGCGCCTGTGACCACTGCTACCTTCTTCATGTCTCTTTCTCCTTTTCGAGTATACCGTATAGTCGTTTATGGTATACTTAGTACAATTGGATGGGACGCGAGTGAAAAAGGTTCAGAAAAAAAATGCAGGAGCCACAGAGCGTGGTTCGACCAAGCCAAATGCCATCGTGCTGGCGGCGCTCGGGCTGTTTACCCGGTACGGATATCGTAAGACTTCCGTTGATGATATTGCCTTGGCGGCGCACGTGGCCAAGCGCACGGTGTACCTGCACTTTGAAAACAAAGCGGCGGTCTTCCTGGCCATCCTTGAATATCTCAGTGACCAGGTGCGACAGCGGTGCGCTGTCGCCGAGAGCGCGGGTGGCGCGGCAGTGGACCGGCTGACTGGTTTGCTCGATGCCTACTTTGGAATGGCATTTGAGCTCTTCAGCAAATCTGAGCACATGCCGGAGCTGGAGGAGACTTTCTCAAAGCTGGCGCGGTCGAGGATCGGCGACCTGAATACGGAGTACGAAGATCGGCTTTCAAGATTCTTGCGATCGCTTGAGAAAACGGGTGAGATTGGAAGGCCTCCGCAGGGGCTCACTGTTGAGCAGATTGTCCACATCTTGATGCGGACGGCAGAGGGGTCTAAACACGACCCAGCGGTGCAGGGCGATCGGAAGGCACTTGAACGGCGGCTGCGGGAGCTGGCGATACTTGCCCTTGCCGCGATGAAAAAGTAATTCGATGAGAAGGCTGGTTCCGCGCAGTTCAGCAGTTGCCAACTGATGAATTACTGACGCGGCCCTATCTAAAATTTGACTTCGGCGGCGCGCACACCGAGTCAAACCATCGACTGATGTATACCTCGGCGTGAGCTTCACCGCAGTAATGCCGGGCCCCGACCGCGTTAGCGGTTTCAGAATTCCACCGGTACACGGTGAGGTCGGAATCTCCACATCGAATCACGAACCAGTGGGTGGGATTGGTGGTAACGAGTCCACAGACTTCACACCTGAATTCCTGCAGTGTTGTCATGCTCTCAGTTCCGTAAATTGATGGTTAGTCATGATCACATCGCGATCGGTGCTTGTCGCAGATCTGGTGTCAGAATCGTCAGTTCGCCGATTTGCTCCCTCTTCACGGTACCCCGGAGGTGAGCATGATCCATCATCCAGACCTCGGGAATGATTTCGCCGACCAGTTGTCCATGACAGAAAAGTCGCACCACCGAACTCTCGGAAACCACAATACCTACCGCGTTGGTGACAGCACTCATATTGGCGGCGGCAATGTGACGGCTGCCGAGTCCCAGCGGCACGTCCACTTGTGCGGCCACGGCATCGAGGTAGCGGCGCGCGGAAAGGACAATTCCTTCGCGGCTTACCACGAACCCACCGTCCAGCTGCGCCAATTCTTTGATGGTTCCGCGGAGATTGAGATTGGTGATGTGGAGTGAAGACTCAGGATGCCCCGATAACGGATCCAAAATCAACGGTCTGGATCTGGCGAGCACCGCATTCTCATCTCCCAGTGTAAATAGCGTGCCAACGCGTCTCCCCTCGCGACCCTCGCGAGCAATCTCGACTGAGCCCAATCAGGGACTCAAGGACGTCAGGATCATATTCCGTTATTTGGCAGAGAATGCTCTCAAACATCCGTCAAATCCCATCGCTTCGTAGACGCCACCTACTACAACCAGATGCACTCTCCTTTGGATGAAGGGCCCACCAAGAAGATTCAGGACAGGGGGAATTGGTGGCATTGCTGAGCACACAAGCGATCCAGGTTCTTAAGCCGCGCGGCTGCTAACCATGGCTAGTACCTAGTGCGCTTGGGTTATGGATGAAGTTTAAGATGCCCCGGTGGCATTTCGCTGATACTCCCTGGGTGCGACACCGAATACTCGCTTGAATGCTTTGCTGAAGGCGGCGTCGGAATCGTAGCCAACGGATTTTCCGACTTCGAACAGCTTCTTATCACCTTCTTGCAGCATTCCTGTTGCCTTCTGCATTCTCCAACCCGTCAAATATTCCAGAGGTGTTTCCCCCACCAGGTTTTTGAAGCGAACGGCAAAAGCCGAACGCGACATACCGCAAGCCCCCGCCAGCGATTCGACTGTCCAGGGATACTCCACCTTCTCGTGCATGGATTTGAGAGCGATACCAATTTGCGGATTGAAGATCGCCCGCAGCAAGCCGCTCTTGCAAGCTTCCGACCGCGATCCGATGTGGGCACGGATCGAGTGTATGAACAATAGATCCGCCAGCCGGTTGACCACCAGATCCGACCCCGGGGCCGGCTCCGCCATCTCCGAGGCCAGCATACTCAGTGTCGTGTGCGGCGCCAGGCTCTGCGCTTGATCAGCCTTGATAAGTATGAATGGAGGAAGTAAGCGTCAGGGGCTTCACGCTCGGAACACAGAATCTGAACCATCCCGAAATAATCGTGGTCGGCGCTCCGCCGCCACCGTATGAGATCACCTGGCCACCATTTCTCGGTGCGACTTCACAGAAGCTGCGGGCGCGGGTGCGTGGATTGTCCCGCAGCGAGTATGCGCTTCCTGGCGCAAGCAAGAAGCAATCCCCTCCGGCGAGTGGTGTCGGGTCCGGAATGCCCTCGACGCTGAGCCAGCAGTTGCCGCGGGAAACCATTCCGAAATGAGCGAAGTGGAAAGGCGAACTTCCGGACCCAGCGGAATGTTTGTCGTTTGAAGTGCCCTCCGCAACATCAGAATCGCTCTTCAGTCCCCAGGGTGCAGTCGCTTCCAGCCGAGCATGAACCACGCCCACGGTTTGCATGGTTTGAAAGAAATCGGTAATTGGGTCCAACTAGACCTCCTAATTTGGACTCCTGAACAAGCTAGATGGACGAAATGACAATTCGAGTCCAGATGCACTACGGACATCTATTCCGAGAGATTAGATGAATTCCCTGGACGAGGAGGAAACTGCTTCAAATCGATTCCAGTGCTCGGAGCAGTTCCGTGACCCGGCGACTCACTGCCAAATTCCCTGAGGAATGGAGAAAGCACCATCCAGAAGGGGAGGTCATTCAGCGAGACCTTTCCGCAACAACCTTTCCGCAAATTACCGATGACTGGAACGCGACGCACCTTGAAGATTCCAAGCTAACGCCGGCGCAGCGGTCATATCTTTCCACCTCGGATGAGTTGATCGAAGAACTCAAGGCGGCGGAGACGGTCGTCATCGGCGCGCCGATGTACAACTTCTCCATCCCTTCTTCGCTCAAGGCCTGGATTGATCAGATTGTGCGGCTCGGGAAGACCGTGGGTTACGGACCAAACGGCCCGCGAGGCCTTCTCACAAAAAAGAAGGTTGTCGTGATCACTTCTCGCGGGGGTGACTATGAAAAGGGCACCCCCAGAGAAGCTTTCGATTTTCAGGAGCCCTATCTGCGCCACGTTCTGGGGTTCATCGGAGTTACGGACGTGACGTTTATTCACGCCGAATCGAGAGGTTCTTCAGAAAATGCGCCATCGCGTTTTGGTCAGCAAAGTTGCGGTGAAAACCGAGTGCCGCTGCGACGGTGAAAACTGCCATCACACTTGCGACGACCCGACTCTGATAGCCAAGAATCAGGAGGATTGCGCCGCCGACTTCGATCACGATAGCGACGAGATAGGCCAAAAGCGGAAACTGCAGGCCGCCGGACGCGATAAAGCCCTGTGTCAGCGCAGGCGCGGCGATTTTGCCGAGTCCACTGATCAGGAAGAGGACAGCGATGAGAAGTCGACCGACAGGGCCGACGTATGGATTGTCCTTAAGCATGTTCGCTCCTATCTGAGCTCGGGTTGAACTCCCCGTAAGCAACCTTCATCTCGCCGGCTGCAGGGGAAGCCACTGCCAGAAGTCTCTGGACGGCCAATAAGGCTGTATTCATGCGCTAGTCCTTCAGCTCAAAGAGCGACTACTTGCTGGTTTTCATCAATGACGATTCCGCCGATTCACGGGCGGACTGCTTCAGATCGTCGCTCTCGGGGCTGGCACCTTCAGCGTCGATAGCCGTCTTGCAAAGTCACGCACGGCAACGGCTGGGAGGTAAGTTCCAATGGGCACTTCTGCTGCACAAACCCGTGTACGTCAAATCGCGCGTGATACCCGTGGCCAGACTCAAGGCCCAGTCAGACGTTTGATGAGCCCGTCCGACTTTGGCGAGATCCTGAAGCCGTTCGTATCTTCTCGACCTTTTCGACCATGAGGGCGCGCCCTTCAACTTGGCGGCTTTCGAGCCTTCGAGCGAAGCGGTCGAGTTCGAGGCGAGGACCGAGGCTGAATTCGTTCTCGGTTCAGCCGTCCCGCACAAGTATGACCTCGTCCTCGGCTCTCACTCGGCCCACACAACACCCGCCGCGTTTGCGGTAGACGTGCAAGAAAACGTCCTGCACAAGTTCTTGCGCCTCCCCGTGGTCGCGGAGCGTCCGGAGGCCTATTCCCAGCACCAAACGAGAATAGCGATCAAGAAGGGCCCCGAGCGCGCTCTCGTCCCCCGCCTGAATACGTTCCATCAAACCTTCGTCTTCCGATCTGGCTAAGGCCCACCTGCGTTTTGGTCGGACTCAAGCTTTGCCCAGGTTCCTCCCATGAAGACGCGATCCGACGCAGACGCACTCACATTCCCTCCAGTTTGTTCCTGACTAGGAATACTAGTAAGGTCGTTGACTGTAGCACAATCCTTTCTTGAAGTCAGAGATATGAGCAAAAACAAAAATTCGTTGGAGCGTGGTACAACTCAATCGGTTTGGCCCGTATATATATAGGCTACGGAGTAATGCCTGTCGATTTACCCCAAGCGCCTGGAATGTGAAACTTTGTCCGAGCCCCGGCAGAGAAGTCTGCCCTGACGACTACATCATCCTTTGTGCAGCGGTCTGGCGTTATTACTACGTCCGCAATGGCTGCGAGGCGCTCCACTTGCCGTTCAGTTTTGTTCTTCTTCAGCACTTCGGCGTAAAAAGTGAATTCTTTGAATCCTCCATGCCCATGGCAGCCGCACTCGTGAACGGAATGGTTGAACATGCCGCTCGTACGCGAGCTGCAACCCAAGGGACGTATCCCTACATCGAACGGCAGGAACTCAGAGATGGAGGAGAAGCAATATCATTGCGTTTTCTCGGGAGATGCGCCCTTACTGGCTTGCTTGCTATCTGCTCGCAGTGGCGGCCTTTTCTCAGTCCGCCTCCGTTGACCGAGCGACATCGGCCAACGACTTGGCACGTGCAGTAGTTGCAAACGAGCTCAAGTCTCAGGATGCAAATCACAGTCGCTGGATGTGCCACGTGGACAGAGAAGAACAAGGCAAGAAGAAGGCGAAAGAAGTCGTTCAAACCGGGCAGGGCTCGCTCGACCGACTAGTGGGAGTCGACGGGCACCCGCTAAATGACCACGAGCAGCAGCAAGAGAAGAAGAGAATTGAAGACCTAGTGAGGAATCCCCGAGAACAACAGCGACTCGAACAATCGAAGAGAAAAGATGCGGAGCAATGCAAGTCATTTTTCAAGATGATTCCCGATGCTTTTACCTTTAATTACCCCGGGCGAGAGGGGGATCTAATCAAACTGAGCTACAAGCCTAATCCCACTTTCCAACCATCTTCACGCGAAGCTCGTGTTTTCCACGCTATGGAGGGGAGATGTGGGTACATGGAACGTAGCGAAGACTCGTGCGCATTCTAG
>Ga0209526_10002759_pt1 | contig 11845 bp, 11 predicted proteins | sample JacPinW_OM2H0_M1_FD_188566 | JGI IMG/M metagenome (GOLD analysis project Ga0209526, IMG submission 188566) | Forest soil microbial communities from Algoma, Ontario, Canada - Jack Pine, Ontario site 1_JW_OM2H0_M1 (SPAdes) (version 2) | ecosystem: Environmental > Terrestrial > Soil > Boreal...
GCGGAGCTGTGATTCCACGAACCGAGCGCGGGATCGAGCCGCTGGCTGCAGTGTACCGCCGCGATTGCGGTGCGCCGATTGTCGCTGCAATTGAGCGGGGCGTGCGAAAAGTTTCTGACGCAATCGCGGAGCTTCACGGGGATGTTGTCTACCCACGGGAGTGGCGCCAGTTCGAGCCGAGCGAACTGACCTTGAAAAACATGAACGCGCCCGGAGATTATGAAGAGGCGCGGCAATGGTGGTCGGCCGAGCGTTCGAGCGAAAACGTGCATGTCAGGGAGCCCCAGCTAGGGCCGAAGCGGATACGGCGAACCGTTCCTCGCCGGCGTAAATGACGAATCGCCGTCCGCGCAGGAAACCGACCTGCGTCAAACCTAGTTCGCGTACCGGTTGCACAGCGAGACTTGACGGCGCGGACACCGACGCCAGCAGCGGAATGCCGGCGGTGATCGATTTCTGAACGATCTCGAATCCGCCGCGACCGCTTACCAGCAGCACATGCTCACTGAGAGGCAAGCGCCCGCCTAACATGGCCCAACCGATCGCCTTGTCCACGGCATTGTGCCTGCCGATGTCTTCGGGTAAGACGAGCAATTCGCCGGTCGAGCCGAAAAGCGCCGCCGCATGCAGTCCGCCGGTTCGGCCAAAGACATCTTGCGCCGCGCGCAATCTCGGAGGCAACTTGCAGAGCATTTCAGGATCGAACAGCGTAGCAGACTCGGGACGGCGCAGCCCTCGACGCCTGAGCTGCGTAATGGAAGCTTTCCCGCACACGCCGCAGGCAGAACCTGCGGAAAATCTTCGGGCCGCGCTATTTGCCGGAGGGTGCACGCTGCGATCCAGCGTTACGCGCACAAGATTTCTCTGCGGGGCTGTATGGCTTGGCATCCGCAGGGAAAGCAAGTCCTCTTGTCGGGAGATGATGCCCTCGGTAAATAGAAACCCGGCAACGAGTTCCTCGTCGTCTCCCGGCGTGCGAAGAGTGACACCCAGAGAGTACTGTCCTGAGCGCATCTCTAGTGGCTCTTCTGCTGCAAGGTAGTCCTCTACACGCGCCGCCCGGTCGTCCTCCCACTGGGTCACTTGCGTGAGTTCGATGCTGCGGTTCTTTTGAGCCATTGAATAAATCTCGTCGCACCTGGGCGATCAACCGCCACGTGTGTGCATCTCGAAGTGGGGATCGCACTGAAGTGCGTCCAGTGGGACGAACGCTGTGCGTGCGTGATTGGCCTTGCGCTGCTCCGCGCCGCGATCCGTACGGACGCGCCACACGCTCCCCACGAGATCGGCGATTCGCGCGGCAGTCTCATCCGATGGTGCAGCGCGGCGCAATAGGCGGCGCAGATCCGTGCCCGCCATCGCGTAGAGGCAGCCGTACCAAATCCCGTCGGCCGTTAGCCTGGTGCGATCACAGCGCGCACAGAACGGCGCGGTGGTCGAGGCGATGATGCCGAAGACGGTGCCATCGCTCAAAAGGAATCGAGAAGCCGGCGCGGAACTATCGCTGGCAAACGCCGTGATCCGGCCATAGCGCCGCTCCAGTCTGGCCAGCATTTCCGCCAGCGAAACGACATTATCAAGGCTCCAGTGGGTCGCACCGGGCACGTCCATATATTCAATGAATCGCACTTCCGCATCGTTGGCGCGCCCGAACTCGATCAGGTCACTAAGCTCGTCATCATTGACGCCCCGGATGATCACCGCATCAATCTTGGTCCCAAAGAATCCTTCACGGCGTGCGGCGGCGATCCCGTCGAGTACTCGCGCATGCTCGTCGCGACGCGTGATGGCCAAGAAGCGTTCCGGCCGGAGCGTGTCGAGACTGACGGTGACTCGATGGAGACCGGCGCGACGCAACGTCCCGGCTTGCCCGGCGAGCAGGATCCCGTTCGTCGTGAGAGCGAGATCTTCGATCAGGGGATTCGCCGCCAGCAGACTCACCAGGCGATCGAGGTCCCGCCGAAGAAGCGGTTCACCGCCGGTCAACCGCAAGCGCCTCACTCCAAGGGCTGTAAAGATGTCGACGAGCCGGACCAACTCCTCAAAGCTTAACAGGTGGTCTTGCGGCAACCATTGATAGTGCTCTTCCGGCATGCAATACATGCACCGGAGATTGCAGCGGTCGGTCACTGAGAGGCGCAGGCTTGCGAGCGGCCGCCCGAGCGCATCTCGCACCACCACCGATGGAGCCTGCGTTCGTGCGGTCCGAATTGGGGCCACCATTTCCACGAAAATTCCCCCGAATGACGCCCGAAAACACTCTCAGTGTGCGGCTCGCGTACTTTCCGTTCGTCCGTTCTTGGCGTACACAGACGTTGGCATCTGCCTTGAGGAATCGAGTTTGGCATCTCGCATTTGCGGCGTTGCAGCGCTTCCCGGGGGAGACACCAGCACCGGTAGCACAGCGGCGACCAGCATCACGCCGGCTATGATGTGCAGCGCGCCGTGGTATGTGCCATTCACCTGGCGCATGTAAGCGATCAGGAGTGGTCCGAACGCGCTGGCAAAACCCCAGGCGGTCAGCATGAGCCCGTAGATTGGGCCCACGTTTTTGGCGCCGAAATAATCGGCCGTGAACGCAGGCATGGTCCCGAATCCGCCTCCGTAGCAGAGCAAGATGATGAAGGCGACCACAGTAAGTATGCTCGCGGAGGTAATGCCCGGCAGGAACCAAAAAAGCAGCGACTGCACCAAGAACATCACGAAGAAAGTGGCTTTGCGCGTGATGACGTCGGAAGCCCAGGCCCAAAACACGCGCCCCAGGGCGTTGCCGAGGCTAACCACCCCGACCATGGCTGCGGCCACAACCGCGCTTACGCGCGCCAGTTCCTGGAAAAGCGGCGCTTCCTGTGAAATTACCGAAATGCCCGCGGAGGTATTCAGAAAAAGCAGGAACCACAGAGCCCACCACTGCCAACTGGCGAGTGCTTCCGGAAGGGTATAATCCCGCTTCGCCCGTTGGGCCGCTTGCGTTGCCGTGGGACTCCAGCCCTCAGGCTTCCAACCTTCAGGCGGGTTCTGCATGAAAGCGCCGGAAACAACCGTCACAATCAAGAATGCAACACCAAGGTAAGCGAACGTATGGAGGACGCCAACGGTCTGGATCAACCGCGTCGCGACGGGTGCGGTGATCAACGCGCCGGCACCGAAGCCGCCGACAGCGATACCGGTGATCAATCCTCTGCGATCCGGGAACCACTTGACCAGCACAGCGACCGGCACAATGTAGGCGAAGCCCAGGCCGATTCCGCCAATCACACCATAACTCACATACAACCACCACAGCCCATGACTAGAGAAGCTAGCCAGGAAGACTCCAACTCCATACAAGACGCCACCGATCAGTGCGACGATGCGTGGGCCACGACGATTCAGCCAGAGGCCACCGAAGAAAGCTGCAACCCCCAGTGTGAAGATGCTGATGGTAAACGTTAACGTGACTTCTGGAATGCTCCATCCGAATTGCCGGGCAAGCGGGATGCGAAAGATGCTCCAGGCATAGACTGCGCCCAATGCAATTTGCAAAAAAATCCCGGCCGTGGCAATCACCCAACGATTCATGCCTCGCATATATCCTCCACCGACGCGTTTATTTTCCTGACTGAGAGTGCGCTTCCGAGAAAAAGTCTTTTCCCCATGCCTCGAGTAAGCTGTTCACAGCGACCAGCCCGCGTCGCAGGTCCTTGCTACGAAACTTATTCAGAATTGCCAGGAATCCGGGAGGCTGTTTGCCCTGTACCTTGGCCTGCTGCATCGCTTCGGGAAGCGCCAGGGCAAAACCATCGAACAGGTCAGGATCGATTTCGCCGAGCGTTTTTCCCAGGATTAGGAGATTGCGGATCGCGCGCACCGACTCGGGTGCCCGCGCCGCCTCGGTGGCGGCCTCTAACACCTTGCCGCCGGACCCTAACAGTCCACACAGCAGTTCGAGTACTCCCTGGTCGTGAAGTCCCTGCAGCACTTCGTACCCGGCGAGTAATGCCTCTGCGTGCTCAAGCGGTGCTCTATCCAATCGTGAGCGCAGCTCCTCGCGCGGATCGCGGGCAGGTAACTGTAAAGGGATTGGCTTGGCCATGACTCTCGCTCCTTCTTCTCTATTTCTGCTGAATTTGAACGAGCTGACTTCCCGGGAGGTGATAATCCGGGCGTTTCCATTTCCGCTCGACCTGGACACCGTCTTGCGGTGTGGGATGGCCGAAGCGAGGGTTCACACGCGGCAGAGGACTTTCGCCGATCTCGGGCAAAATCTCCATGTGAACACTGGTTTCCTTGTAGGCTGGCGTGTGAGTCGCCGGATCAGTGTGGCTGCTGGTTAGGCGGTTCACCGGGCTTTCGGTGGAATTCATAGGCATGTAGAGTTCCCGCCCGCTGACACGGTCCGTCACCAACGCGCGCACGCGAACCTGTCCATAGCGCGAAATGAGTAGCAGCCACGTGCCGCTCTGGACGCCGCGTTCGCGAGCGAGCTCCGGCGAAATTTCGACAAAAGTATCCGGCGTCTTCTCGTGGATGCCTTTCACGCGGTAGGTCATGTTGCCCTCGTGGAAATGCTCGAGCAGACGTCCGTTGTTCAAATGCAGATCGAATTGTGCGTTCGGCGTTTCCGCGGGTCCCGACCATGACAGCGGGAACAGACGTGCCTTGCCGTCCGGAAAGTGAAATTCCTTAGTGTAAAGCAACGGCTGATCGCTTCCATCGGCGGCAACGGGCCATTGCAGGGATTTGTAGCCCTCGAGCCGTTCGTAGTTCACTCCGGCGAGCATCGGCGTGACCGAAGCCATTTCGCTCATGATCTCTGAGGGATGCGCGTAATTCCAATTAGCGCCAAAGCGGTTGGAGATATCCTGCGTGATCCTCCAATCCGGCCGGCTGCCCGAAAGGGGCTCGAACACCTGATGCAACCGCTGGATGCGTCGCTCTGTGCTCGTGAACGTGCCTTCCTTTTCCAAGCTGGGGGAGGCGGGCAGGACCACGTCAGCGAAACGGCAGGTGGCGCTGAAGAAAATATCCTGCACAACGAAGAAATCGAGCTTGGAGAACGCTGCGGAAACATGATTGGCGTTGGAATCCACCACGGCCATCTCTTCGCCCATGAGGTACAGCGACTTCAGCTTGCCCTGATGGATCGCATCGACCATCTCGTGGTTGTCGAGACCCTTGGTGGAGGGCAGCTTCACCTTCCACGCCGTCTCGAATCGTGCTCGAACTTCGGGATCATCTACGGATTGATAGCCCGGCAGATTGTTGGGCATCGCGCCGCTGTCGCTGGCGCCCTGCACGTTGTTGTGTCCGCGTAGCGGATACGCACCAGTGCCAGTCCGCATATAATTTCCGGTGACGAGAAGGAGATTTGAGATGGCTGTCGATGTGTCGGAGCCCTGGCTCTGCTGTGTTACTCCCATTGCCCAGAGCACGCAGACTCCGCTGGCTTCAGCAATCATGTGCGCGACTTTCTCTAGCGTTTCCGCGGGAAGGCCGCAGGTCTGCGAAGCAAACTCCATGGTAAAGGGCGCGAGCATCTTCTTGTATTCCTCGATTCCATTCACCCATTGGCGCAGGAAGTCATCGTGCGCGAGACCGTTATCGAGTAAATAGCGAGTGATGGCCGAGAGCCAGACCAGATCCGTTCCCGGCTTGGGGTGCAGGAAGACGTCGGCGCGTCGCGCCATTTCGTGCTCGCGCAGATCGGCCACGATAAGTTTCTGGCCGTGAAGTTTGTGAGCGCGTTTGACGCGCGTCGCGAGCACGGGGTGACTCTCCGCAGTGTTGCTGCCGACGATCAACACCAGACTCGCGTTCTCGATGTCGTGAATAGAGCCGGAATCGCCGCCATATCCGACCGTGCGAAACAGGCCCATTGTGGCGGGCGCCTGGCAATAGCGTGAACAGTTGTCGATATTATTCGTGCCAACAACGGCTCGCGCCAGTTTTTGCATCAGGTAGCTCTCTTCGTTGGTGCACTTCGAGGAAGAAATGAAGGCGAGCGAGTCCGGCCCGTGCTGCGCCTTGATCTCGGTGAATTTGCGCGCCACCAGGTCGAGAGCCTCATCCCAACTGGCCTCGCGGAACTCGTCGCCCTCGCGAATCAGCGGCTTGGTCAGGCGATCCGGATCGTTGACGTAGTCCCAACCAAACTTGCCTTTGACGCAGGTGGAGATTCCGTTCGCGGGGCCTTCCGACGGTTCGACCTTCAGGATATGGCGATCCTTGGTCCAGACATTGAAGCTGCAACCAACTCCGCAATACGTGCACACGGTCTTGGTGCGGCGGATGCGCGACTCGCGCATGGCCGATTCGACCTCGGATACGCGCAAGATGGAACCATATCCAGTCTCCGGCTCGACGCCCTTGACGACGTCGATCATGGAGTTCAGCGCTCGCTTGGAAATGCCCGTGAGGAATCCGGCGTGCCCGAGCATGGACTTTTCCATGAGCGCATTGCACGGACAGACCGTGACGCAGTGGCCGCAAGAGACGCAACTGGACTCGCCAATGGTCGAACCGCCGTCCCACAGAACGCGCGGATGCGGGTCGTCCCAATTGATGGAAAGCGTCTCGTTCACTTCGACGTTCTGACAGGCCTCCACGCAGCGGCCGCACAGGACGCATTGGTCGGGATCGTAACGGTAGAAGGGATTTGTGTTGTCGACTTGGTAGGGTTTGGTCTGGAACGGGATCTGTTGGTGCTCAATGGCTAGCAGCTTCGTAGTGTTATGTATCGTGCAATTTCCGTTGTTGTTGTCGCAGACGGTGCAGTAGAGCATGTGGTTGCTGAGGATACGGTCGAACGCCTCCCGCCGAGCCGCATGGGCTTTTGACGAAACCGTCGAGACGCTCATCCCGTCGGAGACGGTGGTGGCACAAGCGCGGACGAGTTGGCCGTTGATCTCGACAAGGCACGTGTCGCAGGTTTGAATTGGTCCCAACTGGGGGTGATAACAGACTTGGGACAGCTGCAGGCCCACGCGGTTGATTAGGTCCACTAGTCGTTCGCCCGTGTGCGCTGCGTGGCTTGAGCCGTCGATAACCACACCGACTTCCGCCGGTTTTTCCGACGGAGCGGTTCCGCTTGGCTTTCCGTTTACAATCGTCGAAGTCTGCATGGCTACACACTCTCCTGCTCCCAGCTAAGGGAGCACATAGCGAAGGCCGATGTACACGATGCTGGTGTGTGCATTCTTGGGGCTCGGGCCAGACGTGGAGTGAATCGACCACGGGCTCCGAACCAAGTACGAATATTGGGTGATGATTTGCAGGCGCCCGTAGTTTTCGTTCGACCACAGAGTAGGGATCACGCCGATCGTGCCTTCTTGAATGGCTCGGTTCGACGTGTTCGCCGATCCGGGGAAACCAAAGCCCACGCAAGTGGAACCCGAGACACCGTCGCACGAAGAAGTCGGCGTCGCGGCCAGATATCCGAAATTGCGCTGGAAGTACGCGCCGCCGTAGTAGCCGTAAAACATGTAGTGCGGCGTAGCCTGGTATTCAAAACCGCCGACGCCGGAGCCGGAGTGAATTCCGGAAAGCGTACCATCGGGTTTGACGATCACATCGGGGCCCAGCCCGAAGATGTAACGGCCGCCGCCGTCGCTGTAGAAGGAATTGGCGATGAGGTGCAAATTGTGCATAACTTCGTAGTTCACGTTCAATGAACCACCGCCTCCGGTAATCGTGTTGGTGGTCGACGGAGTCGTCAGGTTGTTAAGCACTTTGAAGCTGCGCAGCAGGCCTGCGGCTTCGATGTGAAGTGAGTGACCCGCTGGATGCGCGTCGAACGCGGTTTTCACGATGATGTCAGGATGCAAGTTCGGAACGGCCGTATTCGTTGCGCTGCTGGCGGCGCTAGTGCTGCCGCTTCCGTTGTCGAACTGTGTGTTGAAAAACGTTGAGGGAAAGACAACCGATCCCGGTACGAATTGCTGTGGGTTTTCGAGCGAGAGCCCAACGGCCCAGTTGCTTGTAGGGTGATAAACCACGCGGAATTGCGGCTGGCGCGCCCATGTTAGGCCAACTTGGAAGTTAGGATCTTCGTCCAGTGTGTAGAACACGTCGGGCGTCAGCGGTGACAGGCCCACGCGACTGGGAGTTAGCAACGACCATTCTTGGCCGGCCAGCACTTCCCACTTGCCGTGACGCACATCCGCCCAATAGATCCGCAGACGCAAGCTATCGCTGTTGACGGTCTGGTAGGCGTTTGCCGGCTGGAAGCCGAGAAAATCGGTTTCCACGTAGCCAGTGAGGGTCGTCGACTCGGTGAGATGAGTATCAACCTTGAGGGACAAACGAGAGTACTGCGCTGAGAGACGTGTCTCGGACAAACCGGCTTGCGGCAATTGGTTGTTGAAAGGAATTGAACCGAACGCAGTGGCAATACCGCTGCCAACATTCGTGCTGCGATATAGCGCGGTGAAATCAAGGAAACCGCCCGGAGTGAATTCCGCCGAACCAATTTTGAACGACAGCGGAGATTTATTTTCGTTCTGGTCGCGGGCAACGTCCTGCTTCACGCCATTCTGCGATATTGAAATGGCAGTTGTCGCCGCCGAAGTTGATGGCTGAATGATGCCTGCAGGAGAAGCAGCAGTTGGCGCGGCAGTCTCCTTGGAGGCTGCCGCTCCCGCTTCGACGGCTGCCAAACGCTGTCGTAAATTGTGAAGCTCTTCGGTTTGAGATTGGACCAGATCCCGCAGCTCTTGCATTTCCGATTCGACAGCATCCTTCTTGTCTTCCCGCGCTTCGGGTTTGGTTGAATCGTCAGACTTCGCCGCCGTCTCGTTACCGAACTCACGTGACGTTGTTCCGCTATTGCCGTTGCGGGCCGTTGCTACCGAAGCACCCGTGAAAAAACCAAGAAGCACCAGACAAGCGACAACTCCGCGCATCTCAACCCCCCGAATTTCGCGCGATCATCAGAACTTCCATGGCCCACACACGAAGATAAAGGCATGTTGTATTCCATTCGTTTCCTTAGTGTGCGGCTCAGGGATGTCGCGAAAAATGAGGGGGTTGGCCGAATTGGGATGTTTGGCTCCGGACTAACGACCTGGTAGACAACGACACGTCGCGCCGACATGTTGACAGATGTCCAAATGCGGCCACCGGGGTGATCGGACCACGCAGCATTGGAGCGGACAGACCTCGCGCTCTAGGCGAAACGGCTTTTCAGGTAAGCGATTTAGGTCTACTGCTGCGAGCGACCTTCGAACTGGCCGATGTGTTTGTGAGCGGAAAGAAGGGCATCCTGTACCGCGTCCTCGGCGTCCTCGATATTCCGAAGTCGCCGTAGCGCGACCCGGAAGAGTATTGCGGAATAGCGTGAGATGGCGCCTTCAAAATCATTCTGGTAGTCGGCGAGTACTTGGTTGGTTGTGGCACTCACGACGTTCCTCCCGCTTCTCAGGATCGATCTCGTGTCTAGACAATGCATTCAAGCTTCCAATCACGGCGTACTCCCTAACGGTGGCCTGGCTGGCAGAGCTTCTGGTATGTAACTGCTCCCGTGGCTGATGACTTCGCTCACCGCCGCGCCGACACTCTATATGAAAGCTCCAATATCGGAGATCAAGTCCGCAGCAAGCAGGTTTCCAAATGTTCGGTTAGCGAGAGGTCGCCACGGACTTGATGCAGCAGGCGGTTCTGATCGAGCGGGTTGAGGAATCGCTCTGTGGTCCCGTTTAGAGCCTTTCGTCGTGGGCAGTAAAGCTTTCTTAGCCGGATCACCGGGTCCCGCGGAGGTCCTTCCAGGGGCCTCCATTCGCGTAGCGCTCCGGATACAGGACCTTCGAACGCGGGTCTTCGGCGGTGTCGAGCTGAAGAACCATCCACTTCGGATACGGAATGCCCGGATCCGACGCCGCGTCCAGGATCTGGACTTCGTCGTCCGACAGCCGAAGGTCGACAGCACGGATGTTATCCTCCAGTTGCTCGACCTTCCGGGCAGCGATGATCACACTGCTGACCGCCGTCCGTCCCAGCACCCACGAGAGCGCCACACGGGCCGGGCTTGTGTCATGCCGACCAGCCACCTCCTTCAGCGCTTCCACGACGCGGTAGCCCATCTCTTTGTCGAATGGCACGAACGAACCTGCCTCCGCAAATCGCGTACCGGCGGGAGCAGGGTTAGCGCGGCTGTACTTGCCTGTAAGGAAGCCGCCAGCAAGCGGGCTCCAGACCAGGATGCCGATGTTGTGGTACTCCGCAAACGACTGGAACTCGTATTCGAGACCCCGACCGACGAGGCTGTAGTACATCTGCGCCGTCACGTATTTTTCCAACCCCAGACGTTCCTGCAGCATAGTCGCTGTTGCCGCCTGCCATGACATCAAGTTAGAGAGCCCGATATAGCGGACTTTCCCCTGGCGCACAATATCGTCCAGCGTCCGCAGCGTCTCCTCAAGCGGCGTGTTGCTGTCCCATCCATGGACCTGGTAAAGATCGATGTAATCGGTCTGTAGCCGTTGGAGACTGCCCTCCACTTCGCGCATGATGTTTACACGGGTCGCGCCGCTTCGATTGAAATTCTCGCTCATGGGGAGCCGGACTTTGGTGGCTAGTACGATCTCGTCCCTCACACCCTTCAAGGCGTTACCCAACAGAGTCTCGCTCTCCCCGAGGCTGTACACGTCCGCCGTATCGATGAAGTTGATTCCCCGGTCCAGGGCTACCTTCACCATCCGCGTTGTGTCCTCTTGACCGAGGTTGCCCATGTTCATCTTGCCGCCAAACTGCATCGTGCCAAGGGCCACCTCGCTCACGATGAGTCCGGTATTCCCCAGTTTCCTATACTTCATCGCGCATACTCCTTCCTCTGCAAACGAAAATTGCGATAGCGATTGCCAATTTGACCCTTTATCCTCAGATCTTGTCGAAACCTCCGCTTGCCGCCTTGGCGCTGCCGCTGATTCGGAGCACGTCAATAGTGCCGTGCAGTTCGATAGGCGCTACCCCTTGGCCGTTGGTCGCGATTTCAACTATGCGCGCCGAGCCGCCGGGTTTTACGCTCGACCGATGGCTGATAGTGTAGTGACCACGCCCTTCACCAGCGACTCTCCTGTCCCGCCGAACGTTTCAATCCCTCGCCGAACGGCCAAACGGCCGACAGGCTTGCTGGTCTGGACCCCAACAGCACCATCCGCGTGGGTTGTAATTCGGTCGAATATTGCCTGGTCCAGCGTGCCCCGTCCCACCTGGCAATACCCACATTGCGGCACGTTGATTTGCATCCAAGCCTTCTGAACTGCATGCAATCCGTTCTGCTCGAGGCCTTCGACCGTCGTGATGTCCTTTCCGGCCATGTTTCGCATGGCTGTTACGCAGGATCGCGTGGCTTGTCCATTTACGTGGACCGTGCATGCGCCGCAAAGCCAACACCGCAGCCAAACTTCGATCCTGTCATCCCCAAAACATCGCGCAAATACCACAGCAGCGGAATTTCAGGATCGCCGCTGAACGATTGGTCAGCTCCATTCACTTTCAGTTGAATCATTGCCACTCCTCACTTCGAACGCGTGCTGCGGGAATAGACTCCATTCCGCTAGGCCGGTTCTCTCGCAGTAACTTCAATGCATCACTGCCGCAGCTGGGCGGGAAGACGATCGCGCGCCCGTCAGAATGCCTCACGACTGGCTTCTGCAATGCTTCTGCCACCGGCCAGTTGCTTGTGACGATGGCTCCTTCTGTTTCTTTCGAAAACACAAGCCGTGGTTCGATGCCACTCCAATTAATCGAAAGCACATCCCCCAACGACACCTGGTCGGTCGCCAGCAACGTCGCCAGCGGGCACACGACGTGCCGCTCGATCGCCCGCTTCAAGTGGCGCGCTCCATATTTCAAGTCCGTCCCTTCG
>Ga0209526_10002761_pt1 | contig 11843 bp, 7 predicted proteins | sample JacPinW_OM2H0_M1_FD_188566 | JGI IMG/M metagenome (GOLD analysis project Ga0209526, IMG submission 188566) | Forest soil microbial communities from Algoma, Ontario, Canada - Jack Pine, Ontario site 1_JW_OM2H0_M1 (SPAdes) (version 2) | ecosystem: Environmental > Terrestrial > Soil > Boreal...
TGGCTGCGCGACGCCGCGTTCACCGTGTACGCGCTCATGACGCTGGGCTTCCTGGAGGAAGCGGCGTCGTTCATGGAATGGGTGCAGCGCCGCTGCGAGTCCGTGCCCCCCGACCGCGATGTCCTGATCATGTACGCGGTGGACGGCAGCGAGGACATCCAGGAGACTGTCCTGGATCACCTGGACGGCTACCGCGGGTCACGGCCCGTCCGCATCGGCAACAACGCGGTGCACCAGCGGCAGCTCGATGTGTACGGCGAGCTGATGGACTCGGTCTACCTCTACAACCGCGAGGTGCCGATCTCCTACGACCTGTGGGTCCGGCTGTCCGACCGGCTCGACTGGCTCGCCAAGCACTGGCATGAGCCGGACCAGGGTGTCTGGGAGATCCGGGGCCCTCGGCAGCGCTTCACCTACTCCGCGCTGATGACCTGGGTGGCGTATGAGCGGGCCGGCCGGCTGGCCCTGGCCCGCGGCCTGCCCGCGCCGATCGTGCGGTGGCGCGATCTCGCCGAGGGGGCCCACCGGTTCGTGCAGGACTCGTGCTGGGATCGCGAACTCCACTCCTACGTGATGTACCCGGGCAGCAAACTGCTGGACGCTTCGGTGCTGGTGATGCCGCTGGTGAAGTTCGCCGGGCCGACCGACCCGCGCTTCCTGTCCACGCTGGACCGGATCGGGAAGGAACTCACCTCCGACAGCCTGGTCTACCGCTACGCCATCACCGGGCATGACGGCATCGACGGCGGTGAAGGCACGTTCAACCTCTGCTCGTTCTGGTACGTCGAGGCGCTTACCCGGGCCGGCCGGGTCTTGGAGGCCCGGACGATCTTTGAGAAGATGCTGACCTACGCCAACCATCTCGGGCTCTACGCCGAGCAGATCGGCGCCTCGGGTGAGGCGCTGGGCAACTTTCCCCAGGCGTTCACCCACCTGGCCTTGATCAGCGCCGCGACAAACCTCGATCGCGCGCTGGACCGCCGTTGACAGACCGCCCGCGGCCGGGCCTGGCTACTGGCCGACCGGCTGAAGGACGGTGTGGCCTGCGACAACGACCGTCTTGGGCGGACCGTCATCTCCTCAGTCGAAAAGGGAGACTCAAACACTTTTGTCGCCGGGATGCAGGAGCCAACCCGGCCCTAAACTACGGCGCCGCCAGCGGTAAAGGAGACCTTAATGACCGCCACTATAGGGCTGAGCCCATTGAGCACGGAGGAATTGCGACTCCTCGACATCCATTGGCGGGCGGCCAACTACCTGTCAGTCGGGCAGATCTATCTACTCACCAACCCTCTGCTCGCTGAGCCGCTCCGGCCGGAACAAATCAAGCCACGGCTGCTTGGCCACTGGGGCACGACACCGGGAATCAACTTCGTGTACAGCCACCTCAACCGGATAATCACGAAACGCGATGCGGACTTGATCTGCATCATGGGTCCTGGGCACGGGGGCCCCGCCGCTGTCGCGAACGCGTGGCTCGAAGGGACCTATAGCGAGGTCTACCCCCGTATCACGCAGGACACCGCCGGCATGCAGCGGCTGTTTCGTCAGTTCTCTTTCCCGGGCGGGGTGCCGAGCCACGTGGCACCGGAGACGCCGGGATCTATCCACGAGGGCGGGGAGCTAGGATATTCGCTTGCGCATGCGTATGGGGCCGCCTTCGACAACCCGGGCTTAGTCGTCACTTGTATAGTCGGCGACGGCGAGGCCGAGACCGGGCCACTGGCGGCCAGCTGGCACTCAAATAAGTTCCTCGATCCCGTTCGCGACGGCGCCGTCTTGCCGATATTGCACTTGAATGGCTACAAGATCTCTAATCCCACCGTGCTGGCCCGCATCTCTGACCACGAACTTGAGCAGCTATTCGAGGGATACGGGCATCGGCCCCTGGTGGTTGCGGGCGATGATCCGGAGAGTATGCACCAGAAGATGGCGGCGGCTCTGGACGCCGCCTTTGATGAGATCGACCTCATTCAGCGCGAGGCCCGCCTGCACGGTCTGTCAGGGCAGTCTCGGTGGCCAATGATCATTTTGCGCTCGCCGAAGGGGTGGACCGGCCCCAAGCATGTGGATGGTGTGCCAGTCGAAGGCACCTGGCGCTCGCACCAGGTGCCGCTTGGCGATGTGCGGGCGAACCCCGACCACCTGGCGGCGCTCGAGTCGTGGATGCGCAGCTATCGCCCGGAGGAACTGTTCGACGAACAGGGGAGCCCGATACCGGAGTTGCGCTTGCAGACGCCGGTCGGCGATCGGCGGATGAGCGCCAACCCGCGCACCAACGGCGGCCTGCTACGAAGCGATCTTGATCTGCCGGAAATTGGTGACTACGCGGTGGAGGTGCCGCGGCCGGGCGTGAGCCTCGGCGAGGCCACCCGGGTTCTCGGCAGCTATCTTCGTGATGTCATACGCGCTAACCGCGACAGCTTCCGGATCATGGGACCGGACGAGGTGAGCTCAAACCGCCTGACGGCCGTGTTCGAGGCCACCAACCGCGTCTGGTCCGCGCGACTCGCTCCCACCGACGAGAACCTAGGCCCGAACGGTCAGGTCATGGAGGTGCTCAGCGAGCACCTGTGCCAAGGATGGCTTGAGGGATATCTGCTCTCCGGGCGTCATGGCATCTTCACCTGCTACGAGGCGTTCATTCATATCGTCGACTCGATGTTCAATCAGCACGCCAAATGGCTGGCGACATGCCGTAACATTCCCTGGCGGCGGCCCGTGGCTTCGCTCAATTATCTGCTCACCTCGCACGTGTGGCGCCAGGATCACAACGGTTCCACCCATCAGGACCCCGGCTTCCTCGACGTGGTCGTGAACAAGAAGTCCGACGTGACCCGGATCTATCTCCCGCCCGACGCGAACTCCCTGCTCTGGGTCGCCGATCAATGCCTGCGGTCCACCGACTGCGTCAACGTGATCGTCGCGGGCAAGCAACCCGGGCGGAATTGGATGTCGATGGACGAGGCGGTCGCGCACTGCACACGCGGCCTCGGCATCTGGACGTGGGCGAGCAGCGACGCCGGACAGGAACCAGACGTCGTGATGGCTTGCGCGGGAGATATCCCGACGCTGGAAACCATAGCCGCGGTCGAGCTTCTACGTGAGTATTTCCCAGAGCTAAAGATCCGCGTGATCAACGTGGTCGATCTTATGTGCATGCTGCCGCCCGCCGAACATCCACACGGCATCCCCGACTCCGAATTCGATGCCTTGTTTACCACGGACAAGCCAGTCATCTTTGCCTTCCACGGCTACCCATGGCTTATCCACCGCCTGGCCTACCGGCGAAGCGGCCACGACAACCTGCACGTACGGGGTTACAAAGAAGAGGGCACGACAACGACCCCGTTCGACATGGTCATGCTCAACGACCTCGACCGCTTCCACCTGGCCATGGATGTCATCGACCGGCTTCCCCAGCTAGGCCCGGCGGCCGCTCATGTCCGCCAGCACCTGGTCGACGAGCGGCTGCGGTGCCGCGCTTATACGCGCCAGCACGGCGAGGACCCGGCCGAGATCCGCGACTGGATGTGGCAGAAGCTGTGAACAGCATGGGACAGGTCCTGACGAGATCCTGGCTTCGAGCGATCGGCGACCGGCCCATACGCGTGGTCCTGGCCGACGGTGACGATCCCCGGTCGGCCGAGGCTGCGCGACAGCTGGCCGACACGACACCGATCGTGCCGGTCCTCGCCGACCATGCCTACGTCGCGGAACTCGGCGCGATGCCGCCGATCGCGGCCTGCCTGAGCCATGCGCTGGCGCGACGCCCCCCTCTCGAGCGGCGGCGGCTGACCCGGTCCGCGCTGTATGTGGCCGCCGCGGCAGTCCGGACCGGACTGGCCGATGCCTGCGTGGGCGGCAGTCAGCGACCGACCGCTGACGTTGTCCGGGCGGGGTTGCGGGTGCTCGGCATGGCACCGGGAGTTCACACGGTGACGAGCAGCTTTCTCATGGGCCTTCGTGACGGACGCGTTATCGCCTACGCCGACTGCGCCGTGGTGCCCGAGCCGGACGAAGCCCAGCTCGCCGAAATCGCGATCGCCACGAGCCGTACGTTCGCCGATCTGACCGGTGAGGAACCAGTCGTGGCGATGCTGTCGTTCAGCACGAAAGGTAGTGCCGAGCATCACCGCGTTGATTCCGTACGCGCGGCAGTCGAGCTGGTCAGGCACAGGGCGCCAACACTGGAGGTGGATGGCGAGCTGCAGTTCGATGCCGCGTTTGCGGCTGACGTGGGAGCCCGCAAGGCGGCCGGCTCCGCCGTTCCCGGGCGGGTGAACGTCTTCGTGTTCCCCAGCCTCGAGGCGGCGAACATCGCGTACAAAATCACCGAGCGGCTCGCCGGGGCGACCGCCATCGGACCGCTCCTTCAAGGGTTGGCTGCTCCCATGAACGACTTGTCGCGCGGCTGCGCTCCCGCCGACATCGCGGCGGTCGCACTGGCCAGCGCCGTCCAGGCCTTACGGCAGGCGCCACACTACGATGTGTCACTATCCGCGCGATAGACGAATCCAGCGCCCGCACCGCAGCCACCGAGGTCCCGCAGCCACCGAGGTCACCGAGGTCACCGCAGACTGACTACCAAGCTGACGCCACGCACACCAAGGCCCCGCCAGAACACCTCTGGCGGGGTCTTTTCCTTATGCCCGCATCCTGACCGCCAACGACGCCGGCCGGCGGACCCAGGCTCAGCCGAGCAGCGAGGTAAGGAACTGCCGGGTGCGGGTGGCGTCGTCGCCGCGTGCGTAGTCACGGGCCACGAAGTCGGTCACGCCCGCGTCGGCCAGCGCGGTGATCTGAGCAGCGACACTGTCCTCGTCGCCGACGAGGGCCACATCGGCGGGGCCGGCGGCGCCCTCGCGATCAAGCATGGCCCGGTAGGAAGGCAATTCACCGTAGATCGCGAACACCTCGGCCGCGTGGGCCCGGGCACCGTCCGGGTCATCGGTGACCCAGACCGGCAGGCTGCACACGACGCGGGGGCTGGGCCGGCCGGCGGCCTTGGCTGCCGTCGTGATCTCCGGCACGACGTGCTCACGCACGGTGGCCGGCCCGGTCATCCACAGCACGGTGCCGTCGGCCTGCTCCCCCGCCAGCCGCAGCATGCGCTGGCCCAGGGCGGCGACCAGCACGGGCACCCGGCCCGGCGCGGGCGTGTCCAACCCGATGTGCGCGTTCAGAGTCTCACCGCTGAAGTCCGCCTGCTGGCCGTCCAGCAGCGGCAACAGCACCGCCAGGTACTCCCGCATGTGCCGGACCGGCTTACTGAAGTCGTACCCGTACATGTCCTCAATCACGATCTTGTGCGACAGCCCGATGCCGAGTGTCAGCCGCCCGCCGGTCGCCGCCGCCACGGTCAGCGCCTGCTGGGCGAGGACCGCCGGATGGCGCGGGTACGTGGGGACCACCGCCGTGCCTAGCTCGATTCCCGGCACCCGGCTGCCCGCGACGGCCAGCGCGGTCAGCGCGTCAAGCCCGAAGAGATTGCTCATCCACGCTGAGGCGAAGCCGTCGTCGGCAGCCCGCTGCAACTGTTCGTTGAGCCGACCGAAGGGGTCTGGGCCTTTGGGCTCGACCAGGGACATTCCAATCCGCATAACGTAACCTCCGCTGGCCGCCTGCCTGGGCAGGCCGGTTGTGGCGCCCGGGCCAGGTCCTGCGCCCCATGCTGGCACCTCCGGGCCCGTTTTCCGCCGGAACCTGCCGGGAAGCATCCCGAGGATTGATCATCCACCGCGATCATGAAGGTGTGCTGGTCCGGCCCTGTCCGGGCCGCTTGCGGGCGGCCGTGTAGGTGGCGAGCAGCGCCTGCGCGGTCGCCGCTGGCAGCGGCTTTACCGCCTCGCGCATGGTCACCCCCGAAGCACGGGCCGCGCGGGGGGCAAGCCAGTCCGCCACCAGTTCCGGGCGGCGGCGGGCGGTGTCCCGCAGCACCCACCCGATCGCCTTGCGGATGAAGAACTCCCGCTCCTCCAGCATCGAATCCGCATAGCGCCCGAAACGGTCAAAGTCGCCGTCGCCCCGGCGTAGCGGACGCAGCAGCGCGAGCAATGCCGACCGGCGGACCCAGAAGTCGCCATCCGATGCCCAGCGGTCAAGCGTGGCCCCCAGTTCGCTGAACCGCTCGACCAGGGCGCCCATCACCGTACCGGCCAGGCCGTCCACCAGCGCCCAGGTGCCGGACTCCCGGATCAGGCGCTCGACCAGCACGGCGTCACCGGCCAGCAGATCCCCGGTATGACCGGATAGCAGAATCAAAGCGGCCGAGCGGCACTCGAACAGCGGCCGATCCCACCAGGCCTCGGCCAAGCCGAGGACGTCCTCGCGGGACAGCGAGTACTTCCGGCTCAGATCCTTGACGATCCGACGGTTCTCTGGCGCCGCGACCCCGGCGAACTCCATGCTGCTCTTGAGGTAGACCTTCTCGGCCACCGCCCGGGCCGGCGTGCCGGCCTCGCGCAGTCGCCGCTCTATTTCCGCGCCCAGATCTATCTCACGCACGGGGTCTATCTCAGCACGGGCGACTCACCCACGGGAGGCCCCGGCACGGGCGGCATCGGCACGGGCGGCACTGGGCAACCGGGCCAGCACCGAACGGCTGGCCTCGACCATGTTCCGCAGGGCGGGCACGACCTCGTCCCAGCCGCGGGTCTTCAGCCCGCAGTCCGGGTTAACCCAGAGCCGGCCGACCGGAACAGCCCGCAGGGCCCGCTCGATCAGCGCGGCCATGTCCTCGGCGGCCGGCACGTGGGGAGAGTGGACGTCGAACACTCCGGGTCCCACACCGCCCACGCGGTCCAGGCGATCAGCCGAGGCCAGATCTTCCAGCACCCCCATCCCGCTGCGGGCCGCTTCGATGGACACGACATCGGCGTCGAGCGCCAGGATCGCGTCGATGATGTCGCCGAACTCGGCGTAGCACATGTGCGTGTGTATCTGGGTTCCCTCGCTGACGCCCGCGGTGGCGAGCCGGAAGCACTCGGTGGCCCAGCCGAGATAGGCGTCACGGTGCTCCGTGCGCAGGGGCATGCCTTCCCGCAGGGCGGGCTCGTCCACCTGGATGATGCGGGTCCCGGCCGCTTCGAGGTCGGCGACCTCGTCCCTGATGGCCAGCGCGATCTGGCGGCAGGTCTCGGCCCGGGGCTGGTCGGCGCGGACGAACGACCACTGGAGGATGGTCACCGGGCCGGTGAGCATGCCCTTGACCGGTGCCGCCGTCAGCGACTGGGCGTACCTGGTCCATCCGACGGTGATGGGTGCGGACCGGGCGACGTCGCCGTAGAGGATCGGGGGCCGTACATAACGGGTGCCGTAGCTCTGGACCCATCCGTGACGGGTGGTGGCGAAGCCGTCGAGGCGCTCGCCGAAGTACTGCACCATGTCGTTGCGTTCTGGCTCGCCATGCACCAGGACGTCGAGGCCGATGGATTCCTGGAGCCGGATGACCCGCTCGATCTCCTGCTCGCAGAACCTCGCGTAGTCACCTTCCGAGAGCGTGCCCGAGGCCCGCTGCCGCCGGGCGCGGCGGATCTCGGCGGTCTGGGGGAAGGACCCGATGGTGGTGGTGGGCAGCGCGGGCAGCGGCGTGGCCGCGTGCTGGGCCGCACGGCGCTGGCCAGGAGGACAGGAACGTAGTGCCGCTTCCGGCCCGGTTGACCTCACCCGCCTGCGCACATCTTCGGACCGGGTGAGGGGCGAGCCGGCCCGGTCGGCCGCGGCCCGGTCGCTGGCCGCGAATTCGGCCGCCACGGCGTCTGGCCCATGGGACAGGCCGCGGGCGAGGGCGGCGATCTCCCCGAGTTTCTGCTGGGCGAAGGCCAGCCAGCCGCGCAGCTGTGGATGGAGGTCCGTTTCGAGGTCAAGGTCATGCGGCAGATGCTGCAGCGAGCAGGAGGGGCCGACCCACAATCGCTCACCCAGCTGATCGTGCGCCGGCTCCAGGCTGGACACAATGCGCCGCAGGTCGGCCCGCCACACATTACGGCCGTCGACTACGCCAGCGGACAGCACCGTCTCGCCGTCAAGCCGGTCCAGGACACGTTCGAGCTGGCCGGAGCCCCGGACCAGGTCCACATGGAGCCCGTCAACGGGGAGCCCGGCGGCCAGGTCGAGGTTGTCGCCCAGCGCGCCGAAGTAGGTGGCCAGAAGGCACCGGGGCCTCTGGCCCTGGGCCAGCGCGGCGTAGGCGCGGGTGTAGGCGGACCGCGCCGCCGGGCTGAGGTCGGTGACCAGGCACGGCTCGTCCAGCTGGACCCAGTCGCAGCCGGCCCGGGACAGCTCGGCCAGGACATGCTGGTAGACGGGCAGGAGCCGGGGCAGCACATCAAGCGGGGAAAATCCGGCCACGGTGGGCTTGGCCAGCAACAGGAAGCTGACCGGCCCGACCAGCACCGGGCGGGTTGCCACCCCCAGGCGCAGGGCTTCCGCGTGCTCGTCCAGGGGCTTGGTGGACGCGGGACGGAACTCGGCGTCGGGCCCGATCTCGGGGACGAGATAGTGATAGTTGGTGTCGAACCACTTGGTCATCTCGAGCGGCGGCACGGGACCCTGCGCGCTCTCGGCCCCCCGGGCCATGGCGAAGTACGTGTCCAGGCCGGCCACGGCCGGACCACGGCCGAAGCGCCCGGGCACGGCACCGACCATGCAGCACGTGTCGAGCACCTGGTCGTAGAGCGAGAAGTCGTTGCTCGGGATCTCCTCGACACCGGTCTCGGCCTGGGCCCGCCAGGCGTCCGCCCGGCGCTGCGCGGCCACCGCGGCCAGCGCATCCGCGCCGAGGGCGCCGGCCCAGTAGCCCTCCACGGCCCGCTTGAGTTCGCGGCCCGGGCCGATCCGGGGCATTCCCAGGTTCATGGCGCGCGCCACGCGGTCTCCTCGTTGTTGTCCCCGGCTCCGTGGTCCTTGTCTCCGTCGAGGGTAGAAGCGCGGGCACCATCCGTGAAGACACAGAGCGGCGCTTTCCGGAGCGGAACAGTTTGTGCGGCACAGATAGTTATGGCCAACTGTTTCGGAGTACAGTTTAGCGGATGACCTCTGCACCCGCCGTGGGGGAGATCGCACCTCCCCACCTGTACCAGCAACTCGCCGACGAGGTGGAAGCCCAGATCCGGGCGGGCACGTACCGGCCGGGAGACCGCATCCCGTCGGTCCGCAGGCTGCGGGACCAGCACCAGGTCAGCCTGACGACCGCGCTCGGCGCGATGCGCGTCCTCGAGGACCGCGGCCTGGTCCGGGCCAGGCCCCAGTCCGGCCATTTCGTCCGCGAGCCGGCCCGAGCCGCGTTCGCGGAGCCCGGCCTCTCCAGCCCGTCCAGCCGGCCGCGCCGCGTCGATGCCTCGCTGGCCATGCGGCTCAACCTGGGCATCGGCAATCCCCAGGAACCAACGCTCGGTGCCGCCGTGCAGGGGCCCGAGCTCATGCCCATGGCGGCCATCAGCCGGCTGCTGAGCCAGGTGCTGCGCCACCAGCCCACGGCCTGCCACTCCTACGATGCCCCGCCCGGCACCCCGGCCCTGCGCCGGATCATCGCCCAGCGGGGCATCGACACCGGTTACTCCGTCTCGCCGGACGAGATCGTCATCACGAGCGGCGCCAAGGAAGCGGTGTACCTGTCCATCCGGGCCGTGACCAGGCCAGGTGACACGGTGGCCATCGAGTCGCCCGCCTACTACGCCCTGCTGGAGGTGCTGGCGTCCCTCGGCCTGCGCGCGGTCGAGGTCCCTAGCCACCCGCGCTCCGGAATCGACACCGACGCGCTAGCCACCGTGCTGCGAACCCGGCCCGTCGCGGCCGTGGCCCTGGTGTCCAACTTCTCCAACCCGACCGGCTCCTGCATGACGGACCAGGCCAAGCGCCGGCTGGTGGAGCTCCTGGAACGCCACGACGTGCCCCTCGTCGAGGACGATGTGTACGGCGAGCTGGTGTTCGAGGGCGCGAGGCCCCGGGCGATCAAGGCGTTCGACCGCCTGGGCCTGGTGCTGTACTGCGGGTCCTACAGCAAGACGCTCTCGCCGGGCCTGCGGGTTGGCTGGGCCATCCCCGGTCGCTACCAGGACCAACTGGAACTGCTGAAGCTGGTGGTCAACCAGGCTACGGCCCCGGCACCGCAACTCGCGGTGGCCGCGTTCGTGGAGAGCGGCGGGTTCGACCGGCATCTGCGCCGGGTGCGGCACATGTACCGCGAGCAGATGGAGGCCACCATCGACGCGGTCACCCGGTACTTCCCGGCTGAGACCAAGATCACCAAGCCGGGCGGCGGTCACGTGCTCTGGGCCGAACTGCCTCGCGGGGTGGACGCCCTGGACCTCTATGAGGCCGCCGCCGCGGCCGGCATCCGCATCGCGCCCGGCCCGATGTTCTCCCCCACCGGCGGTTACCGGAACTTCATCCGCCTCAACACCGGGTTCCCCTGGCAGCCCTCCACCGAGCGCCAGATCGAGAGGCTAGGACAGCTGGTCGCGGCCAGCGCTGCCTAGCCCGGGCCAGGCAGCCGGGCATAGGCCACGGCGACCTCGGCGGCCAGGGCCGCGTTGTCGGCGATGAGCTGCTGGTTGACTTCGATGCTGCGCCCTCCGCTCAATTCATGAACAAGCTCCAGAACGGCTGGCGTCACCGACTGTCCCGTCAGGCCCTGAGCCTGTACCCGGCTGACCGCCTCGGCCAGGATGGGTTCGATGTCCAGGTCCGGCTCCGGGGGCCGGGCCAGGAGCAACCCTGTCGATCCGTTCAGCTGCCAATGAGCGGTGGCGATGGCGGCCACCTCGGCGGAATCGGTCACCATCGCGGACACCGCCGGGCCGCCGGCCGCGCGGTAGAACAGCGGGAGCGTCGGCGTCCGCCAGCCGAGCACCGGGACGCCGAGTGTCTCCAGCAACTCGGCCGTGGCGCCGACGTCGAGGATCGACTTGGCCCCAGAAGACACCACCACCGCCGGGGTGCGCGCTATCTGCGGCAAGTCGGCCGAGATGTCGAGGCTCAGCGCGAAACCGCGGTGCACCCCGCCGGTCCCGCCGGTGGCCAGGAACCGGATTCCGGCGGCCCGGCAGGCGGCCAGGGTGCCGCCGACCGTGGTCGCGCCGAGCGCGCCCTGCACGATGGCGGCGGCGAGGTCACGGGCGCCAACCTTGCGCGCCGAAGTGCCCGCGGCGGCGAACCGCTCCAGTTCCGCGGCGCCCAGCCCGACCCGGAGTGCGCCGTCCACCACCCCGACCGTGGCCGGGACGGCGCCGGCCTCGCGGACCCGCACCTCGGCGGCCAGCGCCGCCGCCAGCCCCCGGCCTTCCGAGAAGCCGTGCGAGACCAGCGTCGTCTCCAGCGCCACGACCGGCTCGCCCGCGGCCAGCGCCGCGGCGACCTCCCCGGCGAGTTGCATGGTGACCGTCACGGCATCGCTCCCATCTGCGCCACCGCGCGGGCGGCCGCCTCCAAGCCGAGTGTCACCCCGCCGAGCAGGTAACCCGCGGCGAACGCATCACCGGCGCCGGTCGAGTCCACCGCACGGGTCGGCCAGGCGGCATGGACCCGGCCGCCGGCCCGCACGCCACCCGGGCCAAGCTTGACCACCAGGTCGGATCCCGGCAGATCGCCGACCAGCGCCGCCTCCGCTTCATTGCCGAACACGACCTGCGGGCTCAGCCGGGCGAGCAGCGCCCCGAAGCGATCGACGCCGTACTCGACCAGCGCGGCCGTCGAAGACAGGTCGATGCTCAGCTTGGGCAGCCGCCGCGCCGCGGCCATGGCCGCGGCGGCGACGGGCTCGCGCACCAGGCTGTAGGCGGGCAGGTGCAGGCTGGTGCAGCCGTCCAGCCACTCGTCCGCCAGCGCGCCCGCGTCGAGCA
>Ga0209526_10002762_pt1 | contig 11842 bp, 10 predicted proteins | sample JacPinW_OM2H0_M1_FD_188566 | JGI IMG/M metagenome (GOLD analysis project Ga0209526, IMG submission 188566) | Forest soil microbial communities from Algoma, Ontario, Canada - Jack Pine, Ontario site 1_JW_OM2H0_M1 (SPAdes) (version 2) | ecosystem: Environmental > Terrestrial > Soil > Boreal...
TTGCAACTTTTTTGACTGCCAATTCTCGGTCAAAGGAGTACAATGCGCGCCATGAATCGACGATCTTTTATTGGCACATCCATCGTTGCTGCCGTAGCCGCCTCACGTCCCGCGTGGACGGCTGAAACTCCTCACATCAAGCGCGTGGGATTGCAGCTTTATACCCTGCGCGATCTCATGAAAAAAGATCCCGAAGGTACAATCGCCAGAGTGGCGCAGATTGGCTACAAGGAAGTTGAGTTCGCGGGCTACTTTGGAAAATCGCCGCAGGAAGTCCGGGCGATCTTGGAGAAGGACGGGCTCGCCGCTCCTTCAACGCACGTTGGCTACGACATTGTCGAGAAAAAATGGGGCGAAACGCTGGATACCGCTCATGCGATCGGGCATAAGTTCGTCGTTTGCCCGTGGATTGACGAAAAGCAACGCAAGACGCCAGATGGCTGGAAGCGCGCCGCCGAACTGTTCAACCAAGCCGGCGAATCCGCGCAGAAGGCAGGTATTCAATTCGCCTATCACAATCACGCGTTTGAGTTCGAGCCGTCCGAGGCGTTGGGCGGGAAAATGCCTTACGATTTCCTGCTCGCCGAAACGGATCCCAAGCACGTGAAAATGGAAATGGATCTCTGCTGGATCACCGTCGGTGGACAAGATCCGGTGAAATATTTCGACCGTTACCCCGGCCGATTCCCGCTCGTTCACGTGAAGGACTGGACCACGAAGGGGCCAGGCGGCAACGACTATGGCGGCGCGACCGGCGCGTCCAAGAAGCCCGGGCACATGACCGACGTCGGCAAAGGCGAGATCGACTGGAAACGCATCTTTGCGCAGTCGGGCAAAGCGGGAATCCAACACTATTTCGTGGAAAACGACGAGCCAAAATCGCCGTTCGAGGACATCCAGATCAGCTACGAATATTTGGCCAAGCTGACGGTCTAACCTCTATTACTTCTGCTTACGTATGTGACTCCGGCACGGGCGGGCAGCCGGGAAACTCGCGCACCGAAGTGTTCCCTATGTATTGCAAATCAGCGATGCCAATTTTGCTGGTATAGAAACCGTCGCAAGTCATCTTGCGGAGAAACGAAAAGAAGGACACACCCTGACTGAGCGACGGGTCCTTTTTCCCGTTCTTGCGATAGGCGATCAGGTCCAGCACCTCATTGCGCTGTTCCGGCGCGCATTCCATAAACGATTTCACGTAACGATCGGCGCAGAAGCTATCGAGCCACACTAATCCGCCGCCCAGCCGCAACTGGTACTTTTCGTTCTCACTCGTGAGCAGATCGATGAACTCGGGCGCACCAGCGTCTACCGCACCGCCAGAGTGCTCGTCCTTGGGGATGATGGCGTCGCACAGCCAATTCAGCATCTCGTATTGGTGCGCGGAAAAATATTTGGGAGCGTACTTCCCTGCCGGCGATGCCGCCTTTTCTTTGCGTACCGCCTGGTGCACGAATTCCGCGGCTTTGGCGGGAATAACCTGCAGCACCGAGCCGCCCACCGCCCCAATCGCCAGAGATTTCAAAATGTCGCGTCGCGTTACGCCTTGCGAACTCATAGCTCCTCACACTTTCCGCAGTTGGCAAGCATCACAAATTCCCTTTTTGCGCTTCGGACAGCAGGTAATCGGAAGCCCGCCACGAGAGCGCCATGATCGTGAGCGTCGGGTTCTTGTCCGGGTTGGTAACCAGCGAGGCGCCGTCTGTCACAAAGAGATTTTTAACGTCGTGCGCCTGGCAATACCCGTTCAGCACGGAAGTTTTGGGGTCCGCGCCCATCCGCGCGGTGCCCACCTCGTGAATAATTTTTCCGCCCTCTCTTATTCCAAATGGATACGGTCCATCAATTCTCGTTTTTGTACGGTACTCCCCGCCGGCCGCTTCCACAATCGCCCGGAACGTCTGCTGCATATCCTGCGCCTGCCGCAATTCGTAATCCGTCCATTTGAAATGGAAGCGCAGCACCGGGATGCCCCACTGATCGACAACATCCGGATCGATTTCGCAGTAGGTATCCGGATTCGGAATCATTTCGCCGCGTCCCGAAAATCCTATCGTGGTGCCATATACTTGTCGCGCGCGCTTTTTTAGTCCCGCGCCATATCCTTCTTCGCGATGGCACAGGTCGTTGAACATTCCAACACCAGGCATGTCGCGTCCGCCCCAGATCTCGATGTGATAGCCGCGCGGAAAATCGTTCTTGCGGTCAAATTTCCACCACGGAATGTACATATGCATTCCGCCGACGCCGTCGTGATTGTGCGGCGGCATCTTGTCGAGGTAAGGAAATTCGCCCCAGCCGTCACTGCCCGTCGAATCCATTAGATATTTTCCAACCGTTCCGGAAGAATTCGCCAGGCCATCGGGGAATAGTGAAGACTTCGAATTGAGCAACAGCCGCGCCGACTCGCACGCGCTGGCTGCCAGGACCACGGCGCGCGCGCTGACACGCTTCTCCGTGCGTGTTGCCTTGTCGATGTACGAGACTCCCTCCGCTTTACCGTCCTTACCTACGAGAACCTCGCGCGCCATCGCGCCGGTAATCAGCGTCAGCTTGCCGGTAGCCATTGCCGGAGGAAGCAGAACCTGGCTCGAACTGAAATTGGACGCGGTAACGCACCCGCGCCCGCATTGCCCGCAGTAGTGGCACGCCTGGCGACCATTGACCGACTGCGTGAGAATCGCAAGCCGCGACGGAATGCAAATGACACCCAGCTTGTCGCACGCCTTCTTGACGATCAGTTCGTGGCACCGCGGCTTGGGAGGCGGCAGGAAAACGCCGTCCGGGGCGCTCGAAACATTCTCCTTCGTACCAAACACGCCGATGTACGACTCCACTTTGTCGTAGTACGGCGCAATATCTTCGTAACTGATGGGCCAGTCGGCCCCCAGCGAGTCTCTGGTGTACGAGCGAAAATCCACCGGAGCAAAGCGCAGCGCAATGCGGCCCCAATGATTTGTGCGCCCGCCAACGATGCGCGAACGAAACCACTGAAAATCCGATCCGGGCGCCGAAGTATACGGCTCCCCGGCGATGTCCCACGATCCGTTTGGCGCGAGAAATTCGCCAAAATTTTCTAGCGCTGCTCCGCCCACGCCGGCTCCGCGATGTGGCAGGTCGTACGGCCACATCAGCATCTTGAAGTCTTTTTCGGGGTAGACTTGGGGGCCAGCCTCCAGCAGTGCGACGCTCAGGCCGCCTTCGGTCAGAATCTTCGCCGCCATGCCGCCGCCCGCGCCGGAGCCAATTACGCACACATCATAGGTTTTTGGCGAACGCGTCACTTGAGCCATCTGTTTCTCTCCGTGATTTCTTTGTTTTATGAGCCGAGCAGTTCGCTGCGCACATTCTTCAAGACCCACGCCGCGCGTTCCACGCCCACCGGCCCCGCTAAAATCGGATCTTCATTCTCGATGCTCAAAATGCCTTCGTAGCCGATGTCCATGTAGGCCTTCACCACGGACTTCCACAAGCTGGCTCCGTGACCGTAGCCGACGGCGCGGAACGTTTCCGAGGCCTGTGGCAGGTCCGCGAGGTCGGATGCAAAGTTCAGCACACCGTATTTCCCCACATTGTCAGGAAACAGAACGGTGTCCTTCATGTGCGCGTGGAAAATGGCTTTCTGCTTTCCCAGGAAATGGATTACTTCGACGGGATCGCATCCTTGCCAGAACAGGTGGCTCAAGTCGCAGTTCGCTCCGATTTCCTCGCCCACCGCCTCGCGCAATTTCATCAGAGTGCGAGGATTGTACACAACAAAATTCGGATGCATCTCCAGCGCGATGCGATGTACGCCATGTTCGCGCGCGAATTTTGCCGCTTCCTTCCAATAGGGGATCACTTTTTCTTTCCACTGCCAGTCCTGCATTTGCGCATATTCCGGAGGCCAGCGGTACGTGATCCAGTTGGGCTGCGTGTCGGTTGGCGTGCCTCCGGGACAGCCGGAAAATCCCACGATCACTCGGACATCGAGACGCTCCGCAAGCAGTATCGTTTTACGGAAGCTCTCGCGGTCGCGGGCCGCGTGCTTTTCGTCAGGATGAACGGGATTTCCGTGGCAGCTCAGCGTGGCAACGTGAATGCCGCGATCTTCAAATTTCTTTTTCCAGGCCTTTGCTTTCCCGGAGTCGGCGAGCAGTTCATCGATCGGACAGTGTCCGGTGCCGGGATACCCGCCCGTCCCAATTTCCATCGCCTCCAGGCCGAGCGCGCTCACGCGGTCCAGCATCTCGTCCAGAGGCAGCTTGTCGTAGACAGGATCGAAAACGCCAATCGGAATCTTGCGCAGCGAACCGCTGGAGGCTTGCGCGGAATTCGCCGCGCTGGATACCAACGAACCGCCCGGAGGCTCGGAAGCATTCTGCGCCTTCGCAACAAGCGGCATCGATGCGGCCAGCAGACCGCTTCCGGTCGCGGCCAGAAACGCCCTGCGATCGATGCTCGACGATTTGCGCGGACTTCTCATGCACTCTCCTAAGCGATGTCGTTAGCGAGACCGCTGCTGCGTTCGCCGGGCGGCATTATACGACGCTTTTTGAGGAAGCAAGCTATGTCATTCGCTGAGTCTTGAGGGCGGTCAGTGGAGGAATGGAAGTAGGCACGGTCAACACGCGCTCGGGCGGACGCTTCTTCTGCTGAATCGCTTGCACAAACATCTCGACGGCTTGGCCAGCATTGGGAGGAACAAAAATCGTGGCCGCCAGCAGCCCGCTGCGCACCCATGCCTGCCCCGTTTTCGGCAAGCCGTCGCAACCAGTGAACGGCAGCTTGAGCCAGTGTTCGCGATCGGCCTCGTTGGACAATTCCTCGAAACCTTTGCGTGCGCCGATAGCCATGGAATCATCCTGGGCGGCAATCAGGTCCACCACTGTTTTCTGTGATGTCGTCAGCTTCAACCACGAGCGCACCGCGCGTTGTGAACTTTCCTCGGTCCACTGGCCGCGCAATGCAATGATTTGGATGTTTGCCGCCTTGGTCTCCTGCATCCCCAGCGTGCGTTCCTTCGCCGCGGAATTTTCCGACGGCCCCTGGATGTAGAGCACCGTGCCGCCACGCGGCAAGAGCGCGGCAAATTGCCGGCCCTGAATGCGCCCAATCTCCATGTGATCAGAGCTGATGGCGAAAATTGCCGCGGTCGAAGTTTTACGCAGATCCTCGATGTAGGTCGCATCGCGATTGAGCACAGCCCATCCGATGTCTGCGCCGGCCGCTGCGCGCGCCACCTGCGGGAGTGCCGTTCCCCCGACGGGCTCGAAGACGATACCGCTCGGCCTGTCTTCCGGCGACCCTTGAATGGCACGCAAAATTTGCGTGCTCTGATTAATGGCATCGTTGTTCGCGTAAATAATTTCCGCGATCACGCCCAGTTTGTTCGCGGCTTGCTCCGCAGACTGCGCCTGCTCAATCTGGTAATCGTTGTCGTTCGTGGTCAGCGAAACAAGAATGCGAATCTTTGCCATCTTTCCAGCTCGGGCTCCTTGCGCAATACCGTACACCGGCTCGCTGCGTGATAAAGCGGAATGGTATCTTCTTCTGTCGTAACAGCATTGTCCAGGAGCGTACTATCCAAAAGCGAAGAGGTAAAACCGGAAACGTGCCAGATACAATTCGTTGCTGGCACGAACACCATTCCGCGTAAATTGCTGGTAGCCCGGACGGGAATCGAACCCGTAATCTTCACCTTGAGAGGGTGACGAGTTAACCAGTTACTCTACCGGGCCACTCGAAACAGTTTAACGTGCCGCCGTTCGTTCGGCAATCTGAGCCACGTTTGCGGTTTTATTTTTCCGTGGTCTTGATGCTCTCATGGCAGAAACGCGGGTTCGCGTCCCGTCAGCGCTACCAACCAAGCGCGGCGACACGATCCTCGGCATAAAAAACTCCAGGAACTGGTCCGAACTCGAACGCAGACAAACCTGCGCGTTTGACGCTCCAGATTCCACACGCGTATATCCTTGGTCATCGACGCGCAGTCTTATCGGCTGTGCCGGGCACAACTCCGGATGAATCGCAGAAGCAACTGCAACCGCATCGAACAACGTGGGCGTTTGAGCGCCGCCGCGCGACCACTGGGCATAAAGCACCAGTAATGCATCCGTCAAAGCAGTACCGGTCTTGAAAATCTCTGCCCGCTCGAGTTCCTGCAATTTGATCTGTGTGGAATCGAGCGGCATGACATAGAGAGGAACACCCGAACTAAATACCTTCTGCGCGGCTTGGATGTCGCAGAGGATATTCCACTCGGGATCGGGCCCGTGCGTCTTGCCGTAATTGAACTGGCTGTACCCGCGATAAACAGACCCTCCCATTAGAACCACTCGTTTCAATTTGCGGAACGTCGCCACGTCGCGGTCAATCGCCGCGCCAAGATTCGTCTCAGGGCCAATGGCGAGCAGAGTGATCTCACCCGGATGTAGTCGTATTTGTTCGAGAAGGAAATCCACCGCGCTTGCGTAATTCTCGCCCGCAGGACCGCCCTCTGCGTAGGGAGCTTGGCTCAATGTGTCTAGCTTGCCGGGCGGATGCTTCGCAATTCCCACAGCAACGGGAATGTCAGGCCGGCCGGTTTCCTTGAGAAAACGGCTTAGCAGGCGCGCCCGAAGATGTGTGTCGCCCCACGCGCTCGAGATCCCCAGAATCTGGAACTCAGGACTTTGCAGGGCCAGCCCAACGGCGAAGGCGTCATCGATATCGCCGCCAATGTCCGTGTCAATGATGATTTTTTCTTTCGCTTGCGACGCCGACCTCTCCGTCTGACCGAATGCAAACGAACCTAGCAGACTGCAAAGAGCGAACACTCCCGCAATTACGCGCACGCTGACACCTTGATTACACGCGCCTAGTGACTTCATTCCTGAGTCGCAGCCTGTCACTCCGCCAACTCCGCAACTGCCCTGTGCGCCTGATCGATGGCCACGTTGGTGTACGCCTCCGCTCCAGCATCCGAATTTGCAATGGCAATGCTTCCAAAACGCTTTCGGCCCATCACCCACGGCTTCTCTTCCTCTTTCCAATCCGGATCAAACAGCGGATTCGGCGTAAACGCGTAGCCGTGCGCCCAGCGATTCACGGTAATCGCTTCAATGTCACGAGCAGCATCAAAGCCCGCACGACTCAGCATCCGCGCCAACTGATCGCGGATGTTGCGCTCGAACGTCTCGAAGGTCGTTTGCATCAGTTCCATCCGTCCAGCGCGATGCTGGTCCCGCGGCGAAAGTCCCGGCCGGCACGGAGTGCGCAGCATGAATAGCACCATCGGCTCTTCGGGATTGCTCGGAAACTTGTATTGCCCGAGGCTCACCGGGAAATCCAGCGCTGTGTACGTGTGATACGCGCCGGGCGCCACGATGTGATGCACTCCGAGTTTGTGGAACGCCTTCCAGTTGCGCAGCGCCACGTGCGTGTACACCAGCGGCGCCTTCACGAGGTAAGACAGCGCTTCCTTCTGCTTCTCCGGCAACTCCGGACAAATGTACGGGATCATCCCGTTGTAACACGCGAGCACACATTTCTTGGCGCGAACGGTGGCCAATTTCCCGCCACGCGTATACGCGACCTCCACATCCTTGCCGGTCGCCGCGCCGTGCACGTGCTGGACGTGTACGGCGGTGCTGTTCAATCGAATTCGCACGGCCGCGTTCGCTTGGTCGAGCTTGCTGTAGTCCGCTCGCGCCGTAACTACGTCATCCATCGTTTCCCCGGGTACCGCTCCTGGGATTAAAGCGCGCACCAATAGGCGAGCGACCGTCGCGTTGCCGTCCGGAAAATGAAAAATGTACGGCTCTTCTTTCTCCTGTTCCGGAAAACCCAGTCCATCAAAGCCCGGATACGTGAACGACCGATAGTCGTCGCCCGCTTCATAGCAAGCAAGCGCCGAAACCGCATCGATGCCCGCGCAGAACAGATCGTGTGTAAACGTCTGAAAGAACGGCAGCGCCTCGGGCACTATCTTGCAATACTTCACCAAATAATCCGCATAGCTGATTTTCCCGAGCTTCGCGACCTTTTCCTCTTTCGAAAGCCCGGGGAAATAGTCCGCTCTTTCCGTGTAAACACGCGCGATGTCGCGCCGGGCCGCACCGGAAAGCGGCGCCTGCGCCAAAAACTCCGGCCACGGGGTGGCGTTCATTCCGCTAACCAGCCGGTCCGCGCCAAACGTCTCCTTGTCAAAAAAAGCCGCAGTCCCTAACTTGCTGTAAAGCTTAGCGTCATACGCTTTGTAGAATCGCTCAATCTGAATGCCCACTTCCGCGAGCAGGTCTTTTGCAACCTGGCTGTAGCTTCCAGGGCTCTCGATCGATTGCGTGCCGCCATAGCTCAGCAGCATCCGCCCGCCTGCTCGAAATTCGTTACGCTTCGCGTGTCCACCAAAATCGTCGTGATTGTCCAGAACCAAAATGTGCGCACTTCTTCCCGCTCGCTTGCGATAAAAATATGCTGCCGCCAACCCGCTGATTCCCCCGCCCACGACAACCAAGTCGTACGTTTCGCCCGTATTGGCCGCCGCTCCCGTGGAATCCCAGCGCTTTCCGTCCCGAAGCTGATGCGCATACGTAAACGTACCGTCGTGATTCCCGCGCATCCCCGTCAGCGCGGGCGGATAATACCCAGGCGCCTTTTCTGGAGCCGTCTCCTCACTAAGCAGAGCCGCGAGCAGCGGATCAGCCGCCATCAACCCGCCAGCGCCAATCGCCACGCCATTGAGAAAATCCCGCCGAGTGATAGGGCAATGCATGCCCAGCTCTCGGTTGCGCTTCTTCTCACCCATGCAATAAGCCCTTCCCTCTCGCAATAAACTCATTTCGCTGCTTGCGAAAACTACTGCGCCTGCAAACGGATGAGAGTAACATCCGTGCACCACAAATCACACGGAGGATCGGATGCAAACCGCCATTTCAAATTCCCTTCGCTGCCTCGTTGTCACCATGCTCGCAGCCCTAGCCATCATAACGTTTCCAGTTTCGAGCAGCCTCCAAGCGCAACCCAACCCGCCGCAGCAGCAAAGCGCCAGCGACAAACCTTACGTCATCGAGTACTACTACAAAGCCAAGTGGGGCCACGCCGAAGAATTCATCGCCCTTTTTAAGAAAAACCACTACCCCGTACTGAAAAAAGAAATCGAGCTGGGCCGCATCGTCAAAGTCTTCGCCCAAGTCCCCCGCTACCACGCTACGGAAGACGGCCGCTGGGATTTCCGCACCACCATCGTCTTCAAAAACGCCCAGATCGCCAACGATAATTTCGACTCCGCTCCCCTGTTAAAGCAGCTCTTCCCCGACCAGGACTCCTACAAAAAGGAGGAGCAGCGCCGCTTCGAAATCCTGGACGCTCACTGGGATCTCCCGATCAAGGATTTCGATCTCGATGCCCGCTAGCGCTAGCCTGCAATAGCCAAAACCGAGCAACAGCACGACTCCGCCGAGAGTCGTACAATATTAGTCCGGAGCAATCATGGCAGACTACACGGCAGAGGACGCCCGCGCGGGCATCGACGCAAAACTCCCGCCCCTCGAAACCTGGCCCAACCAGTTCCCGGGCTATATCATCACCACAAAATTCCCGGAGTATTCCTCCGTCTGCCCCAAGACCGGACTGCCCGATTTCGGCACCATCACTATCCAATATATGCCCCGCAAGGATTGTATCGAGCTGAAAGCCCTCAAAATGTATCTACTCGCCTATCGCAACCTGGGCATCTTCTACGAAAACGCCGTCAACAAGATCCTGCGCGACATTGTCGCCGCCGTGCGGCCCGAATGGTGCGTCGTCCGTGGTGAATTCACTCCGCGCGGCGGCCTGACCACCACGGTCTTTTGCCGCTGGCGCGCCCCGGGATCTACATCAAAAACTCCTGAATCTGCATCTAAATCGGACGCGCGAACAAAGCCCCGCGCCCGCCGCAACAGGCGCTAGACCCGATATGGACATGCGCGCCCGTTGCGAGAGATAATTTGAAGTTGCATCCGCCCTCTGGGCCAACCTTTCAGGAGGCTGAATGAGCATTTCGCCAAACGTACCTAGCCCGCAAGAGTCCTACCACTACGAAGGCACAACTGGCACTCCGCGCTGGATCGCCGTTGTGTTTATCGTTCTCTTTCTCGCGCTCGCCGGACTCGGCTACGCCGGCTATTCCGTGCAGTCCCGCCTGGAATCCAACCTCTCCAAGACGCAGGACCAGAACAAGCTGCTGACCGCGCAACTCGATCAGGCCAACTCGCGACTCGCCGATCTCAAGGGCCACATCGACGTCACCGAACAAAAGATGCACTTGACGCAATCGGAGCTCGCCAACGCCCGGAGCCGCTCAGAGTCCTTTCGTAAAGACCAAATGGCCGCTGACCAGAAATTTGCCGCGGAATTTAACGCCGCTCAGCAGGAAAACAATCAGAAGATCAATGCTGTAGCCACGGAAGTCGGCGGCGCGAAGAAAGACATCGAAGCCACCCGCTCGGACCTGGAAGCCACCAAAGGCCGCCTCGAGCGCTCCAATGGCGACATGGGCGTCATGAGCGGCCTCATTGCCCACAATCGTGACGACCTCGAAGAGCTCAAGCGCCGCGGCGACCGCAACTACTACGAATTCAAGATCGCTAAGAGCAAGACCGCCCAGAAAGTCGGCCCCGTCCAAGTCACGCTGAACAAGGCCGACCAGAAAAAATCCAAGTACACCGTGACCGTCTTCGTCGACGACCGTTCCATCGAAAAGAAAGACAAGACCGCCGGCGAGCCCGTGCAGTTCTACGTGCGTGGCGGCTCGCGCATGCCGCCTTATGAATTCGTCGTCTTCGAAGTCGGCAAAAACCAAATCACCGGCTATCTCTCGACTCCCAAAGACACCGGTGCTCCGGCCGCAAGTCCCGCGGCCTCTGCTACCAAGCCGTCCTAAACGTACGCGCCAGCACCTCCTGGCAGGCGCCTCTTGGAAAGATTCCAAAGGCATCCACTTCAACAAATGGCTCTAATAAGCAATGTGGGACAGCCAATCATGGCTGTCCTTCTTCTCCTACTCTTCGCGGCACCTCTGCCCCCAGCGCAATCCCAGGAACCCGCCCCGCCCATCCGCGTAACCGTCAATCGCGTCAACATCGGCGTAACCGTCACCGACTCCGCCGGCAACTTCATCGAAGGCCTCCGCCGTGAAGACTTCCACGTCTTCGACAACGACATCGAGCAGCCCGTCACCGACTTCCTGCCCATCGAAGAACCCGCACAGCTTCTCCTCCTCATCGAATCCGGTCCCGCGGTCATTTTCCTCAGCAAAAATCACCTTCTAGCTGCAGACACACTCCTCACGACCATAGCTCCCACCGACCGCGTAGCCATCGCCAGCTATTCGAAAGCCCCGCATCCCATTCTCGATTTCACGCCCAATAAAGCCCAAGCCCGCGCCGCGTTGTACGACATCAATTTCGGCAACGACTTTGCCGACCTAAACCTCTCCTCCAGCCTCGCCACCGCCATCGACTGGCTCGCGCCGCTCCCTGGAAAGAAAACCATCGTCCTTCTTTCCACCGGTGTCGACTCTTCGCCTCCAGAAGATCCCCAAGCCATTCAGCGCAAGCTCCTAACCTCCGACGTCCGCATCCTCGCAGTCTCCCTGGCCGCCGATTTCCGCAAGCCCGTCAAGAAGCACAAAAAGCTCTCTCCGCAAGACCGTTCCAATCGCGCCGCAGTCAAAGAAGGCTTCGCCGAAGCCGACCAATCATTACGCGAACTTTCCGCCATAACCGGCGGCCGCGTCTATTTCCCCACCAACGCCAACGAATTCAGCCGTGCCTACGCCGAAATCGCCCAGCTAATCCGCCACGAATACAGCCTAGCCTTCGCCCCGCCCGCCGCCGAC
>Ga0209526_10002763_pt1 | contig 11841 bp, 9 predicted proteins | sample JacPinW_OM2H0_M1_FD_188566 | JGI IMG/M metagenome (GOLD analysis project Ga0209526, IMG submission 188566) | Forest soil microbial communities from Algoma, Ontario, Canada - Jack Pine, Ontario site 1_JW_OM2H0_M1 (SPAdes) (version 2) | ecosystem: Environmental > Terrestrial > Soil > Boreal...
GCCGCCTGATGCGCGTGCGTCTGAATGTCCGGGTTGACGAGAGCCAAGGGGGAAGCCGTGGCCTCCAGCATGCCCCAGCTTCTCACCCATTCGTACGTCCGCTGCAGCTCTTCGGCCGGGATGGGGAGTGGATCGACGACCACGATCCGGCTCTCGCGCAGGTCATCGACGCTGAGCTTGCCGATCTCCGGATCGGTGCGCTTATGATAGTCGATGAAATAATGCAGGTAGGCGCGCTTGTCCGCCCGAATGCGGCGAACCGCTTCTCGCACCGCGCGATTGAAAGCGGCGTAGGTTTCCGCATCGACGCGGTCGGAAGCAACCTCGGTGCCGTGATAGAAAGCAGAGCAAACCATCCGGCAGCCGATTTTCTCTGCAAAGGTGACGTAAGGCTCGGTCAGGGTCGTTGCATCGACCTCGCCGCGCAGCAGCAGGTCCAGCCGGTAACGCGAGCCGTGCGGGAAGCTGCACACGTTGATCTGGTCGCGGGTGAGGAAGCCCTCGAGCATGTGCAGCGCCAGGTAATGCGTACCGAAATAGAAGGGAACGCCCACCTTGCGACCCGCGAGCTGCTGCGCGGTGTAGATGTTTGAACGCGGCGCCACCGCGAGCGCGGCAAAGGTGACGATGCCGCGGCGGCCGACTTGGCGGCTGCCCACTCTGCTGTCCTGAACCCGGCAGTAGTTCCCCCACTCGCAGGCGTTGTACATGTCCGCCTTGCCCTGCTCGAACATGCGGCCGTGACTGTGGAATGGGTCAAGCCCCTGGGGACTCCCGATATCGGTGTGTGCTTGCCGCGACACCCCTTGGTCCACATCGGCCCATTCGATCTCGATGCCCTCCTTTGCAAACAGGCCTTCATCGCAGGCCACGAGCTCAGGAAGCCCTTGAAAAGGCGCAGTCGTCTCCAGAACGAGCTTTTGCATGGCGGTTCTCCGCAAATCCCGCAGCACAATACAAATGGACGTATCGTTCGGCAACCATGTTTAGAGCGGGTGGCCCTCAACAATAGGAATACCTATCTTCATGTACACCAATTTTTCTCCCACCAGGATCGTGATCGCCGTGACAATTCTTGCGAACCATGATTTCGCCGGTCTTGTCGCTGACGCGGCGGCGCATCATCGAGCAGGCCGGCTCGGAGAAGCGCAGGCGGGCTATCGCGCTGCCCTTGGGCTCTCCCCCGGGCACGCCAGCATCATGCATAACCTGGGTGCCATAGCCGCTGCTCAAGGCAACCTTCACTCCGCCATCACATGCTTTGATGCGGCCATCGCCGCCGAGCCCCATTACGCCGCCGCGCATTTCAATCGCGCCGCTGCCCTGCAGGCGCTGGGTCAGCCGCGACAGGCCATCGAGGCCTTTACCCGCGCGAGCGCGCTTGATCCGGGCTGCTATGACGCCCATCGCGCGCTGGGCTTCTTGTGGCTCGCAGAAGGCGAGCGCGGTCGAGCGCTCGATCATTTTGCGCGCACCTACGAGCTCAGGCGCGGCGAAGATCGAAACGATGTCGCGCTGCGATCATTGACCGCGGCGACGCGCGGCAAGTTGTTGCACGACGCTGAGCAGTTTCGTTTTCTGGCCGGGCGCCGACGGGATCGGCAAAACTTCGAGGCGCTGGCCAAAACCTACGAGACAGTCGCCAGAGAGTTTCCGGAGGAACCCACAAAGCTTTCGAGCGAGCAGATCGCGGTGCTCGGCAATGATTATAATAGCGCCATCACTGTTTTCGCTGCGCCGGAACTTCGTGGACGCGCTGTGAGCGAACGGAGAGAGCATGCGACCATCATGCGCCTCTTCCAAGAACGCCAGGCGGGCGCAGTCTATTTCGACAAGCTGTTGACTGCGCCGGCGCTCGTCCGGCTGAAGCACTATCTGCTCGAAAGCACGATATGGCACGATTTTGGCCACATCGATGGGTTCGTCGCCTCGTACCTGGAGGATGGTTTGGCCTGCCCGCTCCTGCTGCAAGTTGCAGACGAGATCCGGCAGACCTTCCCGGAGCTGCTGGCCGATCGGCCGCTTGCGCAAGCCTGGGCCTTCAAGGGTTTGCAATGTGGAGCCGCGGTGGACGCCCACGCCGATGACGCGGCCATCAGCCTCAATTTCTGGCTCACTCGGGACGAAGCCAACCTCGATGCCCAGCGTGGAGGATTGGCCATCTGCTGCACCCCGCCGCCGTCGGAGTGGCAGATCAAGGGCTATGACGCCGACAACGCACAAATCGCGGAGTTCATAGCAAGGCACACAGACGACACGCTATACGTGCCCTACCGCGAGAACCGCGCCGTGTTGTTTGCATCCCGTCTCTTCCACAGATCGGATGCGCCGCAATTCGCGCAAGGCTATGAAAACCACAGGATCAACATTACCATGTTGTTTGGCCGCCATGGGAGCTGAAGCCGAGAATCCCAATAAAGGGCCTGAACGCGTCGCCAGCATGTCGCTTGACCGCAATGAGAATTATACCCACTCCGCGCTGCGTATCGGCGATCCCGATCCCTACCCGCAGCGGCTCGTCGGGGAATTCATCGGAAACGTCGTTGCCAATGTCTCGGTCAATGATGAATACAAGCACATCACTGTCAAGGTGCACGCGCATGCGCTGCGGGCTTATGCGGGCCAGATGTTCCACCTGCTCTGCCCCTCACCCGATGGCTCCGAGGTGTGGATGCGCCGGCCGATGAGCGTCTACCGCGTCGACAAGGCGAACAGTCAAATCGAGTTTCTCTACAAGGCGGAAGGACGCGGAACGCGGGGGATGGCGATGCTCGACCCCGGCGATGAATTCAATGTCGCCGGCCCTCTCGGTGTCGGTTTCAAGCTCGAGCCAAGGTGGAAAAGCATCGTGGTGCTTGGTCGGGGCGTTGGCCTGGCGACACTGGCGCCGCTCTCGCAGCTGGCGGCCGAACATGGGGTTGGGGTGACCGCGATCCTGAGCGCGCGCAATCCCGAGGTGGTTATGTCGAAGGAGCTGTTTGAAGGAATAGGCGCGCGGACCTTAACCGTAGTCGATTCCGACAACAGCAGCGCCGTTGGGAATGTGGAAAAGCTTCTCGAGGCTCTGATCGGCGAAGGCAAAGCAGACGCCTTCTTCACCTGCGGCTCCAACCGACTGCTGAAACTCATGCAGCTGCTTGGGAAAAAGCATGACATTCCCGGTCAGGTCGCGATGGAGCAGATCATGGTCTGCGGTTTCGGCGCCTGCTACGTCTGTGTCCGCACGTTCGAAGTAGATGGAAAGCGTGTGCTCAAGCGCGTTTGCCGCGATGGCCCGGTATTCAACATGCAGGAGGCCGTGGCATGGTAGATCTTTCGGTCAAGATCGGTGACATCACGCTGCAGAACCCGGTGCAGCCTGCATCAGGCGCCTTCTCTTGGGAGTACAACGACGTCATCGACCTCAACCGGCTCGGAGCGCTCGTGGCAAAGACGATCTGCCGCGAGCCGCGGGTCGGCAACCCGACGCCGCGCATGGCCGAAACGGAGGCGGGGATCATCCAGTCGATTGGATTGCCGGGAAAAGGCATCGAATATTTCGTCGACCACATCGTCCCCGAATACGCAAAATTCACGCCGCCGCTGGTCGTCAGCGTGTCATCGGAAAGTGTCGAGGATTTCGCCGCGCTGGCCCGTGAGCTGAGCGTGCCGGACGTCGACGTGATCGAGGCGAATATTTCCTGTCCGACGCGCAATTCCAGCGGCGGCAATTTCGCAATGCACGAGGATCACACCAGAAAAGTGATCCACGCCATCCGCGCGGCGACCACCAAGCCGTTGTGGGTCAAGCTCTCCCCTAACGCCGGCGACATTGTCTCCATTGCACAGGCGGCAGAGCAAGCCGGAGCCGATGCGCTGGTGATCGCCAATACTTTCCTGTCGCTCAAAATCCGCACGGACAATTTCCGCCCCGCGCTCGGCAACAAGTTTGGCGGACTGGTCTCACCGGCGCTCAAGCCGATTGTGCTGCGCATGGTCTATCAGGTCGCGAAGGTGGTAAAAATTCCGATCATCGGAATTGGCGGCGTGACCAAGGCCGAGGACGTTGTCGAATACATGCTCGCCGGCGCCAGCGCTGTCGGCATTGGCTATGCCGGTTTCCGAAATCCCACGGCCTTGATCACGATCATCGATGACCTGGAAGCTTGGTGCGATGAGCGCGGGATAAAAAAAGTCACGGAACTCATCGGTGCGGTCCGCGATGATGACATGGAGACGGATACTCTTGTCGCCGCATCGGCCGGCGTGTGAGGCGCGCCGCGCATTTCCGATTTACATTGACTCGCTGTTATCTCCGTCATGCGCCATGACGATCACTCGTTTACTTCCGCAGCAGGCCGGCGGCTTCCACTGCGGAGCGCACGATCGGGAGGTCAGCCTGGATCGCCGCGGCAAACGCGTCCGGCGTATCGCCGACCGCATCCACCCCGGCTTTTTCCATAGTGCTCACGAGGTCCGGCTCGCGGCAGATCGCGACCAGAGCCCGGGAGATCTTATCGATGATTGGCCGCGGCGTGCCTGCGGGGGCGAAATAACCGATCCAGCCGGTCATCACGAATCCCGGCACCGTCTCGGACACGGTCGGTACATCGGAAAACTGCGCAACCCGCTTCTCCGTGGAGATCGCCAGCATGCGGGCCTTGCCGCTGTGCACCAGCTCGAGCACATCCGACACATTGCCGAAGAAGACCTGGGCTGATCCCGACAAAATTCCCACCAGAGCTTGGGGCGTGCTTTGATACGGCACGACCACCATCTGGAGACCCTCGCGCGCGGCGAACGCCGCCGGCGTGAGGTGGCTGCTCTGCCCGAGCCCTGCAGATGCGTAGTTGATCTTGCCCGGGTTTGCTCGGACGTAATCGATGAATTCGCGCACGGAGCGAGCGGGCAGATCGGGATGCACGGTCAACGCCATGCCGTTGACGCTCACCATGCTGATTGGAGCGAAATCTTTGAGCGGATCGTAGGGGAGCTTCTTCACCAGCGGGTTGACGGTGAGCTGCGCTCCGCCGGCAAGATAGAGCGTGTAGCCGTCAGCAGGAGAGCGCGCTGCCGCTTCGGTGCCGATGACACCCCCCGCTCCGCCGCGGTTGTCGATCACGAAGGGCTGACCGAAAACTTTGGCCAGCCGGTCGGCGGTCATGCGCGCAAGCGTATCGCTGATGCCGCCCGGCCCGTAGGGGACGATCACCTTCACCGGATGGGCCGGCCACTCCTGCGCCAGCGCGCCCACGTGCACGGTGAGGACAGCGCCGATGATGCCGAGAGATAGCACTGGTGCGAGCAGCAACCTCCATACCTCCCCCTGCAAGGGGTCGGGTGGGGGTCCGATCCTCGACGCCCGCTTTTGGCAATCATCGCGGCCGCGACTTGACCCCCACCCGGCTCCCCCCGAGCAAGTCGGGGGTCGCCGACCTCCCCCTTCCAGGGGGAGGTATTGCAGAGCTCGCTGTGCCGCTGAGATCACCACAGCGCTCTCTACGCCTGGTCGCCGCATCGGCGCGACCAGTAGTCCCACATCCGGGTCACGGAATTCTCCGCATAGACGAGCTTCTTGGTCAGCTCGATCTCGCCCTCGCTCAAAAACGTGATGTCGTCTCCGATGAGCATCGATTGCAGCACCAGGCTGGCGTTGATCTTGAAGTACACGGCGTTGAGGACGGCCTGCCGGAGATCGCTTCCTACGACCACGCAACCATGGCCGCGCAGCAGCACCGAATTGTGCTTGCCCATGCCCCGGGCGAGATCCCTGCCCCGCTCCATGTTCGTGATCAAGAGGTCGGTATCGCCGAAGGAGGTGCGGCTGTCCCACACGGGGACATGCGTACCGATACCGCAGGCCGGGTGTACGCACGCCTTGAGCGGCCTCCGCGTCAATCCGAAGGGAATAACTTCGTAGGCGTGATTGTGCACGATGGAGATGACGTCGGGACGCGCCTGATAGATCGCGCCATGGATCGGCCGCTCGAAATACATCGGACGACCGCGCGGATCGATCGGGTTGCAGTCGAGATCGTATTCCATGATGTCGTCGAGCGTCACAAGCTCCGGGCTGCGCGAGCACGATAGGAAAAAGTGGTCAGGCCGATCAGGATGACGCACGCTGATGTGGCCGAGCGCATCGGTCACCCCTTCCCGCGCCAGGATGTGATTGGCCGTCACGAGGTCCTGCTGCAAGCCCGCCAAATCACTCATCCCTGCCTTCCTCTTCTCGCTTGCGCCATCATCCCCCACCCATGTAGCCGCCGATCTCGGAACCGCGGGTCGCCCATGATGCAAAATGCCGCTCGAGCCGCGCAGCGACCAGGTACATGACGATGCCCATGAGCGCGATCACCAACAGCCCGGCAAACACCAGCGGAATGCGGAACGTCGCGCTCGCGGACAGCATCAGATATCCGATCCCCACATTCGACGCGATGGATTCAGAAACAACGGCGCCGACGAACGCGAGGGCAATTGCGATCTTGAGCGAGGCGAAGAAATACGGCATGGATCGGGGAATCCCGACCTTGCGCACGATATCGGTTTTGCTTGCTCCCAGCGAGCGCAGCACGTCGCTGAGCTCCGGCTCGACAGTTGCAATCCCAGTGGCCACGTTGACGACGATGGGAAAGAAGGCGGTGAGGAAGGCCGTGATGACAGCCGGCACTGTTCCGATGCCGAACCAGAGCACCAGGATCGGCACCAGCGCGACCTTCGGGATGGCGTTGAACCCGATCAGCAGCGGATTGATCGCGTCATAGACGAGCGCGGAGGTACCAACCGCGATCCCGAGCATCATGCCTACCGCGACTGCGGCGCCAAATCCGATCAAGGTGGTGATAAGCGTATGCAGCGCGTTCGGCCATATGCCGGGCCAGTTCTCGATAAGCGCTGCAAGCGCCTCGGTCGGCCTGGGCAGAATGAAGGTCGGAATCTGAAAGGCCCGACACGCTCCCTCCCACACCAGGAACAGCGCAAGAGTAGAGATGATCGGCGTGAGCTGCTTGCGCACCTGGGTCCGCGTCATGAGCTCGGCGCCAGGCTCCATACCTCCCTCTGCACGAACTCGGGTTTACCCGAGTTCGTCATCATAACTCGCCGAAGTCGGATAAATCCGACTTCGGCTGGGGAGGTCGACAGTATTTGCTTCGGTTCGAAGCAAATGCTGTCGGGTGGGAGTCCGGCGGTCAGCACCCAGATTCGGTGATTATCGCGCCCGCGAGTTGACCCCCACCCGGCTCCCCCCGAACAAGTCGGGGGTCGCCGACCTCCCCCTTTCAGGGGGAGGTACTGCGGAGTTCGCTGCGCCGCGGAGGCCATAGGCGATAGCCCTGCGTTCAACGCCTTACTTCGCAGGGGCGGTCCAGGGGTGGATCACCCGCTCGCTGGCAGGGGGCAGATAGCGATCGGTATAGACGTCGGAGGCGGGAGGGGCCGCGATCTTGAATACCGGCGCAACCTGCTTCAACGTGCGCTCGAGGCGCTCCGCATCGACCGAGCTGAAACCATTCTCGAGAACATTGGGCGTGATGAGCATGTCGCGCATCGAGATGATCATGCGCTCCTTTTCGATATTATCATTCAAGAGTTGATCGTACGTTTTGAGCGAAGCCGTGGACGCATCGAGATTGGTGACCATGGTATTGAGTCCATGCACCAGACCCAGAATGAATTTCCGCACCGTATCGGGATTTTTCTCCGCGAACGCGCGCGTGGTCACGACGGAGCTTCCGTAGAGATCCACGCCGTAGCGTCCATAGAAAAACGTCGCCAGGTCGGATTCCGGAACGCCGACCGCGCGCACGTTCATGACGGTGGTGACGATATTGGAAGTGACCGCATCGGCCTCGTGGCGCGCCAGCATGGTATCGCGCAGCTCGCTGGTGACCGTGTTCCACTGAATCGAGTTGAGATCGATGTTGTTGATCTGCGCGAAGATCGGAAAGAGGATGCGGCCCGCATCCGCCGCCGGCGCGTACACGCGCTTACCGGCAAGATCGGCGGGCTTCTCGATGCCTTTTGAGCGCAGCCCGACAACGCCCGACGCCGATGCATCCTGCACCATGGCAACCGCAATCAGCTGATTGCCGGGGTTGTTGGCGTTGAAGCGGACCATGGTGTTGGTGTCGGCAAGGCCCATGTCGTAGGCGCCTGCGGCCACTTTTGCGACCGTGTCGCCGGATCCATTGCCGCGGTCGAGTTTTACATTGATGCCCAGCCGGCCATAGGTCCCGTCCGTGATCGGGACCGTGAACTGTGCATGCTCGCCCTCATATTTCCAGTCGAGCACGAAGCGGATGGTGGGCGCTTCCTGCGCGTCCAGCGTCCTGCTTCTCGCCGCCAACAGCAATGCAGGGCCCACACCCGCGAGAAAGTGGCGGCGTGCGATCATGGGGCGTTCTCCATCAGGGGTGAGAGTCCATAGAAAAACGTTTTCCAGCTGCTTGCAACTGCTATCTTGATTACGACGTGGGCGCGGCGCAATGACGCTGAAGATCGGCGGATCTCATCACGAGAGCCGATGCGCTTTCTGGAGGGAACCCATGAACTTCTGTATGGTTTGCGCTGGAGCCGCAGCACTCGGAGCTCTTCTTGCACAGCCGGTACATGCAGAGGACACTCTCAAGCTCACCGTTGGTCAGAGGGGAAACTGGGCAACCTCGGTTGCCGAGATCGGCCAACGCGCCGGCATCTTCAAGAAGCATGGTGTCGCGCTCGAGCTTCTCTACACCCAGGGCAGTGGAGAGACGCAGCAGGCGGTCATCGCGGGAAGCGTCGACATCGGCATCGCTCCGGGCACCATGGGAGCCATGAGCGCTTTTGCCAAGGGCGCCCCGGTGCGCATCATAGGCGCCGAGACCACGGGGGCGTCGGATCTCTACTGGTACGTCAAAGCCGATTCGCCCATCACGTCGCTGAAGGATTTCGACGGCAAGACCGTCGCTTATTCCACAAACGGCGCCTCGACACATATGGTGGTTTCCGCCTTCATGAAGGAGCTCGGTCTCAAGCTCAAACCGATCGCGACCGGCGGACCGATACCCACGCTTACCCAAGTCATGTCCGGCCAGATCGACGTGGGCTGGGCCGCTCCACCCGACGGGCTTGATCAACTCGACCGCGGAGACATTCGTTATATCGCGAACGGCAACGATGCTGTGATCTTCAAGGACCAGACTGTTCGCGTCAACATTACCAATGTGCAGACGCTCACGACGCGGCGCGACGCCATCGAACGTTTCGTGCGGGCGTATCGCGAAACCGCGCACTGGCTCTATGCCGACGATGCCGCGCTCAAGCTCTATGCCGACTGGCTCGGGATTTCGCTTGCGAAGGCAAAACGCACCCGTGACGAGTTCTATCCTTGGCAGGCCCTCGACCCCGACCGGATCTCCGGCCTCGAGGCGATTGCGCAGGACGCGGTGAGCTTGAAATACCTGACGGCTCCCTTGACCCAGGCGCAGCTCAACGAGCTGGTGGTCAAGTTCCCTCCGTAAGATGCTCTGATTGTTGCAAGACGACTTCGTAGGGGCGAGGCATGCCTCGCCCCCTCTCGACATGCGTCGTTGTTGATGCAGGGCGACGCATGCGTCGCCCCTACGACATGGGTAGGCTGCGTGTATGCTTGCTCCTACTGCAAGCCAGCGATGGCGCGCGCCTCACCGGTGAGCTCGAGGATGTGCATGCCGGTGTTGGCGCGATCGACGACGTAGACGTAGCCGCGGTCGTCGGTCTCCACATTGTTGCTTTGGATCGTGATCTTGCAGCGTTCCTGGCCATCGACCTTGATGCAACGCTTCTCCGTGGCCTCCGTGATTGCCGGGATGAAGTAGCCGGCCTCCTTGGGGCTGTAGGGGTCGCGCAGGTCGATGGCGCGCACGCCGGCATTGAACCAGGTGACGAACGCGAGCTTCTGATAGAGCACCGGCGCCATGCTCTCGTTGCCCGAGTGTGAGCCGAAACGGCCGCCGCGGGTGCAGAAATGGCCGCCCCCCTCGGGCACATTGAAGTTCGACACGACCATTGGTTTGGCTTCGATGGTCGCATCGACAAACCACACCATCTGCCGGGTCTCCGCCGCCTGGCATTCGTTGACCAGCGACTCGTCCACGATCATGACCATGTCGCGCTCGGAGCCGGCCAGATCCTTGCCGAACTCCGGAATTTTCATCTTGCCGAGCGGGATGGTCGAGTGTGCCCCGTTGAGCGGGGTCATATCGAGCTCGCCGACCAGGGGGTAACGCAGGTTTTCCGGGGTGGGCTCCTTCGGACCTTTCAACAGCTTTTCCCGATCAATGATTTGCAGCACGCCGCCCTTGTTGGTGCCATAGCCGAAATAGATGCGGTTGCCGCGCGGCCCGGTCGAGATCATCCCGTGCAGTTCCGTCGGGACCGCACCGGTCGCGCCCGGCTGCTGCCCGGCAAGACCAAAATCACGAATTTTCACGGGCTTCGTCGGGTCGCTCAGATCAAACACCTCGGTCATGCGGCGCACGCGCCAGCCGTCCACTCCGGAGACCAGGTAGGCGAGGCCGGTATCGCATTCCCACCAGCTCTTGTGCGTGTCCTTGAGATTCCAACTCACGCGGGTGATGAGGCTTGGGCTTTCCGGTTTGCTCACGTCCCACATCTCGTGACCCTGGCTGCCGAATGTTCGCAGCAGATAGGTCTTGCTGGGGTCGCCCTTGGGCAGGCTCTTGCCGTCGCAGGCGCGGACCATCTGCGCCCCGCCCTGCTCGCCCAGGCCTTCCTGGGCCGGAATATGTGCGAGATATTTCGGCTGCTTCGGATCCGTCACGTCGACAATCGAGGTGCCGTTGAACTCGTTCTGATGAGTGAGGGGATTTAACGGCTTGGGCACGGACTCCGTGCCCCCGTGGTGGCCGATATACGCGATGTAGCGATCACCCTGCCGCTGAATGATCGGCTGGTACGCGCTGCGCCCTTGCAAATCGTTGAAGCCGACGAGCCGCATGTTCTTGGCTTCCGGCGGGTCGCCGATCTTCGGCGCCTGAGCCAAGGCGGGCGTGGCTGTGAAGAGTCCAGCTATCAAGAGAGCTAATAACCGTGCCGCACACTCGGTGTACTCCCCTCCCCCTTGTGCCGCAGCGATTGCATATGGGCTGTCGTCCCGGCCAAGCGAGCCCGGTTCAAGCGGGCTCGAGCGAGCCGGGACCCAGTAATCAACGGCCGGCGTGAGTGCGCGAACCGCTTTGGTTACTGGATTCCGGCTCTCGCTCGCCGGGCGAAGCCCGGCTCGCTCGGCCGGAATGACAGGCACGAATGTTGCGGCATTACCAGTCTGCATTCCGTATCTCTCCCTCGAATACCGTTTGGTCTTTTCGGTCCGCACGCCCCCTATCATCCCACGTAGCCCGCATGAGCGCAGCGACATGCGGGAGCTACGGACGGCGCGGCCGAGCCGGGATATCGCTTCCTAATCCGGGCTACGGTTCGGCGCCCGTTCTTTGGCGTGCTCCATCCTGCCTCTGCGCCAACCCGGCGTCGAGGGCTCGGAAATCCGAAAAATCCCTCGACAATGTAACGGGACTCAAGTAAGAAAAGGCATCCTTGCGAGCTATGCCGAAGCCAGCCGAAGCCCGGGCGGTCACCGCACCGGGTTTTTCTTTCGGCGGCCCCAGGTTTTCCTTCGTAGGGGCGACGCATGCGTCGCCCTGTTCGGCAGTGACGCATGCCGACAGAGGGGCGAGGAATGCCTCACCCCTACGAAAATGGCTCGGCTGCGCTAAACGGCGCCAGTATCGTAATACCTGCTCTACTTGAGGTAGCAAAATCATTGTAAATTTTCCTGTTGTTACAATGAGAGCTCCGGCGCGCCCGCATTGGTTGTGCCCG
>Ga0209526_10002765_pt1 | contig 11834 bp, 17 predicted proteins | sample JacPinW_OM2H0_M1_FD_188566 | JGI IMG/M metagenome (GOLD analysis project Ga0209526, IMG submission 188566) | Forest soil microbial communities from Algoma, Ontario, Canada - Jack Pine, Ontario site 1_JW_OM2H0_M1 (SPAdes) (version 2) | ecosystem: Environmental > Terrestrial > Soil > Boreal...
TTCGAACCCGGTGTTCCGCTCCAATAAGCCCGGATTCCACGCACTTGGTGGATCCGGGCTCTTTCATGGCCGTCGCCTTTCATGGCGACGCCACCGGTTCACAACGGTTGCGCGGAGTAGTGGCTCTTCGAGGAGAACCGGCCCATTGGCGGATCGTTCCGATGCCATTCCTGGCAGTCTGGAACAAGGATGGAACATCTGACCTCTCGGTTTGGTCCGTTAGAAGCAATCGGGGTGTTCGCGACGCTCGAAAAGACGCTCCGACAACTCGTAAAGAGTGCGTCCGACCAAGCCATAAACGTACGCTACTTGCGTACCTACGCAAGTAGCGTATAATTCAACCGTGAAAGCTCTCTTCGTCGAGTTGCCGATGCTCCACGCCGAAGTTACCTCCCGGAGATCTCGATGAGGCCTGCCCAAAAGCGGAAGACGAAGCGCGCGACGCGTCGCGACCTGTTTGGCGAAATGGTCGAGGGCATGACGGCTCTGGCCGAGGCTCGCGAGGGCAAGCGCACGCTGAGGACGCACCACCTGGAATTCAAGCCTCCACCTGAACTCAGTGCCAACGATCTGATTCGAGTTCGGAAGAGACTGCACCTTTCGCGCGCGCTCTTTGCGAATTTCCTTCGCACCAAGTCGCGAACGCTTGAGAACTGGGAACAGGGGCGCGCCCGGCCGAACGCGCAAGCGGTTCTGCTGATCAGCCTGGTGAACAAGTTTCCGGACATGGTGGAGCGGCTCGCGAAAGTCTGACCAGCAGACATTCTGCGCGAGCGACGCTCCAGCGGCGCGGTAGCGGCGTGAGTTACCGTCAAACCGTCCGGCGTTCCAGGATCGATTGCTGCTCGTCACGCGTGACGTTGTTTGCCGGGTTTGGCGGCGGGTTTGCGGGCGACGCTCCGGGTTCCGAATAGCGCGCCAGGGTCGCATGCAGAGCCCGTGTCGGGCCCAGGGGCGGCCTCTTCGCGCTGACGGTATTGACCGGGCGAGATGCCCATCACGCGCCGGAACACCTTGCCGAACGAGCTCTCGGACTCATACCCGACGGCCGAGCCGATCGCCGCGAGTTTCATCGCTCGCTTCTCCCGAATCATCCTCCCGGCCCGCACCATCCGCCACTGCGTCAGGTGATCGAGCGGCGTCTCGCCCACGAGCGCACGGAAGCGGGCGGCAAATGCCGAGCGGGACATCGACACGCTGCGCGCGAGCTCTGACACCGTCCAGGCGCGGCCGGGCTCGGCGTGCATCAGCCGGAGTGCCTCGCCGATCTGCCGGTCGCCGAGCGCTCTGAGCCAACTCGGGTTCCCCGTCAGGTGAGACGACTGGGTGCGGCTCCGCATCGCCTGCACGAAGAGCACCTCCGCGAGCCGGTCCACGATGGCAGCGGACCCGGGCAGGTCCTGCGCGGTCTCGGCGGCGATGAATTGGACAGTGGACTGGAACCAGGATGTCGAGTGCGGGCCGGCTGCCGGCAGGTGGATGATCGGCGGGAGGTGCTTGACCAGTAGCTCGCTTTCGGGGGAAGCGAAGGTAAAGCACCCCGCGACCAAAGACGTCGGCGTCCCCCCGCCGCCGTACGTGATGAGGCCCGACCGGTAGAACGCCTCCCACGTGATCACCTCCAGTACGGAACGCAGCCGCATCTTGGGCGTATCGCGGAGCGTGTAGATCGCCGGCGATGGCAGGAAAACGAAGTCGCCGCCGATCAGGGGGATGAGGGGCTGCCGATCGACGCCAAGGAAGCACGAGCCCCGGGTGACGATGAGGCAGATCCCCTTACCGCCCGGGAGCTCGAGGCCGAACGGCGCGGTGAGTTCGATCCGGCCGTAGAACTGACCCTTCGTCCGCAGGAGATCCATGATTTCCGCGAGGACATCCATATCGACCCCAGCTTGATGGCGTTTCAGACCAATAACACGGCGTTTGAGATATGGATAGTCCAGGTATCCCGGAGTACTGAATTTTTGGCAGCTGCCTGGACCAAGTAGTGAGGCCCCCATGCGCACCTATCGAATGGACACGCTCGGCAGTCTCGACGGTCTTGTGGCTCACGAAGAGCCGACGCCCGCGCCCGGGCCAGGAGAAGTCCTCGTTCGCGTGAAGGCGACGGCGCTCAACGTCCGCGATATCTTCACCATCAAGGGCCAGTCCCCATTCCCGGTGAAGACCGGCGTCATTCCGATGTCCGATGCCGCAGGCGAAGTGGCCGCCGTCGGCTCCGGGGTGACGCGCGTCCAGGTCGGCGACCACGTGGTCAACGCCTTCTTCCGCAACTGGTACGGAGGGCCTCGCGCACCCAATCTCGAGACGTACGGCTCCGACCACGATGGCTGGCTGGCAGAGTACAAGGTCGTTGGAGCGGACGCGCTCTCGCTTGCGCCTCGACGCCTGACCTTCGAAGAGGCCGCGACGCTCCCTTGCGTCGCAGTGACCGCGTGGTCGGCGCTCGCCGGCGTCCGCGCTGGCGACACCGTGCTCACGCAGGGCCCCGGCGGAGTCGCGGTGTTCGCGCTCCAGCTTGCCAGGCTTCTCGGTGCTCGCGTGATTACGACTGTGCGAAGCGCAGCAGAGGGCGAGCGCTTGAAGAAGGTCGGCGCCGATTCCGTCGTCGACTGCATCGCCAACCCCGAATGGGGGGATGCCGTGCGCGGCCTGACGAGCGGGCGCGGCGTCGATCGCGTCGTCGAAGTCGGTGGACCTGGGACGCTTGCACAATCGATCAAGGCGGCGGCATACGGCGGCGAAATCTCCGTCGTCGGCGCGCTCGCTGCCGGTGGTTCCGGGATCGACTTCATGAGCGTGTTCATGAACCAGGTCACGCTTCGCTGCATCAGCGTCGGAAGCAGAAGCGACCTGGAAGCGCTGATCCGCGCCGTCGACGCCCACGCGATGCACCCGGTCATCGACCGCGTCTTTCCGCTCGCCGAAGCGAAGTCGGCATGGAAGCACTACGCCGGCGGTAACGTATTCGGCAAAGTCGTGATTCGTCACTGAGCGAGCCGGAGGAGTCCAATGTCTGCATTCTTTGTCGCGCTGCGCGAATCGGTTCGCGATCCCGAGGAGATGAAGCTGTACGCCGAGAAGGCCGGAGCATCAGCAAACGGACATCACCTCATCGCGCGGGTCGCCTATGGTCGACTACGGATGACAGAGGGCGAGCCCATCGAAGGCGCCGCAATCCTGGAATTCCCGACGTTCGAGGAAGCGGAGGCCTGGTACGACAGCCCGGCGTACCAGGCCGCGGTGGTGCACAGATTTCGTGGTGCGAAGTACCGGGCCTTCATCGTGCAAGGCGTCGACTGAGACCGCATCGAGCGCGCACCAGCGCACGATCCTGAAAGGAGAAGCTGGCATGACCACCAACCTTCCTGAGCCCGTCGCTGCGTATTTGTCGGCCAACAACCGCCACGACATCGAGACGATGCTCGTGCCATTCGCGACCGATCCGGTCGTCAAGGACGAGGGACAAGAGAGGCGCGGACGTGCTGCGATCCGCGAATGGATGGAGGAGACGACGCGGCGATCTCAGCCCGTGCTCGAGGTGGCAGAGATCGTCAACCAAGGGAGCTCGACGATCGTGACGGCTTCGGTTTCGACCAAGTCGGGGGGTGCACCGGCGCGCCTTCGTTTCGCGTTCAAGCTCGACGGCCGACAGATTGCGCATTTGGAGATCTCTTAATGTTCCCGTACTCGGTCGACCCGCGCGAGCTGGCCGGCAAGCGGGCGATCGTCACAGGCGGAACCCAAGGGATCGGCGCGGCCATCGTCGAACGATTGGCGAGTGCTGGGGCGACCGTCGTGGCGACGGCTCGCAGCGCAGCATCGAAGACGAGCGCTGCCCTCTTCATCCCGGCCGATCTGAGTACGGCGGCCGGAATCAAGATTGTCGCGTCGCAGGTCAACGAGCGGTTCGGTGGCGTCGACATCATCGTCAGCAGCGTCGGCGGCTCATCTGCCCCAGGCGGTGGCTTCGCCGCGCTTACCGACGACGAATGGCAGCGCGCATTGGACATCAACCTCCTCGCGGCGGTCCGGCTCGATCGCGCTCTCCTCCCAGGCATGCTCGAACGAGGATCGGGCGTCATCGTCCACATCTCGTCGATCCAGCGGCGCCTCCCGCTCTTCGAGGCGACGCTGGCCTATGCGGCTGCAAAGGCGGCGCTGACCACCTATAGCAAGGGCCTCTCGAAGGAAGTCGGACCGAAGGGGATTCGCGTGAACTCGGTGGCGCCTGGCTCGACCGAAACGGACGGGGCGCTTCGACTCACGCGCCGGATGGCTGCGCAGCAGGGAATTGGTGAAGAGGCTGCGCGTAACGTCATCATGGAGTCCCTGGGAGGAATTCCCATCGGGCGTCCGGCTCGGCCCGAGGAGGTCGCCGAGTTGGTCGCATTCCTCGTCTCCGAGCGCGCTGCTTCGATCCACGGAAGTGAATACGCGATCGACGGGGGTACGATCCCAGCGGTGTGAGAGCGAACGCTACGCGAAGCAGTTGCCACCTGATTGGTTGGGAGCCTCTTGCCCAGCATCGGGAGACTACGATGTTTGCCGTTTACTGCGAAACACCCAACCTTGACGACCCACTGGCGGCGCTGATCGTGGGCAACCGATCCGAGCCGAGGATTAGGACATGAAGAACATGATCAACTTCATCGTGGGCGTGGGCATCACGCCTGAGATCGGCCAGGTCCTACCCATGGACCGCGCCGAAGAAGCGTTCCGCGCGATGTGGGCCGGCGACGCTCACGGCAAGACTGTCTTTACTCGCTGACTAATCTAACGAGTATGGGTTCACAACCAACACAAGGCGAATGAACATGAAGTATCACCAAGTTTTCATCAGCGCTGAGATCAGGCCGCAAGGCCTCCATATCCTCAAGCACCTCCTTTCCAAGCGACTCGCTTTCGGGGGGCCGGTGCTCAGCGGTCCATCAATGTTTCTCTGGAAAGGCGAATTGGTGGAGCATGACTATTGCTTCGTCGTCACTTACACACGTGAAGACCTCAAGCAACAGCTCATTGAGGAAGCAGAAAAGGTGTCCGTCGAGCAGGTGTGCATGATCTCGTTCGCCCCGCTGGAAAGCCAGCCCGGCGCTCCTCAAGCTGTTGGACGAAACATTTGCGGAGCGCGAGACGGCATCTTCGCCTCCTAAGCATACTGATGCCGTGGCTGCTTTGATGTTCGTGCCATCAAGTGAAATCCCGTATCGGACAAACAAATCGCTCGATCTTCCAAAACCCATCACCGCCTACTTCACCACAGACAAGGGCGACAGTGAGGCCATTTCTCAGTGGTTCACTGAAAATGCCGTCGTGAAGGACGAGGGGCAGACTTACAAAGGCCGGGCCGCGATCAAGCAATGGAAGACGACTTCCTCGACAAAATACGAATATACGATCAAGCCTTTCGCGTGCGAACAGAAGGATGGAAAGACTGTGGTTACCAGTCGGCTAACCGGAAACTTTCCCGGTAGCCCGGTAAGTCTCGGATTCTTCTTCAGATGCGAAGGCGACAAGATCGCGTCGTTGGAAATCATTCCATGAGCGACACCGGTCGGGTCGCGTCAAGGGCCCCCTCCTAGCTTAGCTAATGTGGCGCAAATGATCGCCGGCTCTTGGCGTAGCGAGGAACTCGTCCCACGCCCGCAGCCGAGGATCCGACGATGGTAGGTTCGCAGGAGCCCTGATCGCCAGCCAGCTCGCAACCTAGATGCGGTCACCCACGCGAATCGATACCTCACGCACGCTGGTGGGCCCTGGCTGCCCGCTTCCTCGCAACTCCAGTTGTGCTTCGACCGAAAGTGACGTTGAGACCCCCGTACACTTTCCCGAGCTTATCCAGGGTGAGGAAGCCGGGGTTTCCCTGGGCGCGCTCGTAGCGGGAGAGGTCGGCCTGGGTGATGCCGGTCAGCTTTGCGACCGCTTGCTGGGTGAGCCCACGCTGCTGCCGGGCTCGCACCAGCTCACGCGCCAGCCGGAACGCGGCCCGCAGATCGTCGAGTCGCTCGACGGCCGCAGGACCCCGAGCTCGGGCCTTGGACTCCACGTCGCGCCAGAACTGCTCGAAGGTTGGGACCGGCTTCTTGCTCCTCATGGCATCGAGTATATGTTGTAAACCACATGTCATCAGGCCGTTTCTTCCCCGGCCGGCTGGCTGAGGCGCGGCGGGCGGCTTTCGACTTGAGGCGTTGCTGTTGCGCCCACATCTCCAGACGCGCCTCGGCGGTCGCGATCTCGTCCTGTTGCCGCTTCTTCGAGACGTCCGCTCCCTTGTCGTAAGCGCCGAGCAGCAAGATCAGCCGGTCGCCGTGGGCGTGACAGAAGAGGCGGTACTGGATTCTCTCGCTTTGAAGTAGTTCGCCCGCCGGCTTCTTCCCGCGACTTCGGCGGGCGGCGTCGATCCAAGGTTGGGGGTCGCCGTCCAGGCGAAACTCGAAGACGCCGTCGCCGAGTTGGCGGCAAAGCGTGTACCGCACACGCCGGGTCCATCGGCCTGGAGGATCTCCAGGATGGCAGCTCCGGCGAGCTCACGGGCGCCCTCCGACAGTTCCTCGGTCAACCAGCGATGCACCGGAGCATCGCCTCGGGCGTCCTGGTACCACTCGGTCTTGAACCTGGGCGACACGAGTCCTCTCAGTCGGCACGTCTTGTGCCCCAGCCCATCGCGGCTGCCAAGACGGCCGAGCAGGGGATGCGGTAGGCGTTGAGGTGATCACGTTGGTGCGCGAGGTCTCCGCGCTCGCAGGCTGCTCGGACGGCGTCCTTCGTCCAGCCCAGGAGAACGGCGACCTGAGCGACGTCGAGGGGTCGTGCGCCACCTTGGAACACCTGTGGAACACAACCGTTGTGCACGGCTAGGGATCGTTGGTGATGGGGGGCCTCAGTCGCTGCTAGACTGCCTGAATGGTTTTGCTCGGTTGGTGACGGTTGGTGAGGCTCGGAGACGGATGTGGACTCGGTCTGTTCGCCTTGCCAAGGCGAAGGTCGCCGGTTCGAACCCGGTGTTCCGCTCCAGATGGCCCCGGAATCCTTGAGGATTTCGGGGCCTTCGTCTCTTTACAGCGAAGGCGACGCCCATGCTGGTCGTAACCTGCTGACCCGTCATGGGAATCCTGCCGCCGAACTGGTTCCTGGCACACGCTGGGCACATGACCTGCTGCGTTGGACGTGAATTGACACGCTTCAAGTGTACACGTAAACTGTGTGCATGAACCTCACTCTCTCGGTCGACGACAAGCTGGTCGAGAAGGCGCGGCAGGTTGCGTCCCGGCAGGGAACCAGCTTGCAAGCGCTCGTCCGGCAGTACATCGAAACGCTGGCCGGTTCTCGGGAGGGCGCGGTGCTCGTCCAACGATTGGAAGAGCACTGGCGGCAAGCGGACAGGCATCTTCGCGAGCATCCTCCCAAGACCTACAAGTTCGATCGCGAGGACCTGTACGAGAATCGCGTCGGTCGTCGCCGGCGGAGCGAGTAGTGGCCGACCGCTCCTTCTTCGACACGAATATCCTCGTCTACGCGCACGCTGGTGACGAACCGCAAAAGCGGAAGGTCGCTCGCAAGATGCTGTCCGCGCATCTCGAAGATCAAACCGCTGTTTTCTCCACCCAGGTCCTGCAAGAGTATTTCGTCGCGGCGTCGCGAATCGGTCTGCCGGCGGAAATCGCGCAGCAACACGTGGCGACTTACGCGCATGCGAATGTGGTTCAGGTGACCACGGAATTGATCCTCGCCGCGATCGATCTCCATCGCCTTCACAAGCTGTCGTTCTGGGACGCGCTGATCGTGCGGTCGGCGCGTGCTGCAGGTTGCAGCGTCGTCTTCAGCGAGGACATGAAGGAGGGGCAGAGCTACGACGGCGTGATGATCGAGAACCCATTCTCACGTTGAAGGACCATGCGGGTCGTCAGAGAGGTGTCGAGTCGTCCGGCGGCGTCTCAGCCGTTCCAAGCGACCGGTCACTGCGTCTGGTCAACCTCCCGCATGTACTTTTCAGCCATGCGCCCACCGTGCACCTTGACTTTGGAGAAAGCCGCTTCGATCTCGCGAAGATCCTCGGGCGTCAGCTGAACATGGATCGCCCCCAGGTTCTCCTCCAGGTGATCCAGACTGCGTGTCCCCGGGATTGGAACAATCCACGGCTTCTGCGCCAGGAGCCATGCCAGCGCAAGTTGGGCAGATGTTGCCTTCTTCTTTTCCGCAAATCTTCGGACCAAATCGACAATCGGCCTGTTGGCCGCGAGGTTTGCAGGTGTAAAGCGGTCGAACTGGGCTCGAAGGTCGGTTTTCGGGTCGAACTTCGTGCCAGCGTCGATCTTTCCGGTCAGATAACCCATGCCAACCGGGCCCCAGGGGACGAAGCCGATTCCCAACTCTTCACAAGCTTGGAGCACACCGTTCTGCTCCGGATCTCTGTTCATGATCGAGTATTCAGTCTGAATTGCCGTCAGCGCTTGAACCGCCTGCGCCCGGCGAATCGTTTTCGCGCTCGCCTCCGAGAGGCCGAAGTGCAGGACCTTTCCGGCCTTGATCAGATCCTTGATCGCGCCAGCCACATCTTCGATCGGCAGCTTTGGATCGACCCGATGCTGGTAGTAGAGATCGATGCGGTCGGTTCTGAGCCGCTTCAATGAGCCCTCAACCGCTCTCTTGATGTGCTCTGGTCGGCTGTTCAGACCACCCGCTTCGAGATCAAAACCAAATTTGCTTGCGATGACGACTTTGTCGCGGAAAGGCGCGAGCGCTTCTCCGACAAGCTCTTCGCTTGTAAATGGGCCGTAGACTTCGGCTGTATCGAAGAAGGTGACGCCCTTTTCTTGGGCTCTACGAATAACCTTGATGCCCTGGTTTCTGTCTGCGGGGGGACCGTAGTTGGCGCTGATGCTCATGCACCCAGAGCCCAGTTCCGAGACTTCCAGGTTTCCGAGCTTTCGTGTTTTCATTGTGTTGTTCCCTGTGCGGAGCCCTTTATCGGGCAGTATTCGATCCGGTTGCTTGCCGGTTCTTTGCTCGCATGACGATCTAGCTCCTGCTGCGGGCACGGCCGGCCTTATCGAACGCCAACGAAGTCGACAGCCCGCGGAACGCCTCGATCTGCGCCTTCAGCTCGGCGATCTTCTGCTCCGCGGTGGCAATGGCATCGGCGCCGGCGATGAAGCGGCGCGGCTGTGGCTCCTGGCTCGCGATGGTCATGAGCGCTCGCGCGAGCTTCGTGGGGTCGCCGGACTGCTGGCCATTCTGCGACTTCCAGAACTCGAACTGCTTCGCTCTGCGTTCATCGTAGTCCGCGATGGACGGCTCGGCGTAGTTCGTCGATTGCTCAGTGAGGAGCTCCGTGCGGAAGAACCCGGGGTTGACGATGGTGGTCGCGATGCCGAACGGCGCGACCTCGACGTGCAGCGACTCCATCCAGCCCTCGAGGCCGAACTTCGATGCCGCGTAGGCGCTGACGAACTCGAAGCCGGCCGAGAGGCCCGCTGACGAGGAGATCGAGATGATGTGCCCCGAGCGCTGCTTGCGCATCACCGGCAGGACGGTGCGGGTGACGTTCATCGGGCCAAGGAGGCTCGCCGCCAACTGCCGCTCCATCTGCTCCGGCGTCAGCTCCTCGAAGTAGCCCGCGTAAAAGCTGGCCGCATTGTTGACCAGGACGTCGATGCGTCCGAACCGCTCGACAGCGGCTCTCACCGCCGCCTCGGCATCGGCGCGGCTGGTGACGTCCAGCTTGACGGGCAGCAGATCGTTCGACCGGCCCAAGGCCTTGGAAACGCGGTCGCTGTCCCGGCCAGAGGCCACAACGGCGTGGCCGGCCGCCAAGGCGGCCTTGGCGATATCGACGCCCAGGCCGCGGCCAGCTCCGGTGATGAACCAGATCTTCCTGTCGCTCATGACATCTCCCTTCCGCTGCCCATCAGACACCTGGTTCCCGATCTCGACTCCCGGTATAATTCACTTGCGCTTATGCATTCGGTGCATGGATGAAACGAGACGACCTTTACGACCTCGCCGCCTTCGCTGTCGTCGCCGAGCAGGGCAGCTTTACCTGCGCGGCGGCCGAGCTCGGCATGTCCCAGTCGGCGTTGAGCCTTGGTAGTGTGTCCGTCGGGATAGTGGACGATGATGTCCTTCGCGTGGCTCTTGCCAAACTCGTCCCATTTCTGGTGCGTGTAGACGTTGAAGTCGAGGTGCTCGAAGGTGGCGAGGTGCTGCGTCACCTTGTCGGGCGATCCCTTGGCGGCCGCGTCCTTGCAACCGGAGAGGTGCGGCGAGGAGAACAGCAGCGGCAAGCGCGAACAGCGATTTCATGGATACCTCCGGAAGAAGGAACCAACACTGTACGCTTCGCCCCGGGACTTCCCAGCGGACTCAGGACACCTTGGCTTTGAACGGGTCGAGCGTGCGGGCCGAGTACACGAGCGCGGCGCCTGCGTTCACCTGGATGGCGACGCCGAGCGCCTCGATCACCTTGTCGTTGGCCACATCGAGCCGGTGACCGCAGACCCGACGATGGCACAACCGGCGAGCGCCGATCATTGGCCTTGTCAGACTGGAGTTGGCATCGCAGCAGCGACGAGCCGCTTAGGTAAGGTGACTGGTTGTCGTTTGCCAATACCTCGATCCATCGTCTCCGCCACTCAAGGATTCGAGCGGCGTCCGGGGGTCAGGGCCAGCGCCCGGCCCAGCTTTCGGCAGTCGAACCTGATCGCGTTCTGCATGTCCCGTTGGTGGGGCAACTCGCCGCGTTCGCAGAGGTCGTAGACGTGCGCAGTCGAGCAGCCGAGCAACTCGGAAACCTGGCTCACGTCGAGAGTCGCCCTGCGACTCCGCGAACGGTGGCGTGGCACATGCTCGGAACAAAGATGGAACATGTCGCGCCAAGCTCTTGGCCGAATCGATCTGAGTAGAGCGTATCAGCGGATCGATTTGCCGTAAGCTCGAGTGCGTGAAGCTCGGGTGGGAAGAGGCGCGGGCCCTGCGGCTCGAGCGCCACCAACTGCATCGGCGCGCGCCGCGCGGCAGCGAGCTGCGCATCGCCGGGCGGATCTGCGGGCTGCACGCCCAGCTCCTCTCCAGCGCCGCCCTCTCGCTCTGGGCGCGGGTCGAGGGCGCGAGCCTGGAGGGGTTCCAGCGCGCGCTCTGGCGCGAGCGCACGCTGGTCAAAATGTGGGCCATGCGCGGAACGCTGCACCTCTTGCCCGCGCGCGATCTCCCCGTCTACCTCGGAGCGCTCTGCACCTACAGGCACTACCTCACCCAGGGCTGGGTCAAGTACTTCGGCGTCACGCGCAAGGAGATCGAGCTGGTGATCGAGACGGTGGGCGAGGTGCTGCGCGGCCGCGCGCTCACCCGGGACCAGCTCGCCGACGCGGTCGTGAAGCGCACCGGCTCGAAGAAGCTCGGCGTGGTCCTCCGGCAGGGCTGGGGCGTCCTGCTCAAGCCGGCCGCGTACCGCGGCCAGCTCTGCTTCGCCGAAGGCGAGGGGGCGCGGGTGCGCTTCACCCATCCCGGCCCGGTGCGGCAGCTCGAGCCGCCGAAAGCGCTCGCCGACAGAATCGCGGCGCCGCACCCTTCACCATCAATCCCGGCGACCGGATCGCGCAGATGGTGTTCGTGCCGGTGGTTCAGGTGGGCTTCGACGTGGTCGAGGATTTCTCGGCGACGACGCGCGGCGCGGGCGGCTTCGGGAGCTCTGGGCACTCGTAGCGTCCCAAGGCAATGGGTTCGCCTCGCCGAAGTCACGTCGCGTGACGGTCGAGTGGGTCGCTCGGCAGCGGCCCGTAACTGCGCGCTCGCCAACGAAATGCAGCTAGAGAGTTGCGGCCGCGCTCGTCATGCTC
>Ga0209526_10002766_pt1 | contig 11833 bp, 13 predicted proteins | sample JacPinW_OM2H0_M1_FD_188566 | JGI IMG/M metagenome (GOLD analysis project Ga0209526, IMG submission 188566) | Forest soil microbial communities from Algoma, Ontario, Canada - Jack Pine, Ontario site 1_JW_OM2H0_M1 (SPAdes) (version 2) | ecosystem: Environmental > Terrestrial > Soil > Boreal...
GTTGATCAACCAGATCCTCGACCTCAGCAAGATCGAGGCAGGAAAGATGGAGCTTTCGCTGGAACGCGTCGAGCTGCCGGCGCTGATCAGCTCGGTGCTCGAAAGCATCAGCCCGCTCGCCCAGGAGAAGGGACTGCGGATCGAAACACGATTCGCCCTGTCACTGCCGGCCGTCGAGGCCGATGCGGTTCGTCTCAGGCAGATCCTGATCAACTTGCTCTCCAACGCCGTCAAGTTCACCGAGCGCGGTCACATCGAGGTGAGCGCGCAACCCTCGGGCCGGATGGTTCGCATCGCCGTCAAGGACACCGGCACCGGCATCTCTCCGGAGTCGCAGAAGGTGATATTCGACGAGTTCGTCCAGGGCGATGGCAGCAGCACCCGGCGGCATGGCGGGACCGGCCTGGGCCTGAGCATCGTGCGGCGGCTGGTCGAGATGCACGGCGGGGCCATCTCCGTCGTGAGCCAGCCCGGCCTGGGCAGCACCTTTACCTTCACGATCACCGCCTGGGCCGCGGGGCAGGCCATCGTGGCGCCTCTCCAGCGCCGGCCGTTGCGCCGACCGAACCAGGGCCTCCCGGGGACAGCCATCCTGGTGGTCGACGACGACCCCAGCGTTCGTCAACTGATCTCGAGGCACCTGGAGCAGGAAGGCTGGAAGACCATGCAGGCATCGAATGCCGCCGACGCCCTTCAGCTGGCGCGAGACGCGCGCCCCATGCTGATCACGCTCGACATCATGATGCCGGACGCGTCGGGGTGGTGGGTGCTCGAAAAGCTGAAGGAAGACCCGCAGACGGCCGGCATCCCGGTGCTGGTGGTCACCATCGTCGAGGATCAGCGGCTGGTGTTCGCCCTCGGTGCCTCGGACTACCTCGGCAAACCCTATGACCGCGGGGCACTGATCGCGAAGATCCACCGCCTCCTGCCCACCCTCGAAGGCAAGCGCGTCCTGGTCGTCGATGACGAGCCGAACGCCCGCTCGATGATTGCCAAGATCCTCAAGGAAGAGCATGCCGAGGTGGTGGGGGCGGCCAGCGGCGACGAGGCGATGGCGATGATCGCGATCTCGCCGCCCGATCTCGTCCTGCTCGACCTGATGATGCCTGGGATGAGTGGCTTCGAGATGGTCGCGCGGCTGCGCGCGCAGCCCGGTGGGACAAGCATCCCGATCATGATCGTCAGCGCCAAGCAGCTGACAGCCGAAGACATCCTCACCTTGAATGGACATGTCCAGCGATTTGTGACGAAGGGATCGATCGAACCCGAAGGCCTGACCAACGCGGTTCGGCAACTGCTCGGTCAGAGTAAAACGCAAGGAGCCGCCGCATGAACCAACTGATCCTCGTAGTCGAAGACGACGCGATTATGCAAAAGATGGCGCTGAAAATCCTTCGCTCCCGCGGCTTCAGCTGCGAGCTCGCGGTCACCGGTCGCGAGGCGGTGGCGAAGGCGGCAGCGCTCCATCCCGGCTTGATCCTGATGGACCTGTCGCTGCCGGAAATGAATGGCTGGGAGGCGACCCGGGCGCTCAAGGCGGACCCGGCGCTGGCCGGCATCCCGGTGGTCGCCGTCACCGCCCACGCCATGGTCGGGGACCGAGAGACCGCGATCTCGGCCGGGTGCGCCGAGTGCGTCACCAAGCCATACGAGCTCGACGAATTGATCAGTGTGGTCGAGCGCTACATCGGCCCAGCCCAGCGAGAGGAGAAGATCGCCTAGGCAACCCAGGCCTGGCCGATCGTGTCAAGAATCGTAAATAGCCTCGAAGCGAGGCGAACTCGACGATCACGCTCGCCTCTCCACACCGGGGCTCGCTGACGTGACGATCGTGTAAACCGCGCAAACCCTGGCGCCGCGCGCGCGTTGCGCGACCCATGGCCAACCTTGTGCGCCGTTGGCGTGCGCCCCTCGTGGGCGGTGTCGCGATCTGGCTCCTCAGCTTCCCCCTCTTGACGTGGCACCCGGTTGCGGCGATCCACCCGGTATACGCCGGCGGTGTTGCCATTGCCAGCGCCGACGCCGCCGACCACCGCCTTGTGCGCCAGCTTGAGCGGGAGCGCGTCGCCGCCGCCCAGGCCGCCGCCGAGGCCGCCGCCCAGGCAGCTGCCGAAGCCCTGGCGCAGGCGGCCAAAGCCGCTGCGGCAGCCGCTGCCCAGGCGGCGCTGGCCGTCCAGGCCGCGCCTCCCCCGAATCGCCCCGCTCCGGCGCCCCTGGCCGTCCGCGCCAACACCATCGTCATTCCTCGGCTCGGCCTGGTCCAGCCCGTCGGCTGGTACGGCGACTGCCTCGGTCGGGCGGCCGTCCCGCGCTGGGGATCCTGGCGCTGGAGCTGCGCGGGCAGCAACAACATCTACGTCATGGCCCACAACCCGGGGACGTTTACCCCCATCCTCGGCCTGCGCGCCGGCGACATCGTCCAGTACGGCGACCCATCGGGTCGCGTCCATACCTACCGCGTGAGCTACACGACAATCGTCAACAACACGCAGATGTGGCCGCTCGGCGCCACCTCGGCCTCTTCGTTGACGTTGCAGACCTGCTGGACCTGGGACGGTAGCCGGGACTTCATCGTCCGGGCCCTCGAGATCTAGCCGGCTCCTAAACCGGCGCGCGTTCTTCGACCAGCTCGCGGTCGGGATCGAAATAGAGGCGCGAGCGCGTGGTTGGATCCCGCGCGAAGTAGACAAGTTCCCAGGCGTCGCCGCCGATCCCCTGCTGGCTGTGGATGTCGTCAGGCACGTCAGGAAACCAGAGGGTGTCACCGGGGCCGAGCTCCCGGCTCTCCACGACGCGCAGCCGGGCCCGGCCTGGTTGTGAGCCATCGTCCTCGCGCGCCCAGAGAATGTGGCGGTCGCGGCCCCGCATCACGCAGATCACGCCCCAGGAATTGTGATTGTGAACCGGGGTCTGGGCGTCCGCCGGAAAGCGCGCCAGCATCAGCGTCGAGCCGCGGTTGCCGTGCCCGAGAATGGTGAAACCGGCGCTCGAATCGTGGAGGGCAGCAAGCCTGGACGGATCCACTAGGGTTGGATCGGCGGCGAGCGAGCGCAGCAACGCCCCGACCCGGGCGAAGACGTCGTCACCCGGCGCGTGCTCGGCCAGCAGGCCCTCGGCCGCGCCGAAGAATTGCTCGAAACCCGACGCTGGCGTCACGACGCCATTATCAGGCGGCTTTCAGTTCGAGCAAGTCCCGGCAGCGGTCGAGCCAGCGGGTCAGCAGGCGCTCTTCCTCCTGCAACTCCGCCATCTTGCCCGGGAACTGGTCGATGTTGGCGTGCAGGAGATTGAAGCGGTCGCGGGTGAGTGGATCGGCGCGGAAGATCTCTTTGAGAACCTTCGCCCGGTTGTGCTCGCGCGTCAGCTCGGCCATTTGCTCCTGGACCCGGTCGAGGTCTCCGCGCATGTCGGCGGCGATGTCGCGCAAGATCTCCATGTCGATGCGCTCCGGCTGTTCGACGATCATCGGCGTACCCCCAGCGTGAAGTCCGGCGCCTTACGGTCGGGATAGAGGGCGGCGAGCGCCGGCGAGATCGCCACCTTCTTCAAATAGATCTTTGCCATCGCATGCGGCCGGATCCCGGTCGGGCTCAGCTTGCCCTGGATGCGGCCGTTGCTATCAATGCCCGTCTCCTCGAAGAGAAAGACGTCCTGCAGCGTGATCGTGTCCCCTTCGCGGCCGATGACTTCGGTGATATTCGTCAACCGGCGTGAGCCGTCGCGCAGACGGGACTGCTGCACGATCAGATGGATGGCGGATGCGATCTGCTCGCGGATGGCACGTTGCGGCAAGTCGACGCCGGACATCAATACCAGCGTCTCGAGCCGGGAGAGCGTGTCGCGCGGCGAGTTGGCATGGATAGTGGTCAGCGAGCCATCGTGGCCGGTGTTCATCGCCTGCAACATGTCGAGCGCCTCGCCGCTTCGGCATTCGCCGATGACGATGCGATCGGGCCGCATCCGAAGGGCGTTCACGACCAGATCGCGGATGCTGATCCGGCCGGTCCCGTCGATCCGAGCCGGCCTCGACTCGAGCCGGACCTTGTGGGGCTGGCGCAGCTGCAGCTCGGCGGCATCTTCGATGGTGACGACCCGCTCGTTGTCGGGAATGAATGAGGAGAGCACGTTGAGGGTGGTGGTCTTGCCGGAGCCCGTGCCGCCGGCGACCAGGATGTTGAAGTGAGCTTTGACGCAGGCTTCGAGGAACGCCGCGGCCTCTGCCGACAGAGTTCCGAATTTGATCAGGTCTTCGACCGTATAGGGGTCCCGAGCGAACTTCCGGATGGTCAGTGAGGCGCCGTCGAGGGCAAGGGGCGCGATCACGGCGTTGACGCGGGAGCCGTCCGGCAGCCGGCAGTCGACCATCGGGGAGTCGTCGTCGATGCGGCGCCCGACGAAGGCGGCAATCTCACGAATCACCCGCACCAGCTCAGCGTCGCTGGTGAACGTCACATCGGACAGGGTGAGCTGGCCCTTGCGCTCGATGTAGACCTGGTTGGGCCCGTTGACCATCACTTCGCTGATGCTGTCGTCGAGAAGGAGCGGCGTCAGCGGACCGTAATCGTGGCCGTCCAGAGTCCGGTCGAGCGCCTCGGCGGCGGAGTCGAGCGGCTCGGCGGTGGAGTCGAGCTCCGCGAGATGAAACGTAACGGCCGATCCCACGGGGCCGAGAATACGGCCGCAAGCTTACGGCAGACGTAATACAAAACTCGCGTCACACAGTCCTTTCAATTGCTAGCAGGCCCTCGCTGGGTATCTGGGCGTTTCGCCTCGTATCGGACCGGACAAGGAGCCGTTAACGGCGTGTGCGCGGTCTATACGGCGTGATTTAGAACTTGTCGCGCCGGATGCAACGTGACAATCGGCGGGCTCGCCTTCCAACCCGCTGGGCGCTGTATGCAGCTGTAAAGAGCCTGGATCCGCCCGCAGCATCGCGAGGGCCTCTCAGCCATCTCTAAGCCTTATCTGCCGGAAGCCTCAGGCCCCGGCGCAACACTGGCCCTGTCGAAATCGTCGGACAACACAGGAGGCGTAAACAACATGATCGGCAAGGTATTGGCAGGAATCGCGACGGCGGGAGTGCTCGCAGGCGTACTCGCCACCAGCGCCATGGCGGCACCGGCGGCCACCGCCGCGGCCAGCCCGGCGAAGGCGCAGCGGGCGGCGAAGGATGTGTTCGGTGGGACCGTGACCGCGATCACGGCGACGGAGCTGACCGTTAAGAACGCGAAGACCGGCAGCAAGACGTTCCTGCGGACGGACGCCACCGTGGTGGTCAAGGGTCGCAATCAGAATGCGACCTGGTCGGAGATCGAACTCAATAGCCACGTCGTGGTTCGCTACGAGGCACGCGACGGCAAGCTCTATGCGAAGCGCGTTCGCATCGGCCGCGCACACGCCGCCGGCAAAGTCGAGAGCGTTAACGGCAACGTGATCACGATTCGCACCCGCGACGGCAAGGACGTTCGGTTAACGGTGAACAGCAACACGAAGTACGTCAAGATCACCGGCAAGAAGCAGCGCGGGGCGGGTTCGTTGAGCGACATTCACGCTGGCACGGGGTTGATCGCCACCGGCAGCTACGACGCGAGCCACAACTTCGACGCATCACTCATCGCCTACCGCAACAAGTAATTCCGTCCTTTCTCAACCCCTACTTAGCCCTCCCCATTTCGGGGAGGGCTTTCATTTCCCCTCCCCCTTTGGGGGAGGGCAGGGTGGGGGCGTCACGGGGCCAGCCGCTCGATCCGCCAGCCACCCGTGGGTTGTCGTGTGTAGCGGATGCGGTCGTGTAAGCGGTTGTCCCGATGCATCCAGAACTCGATGGTCTCAGGGATGACCCGGTACCCGCCCCAGTTGCCAGGAAGCGGGACGACTGCGCCCTCGTACTTCGCCGCCAGCGCCGCGACCTTCTCTTCGAGCGTGGTGCGGTTCGGAATCACCTGGCTCTGGGGCGAGGCCAGGGCGCTGATCTGGCTGGCAAGTGGCCGGCCGTGAAAATACGCCGTTGACTCCTCCACCGACTGCTTCACGAGCTCGCCACTGACTCGCACCTGGCGGCCAAGCTTCCCCCAGTAGACGACCAGCGCCGCGCGCGGGTTCTCGGCCAGCTCGCGCCCCTTCTGACTGTCGTAGTTGGTGAAGAAGCCGAAGCCGCGCTCGTCGAAGCCGCGCAACAGCACCATCCGCGCCGACGGCTCACCCGATCGGGTGCTGGTGGCGATCGTCATCGCCTCGGGGAGGATCTCGCCGGCTGCGACCGCGTCCTTGAACCAGGCGGCGAATTGCTTCAGCGGGTCGGCATCGACGGTCTCTTCCGAGAGCGGCGGTGTCTCGGCTATAGAAGCAACCCGTCGAGCTTTAGCGGTGCCACCCTTCTATTATCCGGTTGCGATGTCCACCAGCCCACCCTCCGGGCAGCAGTTTGTCCTGACCTTCGGCGACCAACGTGCGACCATCACGGAAGTCGGCGCCGGTCTTCGCACCTACACGGTCGCCGACCGCGAGGTTATCGACGGGTATCACGAGGACGAGATGTGCACCATAGGCCGCGGTCAGCTGCTCCTGCCGTGGCCCAACCGGATCGAGGACGGCCAGTACGAATTCGCCGGCACGGTGCATCAGACGCCGCTGACCGAGCCCTCCCGGCACAACGCGCTGCACGGGCTGACTCGGTGGGTCAACTGGACCGCCGTTGAGCAGGCCGCGGACCGAGTGCTGATGTCGCTCGTCCTCCATCCCCAGGAGGGCTACCCGTTTGCCCTCCGACTTCTCGCCGACTACCGCCTCTCGACAACTGGTCTGACGATGCGGACCATGGCCACCAACGTCGGGACGCACGCCGCCCCGTATGGGGCGGGCCACCATCCCTACCTCACGGTCGGGACGTTGATCGACGAGGCGCTGCTGAAGCTGCCGGCACTGATGCGGCTCGAGGCCAATGACCGGCAAATCCCGACCGGGCGGCCGCTGCCGACCAAGGGAACGGCCTACGACTTCCTGGAATTGCGGCCGATCGGCTCGCTGCACATGGATACCGCCTTCGCCACCCTTGTGCCAGACACCGACGGACTGATCCGAGCTCAGCTCGAGGCCCCAGGGGGCGCCCCGGCCGTGACCCTCTGGATGGAACCGGTCTACCGGTTCGTGATGGTGTACACGCCGGACACTATCCCCCAGGTGTCCCGCCGCCGTCGCAGCCTCGCCATCGAACCGATGACCTGTGCGCCGAACGCCTTCCGTAGCGGCGACGGCCTGGTCGTGCTCCAGCCCGGCGAATCCTGGACCGGGAGTTGGGGAATGTCGCGCTAGCGTAGTCGGCGATTACATGGCGCAGGGGCCGACGGGCACCGATGACGTGCGCCCCTGGGCCTGGTCGATGTCGGGTTGCACCTCGGCGTCGGTCAGCGCGTACGCCTGGCCGGGCGAGCTGGTGGAGGCCGCGAAGATAACGCCGATCACGTTGCCGTTGAGGTCGACGAGCGGCCCGCCTGAATTCCCTGGCTCGACCTTCGCCTCGATGATCCAGATGCTGCGCACTACCAGTCGCTGTCCATAGATGTCGCGACCTTCCGCCCGGACCTCGCCGTCGACGACCGCGGGGACGACCTGCTCCCCACCGCCGCCCGGATAGCCGATCGCGGCCCCCTGCGTGCCCTTGGCCGCGCTGCCTTCCGGGAGCGGCGCCAGCGCCAGCCGCCGCACGTACAGGATGGCGACGTCGCGCTGCGAATCGAAGAGCACGACCTGCGCAGGGAGGCTACGCCCTCCGGGACTCTGCACCGTGGTGCCCTGGGTCCCGGCGACCACGTGGGCGTTGGTGAGGACCAGGCCGGGACCGACCGGGAAGCCGCTGCCAAAGACGATGCCGCCGCAGCCGTAACCCTGGATCTTCAGCGTTTCGGACTGGGCCGTCCGGACGCCCGGGGTGTCGACGGAGCCCGGCAGCGGTTGGGCAGAAGGGCCTAGCGGCTCCAGACCGGAGAAGACCGGCGCGAAGTTGACACCCGCGATGATGGCCTCGACCCGGGAGAGGAAACCGGGCGGTCGCGGCGCTACCGCGTCCAGCGCCCGCAGCACGGCCGACCGTTGGATGGCGGTCGAGAGTTGCGGGCTGGGCAACCGCGCCAGGCTGATCCCGAGGAACCACGAGACCGAGAGTACCGCCAGGGCGGAGAAGATCGCCCCGGCCACACTGTCGATTCGGCCGCTTTGGGGCTGCGCCAGCAACCGCAGGCGGATCGGCTCGCCCACCCAGTAGCCGACGCTGCTGCCGATGGCGCCCATGACGATCAGGATCAGCACCGCGCCCAACGACCGAACGCTCGAGCCGAGGTTGATCGCGTCCATGAATATCGGCGCCAGGGCGGCCCCGATCACCACCCCGAGCACGAGCCCGGCGTACTGAGCCAGCGATAGCCAGAAGCCGCGGCGGTAGCCGCTGCTGACGGCGAACACGACGGCGATCAGGATGACGAGGTCGATGAGCGTGAATCGGGTCAAGCGTGCACTCGAAGATTGCTCCGCGGTTTCCCAACGCAGATCAAGGCATAGCCGTCGGCCAGCTCCTCGTTAGTGATCAGCCACGCCTCGGACTGGTCGATGATGCCGTCGACTTTCACCATGCAGGTCTTGCAGCGGCCCTTGCGGCAGTCGGAGGCCAGCTCCAGCCCAGCCTTGAGCCCGGCCTCAAGGATTCCCTCCGTCTCGTCAACCGCGACCGTCTTGCCGCTCCTGACGAAGGTGACCTGGAACGAGCGCGTCATCAATGACTCTTCATCGCATTGATCACTCGGTAGAGGTAGGCCCCGGCGGAAAGCAGTGCGATGATGACGCCGAAAGTCACCAAGCGCGGCCGCAACCAGCTCCGGTAGAAACTGCCGCGCCAGGCGGGACCGAGCAACACCGCGAGCACGACGGCGACCGCACCAATCAACAGAAGGAGACGAAGCGCCGTCGACACCGCGCTAGTCTACGGAACCTCGAGCGCCGTCTTACTCGAGGCCGATGGCGTGCTTGAACTTGTCGAAAAAGCCCTTCTCGATGTGCTGTGGCTTGCCGCTGATGCCGCCCAACTGTTGCAGCGCCTGCTTCTGCTCGTCGGTCAGGTTGGTAGGAATCACGACCCGCACGTAGACGAGCTGGTCGCCGCGACGCCCAGACCGCACATGGGGAACGCCGCGGCCGTTGATCCGAATGGTCTTCCCGTACTGGGTGCCGGGCGCAATCTCGATCTTCTCCGGCCCGTCGACGGTGGGGATCTCGACCGTGTCGCCCAGCGCGGCCTGCGCCACGCTCAGCGGCAGTTCGTAGATCACGTCGGTGCCATTACGCTTCAGCACCGCGTGCGGCTTGACCTGGATGACGATGTACAGGTCGCCGTGGGCACCGCCGCGCGGTCCCACTTCACCCTCACCGGTGAGGCGAATCTGCGATCCGCTGTCGACGCCGGCCGGGATGTTGACCCGCACCTTTTTCTCGCCCGGGCGGTGGCCGCTGCCGCCGCAGGTCTTGCAGGGTCGCTCGATCACCTTGCCCTCACCGTTGCAGCGAGGGCAGCTGGCGACGTTGACGATCTGGCCGAAGATCGACTGCGTGGCGCGACGGACCTGCCCACTGCCCCGGCACTGCGGGCAGGTCTGCGGCGAGGTACCCGCCTCCGCGCCGCTACCATGGCAGGCGCTACAGGCCTCGGCTCGGGGAATCGTCAGCTCGCGTTCGACGCCAAAGACCGCCTCTTCGAAGGTAAGTCGAAGGTCGAGCCGGAGATCCGCCCCCCGGCGTGGGCCGGTGCGGGTCCGGCCGCCTGCGGCGGCGCCGAAGAACATGTCGAAGATGTCGTTGATCCCGCCGAAGCCGGCTCCGTCGAAGCCCGGCATCCCCTGGGCGGAATGCCCGAAGGTGTCATAGCGCTGACGCTTCGATTGGTCACTCAGGACCTCGTAGGCTTCGTTGATCTCCTTGAAGCGGGACTCGGCCTGCGGGTCATTGGGATTGCGATCAGGATGAAATTGCAGCGCGAGCTTGCGATAGGCCCGCTTCAGTTCCTCGGCACTGGCAGTCCGACTCACGCCGAGTACCTCGTAGTAGTCCCGCTTGATCGCCATAAAGGTTTGCTAGGACTCTAACGCGCGGGGATGGGCAACCTTCACCAGGGTGGGCCTGATCACGCGGTTGTGGAGGCGGTACCCGGGCTGCATTTCCTCGACGATGGTGCCTTCCTCGTGCTCATCGGTCTCCTCGCTGGCGATCGCCTCGTGCTGCGCCGGGTCGAACTTCTCGCCGACCGCGGGGATGGTCGAGAGGCCCTGGGCCTGCAGGACATCATCGAACTGACGGACCACCATCTTGATGCCCTCGAACCAGTTGCGATCGATGCCCTCGGGTGCATGCTCGAGCGCGCGCTGGAGGTTGTCCCGGAGCGGGAGCAGCTTGCGGAGCAGTTCTTCATTCGCGAACTGGGTACGATCGGTAAGGTCCTGGCGGGTGCGCCGCTTGTAGTTTTCGAAGTCGGCAGCGAGCCGCTGGTAGCGGGCAAAGGTCGCCTCCGCTTCGTCGCGCACCGCCTGCAGTTCCGGCGTGACCGCCCCTTGGGCCTGGGCTGGCTCACTCTCTGTCGCCGAGCTGGCCCTGCTGTCCGTCACGCCAGGGCGGGTCTGTCCGCTACCAGGCGCCATCGGATCGGGGGGTTGATGCTTCGATGACATGTTTGGCTTTTTACCCATTGCCCTGCCGGCCGAATCAGTTCCCGAGGGGGCCGAGGAGTTCCGAGGTCGCCTGGCTGACCAGCCGGACCCGGGCTACCACCTGTCCATAGTGCATCCGCGTGGGCCCGATCACGCCGATCGTGCCTCGCACCCGCTCGTCCATCTTGTAGGTGGTCAGCACCAGGCTGCACTCACGCAGCCCGCTGCTCGTGTTCTCACGACCGATGATGATCTCGACGTCCTTGTCGAAGGCGACCTGCTGCAAGATGCCCGCCAGCTGGGCGCCCTGCTCGAGCAACTCCAGCAATTCTTCGAGGCGGCTGACCTCGACGAACTCCGGATGGCGCAGCAGGTTGCGCACCCCATCATGCAGAACGACCGATTGACGCTGCGCCTGGTGGGTGCTGATCGACTCGATCACCCGTTCGAGGATCTGGCGCTGCTCATCGCGATCGGGACCGAGCTGACCAAGTCGCGACAGGAGCTCGTCGGCAGTCTGCCCCTTGACCTTTCGGTTGAGCATGGCGGCCATCCGGCTCAGGTCCTCCTGGGAGATGGCATGCTCCAGACGAATCACAGTCTGCTTGATGAGGTTGCCCTCCAGCACCAGGATGATCAGGACGGACTGCGATTCCAGTGAGACCAGGTCGATGTGTTTGATGCGCGCCTCACTGGTCTCGGGCGCGGTGACCAGCGAAACGTTCTCGGTAACCTGCGCCAGCACCATCGCCGCCTTCTCCAGGATCCCCTCGACGCTGTGCGGCGCCGTTTCGAAGGCCTGCTTGACGGTCCGCCGGACGGCCGGCGAGGTGGCCTCCGCATCCATCAGGAAATCGACGAAGTAGCGGTAGCCCCGGTCGGTCGGGACACGTCCCGCCGAGGTGTGTGGCTGCTGCAGGTAGCCAGTGCCCACGAGGTCGGCCAGTTCATTGCGGATGGTGGCCGAGGAGAGCGCGATGAAGTACTTGGCCGCCAGCACCTGCGAGCCGACCGGGACCCCGGTCACGGTGTAGTCGGAGACCACGGCTTTCAGGATTTGCTGCTTGCGCTCGTCGAGGGGAGTAGCTTCCGTCATGGTTGGCAGTCTCGATCCGCGAGTGCTAACTTGAATTGTACCGGCTATCCTC
>Ga0209526_10002767_pt1 | contig 11832 bp, 11 predicted proteins | sample JacPinW_OM2H0_M1_FD_188566 | JGI IMG/M metagenome (GOLD analysis project Ga0209526, IMG submission 188566) | Forest soil microbial communities from Algoma, Ontario, Canada - Jack Pine, Ontario site 1_JW_OM2H0_M1 (SPAdes) (version 2) | ecosystem: Environmental > Terrestrial > Soil > Boreal...
CTTGTCGGGGAAGGATTCTATGAGTAAGAAGTTAATCGTTGCTTTGCTAGCTACGCTTGTTCTGGTTTCTGTTCATCTCGCCCAAGCGCAACAGGCCAAGGTCTATCGTGTCGGAGTTATTCACGAAGGGGGCCCATTCTACGCGGCAGTTGATGGACTCAAAGACGGGCTCAGGGAGTTGGGGTTTGAAGAGGGCAAGCACTACCTCCTGGAAATTCGCGATCTAAAGGGCGATTGGAAGGTGGCCGAGGCAGAAGCAAGGAGCCTGGAGCAAGGGAAAGTCGATCTTATATACAGTGTAGCCACATCCGTCACTACCGCGGTGAAACATGCGACAACTGAGGTCCCGATCGTGTTCGCCGTCGGGAGTGATCCGGTTGTCACCGAATTGGTCGAGACCTTGGCGAGACCTGGGGGGCGGCTCACGGGCGTCCACTATCAGCAGTCGGCTGCTCTCGCAGCGAAGCGTCTGGAGATTCTGAAGTCGATACTCCCGAACCTCCACCGAGTCGTGACGTTCTACGATCCTAGCAACCCGACCGCCATTGCAGCGGCGAAGTCGGCGCGGGAGGCGGCGCGGCGATTAGACATTGAGATTGTTGAGCGACACGTCGCGTCGGTGCACGAACTCCGACAGGGTCTCCAGGCGCTCAAGCCGCAGGAGGTGGACGCCTACTTCTACACCAGCGACGCTATGGTGGCGGGCCAGGCTCCGTTCATCATCGACACCGCACGGTCGCAGAGGTTACCGACGATGTTCGCAGATCCCAGTCTCGCTGCGCAGGGAGCCCTCGTTAGCTATGGCGTGAGTTACCATGAAGTTGGTCGGCTGTCAGCAAAATACGTCCAGCGGGTCCTCACTGGAACCAGCCCTCAGAACCTGCCGGTGGAGTCCCTAAGTAAGGTGGCGTTGGCCGTGAACCTCGAAACGGCGCGATTGATTGGCCTCACGATACCGCAGGCGGTGCGGCTGCGCGCGGATGAGGTGATTGAGCGATGAACCGGTGCGCGGTGCTATCAGCTGAACTTGACGTGACGCGATAATTGCGGAGCAGTGTGCAGCAGCAATGCAGTAGGAGGTTAGCGATGAGCTGAACTGACTGCTGTGTGAGAAGCTGCGCTATAGATATGAAGGATGGCCCTTCTCACCCCGGTCGGCGGGTCCGTAGAAGTCCGACATGCCCATCCAACCAAGGCCGATCCCCGACACCGTCGGGCCGCTGCTGCAGAGTTTGCGTTGATCCATCTTCATCTCCTGTCGTTGCCGCGTCGATCGATCGTCACGGCGATGAGCGAACGATACGGCTGGATTGGCCCAGCGATAAGATGGATGATCGTGAATAGATTGTTCACTGGAGCGCACAATGCAGGACGTCGACTTGCGTGATCTCGCGGCCTTGGTTGCCGTAGCGGGCGAACGGAATTTCCGGCGCGCCGCGATCGAACAGCGAGTGTCGGCGTCGAGCCCAAGCCAACGCATGCGCGATCTCGAGGGACGGTTGGGCGTGCTGGATCACGAGCTGCTAAGCAATGCGAAAGCCTCATCATCATTAGCTTCGATACCCGACACTCCGGGCAAGAAGTGACCGCTGCGGAAGCAGCCGTAGTCCGAGAGGTTCTTGCCCAGCCGGACCACACAGTCCCCCAATTGAGGGACCGCTTTTCCACACTGCATTGCGTGATCATTACGGCAACGTCGATTCCGGCGTCGTCCATGAAAGAGAGCATCGCCTCTTTGGACCACTGAAGCGGCGCCAGCCCTCCAACGGGAGCATGAGAATCACTTGTCTCCCGCCAGAAGAAGTCCGGCAATATGTGCTGATGGGTATCCGTCACCCGTTTGTCTTCTCGATTTGCAAGTCTTGCGGGGTCATGCGTCTCGGCCGAGAACCAACTTGGCCGCTCGGCCCGCAATCATATGAACCGGCGCGTTTGTCGGCCCCGTGATGATCCGTGGCATCACGGACGCGTCGGCCACCCGTAAACCTGAAGTGCCGTGCACTCGAAGATTCGGGTCGACAACAGCGAGTTTATCCACGCCCATTTTGCATGTGCCAACTGGATGTCCAAAGCTCGGCGAGCCAAGCCGCGCAAGCTCCCGGATCGCGTCGGCCTTGTCGGTGCCCGCCATGGCCCTTAGATCACGAAATTGGAAGCATTTGACTGCGGCTGCCAGTTCTTCCTCGCCGGTGTCGTCCAGCGACTTGGCGGCTCAAGTCGAGCCCGATTTGTCGGAACTCCTCAATTCCGGTAGGTGTAAAGCATGCCAAGGTGCCCGATCGAATCATGGAACGTCGTTTGTCCTGACCGGACAAACAATGTTCGATCGAATTGCATCACATTCTAACCAAGGACCGCGTTCGACCCCGAAGCCGTTGGTAAGGACGCAATCGTGAACCCCACGCTACAGCTGCTGACTGACTGCTGCTGACTGACTTGCTTGAGCGCGTCGTAGAAGGTAGCATCGGTACCCACGTACTTGGGGCTGTTCCTTTTTGGGGAGTCTATGGTTCGTCGGCATAGGCGGTGGGTTGCGGGACTGGTGGCCGTAGGGCTTTTATTGGCCCAGTTGGCCGCGGTTGCGCATGCTTGCACGCTCGCCGTTCCCATGTCGCAGGTGGCGACATTTGGTCAGCCGGCTGATGACACGATGCCGTCGGACTGCGCCGCGATGGCCAAGCGCGTCGCCGCGAACGCCAAGGTTTGCGAGTCGCACTGCGCCTATGGTCTGCAGATCGACGTGCAGCCCGACGCGCCGGTGGCCGCAATTTTCCCCCAGGCGCCATTGACCGTTCGTATTGTATCGCCGATCGTGCAGCCATCGCTCGACACGATCGCCCTCCATGCGCGGAGGACCGCGCCGCCCATCTCGCTTCTCTTCAATCGCTTCCTGATCTGATCTTCGCATCACGTTGAATTCGGCGCGCGCTTCGCGTGCGCCGGCGTCATTCACGTCGATGTGGAGGTCTCGTGCAACATTGCATAGGTAGTCATTGGGCTGCGCCCGCAGCCCGCCACCGTCTCGCGACGCTCGCCGCAGTGCTGCTGGGCGCGCTGTACTGGCCCATTACCATTGCCGCTGACGGACCGTTGACGTTACCGGAGGCGCAACGTCTCGCCGTTGCGCGCTCGCGCCAATTGGTGGCGCGGGATTCTGCGATCACCGCTGCGCGCGAGATGGTCGTCGCCGCGGGTCAGTTACCTGATCCGGTCGCGACGCTGGGCATCAACAACCTGCCGGTCAACGGACCCGATCAGTTCAGTCTGACTCGCGACTTCATGACGATGAGCAGCGTCGGCGTGATGCAAGAATTCACCCGTGCGGAAAAGCGCGAGGCACGGGCCGAACGCTTCGAGCGCGAAGCCGAAAAGTCGCTCGCCGAGAAAACCCTCAGCATCGCTGCGATCCAGCGCGATACCGCGGTGGCGTGGCTCGATCGCTTCTACGCCGAAGCGATGCAGGCGGTGATATCCGAGCAGAGCCGCCAAGCCCAGCTCGAAGTCGAAGCCGCGGAAAGCGGGTATCGCGCGGGGCGAGGCAACCTGGCCGACATTCTGGCTGCCCGTAATGCGTTAGTGCTTCTCGACGATCGCGCCAGCGAGGTTGGGCGCAAAGTGAGCGCCGCCAAGATCGCGTTGGCGCGCTGGATTGGCAATGACGCGGAGGCGGCTCTGGCCGGCAAGCCGGCGATCGACGCGATCCGCCTCGATCCGGGCATCCTCGAAACAAGTCTCGTCCACCACCCCGAGCTTGCCGTGCTTGCCAGGAAGGAAGAGGTGGCCGCCGCCGAAGTTCGCGTGGCGCAGACCAACAAGAAAGCCGATTGGAGCATCGCGCTCATGTACAGCCAGCGCGGTCCCGCCTACTCGAACCTCATTTCGCTTAACGTCTCGGTCCCCTTGCAATGGGACCAGAAGAACCGCCAGGACCGCGAGGTTGCAGCCAAGCTGGCGATGCTGGACCAAGCACGGGCCGAGCGCGAGGACATGCTACGGGTACATACCGCAGAAGTGCGCGCCATGATCGCGGAATGGGAGAACGATCGCGAGCGCAGTGCTCGGTATGCGCGGGAAGTTATGCCGCTGGCAACCGAACGCTCACAGGCCACCCTAGATGCCTATCGTGGCGCGAAAGCAAGCATCACGGACGTATTGCTTGCGCGCAGAAGCGAAATCGATGTGCGCATGCAAGCGCTACAACTCGAGATGGACACGGCGCGCCTGTGGGCCCAACTGAACTTTCTGTTTCCGGACGGCGACGCGGGTACGCACGCAGATGCAACTCACACCAAGGATTCGCGATGAACAACAAGACTCTCTTCTTCGCGCTCGCGGCGGCCGTTGCTGTTGGGGCCGGTGGATACGCGCTCTATCGCGTCGGCGTGAATCGCGGCATGCAAATGACCGATGCGACGATAACTGGCGTGGCGGCTGCGCCCTCGGCCGGCGCAGCGCAAAAGCCCGGCGACGTCGATCCGACAACGGGAAAGAAGGTGCTCTACTGGCACGACCCGATGGTGCCGGGGCAGAAATTCGACAAGCCAGGCAAATCCCCCTTCATGGACATGCAACTGGTGCCCGTCTACGCCGATGGCGCCAACGAGGGCGCGGTCGCCATTAGTCCTCGGCTGCAGCAAAACCTCGGCGTACGTGTCGCAGAAGTTACGTCTGGCGCGCAAACGTCGACGGTGGAGGCAGTCGGCAGCGTTGCGTATAACGAGCGCGATGTGGCGGTCGTGCAAGCGCGAAGCAACGGCTTTCTGGAACGACTCTATGTACGTGCGCCACTCGACCCTGTTCGCAAGGGACAGCCGCTCGCAGAGCTCTACGTTCCTGACTGGGTCGCCGCGCAGGAAGATTACCTGTCGGCGAAGCGGATCGATGTGCGGTCGGACGCGCCGAGTCTTTCGCGGCTTGCCGACGCCGCCAAGCAAAGGATGCGGCTCGCGGGCATGAGCGACGCCCAGATCGCCGCACTTGAGGCGCGTGGCAAGGTGCAAGCGCGCTTCACCATAACCGCGCCGATCGCAGGCGTGATTGGCGAACTCACCGCGCGCGAGGGGATGACGGTGATGGCCGGTGCACCGCTGTTTCGCATCAATGGGCTGTCTACCGTCTGGGTGAACGCCGAAGTCCCGGAGGCCGCGGCGGCGCAGGTGCGCCCGGGTAATCTCGTCGAGGCTAGAACGCCGGCTGTGTCCGGCGCGGTATTCAAAGGCAAAGTGAGTGCCATCCTGCCCGAAGTGAACCCCGCGACGCGAACGATCAAAGCGCGGATCGAGCTCGCCAATCCCGGTGGCCAACTGGTCCCGGGCATGTTCGCGACGGTCAGCTTTGCGCCAGCGGCGCGCAAGGACGTGCTGCTCGTTCCTTCCGAAGCGGTGATCCAAACCGGCAAGCGCAGCGTCGTGGTCGTCGCGCAAGGCGACGGCAAGTTCGCGCCGGTCGATGTTGAGGTAGGCCTCGATAGCAACGCCCAGATCGAGATTCGCCAGGGATTGCAGGCCGGACAAAAGGTCGTCGTCTCTGGCCAGTTTCTGGTCGATTCCGAAGCGAATCTCAAAGCCTCGACGACGCGCATGGGCGACATGCCGGCGCCGGCGGCGGGGCAGGGCGCCGATGCGACGCATCGTGGCGAAGGCAAGGTCGAGCGCATCGGCAAGGAGGAGATCACCATCTCCCACGGCCCGATCGCGGCGCTGCAATGGGGGCCGATGACAATGGGGTTCAAGTTGCCGGCGATGGGCCTGCCGCAGGGCATCTCCGTTGGCAACAGCGTCAACTTTGAGATTCGTCCAACCAAGGACGGGACATTTCAAATCACGTCGATTGCACCCGCTCAGACGAATGGCGCCGCGCCGGCCGACACGGCTGCGAAGGGCGTTATCACGAAGCCGCGAGACAACACATCGACTGGGGCCAAGCCATGATTGCCAAGCTCATTCGCTGGTCGATCGCCAATCGTTTCCTCGTCCCGCTGGCGACACTGATGGTGACTGCGTGGGGCGTATGGTCGCTCTATAGGACGCCGCTCGACGCGATTCCGGATCTGTCCGACGTGCAGGTGATCATTCGCACGACCTTCCCGGGGCAGGCGCCGCAGATCGTCGAAAACCAGATCACCTATCCGCTCACGACAACCATGCTCTCGGTCCCAGGCGCGAAAGTGGTGCGCGGCTACTCGATGTTCGGCGATTCGTTCGTCTACATCCTGTTCGAGGACGGCACCGATCCGTATTGGGCGCGCTCGCGCGTGCTCGAATATCTCAACCAGGTGCAGTCTCGTCTTCCGGCGCCGGCCAAGGCCTCACTCGGTCCCGACGCAACTGGCGTGGGCTGGGTCTACGAGTACGCGCTCATCGACCGCACCGGCAAGTTGGACCTGTCGCAACTGCGTGCGTTGCAGGACTGGTTCCTCAAGTACGAGCTGAAGACGGTCCCCAATGTATCCGAGGTGGCGAGCGTCGGCGGCATGGTCCGTCAGTATCAGATTGTGCTCGATCCCGATCGACTGCGTGCCTACAACATCACTCACGGCAAGGTGATCGATGCGGTGCAGAAGGCAAACCAGGAAACCGGCGGCTCGGTGCTCGAGCTCGGTGAAGCGGAGTACATGGTGCGTGCCTCCGGTTACCTGCAATCGCTCGATGACTTCCGCCAGATTCCACTGACGACCACCGACGCTGGCGTCGCCGTGCGGCTGGGCGATGTGGCGCGCATTCAGACCGGGCCGGAGATGCGCCGTGGGATCGCGGAGTTGAACGGCGAGGGTGAGGTCGCGGGCGGGATCATCGTGATGCGCTCAGGCAAGAATGCATTGGAGACCATCGACGCGGTTAAGGCGAAACTCGAGACACTTAAAACCAGCCTCCCGCCTGGCGTCGAGATCGTGCCGACCTACGATCGTTCAAACCTCATCAAGCGCGCGGTGGACAACCTCCAGGAAAAGCTCATCGAGGAATTCATCGTCGTTGCGCTCGTTTGCCTTGTATTCCTGTTTCACCTGCGCTCGGCGTTTGTCGCGATCGTCTCGCTGCCTCTCGGTGTGCTAATGGCGTTCATCGTCATGCATTACCAGGGCGTGAACGCCAACATTATGTCGCTCGGAGGGATCGCAATTGCCATCGGCGCGATGGTCGATGCCGCGGTGGTGATGATCGAGAATGCTCACAAGCATATCGAGGCGTGGCACCGGGCCCACTCTGACCAGAAGCTTGAGGGCGACGAACAGTGGCGTGTCATCGGCGATGCCGCCGCGCAAGTTGGGCCGGCGCTGTTCTTCTCGCTGCTGATCATTACGCTGTCGTTCATCCCGGTCTTCACCCTGGAGGCGCAGGAAGGCCGGTTGTTCTCACCGCTGGCGTACACCAAGACCTATGCCATGGCTGTCGCCGCCGGTCTGGCGGTGACGCTGATCCCGGTGCTGATGGGTTACCTCATCCGCGGCCGCATCCCCGAGGAAAACAGAAACCCGCTGAACCGCTTTCTGATCGCGATCTATCAACCACTTCTTAGAAGTGTGCTGCGCTTTCCGCTGTTGACTTTGGCGGCAGCACTCGTCGTTGCCGTGGCGACGCTGTGGCCCGCGAGCCAGATCGGCGGCGAGTTCATGCCGCCGCTGGATGAAGGCGACCTGCTTTACATGCCGTCCGCACTGCCGGGCATTTCAGCGGGAAAGGCGAGCGAGCTCTTGCAGCAGACCGACCGGTTGATCAAGACGGTTCCCGAAGTGGCGAGCGTATTCGCCAAGGCCGGGCGCGCCGAGACCGCCACCGATCCCGCGCCGCTGGAGATGTTTGAGACCACCATCCAGTTCAAGCCGCGCGATCAGTGGCGCGCCGGAATGACACCAGACAAGCTGATAGAAGAACTCGACCGCACGGTCAAGGTGCCGGGGCTCTCCAACATCTGGGTGCCTCCGATCCGCAACCGCATCGACATGCTGGCCACCGGTATCAAGAGTCCGGTAGGCGTGAAAGTAGCCGGCACCAAGTTGGAGGAGGTTGATCGCATTGCGGCGGAGATCGAGCGCCTGGTGAAGCAGGTGCCGGGCGTGACGTCCGCGTTTGCCGAACGCCTGACCGGAGGACGTTATATCGATGTGCAGATCGATCGTCGCACCGCCGGACGCTATGGGCTGAATGTATCCGACGTGCAGAGCGTGGTCTCGGCAGCGATCGGGGGCGACAACATCGGCGAGACGATCGAGGGCCTACAGCGCTTCCCGATCAATGTGCGCTACCCGCGCGAAATCAGGGACTCGGTGGAGATGATTCGCGATCTGCCGGTGCTGACTGAGCGCGGCGCACAGATCCGCCTTCGCGATGTAGCGGACATTCGTATAAGCGACGGGCCGCCGATGCTCAAGAGTGAAAATGCCCGCCTCTCGGGTTGGGTCTATGTCGATTTGCACGGGCGCGACTTGAGCTCTGCGGTCCGCGAGATGCAGCGGGCTGTCGCGCAGGAGGTCAAGCTACCCCCGGGCTACTCCATCTCGTGGTCGGGACAGTTCGAGTTTCTCGAGCGGGCAACCCAAAAGTTGAAGATCGTGGTGCCGGCGACTTTGTTGATCATCTTCGTCTTGCTCTATCTTATTTTCCGACGTTTCGCCGACGCGTTGCTGATCATGGCAACGCTCCCGTTCGCGCTGGTTGGCGGATTTTGGTTGATGTACCTGCTGGGCTACAACATGTCGATCGCGTCCGCCGTGGGCTTCATCGCATTGGGAGGGGTCGCGTCGGAAATCGGCGTGGTGATGCTCGTCTACGTCAATCAGGCGATAGCCGCCCGGATCGCGGAGGGAAAGCTCAATAATCAGAGCCAGCTTATCGAAGGGATTGTCGAAGGCGCGGCGCTTCGGGTACGTCCGATCGCCATGACCGTAGCCGTGATCATCGCGGGGTTGTTGCCGATCATGTGGGGTAGCGGTACCGGGTCGGAGGTCATGCGGCGCATTGCCGCGCCGATGGTCGGCGGGATGATCACCGCGCCGCTTCTCTCCATGTTCGTCATTCCCGCGGTCTACCTGCTGATTCGCCGGCCAAGGGCTAGCGGTGATAGCGCTGCCGCACGTCTAAGCGAGCAACCGAGCGCATAAGTCGGTCAGCTTGGAATCGAGACGAGGACGCCAGTCGGTTTCTCCGCTCAGGACCTCAATGAAGCGCTGCAAGGTCCGATGCCTTCGATCCACTCTGGTATACCCCAGGCGACCGTCGATATGCCTCGGCGCAACGTTCAGAACAGAACCACGGTCCCGTCGGCGTGCTTCTAAGGTATGCCGCATACGGCGCGTGCATCTTGCACACTGGATCTATCCAGGCGGGATCGAAGGCCGGCGCCAGCTCGATCGAATAAAGCGGCACGTGGTCAGCGATCGATCGCAGCGCTACCTTCCCGATGTCGCGAGCAACAATTCCAGATGCTATGGCAATGTCGGCGACTGGCTGAGTCGCCAACAATTGCCCCGGAGACGCCAACGCGGCGATGCGTGCTGCGATGTTGACTGTCGAACCAAAGAGGTCGTTCGATCTGCGGAGTACTGGGCCGTGGTTGAGCCCGGTCCTTGTCAGTGGAATCCGTGGCTCGGATCGGCAGGCTGGAAGCAGACGTCCGAGCACCTGAAGGGCGGTTGCCGGGTCAGGAAATCCAAACATCGCTTCGTCACCTATCCACTTGATGGGCGGCCCGACGCCTCCAATGGCTTGCCGCACTAATTCCTCGAAGCGCCCAAGCACCGCTGTTGCCGACGCATCTCCATAGACATCCGCTATCGCGCTGAAGCCGGCCAAATCGACGAATGCAACGGTCGCGACTCCGGACTCGAAGCCATCGACAGCGCTGACGTTCGTACCCATAGCTGATTGTGGTGGGGTCGGTGGTGTGGGTCAAGCGTCGATTTTATGCGGCAATGGGTAGGCATCCAATCTGAAAGGTTGAGGCGCCTCGTTACCGCAAATTGACAACCACGAGATCGCGGTAGCCGGATGGACCCGCCGCGTGAGCCCGGTCGAAGCCACGAGGAGGAAGCAGAGGCGAGCTCTTGAGCCGCGCCGGTTATTGCGCTAGTATCACGCACGTATCGCGTGGGGATTGTACGCAGACTCCCCGCTTCTCAAGACGCCTGTCGCGTCCAAGCTCTGCTCCCGGCCCAGGGTGGTTAAATCCGTGGGGGAGCGTGAATGCTGGACGTTACCGCAAGAATCCGTCTGTCAATCGATCACCCTGAATGTCGGGCTTTACGTGAGTTAGTTCTCTCGCGCTACGGAACAAAGTCGAGAACTTCGGTTTGTTTAGCCTCTCAGCGGCAATCGCAAAACGGCGAGCTGTGTCGAACCGATAAGGAACTCTGCGCACTTTTAAGAGGTGTGCAATGACCGTCGCGCCCGCGCCGGTATTGATTCTTCGCAGAAGCGAAGTCACTGCGTTGATGAACCCCGCAGCGTATTTGGCTGCTGTGGAGGCAGCGTTTCGCGCCTATGCGAACGGCGATGCCTCCGTACCGATGCCGATGCACATTGCAGTGCAGAACGGCGGTTTTCACGTCAAGGGGGGCTCGTGATCGCGGATCGCGCCTATGTCGCCGTGAAACTGAATGGAAACTTTCCCGGAAATCCGAAGCGCAACGGCTTGCCTACGATCCAGGGCGTCGTGCTGCTTTGCGACGCGACCGACGGCTCCCTGCTGGCGATGATCGATTCCATTGAAATCACGCTAAGGAGAACCGCGGCTGCGAGCGCGCTGGCTGCGCGTTACCTGGCGCGCGAAGGCGCAAGTTCCATCGCGATCTGTGGTTGCGGGGATCAGGGGCGCGCACAAGTGCCCGCGTTAGCAGAAATCGCCTCGCTAAGACACCTCCGGGTTTGGGACATCGACGTCGAAAAAGCGCGCGAATTCGCGCGCGAGATGCACGAGGCGCTGAAACTCGAAGTAACCGCCGTGCCCACTGTACGCGACGCGACGTGGCCGAGCGACATCGTCGTGACCGCAACGAGTGCGCAGACGCCGTTCTTGACCACCGAGTGCATTTCGCCCGGAACCTTCGTTGCGGCGATCGGCGCGGACAACCCGGACAAAAGCGAATTGGCAGCCGAACTGTTGGTTGGTTCGAAGATTGTCGTGGACATGCTCGCGCAGTGCGTGTTGATGGGCGATCTACATCACGCGATCGATGCCGGGCTGGTCACGTTCAGGGATGTCCATGCGGAGCTCGGAGACCTCGTCATTGGGCGTAAGGCCGGTCGCACGAACCCGGAAGAAATTACCGTATTCGATTCCACCGGCGTCGCGATACAGGATGTCGCGAGCGCAGCGTGGATCTACCAACGAGCAATCGCCAGAAACGTCGGCACGTTCATTCCACTCGGTGCCTTGTGACGCACCCCTCACAGGAGTCTTTTTCATGCTCGCATGTTTCACCTACGAACAAGGCAGCGCGATCCGAATTACGCCGGTCGGCGAGGAGGCCCTTCCGGGTTGGCTCGACGCACATCCCGAAGCTCGTGAATGGATCTCGACGGTGGGCTTCAAGGGCGAGTCTGAGACGTTTGCGTTCCTTGCCGGTGATAAGGGACGTCCCAGTGGATTGATCACGTCCCCGACAGAAGGCGGATCGGTTTGGGCGTTCGCGGGGTTGCCGATGGCGCTACCTGAGGGAACGTATTTTTTGGAATCCGGGAATGACGAGTTGTCCCCCACCGATTTCGCCCTCGGCTGGGCCTTCGGATCCTACGCGTTCACTCGCTACAAGAAGCCAAAGCGCTTGCCTGCCAAACTCGTTTGGCCCGCGCAGGCCGATCGAAACGAAGTCGAGCATGTCGCGGAAGGGGTCTTTCT
>Ga0209526_10002769_pt1 | contig 11830 bp, 12 predicted proteins | sample JacPinW_OM2H0_M1_FD_188566 | JGI IMG/M metagenome (GOLD analysis project Ga0209526, IMG submission 188566) | Forest soil microbial communities from Algoma, Ontario, Canada - Jack Pine, Ontario site 1_JW_OM2H0_M1 (SPAdes) (version 2) | ecosystem: Environmental > Terrestrial > Soil > Boreal...
AACAAAAGAAGCCCTGACCTAACCTCCCTGACGCCAAGGCTTCCCGGTTCAAACGGTTCAGCTATACGAGACTCGCCATAGGGGCGAATCGAGCGAGCCTCGCTGTAGTACCGCCTCCAGCGGCCCGTGTGATAAAGCTGGACGAAATAGGCACGCTGCCGTTCCGCGAGTGCCCGCCACTTTAGGGCTGCCTCATCGAGTGCCAGGGTCGATCGCCAGTGCGCCATCAGAGCCGTCGCGACCAAAATTGCGATGGCTGATAGTGTCGCCAAAACGTGACACCCAATGCGCGCAAAGCGAGCGCAGAGCCTTTCTCCCCACAATACACATTCCGCAGAATTTCTCGTTACGTGATGAATAAACGCATGCCGGGCCGGCGTGATCGCATGCCGGCGCTGGAGGTCACACGTCTTGCTTCACGTGCCTGTCACAATCCCTGCACTAACGTTTGACCGCCACAGGGGAGAGCCTCCGTCCCGCTGGCGCAAGAAGTTTGAGGTGTATCTGAGAGTCGCCGACATACTAGGGGAGAAAGAAATGCCGCTGCATTACTGCCATCCCTCGGCCCCCCACAAGAAGCTGAATCTTCCTGAATGGTACGTTTCGGATTTGATGCTAGAGCGTGCGCTTGACGCGGTCATCCGACGCCTCAAAAAGCTCGACCGCGAACACGATATTCCATACCTTGCCGGCTACAGCATCGACGGTACTATCATTTACATCGACCGCCATATGCCGACGACGTTCAAACAAAGGGGCCGAGCGATCGAAACGGACCGCTTCCTCATCCTGCATGAAGAAGTCGAGAAAACGATGATCGATCGGCTCAATCTTCATTACCTTCATGCGCATCAGATTGCGACTCGTGTCGAGAAGGCCGCCGTGCGCGCATGCGGAATCAATTGGGACGATTACGATGATTTTATGCAAAGCAACGTCAAGCATATTGGTGACGAACGTCTCACCAAGGTCCCTGCCGATCTCGATCTGAAGCCCTATCGTGACGAGCACGATACTGAGCTGCTTGAGCGCATGGCGCGGGCAATCGAGCGCGGGCATCATCCGGTGAGTCACCGTCCCCATAAGCTGCGTGCGGCAATCCACGCAACCATGTCCGAGATCAAAGCCAATGCGGGGTCGCCCCGATACGTGACTAAGCCCAAACGAAAGGCCGCCAACCAGCAACGCCGGTCCGCCAAGCGCAAGTGATTCTGAAGGCGCTGTTGACATTGCGACCTATCTTATTCCTGGAAATTGGGCGCATACTGCGTCCGTGGATCCCGATCGTCCTCGCGACTTCTCCTGCCCGCGCTGCCAGGCGCGATACAAAATTGTTCGGATGGAATGCGAGCCGGGGGTCACTCACGGGATGTTGCAATGCGCGGTCTGCGACCAACTTCTGGCGTCAACTGAGAACGATCACATTCTGAAATACTTTCTCATCACGCGCCCGCACCCACGCCCCTCACCTCGCGCATAATCCGCGCGCGACATCCCAAACCTGGCTCTTTGCCAGAGTCAATCTGCGAGTAACGGCATGACTCGCCAACAACTACGGGTCGGAGGCGGTCCAACACCGCCCGGTCCGTACCCGCGATCTCCGCTGTGCCTCAATAAACGGACTTACGGGGATGAAATCGGCGCGGCTCTTGTGTGCCATTTGCTGACTCATGCACCGCAGCAAAGCCATATTGAAGCTCACTGATGTGCGTTCTCAAAAGGGCGAAGCGAAACGCCACGTCGACCATCTGGTCGTGCCTCGCCGTTCATGGGGCTGTGCTTCATCTGAACGGCGTCGACCGGGCGCACGCTTGCCGGAAAAACGCTTCGGGGTCTTCGAATGCAAGACCGGCGGGTGCTTAGTGCAGCTACGATCCGAGAAAATCCACCAGATCACAGACTACTTTGAGCGTAAGGTCGGAAGGCGATTCAAACGTGGAGTAAACGAGATTTGCGCTAATGCGCGTGAGAAATTGCTCGGCTCTAGCTTCTAAATTGTACTTGCCTGAAAAGGAGTGAATAGTGACAGTTCGCCGAACACGAACATAGATCAGGATGGGTATGTGCTCTCGGCTGGCGCGCTCATATTCTAGTTCAGTAATTGAGAGGCCGGTGGTGGCGTCGAGGGTGCCGTACCGATCGGCTATTATGAGAACGAGTAGATCAGATCGCGACACATGATCCATGGAGTGATCTCGCGGCGAAATTGGCGACGTGCCAGCTCTCTCAAGTGCAATACATTTTACGCCGGTCATTCGGTCGAGTGCACTGGAAACATGCTTCCGCTCGTCTTCCAGCCCCTGGAAGGTGGAACTGAGGAAAACGCGGATCGTCGCCCCGACTTGGCTGCGGGCCTTCAAACCGGTCCGTTTTCTTCCGCTGAGTCGATACCAGGCTTCCTGCAATGCCATACCGTTTGTAAAACGCTGATTCGCTTCAGTTAAGCAGCCGTCAAGAATCGCCTGAGTCCATGCGGGGGCATCTTGCCGGAAGGCTGCAAGGGGTCGAGGATTTTCATGGACGTATGAGGAGCCCCTTTGTTCAAAGGGATACTTTCGGGTCAGGACTTCAAACATGAGAACGCCGAAAGCCCACACATCGGATGCTGGTGTGACGATTCCCCCGTGTTCCTGCTCGCGCGGCATGTACCTCGGTGTGCCATAAGCGTTCGTACCATGATATGGCTCCGATAGATTGAAACGATCCCCCCGAAGATTTGGTATCAGCCAGTCAGTAACCACCGCACGTCCATACACGTCGAACAGGATATTCTCCGGCTTGAGATCGCCGTGAACAAAGACGCCCCGTGCTCTCTTGGTCTTCAAGTCGGCGGGGAAGGAATGGCAATAGGCGAGCGCGTCCAGGATCTCTTCAAGTCGGTCGAAAATTTCAGTGGTGGGTGGTTGCACAGGAGAGGCAATGTACGTGCGAAACGTTCGTCCTGGATTATGCAGGTCCATCACAAAGAACGAATAGTCGGCGCCAATATAAAAATCATGAACTCGGATTACGTGAGGATGGTGCATGCGCGCAACTGTTCTCAAGGACTTAGATAGGTAAGAAATCAACGCTTGGCGAGTTCTCTCTCGTTCATACCCATAATGTACGACCTTGACTGCGCGAAAAATTTCAAGGGTGTCGTGTCGTGCGATGAACACAAGACCAGTTGCCCCGATACCAACGACATCAAGCACTGACAATCGTGTAGCTTTGTAAATTTCGTCTATAATTTCTTTAAGACGCTGGCCTGCGCCTTCTCTCAACTTGTACAAGAGCGAGATGCAGAATGCCTTGTGCTCTGCTGAAGCAGGTGGTTCATTCTGAGCTGGTATCGAAAAGAGGTCGGACATCTTGGATACGACTGGGGATTCTTAGCTCTTTAATTTATAAGCTATGCCGAGGATCAGTCCAAGCCCGTGGAGGTCTGCGTGCAGGTATATGCGTGAAGTGATTGTTTCGCAGGGTGCGAGGCTCGCCTGCGTGGGCCTTAAGGGATTGGTTCAGCAATGAGCCGACACTCTTTCTCCGTGCCAGGGCATTATGTTGATCGCATTTTGAAAGGTGCCAAGCCGGCTGATCCTGCCGGTGCAGTAGACTGACCAAATACCAGTTCGTCATTAATTTAGAGACAGGCAATGCTCTAGGCCTGACAATTCCAGTAACTCTGCTCGCCCGTGTCGCCAAGTAATCGATTAGCCGCGAAACAGGATAAGATGTCACTTGGTTGCTGCGGTGCACATTTCACTTCCGCTTTGGGTCATAAGCCTCGGAGGCGATCGGGGCAGGGAGCCAGTCTATGTCCGCAGTACCTCCAATCGCGTCGAAATTTTGTGCACCGCAGTGAAAGACGCCAAGTGCCATTGGGCGACAAACTGCATTGCGGCACAAAGGGCCTATCACGCGCAGCAAACTCTTAGTAGATGTTCGCCCTTGTGTGGTGATCGAACAAGATCACAGGGATGGCGCTTTCCCGCCGCGCGATGAAATCGTGTCGGCTACAACGCTACACCTTGATTTCAAATCCGAGGTCGACTTCAGACGCCGGATGACCGCCGCGAATGCCCCAATTCTCAGGGGGCACCTCGATAAGGGCAATTTTGATATCATCATCCGGTACCCCGAGCGCGCTGAGGTTTTGCACGATGGCTTTGTAGAGGGAACGCTTAGCAATCATCGATCGACCCGCGAACATTGTCACCTCGAGCAGCGTGTAGCGAGGCCCTTTTCCAGGTGGGCATGCGAAGTGAGTCGACTCATGTTCGATGAGGCGCACCGTCCTGTCCCATTCAGGTAATTGCAATACATCGCGCAACGCAGATTGGACCGCGTTGATCACCGCAGGAGGGTCCTCAATCCAGCCAACTCGGGTTTCAATCTTGGTGTTCGGCATTCAGTCTCACACAAGCGCTGCAATCCTGGAGGATTGATTACCAACGCGCACGCGCGGAGTCCATGATAAGGCTACCAGTCAGGCTCGATGCACCGGCTACGCGTCTTGTCGTGCTACGCTCATGTCGAGGATCGCACCCAACCACACCGCCAGATCGGTTGTGCATCACAGCAAATAGGGCGGACGAATGTTCGCTTCGGGTGTACTGCAACAAACGTGCGGTTCATCCGGGTACCCCGCGGCAACCAAGCGACAATGCAATAACGCGTCGAGCGGACGCCCGTCGGCCCTACTTTTTCGCCCGTTCCATCACGTAACATGTCGCGACGATTGATCCGCTCGGGCTTAGCCCATTATGGGCGTAACACATCTCAATACGGTCGGGGGACATGACAGTCATCTGGAAGTAGCCATCGGTATCGGCTCCGACGATCAATGTGTTGTCGTCCGAAATAGCCCAAGCAAAGGGCTCGTTGGTCATACCAATGGTAGATAAGGAGTGACCCCAGGCGAGCCGTCCGTCTTGACCGTCTACCACAAAGGTGAACTCGAAGTCGCGCACGCGCGGCGGACTGGCGACGGTTTGCGAGCCGGGATGATGGGGGTTGTTGCCGAAGACGATCGACTTACCTTTGCCAGACCAAGTGCCTTTGAGATCGGGGATCGCATCCTGTGCGCGCGCCACCGTTACGGTGCCCATCAGGGCCAATACGAATGCAAGATATCTCATATGTATTTTCCCTCTCTTGCTGCTACACGGGATTGCGATCAGCAAGGAATTCGCATCGCCTCATTGCGGCTGAGGCCGATGGCGGTCGAGCTCAGCGAGATAGCGACTGCGCTGCTCATCCGACAGGTAGGCGCTGGAAAAGCTGTTGCGTGCCATCTGCCAGAGGTCCTCATCGGTCAGGCCGAGCGCGGCCTGGATTGCAGCATAGTTGACGTTGATATAGCCACCGAAATAGGGCGGATCATCCGAATTGATAGTGATGCAAAGGCCAGCTTGATGCAGCCGACGCACGTTATGGGACGCCATATCCGGAAAGACTCGCAGCGCAACGTTCGAGCACGGGCACACCGTGAGCGGCGTTTGCCGTTCGACAAGCTCGGTGACCAGGTCTCGGTCCGCTTCGCAGCGCACGCCGTGATCGATACGGTCGACTTGCAAGACGTCAACGGCCTCTCGCACGTAGTCTGCGCCGCCCTCTTCGCCCGCATGGGCGACCGTGCCCCAACCGTAGTCGTTGCGCGCCGTCGCGAAGGCGCGGCGGAATTTTGAGGGCGGATTGCCAATCTCCGGGCCGCCCAAGCCCAGGCCCAGAATGCGATCGCGCCAGGGCTTGAGTGCGGCGATCATCGCCAGCGCCTCGGCTTCATCGAATTGGCGCTGAATACCTGCAATCAGGCCGCCGGTGAGGCCGTGGGCCTTGTGCGCCTCATCGAACGCCGCAAGTACGTTTTCAATGATCATCTCGAGCGGCAACCCCCGGCGCAGATGCGCCTGCGGGCTGATGAATACTTCGGCATGGCGCACGTTTTCGCTCGCCGCGCGGGTCAGGTAGCCCTTCGTCATATCGAAGAAGTCCTGCCCGGTCTGCAGCACGGTGAGACCAAGATAATAAAGCTCGAGGAAAGAGTTGAGGTCGTTGAACGCGTAGGCGCTCCGCATCGCGTGCGCATCAGCATAGGGGAGCCGTATGGCGTTGCGCTGTGCCAGCGCCGCCAGCATTCCCGGCTCGAGCGAGCCCTCGAGATGCATGTGCAGCTCCGCCTTCGGCAAACCGGCTATAAATGAGGAGATGGCTATGTCAGGCATGTGTGGAGCAGTATTTCCGCAATTTCGAAGCCTATAGATCGCGCTTCATCCCATCCCCCGTTGCATCCCCCCGCGCAAGCGTCGCCAGGACCCTACGAGGGGAACAGCGCACGGCCGTGCCCACAAAAATGGCCTTCAATCCCGTGTCGAGCCTACTGGGCACACTCCTTGCTACAAAACTCACGGTCCACCCGCTACACTGAACGCTCTACACCAAAAGGAGGGGTTCATGCAGCACCGTGCCTCGGCCCGATTGGCCAGTTTGGTTTGCGCTGCGATGCTCGCGCTCGGGACTGTGTCGTCCTGGGCGCAGGAGAAACCGCAGAAAGTCCGTCTCGCGGTCGGCACCACGGTGCTCAATGTCGGCTACCCCATGCTGACCTTGGCGGTGACCCTCGGCTACTGGAAAGATGAGGGCTATGAGGTTGAGCTTCTGCCGGTCGGAGCTTCGCTCCAGGCGATCCAGCAGATGGTGGCCGGCAACGCCGAGTTTGCCGAGGTCAACGCCAGCGTGATCGTGCAGTCGAACGTCAAAAACGATCTGCCGGTGCGCGTCGTCATGGCCAACGGCGTCATCGACTGGGCCGTGGCAGTGGATGCCGACGGTCCCATCAAATCGGCCAAGGACTTGAAGGGCAAGACCATTGGGGTGTTCAGCTTGGCGACCGGCGGCATCGCCTATCTCAACAGCTACCTGCGTGCGAGTGGCCTCGATCCAGGCCGCGACGTGGAGATGGTTCCGCTCGGGCTTGGTGCGCCGCCAGTTGAAGCCTTGCGAACCGGCAAGGTGCAGGGCCTGCTGTACTGGGCCGCCGCTGTCTCGACCTTCGAGAATGCCGGACTCAAGCTGCGTAAACTCGCCGGCGAGGATTGGCGCACCTATCCCGATTATTCCATGTCCACCATGCAAAGCAGCATCGATAAGGATCCCCGCATGGTAACCGCAATGGCGCGCGGCTCCGCCAAGGCTACCGTATTCGCGCTTGCCAATCCGGACTGCGCGCGCAAGCTGCACTGGGCGCATTACCCTTCGACCAAGCCGACCGGCGCGGACGACGCGACACTGATCAAGTGGGACATGAATAATCAGCAGGCCCAGCTCGATTCGCTCGCGGATGGATTCAAGCTCAATGGCGGCAAGCTCTGGGGCAACGCCGATCCCGCCGCCTTCGACCGGCTCATTGAGTTCATGCTTGCTGCGAAACAGATCGACAAGACGATGCCCGCAAAAAACATGATTACCGCCATTCCCGACTTCTTCACCAAGGTGAACGCCTTTGATGTCGAGTCGGTCCGGGAGAGCGCCAAGGCCTGCAAGTTCTAATTAAAGCTTGCGGATTCTGATTGATGAACGTGGTCCGGCCTTTCGCTGCAACCTCTCGGGAACGGGCGCACGGTGCCGACCGCGAGCCGCAGTTGCGGGGTGAAACCCTGGTCCGCATCTGCAGCCTGGAGAAGACCTACCAATCCAAGGACGGCAGCTCTATCCACGCGCTCGCGAACATCAATCTTGAGATCCGCGCAGCCGAGTTCGTCAGCGTGGTCGGCCCGAGCGGCTGTGGCAAGACCACGCTGCTCAAGATCTTGGCCGGCATCCTCGATCGAACATCAGGCGAGGTGGAGATGGCGGGCAGCAGGCTGCGCGGCCCCAGCCGCGAGGTTGGGGTGGTGTTTCAATCCCCGGTCCTGCTGCCCTGGCGCACGGTGTTGCAGAACGTCATGGTGCCGGTGGAGGTGCAAAGGCGCGACCGCACCGCGTTTGGAGCGCGCGCGCGCGAGCTCGTGGCCATGGTCGGCCTTTCCGGCTTCGAAAACAAATATCCGGGGGAGCTTTCCGGCGGTATGCAGCAACGGGTCGGACTCTGTCGCGCCCTGGTTCACAATCCATCATTCCTATTGATGGATGAACCATTCGGCGCGCTCGATGCCATGACGCGCGAATCCATGAATGAGGAGCTACAGCGAATCTGGAGCGAGAGCCGCAAAACCATTCTGCTGGTAACCCACAGCATTCCCGAAGCGATCTATCTCGCCGATCGGGTGGTGGTGATGACACCCCGGCCCGGCCGGATCGTCGAGCTGATCCCTATCGATCTCGCACGTCCGCGCACCCTTGCCATGCAGAACACGCCAGAGTTCGGCCGCTACGTCGCCGCGATCCGCCGTTATTTCAGCGCCCCCGGGGCCGACGCATGAGCAACTCCGCCGCATCCCGTGTGAACCGGCTGCTCGGCAATGTTCTGCTTTCAACCACCACTTTTTGCATTTTCCTCCTCGGCTGGGAGGCTATTGTGCGCGGCTTCGGCATATCGAAGATCGTGCTGCCTGCGCCCTCAGCCATCGCCATGGCATTCTGGCAGAGCGCCAGAGAAGGAGAGCTGCATTGGCACCTCGCGGTGACCCTTTACGAAGTGCTCGCGGGATTTCTAGTCGGCTCCATCGGCGGTCTGGTGCTCGGCTTCATTGTTGCACTCTCGCCGCTCATGGAGCGCATCTTCTATCCTTATGTCGTTGCCTTTCAGACCGTTCCAAAGGTAGCAATCGCGCCTATCATCGTGATCTGGTTCGGATACGGCGTGTCCTCCAAGGTGGTGATCACCGCAACTATCGCCTTCTTTCCACTGCTCGCGAATACCATCATGGGATTGCGCGCCGCGCCGCAGGACCAGATCGAGATGCTGGTCGCGTGTACGGCTTCTCGCTGGCAGGTGTTTCGCATGGTCCGGCTGCTGCAAGCGTTGCCCTATATCTTCGTGGGACTGGACGTCGCCATTGTGCTTTCGGTGATCGGCGCGATCGTCGGCGAATTTGTCGGGGCCAAGGCGGGGCTGGGATATCTGATCCTGCTGAAGAACTTCAATTTCGACATGGCCGGCACTTTCGCCATTCTCATAATCCTGTCGCTGATCGGGGTCGGACTGCACGCCATGATCCGCCTAGTCCAGCGCCGGGTCGTGTTCTGGATGGACGTATCTGGTGAGCGCGTGGTAGGCGCGTGAATCGAGAAAAGAGGATAGACAACATGCAAGACACGATACGTGCGGCGCGCGCGGACGAGGTTCCAGTGCTAGACCTTGCACCGCTCAATGCCGGTGGCGATCTTCGCGCGCTCGCGAACGAGCTGCGTCACGCCTGCGAGACCATCGGTTTCTTCTACGTTGCAAACCATGGTATTGCGGCGGAGATTTCCGACGCAGTGTACGCGGCAACGCACCGTTATTTCGATTTGCCCGAGCAGCAACGTCTTGCCCATCGCATGGACGAGCGCTTCCGACGCGGCTTCATGCCCCAGGGCATCAATCAGCATCCGGGCTACGCGCCCGATCTCAAGGAAAGCTATGAAATCGGCATCGACCTGCCGCTCACCGACCCCGACGTCGCGGCCGGGCTGCCGCTCCATGGTCCGAATCGTTGGCCACCGGAATGTCCATGGCTGCGGCAGGCTGCCGAGGCCTATTTCGCTGAGACAATGGAGTTGGGAAAACGACTGTTGCGCGTATTTGCAGTGAGCCTCGGCATGCCGGCGGATTATTTTCTGCAATTCTGCACCAAGCCGATGGTGCAGATGCGGTTGTTTCACTATCCGCCGCAACCGGCAGTCATCGACGGCAAGGCGTTCGGCGTGGCGCCGCATTCCGATTACGGCATGATCACGCTACTGTCGCAAGATCCCATCGGCGGCCTCGAATTGCGCAAGCGCGATGGCGAGTGGATCGCGGCGCCCTTTATAGCGGGCACGCTCATCATCAATATCGGTGATCTGTTTCAACGCTGGACTAACGACATCTATAGTTCGAATTTGCACCGCGTGGTGAACCGCACCGGCAAGGAACGCTATTCGATCCCGACATTTTTCAACCTTGATTATCACACGGTCATATCGTGCCTGCCGACATGCCAGTCGCCAGCTAATCCGCCGAAATATGCTCCCATCAAGTCGGGGGATTACCTGTTGAGCCGCTTCCGCGATGTGCAAAAATATCGCGGTGCCGCCGCATAGCGCAGCCGAGCTACTAGCGGTCAGAAGCAGCTGTCCGGCTGTTTGAGAAATTCGGTTTCCTCTAGGGTCGAGATTCGTCCAAGTACGCCGTTGCGATGCGGAAAGCGCCCAAATCGGTCAACAATCGCCCTGTGAGCTTCCGCCCACTTTTGCAACTCCGGATCACCGAGGCTCGCCATCAGTGCGACCGAGCGAGCTTGCGACTGGCGATCCTCTGAATGCTCGAACGGCAGATACAGAAACATACGCTGGTCCTTGGTTAGGCCGGCGTCAAATCCTCGGACGATGGCAGCCTCCGCCACCCAGAGCGCCTGTGGATCGGAGGCAAATGCGCGAGGCGTGTCGCGGAACATATTCCGCGACATCTGGTCTAGCACGATCACCGCAGCAAGCGCGGTCTGCGCATCAGCCAGGAGGCCGTTATTTCCGCGGGACACGAGAATTTCATGCAAGCCGAGAAAACGCTCCCGAATGCTCGCGTCAAACGTCGCGTCCTTTTCGAACCATTGGTCCGGCTCAGTCTGCCCGAACCAAAACTTCAAGACGCCCGCCACCCACCCATCTTTAGGATCATCGGCGATTGCGGGACCCTCCAAGATTACGCATCAACCCGATGTGCGCCTTATGTCCGTTGCCTAGCCATGGGCGCTCCCGCAGCGCTCAACCTCGACAGTAAGGTGAGAAAGGCCGCGCACATCTGCGAGCAGCTTCTTGTAATAACCCGGACTCTCAGGATGGTCCGACACCAATGAAATTATTGCGCCGATGTGACCTGGACCAAGGCGCCACAGATGAAGGTCTGAGATGCGATCACCCTCCTTCTCAAGGCGCGCGGCGATTTTTGCGGGAAGAGAGGGATCGGGGGAAGCATCGAGCAAAACTGCGCCGGCCGCCCGAACGAGGCTCCACGACCAGTTCAAGATGACAATTGTAGCAATGAGACCCATCATTGGGTCCATCCAAATCCAACCAAACTGACGCCCAGCAACAAGTCCAATGATAACCAATACCGACACCGCAGCATCTGCCAATACGTGCACAAATGCGGCTCGAAGGTTGTAGTCACGGTGGTACTGCTCGCTTCGGCCGTCATGATGCCCGCGGTCATCGTGCTGGTGCTCGTGGGCATGGTCATGATGGTCGTGGTCGTCACGCAACAGAAAGGCGGTGAGGAGATTGACGCCGAGCCCTAGTATTGCGATCGGAATAGCTTCGTTAAAGGCAATTGGGACGGGATTAAAAAACCGGCTGAGGCTCTCATAGCCGATAAGCAGCGCGATCATCGCCAAAGCGATCGCACTCGTGAATGCAGCAAGGTCTCCAAGCTTGCCTGTTCCGAAGGCCAAATGATGGTGGTGCGCATATCGCCTCGCAAATGTGTAGGCCAGGGCGGCTATCAGAAGCGCACCGGCATGGGTAGACATATGAAGACCGTCGGCGATCAAAGCGACTGAACCAAACCAAGCCCCGCCAACAATCTCGGCAACCATCATCGCTGCACAAATTGCGATCACGATCCACACTTTGCGCTCATTTCGTTCGTGCGCTTCCCCGAGGAAAATGTGCTCATGCCGAAAGTCATCAATCGAGTGCGAATGCATGGTTTCGCGCCTCCCTGGCGCAT
>Ga0209526_10002770_pt1 | contig 11828 bp, 13 predicted proteins | sample JacPinW_OM2H0_M1_FD_188566 | JGI IMG/M metagenome (GOLD analysis project Ga0209526, IMG submission 188566) | Forest soil microbial communities from Algoma, Ontario, Canada - Jack Pine, Ontario site 1_JW_OM2H0_M1 (SPAdes) (version 2) | ecosystem: Environmental > Terrestrial > Soil > Boreal...
GACCCAATTCCTTGTCGAGACGCTGACGCTCGTGGTGTTCGTGTTGGTGCTGCGCGCGCTGCCCGCCGAAGCGCAAGCCGAGAACATCAGGCGGCGCCGCTGGCCCCGGGCGCTGTTGGCGCTCGCGGTGGGAGCAGCCGTCACGACGCTGGCCGCGTTCGCGATGGCGGCCCGCACCGGCATCGGCATCGCATCGGCGCTCCCCGCAGCCGCGTACCAGCGCGGGCACGGCGCCAACACGGTCAACGTCCTGCTCGTCGACATTCGGGCCTGGGATACTCTCGGCGAGATCCTGGTGCTGCTCGTCGCAGCGACAGGAGTAGCGTCAATGGTGTTCCGCCACCGACGCTTTGGCGCCGCTCCGCGGGTAGCCGACGCGCCCCGGCCCGCTCCCGTCAGCGGCGAGGTGACGTGGCTGAAGGGCAGCGAGTTACGTGACCCGCGGCGGCGCTCACTCGTTCTCGAAGTCGCGACGCGGGTGATCTTCCCGCTGATCATGGTGCTGTCGGCGTACTTCTTCTTCACCGGCCACAACACCCCGGGCGGTGGGTTCGCAGGCGGGTTGACCGCTGGCCTGGCGTTGGTGCTGCGCTACCTCGCGGGCGGTCGTTACGAACTAGGCGAAGCCTTGCCGGTCGACGCCGGCAAGGTGCTCGGTGTGGGGTTGGGTCTTGCGGCGGCCACCGCGGCAACGTCGCTACTGCTCGGCGCTCCGGTGCTGTCGTCGGCTTTGATCGAGGTCGACCTGCCGGTGCTGGGCCACGTCAAGTTCGTCACCGCGCTGTTCTTTGACCTCGGCGTGTACCTGATCGTGGTGGGTCTGGTTCTCGACGTGCTGCGCAGCCTCGGCGTTCGCCTCGATGACGAATTGGCCCCCGCAGCGGGCGAATCACCCAAGGGGGCGTTGCGATGACCACTGCCTTCGTTCCGCTGCTGTTGATCGGCGTGCTCACCTGCAGCGGAGTCTACCTGCTGCTGGAACGCAACCTGACCCGAATGCTGTTGGGACTGTTGCTCGTTGGCAACGCCATCAATCTTCTGATCCTGACCGTCGGGGGCCCGTCGGGCAACCCGCCGATCTACGGGCGTACCAGCTCGGGGCGCACCACCACGGCCGACCCACTGGTGCAGGGCATGATCCTGACCGCGATCGTGATCTCGATGGGCTCCGCAGCGTTCGTGTTGGCGCTGGCGTACCGGTCCTACCGGCTCACCACCGCCGAGGAAGTGCCCGACGATCCCGAGGACGCCCGCGTACTGCAGCAGAAAGAGGACGAGGCCGACGAGGACGTCGTGCGCCCCCAGCCCCAACGCGACGAAGACGAGCCTGCCGAGCTCGACGAGTTGCCGCTCCCTTCAAAGACCGAAAGTCAACGGACATGAGTGTCGGTTCCGCCCTCACCCCGCTACCGGTGCTGATCCCGATCGGCGGCGCGGCGCTGACGATGTTCCTGGGCCGCCGACCGCGGCTGCAGCGGGCGATCACCCTGGCCGCGCTGTCCGCACTCGTCGCAGTGTGCGCCGCGCTGATATACCTCACCGACCGGCACGGCACGATCGCGGTCGACGTGGGTGGCTGGGGCCAGACGGTTCCGGGGCTGGGGCCGCTGGGCATCACGCTCGTGGTGGACCGGCTGTCGGCGTTGATGATGATCGTCTCGTCGATCGTGTTGCTGGCCGTGGTCCTCTACGCGATCGGCCAGGGCATCCGCGACGGCGACGAGCGCCAGCCCGTGTCGATCTTTCTGCCAACGTATCTCGTGCTGGCGGCGGGTGTGTGCGACGCGTTCCTGGCAGGCGACTTGTTCAACCTGTTCGTCGCGTTCGAGGTGCTGTTGACGGCGAGCTTCGTGCTGCTGACCATCGGGGCCACCACCGACCGGGTGCGCGCAGGCATCGCGTACGTCATGGTCTCGATGGTCTCGTCGCTGATCTTCCTGTTCGGCATCGCGCTGATATACGCCGCGACCGGGACACTGAACATGGCCGAGCTCGCACTGCGGCTCAGCCACGTCGCGCCGGGTACCCGCAGTGCACTGTTCGCGGTGCTGCTCGTCGCGTTCGGTATCAAGGCGGCGGTTTTCCCGCTGTCGACCTGGCTTCCCGACTCCTACCCCACCGCCCCGGCGCCGGTTACCGCCGTATTCGCAGGCCTGCTGACGAAAGTCGGCGTGTACGCGATCATCCGGGCGCATTCGCTGCTGTTTCCCGGCGGCGGCCTGGACACGGTGCTGCTCGTCGCGGCCCTGTTGACGATGCTGATCGGCGTGCTCGGCGCGATCGCGCAAAGCGACATCAAACGGCTGCTGTCGTTCACACTGGTCAGTCACATCGGCTACATGGTGTTCGGCATCGCGCTGGCCACCCGGCCGGGCATGGCGGGCGCGATCTTCTACGTCGCGCACCACATCATCGTGCAGACGACGCTGTTCCTGGTCGCGGGCCTGATCGAGCGCCAGGCGGGCGCATCGACGCTGCGCAGGCTCGGCGGACTGGCCGCCGCGAGCCCCCTGCTCGCGATGCTGTTCCTGCTGCCCGCGCTCAATCTCGGTGGTATTCCGCCGTTCTCGGGCTTCCTCGGCAAGGTCGCACTGTTGCAGGCCGGTGCGCAAGACGGGTCGGTGCTGGCCTGGGTCCTGGTCGGTGGCAGCGTCACCACCAGCTTGCTGACGCTGTACGTGCTCGCCAGGGTATACAGCAAGGCGTTTTGGCGGTCGCGCGCCGACGCCCCCGAGGGCGCGCTCGCCGCTGCCAGTCCCACTGTGCTGCTTGATGATGCCGATGATGTCGCGTTCATCGACCGCGCGGACGTGGGCCGGATGCCGGTTGGCATGCTGGTGCCGACGATGGGTCTGATCGGCGTCGGCCTGTCGCTGACAGTGCTGGCCGGACCCATCTTCTCCTATGCCGACCGCGCGGCCGCCGAGGTGCTCGACCGGCAGCAGTACATCTCGGCGGTGCTGCGATGAGCATGAGAATGTGGACCCTGCGGATATGGGTCCTGTGCTGGCTGGTGTTCATCTGGATCCTCTTGTGGGGCAACTTCTCTGCCGCCAACGTCCTCAGCGGCCTCGCGATCGCGCTGCTGATCACGCTGTTGCTTCCGCTGCCGGCGGTGCCGGTGGAAGGCCGGGTGCATCCGCTGTCGCTGGCGAAGCTATTCGTCGTCGTGGGCGCCAGTCTCGTGCAGTCGAGCCTTCAGGTCGCGTGGCTGGCGATCAAGCCGGGGCCTCCGCCGCGCAGCGCCGTGCTGCGCGCCCGGCTCGCGGTGAAATCGGATCTCGTTCTTGCGCTTGCGGTGAACGCAATCAACCTGACCCCGGGCACAATGGTGCTGGAGATCGACCGGGATCGGCGCCTGCTGTACGTCCACGTGCTCGATGCCGGCTCCCGCCGGGTCGTCGACGGCTTCTACCGCGAGGTTGCCCAACTGGAACGACTGTTGATCGCGGCGTTCGAACGCGACACGGACTGGAAACCAGCCGGCCAGGAGCGCGCATGAATGTCGTATGGATGATCGCGGCGGTCATGCTGGTGGCCGCGGCGGCGCTGACCACCTTCCGAATTCTCACCGGTCCCAACACGTTAGACCGACTGATAGGCCTCGACACCATCGTCGCGGTGGCCATGTGCGGGCTCGGCACCTGGGCCGCGTTCAGCCTGGACTCCACCGTTGTCTACGGGATCACGGCGCTGTCGCTCATCAGTTTCGTCGGATCGGTCAGCGTGACCCGGTTCCGGGTACCCGACAAGAAGCCGGAGGGAGAGCAGTCATGACAACCATCGACGTCGTTGCCGGCGTGCTTCTGCTCGCCGGGTCGGCGCTGGCGCTGACGGCCTCGATCGGCGTGGTCCGCTTCCCGGATACCCTGGCGCGCATGCACGCCGCGACCAAACCCCAGGTGCTCGGGCTGCTACTGGTGCTCGCCGGTGCCGCGGTGCGGCTGCGCGGCAACGTCGACGTCGGAATGCTCATCCTGACTGGTCTTTTCACACTCATCACCGCGCCGGTGGTCGCCAATCGCGTCGGCCGGCTGGCCTACCGCGAGCGGTGCGTTCGCGCGGACCTGCTGACCATCGACGAACTGCAGGAAGACGAACTGCAGGAAGCTGAGCCGCAGGAAGACACCGGAAAGCCCAACTAATCCTCTGGTATCTGAAAGTCGACCATCGCCGCCATCGTCTCGATCGCGTCGGTCAGCGCATGCAACCGCGCGTCCGGCGTCGGAGCGGCCAGCACCGCGTAGCGGTCGGCCGGACCCATCGGCACCCGAGAGGCCAACGCGTACAACTTTTCTCCGGGCGTGTCGGCCAGCGCGACACCGGCGAACAACATGTCCCGCGGCGGCAGCTCCATCTCCCGCGCCGCGGCGAGTCGTTCGAACAGAGCCACCACCCGGTCCTCGAGTTCTCCGATCGACTCGTCGCTCACTTCTACGCCGCCCTCGTCCGGCCAATCGGACACCACCGCACGCGGATACGGGTCATCCGGCAGCCACCGCTGCACCCGGATGCGTTCGGAAACCCGGCACCGCAGGGTGTATTTGCCGCCGCCGAGGGCCTGATGCTCGACGATGCGCGCCAACACCCCCACGTCATTGCGGTTGTCCCCGCCGCCGACCTCACGCCCGGCGGCGATGAGCACAACACCGAATACCGGATCGTCCGCGGCAAGGCAATCGGCAACCAGCTGGGTGTAGCGCGGCTCGAAGATCCGCAGCGGCAGGTCGTCGTCGGGAAGCAGCGTCACCTCCAGCGGGAACATCGGCAGCTCGCGTGCCATCAGATCTCCAGCTCGCCGACGAGCGCATCCACGACCGCGCGGAGGTCCCCGTCGCTGTCCTCGGCCACCCGCCGCTGACGCTGGTACGAGGCCCCGATCTCCGGGATCATCGCCACCGACGCCAGTTCGTCGGCGCAACCCAGCGACCGCGCCACTGGCTCCAGCCGGGTCAGCAGGTCGTCGAGATCCTCGGTGACGAGCCGCTCGTTGCTGTCGGCGTCCTGGATGATCACCGCGTCCAGCCCGTAACGTGCCGCGCGCCACTTGTTTTCCTGCACATGCCACGGAGGCATCACCGGCAGCGATTCACCGGCCTCGAGCCGCCGATCGAGATCGACCACCAGACAGTGCGTCAACGCGACCAAAGCAGCCAACTCGCGAAGGTTCGACACGCCATCGAAGACGCGCACCTCGATCGTGCCGAGATGCGGAGACGGCCTGATGTCCCACCGAATTTCGTCGATATGGTCGATGATCCCGGTCTTCTTCTGGTCGTTGACGAAGCCCTCGAATTGGCTCCACTTCTGGAACTGGAACGGCAGGCCCGCCGTCGGCAGCTGCTGGAACATCATCGCGCGGTTGCTGGCATACCCGGTGTCTTCACCTGCCCAGAACGGCGACGATGCGGACAGCGCCAGCAGATGCGGATAGTGGTTCAGCAGTGACGACATGATCGCCATCACCTTGTGCGCAGACGAGATCCCCACGTGCACATGCACTCCCCAGATCAACATCTGTCTACCCCACCACTGAGTGCGCTTGATCAGTTCGGCATACCGGGGCGCGTCGGTCAGCTTCTGCGACGACCATTTGGCGAACGGGTGTGTGCCGGCGCAGAACAACTCCATCGCGTGCCCGCGGACGATCTCGCAGGCGTTGACCAGCGTCGAGCGCAGATCCTCCATCGCCTCCGGGGTGGTCTCGCAGACACCGGTCACGAACTCGACGGTGTTGCGCAGCAATTCCTTGTGCACACGCGGGTTTTCGCCGATCTCGGCGATCACGGTGGCGGCTTCGTTGCTCAGGTCGCGGGTTTCGGAGTCGACGAGCGCGAACTCCCACTCCACCCCGACAGTCGGCCGGGGTGACGTCGCGAAGTCGATCCGGCGGTTGGCCAGCGGCTTGCTAGCCGGTAATGACACCGCACGCCACCCGCTTGCCGGCATCGCCGGTGGCCATCGTCTCCGCGTCCGGACCTGGGGTACCGTCGCTCTGGGTGTAGCGGTCCGGGATGTTGGCGAAATTGTCCGCATTGGCGTGGATCATGATCGCGGTGCCCGGCCCGGCGAGCAGCTGCGCGGCGGTGAACGCGTCGGTGGTGGTGACCAGCTTCGCCGCGCCGTTGGACCGGACCTCGAGCGAGCTGAGGTCGCCGCTCGCGGGATGGGTGGTGTGACCGGGCACCTGGAAGTGTCCACCGGCGGACAAGAAGTCGCCGGCCGGACCGCCCGTCGGGGCCACCGAGTTCGGCTCGCACTTGCCGACCGCATGGATGTGCATCCCGTGGAAACCGGGAGTCAGGATGCCGTCACCGATCGTCTCGACGGTGAGAGTCGCAAAGCCACCGGTGAAGTCGAACGTCGCCGTCGCCGCCGGCTTGCCGTCGGCGGTCGACAGCTGGGCCGTCAGCTTCTGCCCTTCGCCGTTCGCCGGCCGGGTGGTCGACGCCGACGGCGATGTCGACCCTGTCCAGACGGGAGGGTTAGTGCCCGGGGAGGTGCTCGGATTCTGGTGCGGGCTGCAGGCACTCAGCCCCAGAGCGGGGACGGCCAACAGGACGGCAGCGACAGCGGCGGGCTTGACCATGGCACAGAGCCTATCCCGTGACCGTCACGATCAGGCCGGGCGGCAGGTCGGCGATTTCGGACCGCCGAAGCTCCACCGGCGCATTGTCCAGGATCTTGCCCACTTGGCCGGCAGCCTCTCGCTCGCCCGGGGCTTCCGTGAAGAACACGGTCGTCGCGGTCACGTCTGGCAGCTCGAGCGTGCCCGGCTCGACGGTGACGTTCCAGCCGGCCTGCGTCAGCCGCTGACCGGCGCGCGCCGCCGCACCCTCCACCCCGGAGATGTTGTAGACGTGCACGTCGGGCTTCGGCGCGGCGGGCGTTGACGAGGCGGTCGTCGCAGTCGGGGTGGCCACCGCAATTGGCTGATTGCTCGAGTTGCCGCCGGTTCGCACCGCGTTGATGCCCAGCAGCAGGAAAATGATCGCCAGGAACAGCAGCACCATCACCATCGCCCGCAGCGGCAGGCCCCCGGAGTCGGGTACGCGCTGATTCATCGTGCCCCACTGTAACGATGGCCATCTGACGATGGCGATCTGCTCTTCGCGCAAGCGCTCATCGCAGGCACTTTGCTCTTCGCGCAAGCGCTCATCGCCGGCACTCGCGGGCCCAGATAACTCAGGTGACCTCGAAGCCGAGCCGGCGCGCGGCCCTGGCCTTCTGCCTGCTCGCCCGCAACCGGCGCAGCCGTTTCACCAGCATCGGGTCGGCGGCCATTGCCTCGGGCCGGTCTACCAGCGCGTTGAGCACCTGGTAGTACCGGGTGGCCGACATCGAGAACAGCTCCCGGATGGCGTCTTCCTTCGAGCCGGCGAACTTCCACCACTGCCGCTCGAACGCGAGGATGTCGTGCTCCCGACGGGTCAGCCCGTCAGTGGGTTCAGCGTCCCCGGACCGCTCCGCCCGCGCCATGGCGCCGTCCATATCACTCTTCCCAGAATCGAATGACATCCTTGTGTTTCGGCGAACATTCAATCACGGTTGGTGTTCAGCGCACGTCAGGAAGCCCGCGAGTCGGCTGACTTAAGCTATCGAGCCGTGGCCATCCTCCCGATCCGGATCGTCGGCGATCCCATTCTGCACGAGCCGACGAGCCCCGTGCAGGTCGGACCGGACGGGTCTGTGCCCGAGGATGTGCGCAAGCTCATCGCGGACATGTACCAGACGATGGAGGCCGCCAACGGAGTCGGCTTGGCCGCCAATCAGGTTGGCGTGGGGTTGCGGCTGTTCGTCTACGACTGCGCGGAAGCGCGCGGCAAGACGGTCCGGCGAAAGGGCGCGGTGATCAACCCGGTGCTTCAGACCTCGGAGGTGCCGGAGACGATGCCCGACCCGGAAAACGACGACGAGGGCTGTCTGTCGGTGCCCGGCGAGTCGTTTCCGACCGGCCGCGCGAAATGGGCCCGCGTCACCGGCCTGGACGCCGACGGGGCCCCGGTCACGCTGGAGGGCGAAGACCTGTTCGCGCGCATGCTGCAGCACGAGACGGGGCATCTCGACGGTCTGCTCTACCTCGATCGGCTCGTCGGCCGGCACGCCAGAAGCGCCAAACGCATGCTCAAGGCGAACGGCTGGGGAGTGCCAGGGTTGTCGTGGACGCCGGGAGAGGTGCCGGATCCGTTCGGCCACTAGGCACATACCCTTTAGCGCGTGCGGCTGGCCACCTGGAACGTCAACTCGATCCGCGCCCGTGTCGACCGTGTCACGAACTGGCTGGAGCGTGCCGGCGTCGACGTGCTGGCCATGCAGGAAACCAAGTGCGCCGACGACCAGTTCCCCACCATGCCGTTCGCGGCCATCGGCTACGAGGTCGTGCACTACGGCTTCAACCAGTGGAATGGTGTGGCCATCGCGTCGCGCGTCGGCCTGGACGACGTGCAGGTCGGTTTCGACGGGCAGCCGGGATGGAGCGACAAGCCCGACAGCGACAAACCCGACGCGGCGGTGGTTGAGGCGCGAGCCCTGGGAGCCACCTGCGCGGGCGTGCGGGTGTGGAGCCTCTACATTCCGAACGGGCGCATTCCGGATTCACCGCACTATCGGTACAAGCTGGAATGGCTGGCCGCGCTGAAAGATACGGCGCGAAGCTGGCTGACAGCCGACCCGGACGCGCAGATCGCGCTCGTCGGCGACTGGAACATCGCGCCGACGGACGAGGACGTCTGGAGCGTCGAGTTCTACAAGAACAGCACGCACGTCACCGAACCGGAGCGGCGGGCTTTCCGCGAGATCGTCGACGCCGGATTCGCCGACGTGGTGCGGCCGTTCGCGCCCGGGCCGGGGGTGTATACGTATTGGGACTACACCCAGCTTCGCTTCCCGAAACGCCAGGGCATGCGCATCGACTTCATCCTCGGCTCACCGGCGCTGGCCGAGCGAGTCACCCACGCTGAGATCGTGCGCGAGGAACGCAAGGGCAAGGCGCCCAGCGACCATGCGCCGGTGCTCGTCGAGATTGCGGGATATTAGCCGTACTCCGGCTCCGGCCGATTCTGTTGGGGCACAGTCCGGGCAACGGCGAGGGCATCGCGCAGCTCGCCACCGCGGCGCGAGGCGAAGAAGGTCACGTAGAAGGCCGTCGCGTACGCGACAGACGTCCCGATGATCAGTGGACCGAAAAGTATCGGGTATCGCGCGATCGGTTCCGCCAGGTAGCGACAGCACAACAGCAACACTGCCAAGAACGCCGATCCGCCGGCCACCAACTGCATCCGCGACCAGCGGTGGCCGCGTACGGGTTCGCGCAGCGCCGACTCCACCGTCAGGCACAACACCGCGCCGGCCACCAGGTCGACGCCGTAGTGGTAGCCGAAACCGAGCGTCGCCGCGATTGTGCCGACGAGCCAGAAGGTGCCGCCCCACCGCAGCCAGCGCGGTGCACCACGGGTGTGAATGAATACCGCCAGCGCCCAGCCGGTGTGCATCGACGGCATGCAGTTACGCGCTGTTTCGTCGTCGAAGGCGATGGCTCTCGGCGTCAGGTCAACCGGTGGCAGAACGTGGGGCCAGTAGCTGGCCACTTGAAAGCCTCGGCCCGCAGTGCCGAACGCGAAGTCGGGGCCGACCAGCGGAAACATCACATAGATGACCGGTCCGATCAGGCCGAGCAGCAGAAACGTTCGGATAATGAAGTGCCGTGGCCAGCCCGCAGTCGTGACGTTGCGTAGCTGGTAGAGCGCGATCACCAGTGCGGCGGCGGGCAACTCGATGTACACCCAGTGCAGCACTCCGGACAACACTGGGCCGGCCGCGTCGACCACCCGGCCCAATAGCCACGACGGTTGCGCGAGAGCGTGATCGGCCAACAGCGCGTACTCGTCCAGCACCGTCGGCCGAACAATCGCGGTGATCCGCAACCACGTATCACCGACCTTGGTCGCCAGAATGAACAGGATGCCGAAGGCGATGCCGCGCAACGCGCAGGTGCGCGTCACGCCCTCCCAACGCCACAGGACCAGCACGGTCAGTCCGGTGAGCACGATCAGGGGCCCATTCCCGAAGGTGAACACGCCCCCGCGCGCTAGGCGCTCGGCGGCGAAAACGACGTCGAGCGCGGCGGCCGTCGACAGCGCGTAGATCCGGCACCGGTTGGATACGCCCACCACGGCCACTCCCAGACCGACCCACGGCACCGTGGCCGATCTCGGGGTAGCAACGTAGTCGCTGATCAGGCTGTGCAGTGGACCCTGAAATCCGGCCCTGCCTGCCGCGACCTGCAACCCAACCAGCAAAACGGCGACCATCGCGGCGGCCGGGATCCACGCGCGGGTCGACAACCCGCGCATCCGCGCGCGTCCGACGTCGCTGATGAACACCCGATGAATACTAGATGTCAGCGCCTGGTCGCACGGGTTAACTCACGGGACCGATTCGCAACAACTGCAGGTCAGCTCAGACCTCTTCGGGCTCGTCGGCGTACCGGCCGGGGTTGAACATCGACGCCACCATGCCGAGCAGCATCATGATTGCCGCCGCGACGAACACCACCACGAGGCCGGCATGGAAGGGCCCGGAGATCAGCTGCGGGAAGAACACCTTGCCGGTCAGCACATCGGCGTTGACACCGGGCTGCTGCAACGCGTGCGACGGTGCCAGCAGCTCGCCAATCGGGTTGTAGCCCAAGAATGCCGCGAACAGGCTGCCGACGGGCGGAGTGTTGGCCACCTGGTGTGCCACCTCAGACGAGACACCCTGGGCCTGCAGCCCGCCGCTCAACGCGGCGGGCAGTGTGTGGGCCAGTCCGATGATCATCAGCGAGAAGAAGATCCCGATCGACAACGAGGAACCGGCGTTGAAGAACGTCGCGCGCACGCCCGATGCGGCACCGCGTTCCTCGGCGGGGACGCTCGACATGATCGCCGCGGTGTTCGGAGCGGTGAAGATGCCGCCGCCGAGACCGTTCAGGAAGACCAACAGCGCGAATAGCCAGTAGTTGAAGTCGACCGGAATCATCACCAGCGCAATGAAAGTCGCCGCCATCAGCAGCATTCCGGTGACGGTGAACGGCCGGGCGCCGATGCGGTCAGCCAAGTGCCCCGCAAGCGGCCCGGCGATCAAGAACCCGAACGTCATCGGCAGCATGTAAATGCCCGCCCATAGCGGCGTGGACTCAAAGCTGTACCCGTGCAACGGGAGCCAGATGCCCTGCAGCCAGATGATCAGCATGAACTGCAGCCCGCCACGGCCGACGGATGACATCAGCCCGGCCAGGTTGCCCATGCCGAACGACGTCAACCTGAACAGCCGCATGTTGATTATCGGCTGCGCCACGCGCAACTCGATCATGCAGAACGCGACCAACAGCAAGATGCCCAGAGTGATCGAACCGAGCACCCACGGATTGGTCCAGCCGGTCGGGTGACCGCCATACGGCTGGATGCCGTACGTGATTCCGGTGAGCACGACGGTCAGCCCGACGCCGAACGTCACCGTGCCGGCCCAGTCCAAGGTGCCGCGGCGGCGCACGCCGATCTCGTGCAGCGACCGCACACTCCACACCGTGCCAAGGATGCCGATCGGCACACCGACCCAGAAAATGGCACGCCAGTCCCACTGCGACAGCACGCCGCCGATCAGCAGACCGAGGAACGAACCGGCGACCGCGGCGACCATGTTGACGCCGAGCGCCATGCCGCGCTGGTTGCTCGGAAACGCATCGGTGAGGATCGCGGCCGACGACGCCATCAACATCGCCCCGCCGACGCCCTGGATCACTCGCCAGCCGATCAGCCACAACGCCCCGGGGCCCAGCTGGAGCGGAT
>Ga0209526_10002771_pt1 | contig 11827 bp, 9 predicted proteins | sample JacPinW_OM2H0_M1_FD_188566 | JGI IMG/M metagenome (GOLD analysis project Ga0209526, IMG submission 188566) | Forest soil microbial communities from Algoma, Ontario, Canada - Jack Pine, Ontario site 1_JW_OM2H0_M1 (SPAdes) (version 2) | ecosystem: Environmental > Terrestrial > Soil > Boreal...
CAATCGCCTTGCTTTTCACTACGGTTGCTCTCACTGCTTGCGATCAATTCCTTTCATTTGATTAGTTTGAACCCATGTCGGGCACACCAGCCGAGGGCGTAGCCCTAGGAATGGTAATAAAGCAAGGATGAGCGCTGAAAGCGCGTTTCAATCCGGCCGGAGAAACACGATATGGTTCACGTCTTGTCACGCGCTTACAGCGCTAGAACGCTGTTTATTTTAGTTCCTAGGGCTCCGCCCTAGGCTTTCCTGAGTCACGGCTTCGCCGCTGTGATAGCCAATCGTTCCCCATCAAACAAAGTCCGACAAGTCCCTCCGGGACAAATCCTTCCTAGTTAGTTATCGGTAACTTGGCCACGATTCCAATGCAGATATGCGGCCCGTGGTGACTGCCGGCCGAACGAAAGGAGCGAGGGGCCAAATCGGCTATTGGCGATCGATCATTCCATTTCGGATCCTCCTTTGTCACTGGTATGGAGCACCGATTGCGTTAGACTCCGCCGGTGATGTGTCCAGGAGAATTGATAAGGTCCCCAGTTCTGCACTAGATTCAGCCTCTTTTAGCAATTCCATGGTATTCCGCTTCCTTTTATTGCTTTCCCTCTTCGTTGCTCATCTAGCTCGGTCGGAGCAAGCGACCGAATCTGACCAATATTTGCAACGGCTAACCGAAACCCGAAACTTTTCCCTTGGACGGCCGACACACGTTGAACCGACGGCAGACGGAAAATCCGTAATTTTTCTGCGCGCGATTTCGGCTCAAGATCGTACCAACGCGCTCTATGAATTTAATACGGTCACCCGGGAGACCAGCGTTTTGGTGACGCCGGACGAGTTGTTACAAGGAGCGACCGAGCATTTATCCATAGAAGAACGGGCCCGACGTGAGCGAAGCCGGACGACTGCCGGCGGCATCACCTCCTTCAACCTTGCGCGCGATAGTTCGCAGATCGTCTTTGGCCTCAACGGAAAAATCATCGTGTTAAATCGCGGAGATGGAAGAGCGGCCCAGCTGGAAACCGGTGATGGGCCAGTGATCGATCCAGCCCTTTCGCCAGATGGGCAACATGTCGCCTATGTCCGCAATAATAATCTTTTTGTATATGATCTACACTCCAGGCAGGAACAAGCCATCACGATCGATGGCACCGACCTGAAATCGTACGGCACCGCGGAGTTTGTTGCTCAAGAGGAGATGGGACGAACCAGTGGCTATTGGTGGCTGCCCGACAGCCATACCATTGTCTACCAGGTCAACGATAATTCGCGGGTTGAAGTCTGGAATGTCGCGGATCCAGCGTACCCGGAATATCCGCCAACTCCATCTCGCTATCCGCGCCCGGGGAAGCCTAACGTGTCGGTGCGCCTCGCGGTCGGATCTATCGAGCAGCCGGAAGCAGCTCATTCGATCGAATGGGATCATGATAAGTACCCATACTTGGTTCGGGTCACGCCTTCGGAGGACGGTCCCCTGACGATTACGGTGGAGAGCCGGGAACAACACGATCTCGCTCTCCTGTTGGTTGACCCAGCTACCGGTCAGACGCGGACGTTAATCGAGGAGCATGATCCAGCCTGGGTAAATATCGACCAACAAATGCCGCGCTGGTTACCGGGAGGAAAATTTCTGTGGACCTCAGAGCGGCAGGGAGCTTGGGAGCTACAATTGCATCGCCCGGATGGGCAACTTGAAAAAGTCTTGTTACCACCCGATGCGCACTATCAACGCCTGGGCGGCGTTACCGCCAATGAGATCTTCTTCCTGGCTGGTGAAGATCCAGGAAAACACGAACTCTGGCGCGTCGCTTTGGATGGTGCGGGAGCAAAAATGGTCGCAGACGGGGTACATACTATCGAGTTCGGAGAACATCAGGATTCTATCTACATCGACACGGTGGAAACACCCAAGTCCATGGCCAAGTCTTTCGTGCGAAGGATCGACGGAACCACGATCGGTGAGTTACCAAGTATCGCCGAAGAGCCGCCCTACTATCCACGGCTTGAATTTACTATCACGAATGACAATCCCGTCTTTCACGCGGCGATCGTGCGTCCACGCGACTTCGCACGTAATAAAAAATATCCGGTGATCATAGACGTCTATGGCGGACCTGGTTTTAACAAGATAACGCAGGCGGCCAGAGGCTTTCTCACCGACCAATGGCTCGCGGACCAGGGCTTTATAGTGGTTTCGATTGATGGGCGAGGAACGCCTGGTCGGGGTCGGGATTGGGAGCGCGCAATTTATTTGAAGCTAGGAGAGATTCCGCTCGCAGACCAGGTCACCGGCTTACGTGCGCTCGGTTTGGTCTACCCAGAACTCGACTTAGACCGAGTCGGAATTACCGGCTGGTCTTTTGGGGGATACATGTCGGCGCTCGCGTTGCTTCGGCAGCCCGGCGTGTTCAAAGCCGCCGTCGCGGGGGCGCCCGTGACCGATTGGCTCGACTATGATAGCCATTACACCGAGCGATACCTGGGTTTGCCAGGACAGGAGATTTATGCAGCGGCGTCCCTGCTGGAAAGCGCCTCCCGCCTTGAACGCCCCCTGCTCCTGATTCACGGAACTGCCGACGACAACGTGTACTTGCGGCACACCCTTAAATTCATCGACCAACTCGAACGGGCTGGGCGTTCGTTTGAATTTTTGCCGTTGCGTGGTTCAACCCATATGGTGCTCGATCCGACCTTGCGGCAACAAGTCGAGAAGCGAACCGCAAAATTCTTCCGCGAACATTTGTAACTAGGCGCGCAGTGCCCCAGAGGCGGTATCTTTCCAATCCGCATAGGTATCGTATGAAAAGATCCAGAGATTATTCCTTTACCGATTTTCTTCTCGAGCTGATGCTTTATGGTCTTTTTGTCGCGTTCTATCTCTTCCTGGTTTTTCATTTTCTGGGAGACTGGCTCAAATCGATCTTCATTGAGAACCGAATCGTTTACGCCGTTGTTGCCGTTCTCCTGATACTTACCCAAGCGGTCGGGTTGGAACGTCTTACTACCGGCCTTCTTGTCCTGATTCGTCGCCTCAGGAAATAGAAAATGTACTTTCCAATTTCCGGTGCTCATCTCGATCCGCTTGTTCTAGTCCTGCTCGGTTTCGTCGTTGGTGTGCTCGGCGGATTCTTCGGGGTGGGTGGAAGTTTCTTGGCCGGACCGGCCCTCTTTGCTCTTGGCGTGCCGTTCAATTTCGTCGTCGGAACGGATCTCGTCCACATCGTAGGAAAGTCAGTCGTTGCCGCAAGAGAGCATCACATGCTGGGACATGTCGATCTGAAATTGGCAGCTGTCATGGTGATCGGGACAATCGTTGGATCTGAAACCGGCGTTCAAGCGATCGAATATTTAAAGCGAGGGGCGAACGTCAATTTGGTGGTCGGGATTGTATCCATTGTGGTCTTTGCCCTCATCGGGCTTTTCGCCGGCGCCGAGGCGTGGAGCGCTTTGCGACTGAATCGGACCGGTGAGAAAGATGAGAGCCGGGGAAAAGATCGCGTCGCCTTTGGTTTTTTTGCGCGAGCGATGAAAGGAATCCAATTGCCGCCGCGCATTCGATTGCCGCTATCTGGGATAAAGTCGATCTCTGTCTGGTCAATCATTTTGGTATCCGTGGTCGGCGGTCTGTTTAGCGGGTTTCTCGGCGGTGGTGCCGGCTACATCCGGATGCCTTGTCTGGTTTACTTGCTCGGCATTCCGACCCATATCGCAGTCGGCACCGATCTCTTCGAAATTATTATCTCCGCGGGATACGGTTCCCTCAGACACGCAATGAACGGCAACGTCGATATCCTGATCGCCCTAGTCATGCACACGGGCGCCGCAATCGGAGCGCAAATCGGCGCGAATCTTACCCAACATTTCAGCGGCCCACGGATTCGGTTGGCGTTCGCACCGCTGCCAATACTTGGAGCCGTTCTTGTCGCGCAAAAATTGCTGAGCGGAGGTCATTAACACACGGGAAATCTCGTGGCTGCTGATCCTGAATCTAACTTCCAGATTCTAGGTTTGCGGCGGTTCTGAGCCTCGCGCCCTATGATGCAATCGCCGGTGCCAATGGCGCCGATGGCGATCCGTCGGGCTATCCGAATCAGTCGCCTCAGGCGAAGCGGTAGCAGTACTAGTTGGCGCGATAGATGGCTGTTGTTCAGCGGAAGAGGAAGCAGGCGTGGCCGGAGGCTGGATTGGAGAAGGACCAGGCGTGGCCACCGACTGAGTCGGAGAAGGAGTAGGCGCGGTCAATATCGGGGTTTCCAGTTGCACGGACGGAGTGGTTTGAGCGCTTGGCGTCGCGGCTGGAGTACTGGAATACGTCGATGGATGCCTCGCCGTAAGGAAAGTTCGACTAATTGGGTTAATCAACAGAAAAATCAAGAAACAGCCACCGACCACCGTTCCCAATAGGGCGATTCCCGGAAGGATTTTTCTCCGCTGTGTCTCTGCTGAACCAGCCGGTGTCGGCATCGAGGCCAAAGGGGGTGATAATGAATCGCTCGTTTTACCAATTTGAGTTTCATTCCTTGGGCGGGCGACGTCCGGAACTTCCGGCTTAGCGACGGAGCTTCGCTGATCTTCTACCGGGGCGCCTTCCCGAACAGCGTCTTTTCGACGGTCTGTCATCGGATGAATACTGGGCAAGAAACAAAAGCGGAGTCGCCGCAGTGGTTCCGGCGCTTCCGCCATTGGGATTTCCCAGTAAACAGGCCGGACAAATGCCTCACGCTGGAGAGTGATCGCGTGGCGCCATTCTTTTTCAACCTGAGCGGACTGCGCTGCGTTGCGTGACCAAAAAAGCTGAAAGACATCGGCGTCCGCAATCGTCGCCGGCAACCCCTCATCCCACTGCTGATCGCTTCGCATTTTAACAACCTTACGCAAGTACTCGCTTCCGATCGTTTGCAGTTGTACCATCGCCTCGACTACCTCCACATCATGATTGGAATAGGAGGGGAAGACCTTTCGGAACCGCTGGTCGGCCCCTTTTGCCCAACCTTCCTCCTTAGGCGTTGAGTCTTTCGCTACGCGCAGATCTAAGGCTATCTCGGCCAAAAGCAGTTGTTTGAAAAAAACCGATATCCGGCCCCGTACGGATTGATCGGTTAGGGAAAACGGAGCATAAATGAAGAAGCTCTCTGCGTGCATCCGCAAACCGGTGGCCCAAGAAAAGCTCCGGCGCGGCGGATTAAACCGGATAGCAGGGACTTCCGGTATTAAGGTGATTTCATCCTCCTGCACAATCGGGAACCGATTATCCACTACAGGGCGATACTCGTCGGATTCGCCGATGATAACTGAGCCATACGAATCGGCACTAAGAACCTGCCGAGCCCGGGTCTCAATCTCTGTCAACGTTAAAGCCTCATCCAAATGCATGAAAACCATCATCCGGCGCCACTTCCCCGGAACCAGAATCGCCGGACGATAGGCTGTGAACTTTACGTTGTCGTCAATCAGCAAAGATCCCGCTGGCGGCGCTGCTGCTGGCGTCACTGTCCGGGTCGGGGAATGCTCCTTGGTCTGACCGATTGCTTCGTCCGGATAAGCCGCGACGATAAGATCGCCGCCGGCTTCGGACGTCCACCCAACGCGCATTTCATCCTGCCGGGCTGAACCAACATATTTCAGATAGTTTAAGAGTCCGTTCACGGAAACATGTCTGTCGCCTTTTTCGTCGGCCGCCCGACTACGCAAACCACGGACGATCGACTCCGCGACCGGCGGTTGAGCTGACCGAACTGCGACGTAATGCTCACCAGCCAGGCAGAACGAAAGATAGTCACTGGCGGCGAGGATAGCTTGATGACGATTAGGTACGCAAAAATTCAATCTCACGTTCAAAGGCGAGTCTCGATGAAGCGGCGTTTCCGTGCTGACCACGCTGCCAAGCAAACTGTCCAAAATAATAATCTGCCTTTTGGCCGCGGTTTCCTTCAATTGCTGCTGCACAAAAGCAGCCGGGATCGCTGTATTTTCCAAATCCAATCGACTCGTTTCCCGCAACGCCAAAAAAAGAGTGTCACCAGTTTGCCGTATGCAATGACCGAGCACGTACAGGAGCACAAGATCGTCGGGCTGCCGGCCCGCCAAAATGGCGGTTACGGCCGAGCGTGCGGTCTCGAGGGTCGGATCGATCAAGACCGTCAGAGAGAATCCGCCAATTTTGGGGGATCGAAGCACATCGGCCAAATCGCTGATATGGGTTGAACCGCCCGGCACGGCCGGAAGTTGAGAGTCAGTGTAGCCAGTCGTCGCAATTAAAAGCCCCAAGCGCTTGCTCATCACATATATGAGTCGTTTTTGCCCACAACCCATGGTTCACCAAATTTCGCGGCGCACCAGCTTCGATGCAGCCGTCTTGCAAAAAAGGATCTGGTGCCACTCTATTTACTCAATGGGTCTAGAATCTTGATCGGAGCTATAAACGGAAACCGCAGCGAAAGCACTCTTCGTCGACCTTAGTAGTCAATTCTATAATCGCCCTACGGGCGTAACACGTCCGCGAACGGGCGAACCATAGCGACGAATGGGATGTATGCCATAGAGGTAGGATTTGCGGGTTCCGCAGGGACTCGATGAAAGCAGCCCAGTCCGAGCTACGGCGCACCCGCAAGATGAAAAGGCCGCGCCATAGCGAAACGATGGCGAGACGACGAAGGAACCCGGCGACGGGTAGTTACTTGCTTTCGTGACCCGGATTGGGGGAGCAAGGGATGCGTGTCGGCGTGTCGGCGTACCGGCGTGTGAGAGCCGAGCATTCCTATCGTCCTCGAGCAGACCGATTGGTCTTTAGTTCCATCACTTCCCAGCAGCCTTCTCTGACAACTGGACGGGGGTCCTCGGCGCGAGGCCAGAGTTGTCAACAATTCACCTCGAGAGCCAGCAGCTCAATCGTAGTGCCAGTGATGATATGCCCAATACCGGTGGCGCCAATACGGACGTCGATAGTACGCGTAACCGTAGGGGCCCCCATAGTACCCGGGAGGATAATAGTAACCCGGACCGACATAATAATGCGGTCCATAGAACACCGGTACTGGAATCGGGAATCCGATGAAAAATCCCGCTTTCGACGGTTGAGGAGTTAGCGTCCCAAGGGCGAGTACTGCACCTAGGATCAGAAACCACTTTTTCATATTTAGAGTATCAAACAGTGAGGTTGGACGTAGTTTCAGACGCGGATATTTAATCTTTGTTACATGTTTTCCTAAGCTCTCCGCCATGACGGCACTGCCCCACCTGAAGAGACTCACTGCTTGACGCAGAATTCCAGCGAACCTAGCTTCCCCCGACATTCGCCCCTTCTGCGTCGCCGTTCATCGGCTAGTTCTGGTTAACTGCTTTGACTTTTCCAACTTGATCATTTCCCAATCCAATGAGTGCTATTCAAAAAAACCTCGACAGTATCGAAATCACCGGAACACTTCCCGAAAACTTCAGCGAAATTCTCGTACCCGAAGCGCTTAAGCTGGTCGCGAAGCTCCATCGCACCTTCAACGGGCGACGCAAAGAGCTACTGGAGCGGCGCAATCGTCGGCAGGCGGATCTTGACAACGGTAAGACTCCCGACTTTTTGCCTGAGACCGCACAGATCCGCGCCGATAATTGGAAAGTTGCGCCCATCCCGAAAGACATTACCGATCGCCGCGTTGAGATCACAGGACCGACCGATCGCAAAATGGTGATCAACGCCCTGAACTCCGGCGCGAAGGTATTCATGGCGGATTTCGAAGACGCCAACGCTCCGACTTGGCACAACATGGTCGATGGCCACATCAATCTGCGCGACGCGGTTCGGCGAACAATCGAATTTCAAAGCCCGGAAGGCAAAGCCTATCGGCTGAAAGATCAGGTCGCGGTACTGTTCGTTCGGCCTCGCGGCTGGCACCTCGTCGAAAAACATTTGCTGGTTGACGGCGAACCAGTAGCCGGGGGGCTTTTCGATTTCGGCCTGTATCTGTTCCACAATGCGAAGGAATTACTCTCCCGAGGTAGCGGTCCGTATTTTTACCTGCCTAAGATGGAGAGCCATCTTGAGGCGCGGCTTTGGAATGATGTCTTCCACCTTGCTCAGGATGAAATCGGGATTCCACGCGGGAGCATCCGAGCAACGGTCTTGATCGAGACCATTCTCGCAGCATTCGAAATGGATGAGATCCTTTACGAACTGCGCGATCACTCGGCCGGTCTAAACTGCGGTCGTTGGGATTATATCTTTAGCTGCATCAAACGATTCCGAAATAAGCCAGATTTCATTCTCGCTGATCGCGCGCTAGTCACGATGACTACGCATTTCATGCACTCGTACTCGCTCCTATGTATCAAAACCTGCCATCGCCGTGGTATTCATGCGATGGGCGGAATGGCAGCTCAAATTCCGATCAAAAATGACGAAAAGGCGAACGCAGAAGCGTTTGCCAAAGTCAAGGCTGACAAGGAGCGGGAAGCCAGCGACGGCCACGACGGTACCTGGGTCGCGCATCCCGGGCTTGTCCCCGTTGCATTAGAGGCATTCGATGCGGTGATGAAGAGCCCAAACCAGATTGACCGCAAACGTGAAGATGTGCGCGTGACCGCTCAGGATCTATTGCAGTTCGGGCCGGAGAAGCCGATCACAGAAAAGGGCCTGCGCACCAACATCAGTGTCGGAGTACAATATCTCGAGGCATGGCTGCGTGGCTCGGGAGCAGTGCCGATTTTTAACTTGATGGAGGATGCTGCTACCGCGGAAATCTCGCGTGCCCAGGTTTGGCAATGGATCCGAAGTCCGAAGGGAGAATTAGATGATGGGAGAAAAGTAACGGCGGATCTTTTTCGCCAAATCCTGGCGGAAGAGCTGCAGAAGATAAGGACCAGCGTCGGCGAAGAACGATTCGCTAAGGGTCGTTATAGCGAGGCAGCCAAGCTATTTTCCGATCTAACGACAAGCGATACTTACGTCGATTTTCTCACCCTCCCCGGCTATGAGCTACTGGGCTGAGGGTACAGTTTTCCCTACATGCTTATTGACTTATCCGATCGAGCAAAGCTTCGGGTTACCGGCCCGGATCGAATCCGTTTCTTGAACGGGCAACTCACCAACGACATAGCTAACCTGAAACCGGGTATTTCCGTCTATGCCTGTGCCCTCTCAGCCAAAGGGAAGCTTTGCGGCGACCTATTCGTGACGCCGCTGAAGGATGCTCTCCTGCTGGACTACGAACCGGCGCTGCGCGACTCAATCCCGGCACGCCTGGAGAAATATCTCATCGCCGATGAAGTTGAGCTCGAAGACGTAACCGAGCAATTCGCGCTTTTCCACCTTTCCGGCGCGGAACTGCCGGACGCAATTCCCCCGGAAGGTACCGTCACGATAAGCAACCGCTTCGCTATTGATGGCAAGGATCTATTGCTACCAGCCACGCTGAAAAATGTGGTGCCCAAGCTGGTAAACCACACTCCAGTCACTGATTCCAAATTAGAGGAATTCCGCATCGAGCAAGGGATCCCGCGTTGGGGTACCGAGCTCTCCGAGGACGTAATTCCGAACGAAGCGGGTTTGGACGAACGAGCTGTCAGTTACACCAAAGGATGCTATCTGGGACAAGAGATAATCAGTCGGATAAAGAGTCTCGGCCATGTAAACCGACATCTGCGCGGCATTCGTCTCACCAGTGGTTCAGATTTGCAACCGGGAGACAAGCTCGTACCTGAAGATGGCAAGCCAATCGGTACCGTCACAAGCGCTTATAAAAGTGACCGGCTCGGCAGCTGGATCGGACTCGCCTATCTTAGACGTGGCTTCGATCAACCTGGAACGATCTATCCAGTTTCACGTTCGACTACTTCGAGCTTGATTGGTAGCGTCGAAGTCCGCAGCCTTCCGTTCGTTTAATCATGAAACGACTTATCATCCTTCTGGTTACAATCCTTGTAGCCGGTTCCGTCGTGCGCGCCGATGAAGTGGCGGTTTTTGAGCTGCAATGGGGAAAAGGGAAACAGCGGCAGGTTCGCAGTTTCGCCCTCGATTTTGATGAAAAGGCTGCGCCCTATACTGCGTCCAATTTCAAAAAACTGGTGCGGGACAAATTCTATGTCAAAACCGCGATTCATCGAGTTATTCCAGACTACCTCGTCCAGGGCGGAGATCCGCTCAGTAAGAGGAAAGATCGCAACGTGATCGGTACCGGCGGCCCAGGTTACACATTGCCAGCAGAGATCCAGCTAAAACATGTGCGCGGCGCGGTGGCAATGGGCCGCCTTCCCGACAACGTAAATCCAAAACGGCTTTCTAACGGCAGCCAGTTTTATATCTGTCTCCGGCCAATTCCGACGCAAGACGGTAAAGATACTGTCTTTGGCCACGTTGTTTCCGGACTTGAAGTACTGGATGAGATCAGTCATGCAGTAGCAGACAGTAACGCCAATCCGGCCGACAAGATTGAAGTAAAGCGGGCCTACATTATTGATCGGTCCCAGCTCGGCCAACCGGTGAAAGGCCACTGAACAGAAATAACGCCGGGAACGCCGATAGCACCGACAACGCCGGGAACTGGATCTGACCACCTTGGAGTAACGTGTTTGCAACTCCTTCCTGTCACCATCGGCTTGCATCCGCTGTTTGTCTTAATAGTTGCAAGATAAAGAGCGGGGCGCTGGTTGGTGAAGGCAGGAAAAGGGCGACACAAGACACTCGGCGCAGTTTTCCCATCCGCTATCGGCGTTCTCGGCGATACCGGCGTTACGTTGGATGGCGCTAATTCGAGTTTCCGGAGGCTTCTCTTTTTTGAGTGGTGCCCTGATACCTTAAACAGGGTATTTCCTGACTATTCCTTCGTCCGCTGACCGTGTTCTCATGCAAGAGCGATGGAAAAAGAAATGAGGGATTGTCCATCATTTCAGCGAAGCCTCGCGTTCAACTATGGAACCAACAGGCTTCGATCATCATCGACCTGACCACTCTGGCTCTTCGTCACGGGTGGCGTTGCCTTCCCGCGCGTATGAGTACCGAAGAGGTTTTGAGGGCGTTGGAGCGCTACACGGAGGAGTCATCTGAGAGTGATCGTCAGACGGCGACAAAACTGGGTGTCAACCGAATGACGTTGACCGCTTGGCTGGTCGGTAGAGATCGACCTCAACGGTGTATACTAGCGAGGTTAGCAGATTTTTTGAGACGCGTTGGCTATCTGTAGGATGCGGATGGAAACCGCGACTTGCTCCGTACCATCGTAAGATTTCTGCTGAGGGTCGAACCGGAGGAGTGGGCAGGAGTGGATTCGAACCACTGAAGGCGTAAAGCCAGCAGATTTACAGTCTGCCCCGTTTGGCCACTTCGGTACCTACCCAGAGCGATCGTTCGTAGTTCACGGTTGCCTCTTCTCGGTTCACCGTTGGAAAAGGCTCCGACGACGCCGTGAATCACGCGGAGCAGTGTATATAGGACTCTGGATCAAGGCGTGCAAGCGGATTTTGGAGAACAATCCAACGAGAATACGTGCATTCTTTTAGAAGACAAAAAGTAGGAAAACATCGTGGCCGGACCCAGGATGCAATTGCGATCTATGAAAGACCGCGCGAAACTCCTCCATGGGATTGCGCTTGAGCAGACGACCCGGACTACTCTACGCGGAGTATTCATCCAGACGGCGCTCCGGCTGCGGATGCTGCGGTTGCCTAACCGCGCCCTTCCTGGCTCTGGCGCTAGTGGTCCTCCTGCTCATAGAACGATTGGTTCGAAAGCTGTTGGCTCGTATCTGAACAACGAATTTAGGGCAAATCGAATCATCCTTTTGCGCTAAAAGAATCGGCGGACGCGACCGACTATTGGATCTCTTGGCCAACTTGGCGACGCTAG
>Ga0209526_10002772_pt1 | contig 11825 bp, 9 predicted proteins | sample JacPinW_OM2H0_M1_FD_188566 | JGI IMG/M metagenome (GOLD analysis project Ga0209526, IMG submission 188566) | Forest soil microbial communities from Algoma, Ontario, Canada - Jack Pine, Ontario site 1_JW_OM2H0_M1 (SPAdes) (version 2) | ecosystem: Environmental > Terrestrial > Soil > Boreal...
GCGGGCGGCAAGCGACTCGTCGTGCGGCAGATCGAGCGCCTGGTCTCGGCCGGATTCGCAGACATCGTCATCAACGTCGCCCACCTCGGCGGCATCATCGAAACGACACTCGGCGACGGCCGGAAATTCGGCGCGAGCATTCGCTATTCGCGCGAAGTCGAACCGCTGGAAGTCGCGGGCGGGATCGCGACCGCGCTGCCAATGCTCGGTGACGGAGTAGTGCTGGTTGTCAGTGGCGATATCCATACCGAATACGAATATGCATCGCTCTCTGCGCGCGCCGGCGCCATGGCCGCCACGGATGGGCCGCCGCACCTGCACATGGTGATGGTCCCCAATCCCGCGTATCACCCCGGCGGCGATTTCGTACTGAACCGGGATCACCTGACGCTGAACGGCAGCAACGGCGTTGCGCGAACGACCTTCGGCAACATTGCGTTGTACCGGACGTCGCTGTTCCAGCAACTGCCCCGCGGCAAAAAGCTCAAGATGCTTCCGTTCTATCGCGACTGGATCGCGCGCGGCTGGGCAAGCGGCGAGCTCTTTAGGGGCCGCTGGGCCAACGTGGGCACCGCCGCGGAGCTCGCCAGCCTGGACTCGGAGCTTTTGGGCAACGATCTTCCAAGAGAGACGCGATGAACGCCAACTTCGACCCACTGACCGCCAACCCCTTGCTCGACTTTTCCGGCCTGCCGCGTTTTGCGGAAATCGTGCCGGAGCACGTTGGCCCTGCGGTCGACGCCTTGATTGCCGACGCGCGCGCGACGATCGAACGCGTCGCCACGCTCGCCGAGCCACCGAGCTGGGACAACTTCGTGCAGCCGCTCTCCGACACGCTCGACCGCCTTGGCCGCTCCTGGGGACAGGTCGCGCACTTGAATGCCGTGGTCAATAGTCCCGCGCTGCGCGAGGCCTACAACGCCAACCTACCGAAAGTGACATCTTTCCATAGCGAGCTCGGACAGGACGAGCGACTTTTCAGCCGCTACCGCGCGCTGGCTGAGGCACCGGGCTTTGCATCGCTCGATCCGGCGCGCAGGAGGCTGATCGGAAACACCTTGCGCGACTTCAGGCTTTCGGGCGCCGAACTACCCGCCGACAGGAAGGCGCGGTTCAAGGCGATCGAAGAAGAGCTTTCGCAACTGTCTTCGCGGTTCGAGGACAACGTGCTCGACGCGACCAACGATTATGGCCTGTTCATCGACGACGCGGCGAGGCTCTCCGGCATTCCGGCCGATGTTCAGGAGGCCGCGAAAAAGGCGGCGGAAGAGGAGAAAAAGCCCGGCTGGAAGCTCACCTTGCGCGCGCCGTGCTACCAACCAGTCATGCAATACGCGGACGACCGAAGCCTGCGGGAAACCTTATACCGGGCATACGCGACGCGGGCGAGCGAGTTTGGCAAAGCCGATTGGGACAACAGCGAGCTGATCGATAGCATCGTAGCGCTACGTCGGGAAAGCGCGGCGCTTTTAGGCTACGAGAGCTATGCCGAGGTGTCCCTGGTGCCCAAAATGGCGCGCGACCCGACCGAGGTCCTTGCTTTCCTGCGTGATCTCGGCGCACGCGCGAAGCCTTTTGCCGAGCGCGACATGGCCGAGCTGCGCGCATTCGCGCGCGATCGGCTCGGCTTGTCCGAGCTTGCGGCGTGGGACGTACCCTATGCCTCGGACAAGCTCCGGCAGGAGCGCTACAGCTTCTCCGACCAGGAGGTAAAGGCCTACTTTCCGGAGGATCGCGTGCTCGCCGGCATGTTTCGCGTGGTCGAGGCGATCTTCGGCGTCACGATACGCCCGTCGAGCGCGCCGGTCTGGCATCCGAGCGTGCGGTTTTTCGACGTTCTCGATCGCGAAGGCACGGTGGTGGGCCAGTTCTATCTGGACCTCTATGCCCGGGCGGCCAAGCGCGGCGGCGCATGGATGGACAACGCGATCAATCGCCGCCGCAATGGCGCGAAGCTGCAGCATCCAGTCGCCTATCTGATCTGCAACTTATCGTCACCGGTCAGCGACAGGCCTGCGCTGTTTACGCACGACGAGGTGACGACGCTGTTTCATGAGTTCGGACACGGTCTCAATCTGCTGCTGACTCAGGTCGACGTGCCCGGAGTGTCGGGGCTCGAAGGCGTCGAATGGGACGCGGTCGAGCTGCCGAGTCAATTCATGGAAAACTTCTGCTGGGAGTGGGACGTGCTCAAGCACATGAGCGCCCACGTGGACACCGGCGAGCCATTGCCGCGTCCCCTGTTCGACAAAATGGTCGCGGCCCGGAATTTCCAGAGCGGCATGCAGACCGTGCGCCAGCTCGAAATGGCGCTGTTCGATATGCACCTGCACCATGATTTCGATGCCGATGCCGGGTCGGTGCTCGAGCTCGTAGGGACGATAAGGCGCGAAGTCGCGGTCGTGCCGCGGCCGGCGGAGGATCGGAACCTCCCGCACGGGTTCAGCCATATTTTCGCCGGCGGTTATGCCGCGGGCTATTACAGCTACAAGTGGGCCGAGGTGCTTTCGGCTGACGCCTACAGCTTGTTCGAGGAACAGGGTGTGCTGTCGCCGGAGGCGGGTCGCCGGTTCCGGGACGAGGTGCTCGCTCGCGGTGGAAGCCGGCCCGCGCTGGAGTCGTTTATCGCATTTCGCGGCCGGGCCCCCCAAATCGAGGCCTTGTTACGGCATAATGGTATGTTGGCGTCATAATACCGCCGAGGAGGGCGAGATGATTAACGCATCCAGTCCCGCGCGTTCCCTAACCGCATTTGCCTTGCTGCTCCTGATTTCCGGCCTCGCCGCAGCGCAAGTGCAGCAGGTGTATCGCTATATCGATGTCGACGGCCGCGTCGTCTACTCGGACAAGCCGCCGCCGCCCGGCGCCAAGGATGCACAAGCCAAGCGGATCGGCGGTAACAGCATCGAAACCAGCGATCTGTCGTTTGCTACCGCGCAGGCGCAGGAACGATATCCGGTGACGCTTTACACCTTTGCCTGCGGGGTAATCTGCGATTCCGCGCAGGGTTTGATCAACAAGCGCGGAGTGCCGCATACGGTGATCGACGTCAGCCAGGGCGACGGCGCGGACCGGCTCAAGCGGCTCACCGGCAGCCTGGACGCGCCGACGATGCAGGTCGGCGATCAGTACGCGACCGGCTTCAGCGAGGCCAAATGGCAGGGCATGCTGACCGAGGCCGGGTATCCCAAGACGCCACCGGCCAGAACCAATCCCGTTGGCCGTCCCGCGGTTCCGATCGCCGCCGCGCCGAGCAGCGCCAGTCAGAGTGTCGCGGCTCCGCCCAAGGGTACCTACCCGCAATAGGTCCTCCGCGCCTGTTTGTAAGTGCCGATAGCTACGCGTAGCGCGAGGGGATTCGCGACGCCGCGGCTAAAGCAATTCCGCGCGATGCAGGCGAAAAGGGCGCAATGCCGCGAGGCTCAATGCTTGCCGATGTCGAGCTTGAGCTCCTGGATCTTGCGCGTGAGCGTGTTGCGGCCCCAACCGAGCCATTGCGCGGCCTCCATGCGATGGCCGGCGGTATGCGCGAGCGCGCGCAGGATGAGCGTGCGCTCGAATTCCTTTTCCAGCCGGCCGCCGACCGCGCGTTCGCCGCGCGCGAGCGCCCGAGCGAGCTCGCGATCGAGCGCCTGCTGCCAGTCGCTTTCTTCGTCCGTGCGCGCGCCTCCGGCACGCAGCTCCGGAGGCAGGTCCGCCGCCTCGATGCGTTGGCCCGGGCCCATCACGGTCAGCCAGTGGCATATGTTCTCGAGTTGACGGACATTGCCCGGAAACGCAAACCCGGATAACACCTTGAGCGCGGCGTCGGAAAGCTGCTTCGGCTCGACCGCGAGGTCACGCGCGCTCTTGAGAAGAAAATGGCGGGTCAGCGGCGCGATATCGTCGCCGCGCTCGCGCAGCGGCGGCAGGCGCAGTCTGACAACATTCAGCCGATGCAGCAGATCTTCGCGGAACAGGCCCTGCTGAACGCGTTCTTCCAGATTCTGATGCGTTGCGGCGATAATGCGAACGTTGGAGCGCAGCGGCGCGTGGCCGCCGACACGATAGTATTCGCCGTCAGCCAGCACGCGCAGAAGCCGTACCTGCAGATCGGGCGGCATGTCTCCAATTTCATCGAGGAAAAGCGTGCCGCCGTCGGCCTGCTCGAACCGTCCGCGGCGTGAGCTCTGCGCGCCGGTGAACGCGCCGCGTTCATGGCCGAACAACTCCGATTCCAAGAGGTCCTTCGGTATCGCCGCGGTGTTGATGGCCACAAACGGCTGCGCCGCGCGTACGCTGTGCCGGTGCAGGGCACGCGCGACCAGTTCTTTGCCGGTGCCGGATTCGCCGGTGATCAATACGGTGACGTGCGATTGTGACAGGCGCCCGATAGCCCGAAACACCTCCTGCATTGCCGGTGCCTGCCCGAGCATCTCCGGAGCGGCCATCGCGGAGGAAGCTACCGAGGACGGCGCCGGCACCTCCGCACTGGCGCGACGAATCAGCGCCAGCGCGTGATCGATGTCGAATGGTTTTGGAAGATACTCGAACGCTCCCCCCTGAAACGCAGCGACCGCGCTGTCGAGATCGGAATACGCGGTCATGATGATCACGCGAACCGTGGGATGGCTCTCCTTCAGTTTGCCGAGCAAGACGAGCCCCGATTCGCCGGGCATGCGGATATCGGTCACGATCACCTGAGGTTCGCCGTGCTGCAGCGCCTGGGTGACTTCGTAGACCGACGCAAATGATTTGTGCGCGATGCCTTCGCGCGCGAGCGCTTTTTCGAGCACCCAGCGAATGGACCGGTCGTCGTCGACCACCCAGACCGCATTCATCGCCTCACCCTGGAAAAAATCGCGATCGTCGTACGCATGCATGCTTATACCCGCAATTTAGGCGCCAGGCCGGTTGAGTTCCAGCGGCAGCAGCACTGTGAAAACTGTATGGCCGGGGACGCTCTCGCATTCGATTGCGCCGTTGTGTTGCGCGATAAACGTCTGCGCAATAGTGAGGCCCAGGCCGCTACCGCCCTCACGACCCGACACCAGCGGAAAGAAAATCTTGTCGCGAATCGCCTCCGGAACGCCGGGCCCGTTGTCCTCGACCGAAAGCGCGAGCGCCAACCGATGCCGGCGCTTGGCCAGCGTGATGCCGCGGGCCACGCGCGTCATGAGGCGGATTTCGCGCACCCCCGAGATGCCTTGCAGCGCCTGGGCGGCATTTCTGACAATGTTGAAAAGCGCTTGCGTGAGCTGTTCGGGATCGGCCTCGAACTCCGGCAGGCTGATGTCGAAATCGGAATGGATGAGAATCTGCGGGAACTCGGCCTGGAGAACGCTGCCGACTCGCACCAAGAGCTCGTGGATGTTCGTTCGCCGGAATTTCGGCAGGCGGTGCGGTGTCAGGAGTCGATCCACCAGCGTTTGCAGACGGTCTGCCTCGCCGATGATCACCTGCGTGTACTCGATCAGCGGCGGACGATCGAGCTCGTGCTCGAGCAGCTGCGCGGCGCCGCGAATACCGCCTAGGGGATTCTTGATCTCGTGCGCAAGGCTGCGTATCAAGTCCCGATTGGCCTGTTGCTGTTCGAGCAGGCGTTCCTCGCGCGCGATCTTGAGCTGCTGATCGATGTGTCGAAATTCCAGGATCATCATCGCCCCGGGAGTATCGACCACCGATACCGTGCAGGAAAGATGCAGCCTGAGCTTGCCGGCGACGCCAAGCTCGAGCTCCTGCTCCGTGTAGGAAGCGCCGCTCCCAAGCGCTTTGTCGATGGCTTGAAAAAGCGCCGGCGCTTCACCAAAAACGGATCCGGCGGAATGTCCGACCAACTGGCGCTTGGAGAGCTCGAACAGGTTCTCGGCGGCTGGATTCGCATAGGAGATGCCGAGCTCGTCGGTAAGCAATATAACCGCGGTGGCAAGCAGCTCCAGGCCCGGATACGCGGCGGAATTCGTTTCGACGGTGGAAAGGTGCGTTTGGAACATCGCGTGCCACCGAAGCGGTGCGATGATAGTAGCAAGTTCCGCGCCCGCACGGCTTGGGTCCGCGCCGCGAGTCGAAGGCTTACGGCCTCGACTCGCGGCGCTCGAGTGCCATCTGCTTCCCGCTCATTCTCTTACACGACGGTCAGGCTGAGTCGGCGCCCGCGCGAGCGTAAGAGGTTTTACTTCAGCGCCGCCAGCTCCTTGCGCAATGCTTCGATATTCTTCTCGTGAAGGCTGACTGTCTGTCTCAATTTGGCGAGCCGGTTGGCGTATTTCTGGGCGTCCTTCTGCTCATCGGGCAATGGCGATGGCGCGCCGTCCCCGTACGCAGCGCGCGCCTCGACGAGCAGCTTTTCTTCGGTGTCGAGCTCATCGGACAGAACCTTGCGCCTCAGCCCGTCGCGTCCGCGTTGCGTATCCGCGTCGACTCTGGGAAATCCGGCCGGGGTTGAAGATGTTGCCCGCGCCCTTTGGCCCGAACCACCGTCCACACCCGGCACGTTGAAGTACGCGGCATTGCCGGACGACGTGATGCATTTGAACATGGTGCCTTCGACGACGGTCGGCTTGTTCGAGCAACCCGCTTCCTGCGCTCTCGTCGCGATTGAAGCTGAAGCAGCGCTTTGCGCTAATCCAATCCCGCACCAGGACAGCGCGCAAATGCACCACGCGATAGCAATGCGATGAATTGTCGAATCCATGGCCGTCAGTGTATCAAAAGCCCGGTCGACTCCAATTCCGGCGACCCCCTGACAAACAGAGGGGCGGACCTTGGCGATCCGCCCCTGGCTTGCCCGATTTCCCGCGATTACAGGCTGTAATACATGTCGAATTCGACCGGATGCGTCGTCATGCGAAATCGCGTGACTTCTTCCATCTTGAGCGCGATGTAAGCATCGAGCATGTCGTCGGAGAAAACCCCGCCGCGGGTCAGAAATTCGTGATCCTTCTCGAGATTGTCGAGCGCTTCGTCGAGCGACGCGCACGGATGCGGAACCTTGGCGGCGACTTCAGGCGGCAGGTCGTACAGGTTCTTGTCGATGGGATCGCCGGGGTGGATCTTGTTCTGCACGCCGTCAAGCCCCGCCATCAGGAGCGCGGCAAAGCAGAGGTACGGATTGGTGGTCGGATCCGGAAATCGCACTTCGACGCGCCGGCCCTTGGGGTTGCTGACGTAGGGAATGCGGCACGCCGCCGAACGATTGCGTGACGAATACGCCAGATTGATCGGCGCCTCGAAGCCCGGCACCAGGCGCTTGTACGAGTTGGTGCCCGGATTGGTGATGGCGTTCAATGCCTTGGTGTGCTTGATCACGCCGCCGATGTAGAACAGCGCGAATTCGGACAGGCCGGCGTAACCGTCACCCGCGAAAAGGTTCTGACCGCCCTTCCACACCGACTGGTGGACATGCATGCCCGACCCGTTGTCACCGACGATCGGCTTGGGCATGAAGGTCGCGGTCTTGCCATAGGAATGCGCAACCATGTGCACTGTGTACTTCAGAATCTGCATCCAGTCGGCTCGCTTGACCAGGCTGTTGAACTTGGTGCCGATCTCGCATAGCCCGGCCGCGGCGACCTCGTGGTGGAAGACCTCGACCTCGACGCCCTGCTCCTCGAGCGCCAGCGATATCGCATTGCGGATGTCCTGCAGCGAATCGATCGGCGGCACCGGAAAATAGCCGCCCTTAATCGGCGCGCGATGCGCCATGTTGCCGCCTTCGTATTCCTTGCCGGTCGACCAGGGAGCCTCTTCCGATTCGATCTTCACCGAGCAGCCCGACATGTCGATGCTCCAGGTGACGGAATCGAAAATGAAGAACTCGGGCTCGGGCCCGAAGTACGCGGTGTCGCCGAGTCCCGTCGACTTGAGATATGCCTCGGCACGCTTGGCGAGCGAGCGCGGATCGCGGTCGTAGCCCTTGCCGTCCGGCGGCTGGACCACGTCGCAGGTGATGTTGAGCGTCGTCTCGTCGGTGAACGGGTCGATTCGCGCCGAGTCCGCATCGGGCATCAAGACCATGTCGGAATCCTCGATGCCCTTCCACCCGGCGATCGACGAACCGTCGAACGCGTGACCGTTGTCGAACTTGTCTTGCGTAAACTGCTTCGCCGGGACTTGGACGTGTTGCTCCTTGCCGCGCGTATCAGTGAAGCGAAGGTCGACGAACTTGACTTCTTTGTCTTTGAGCGTCTTCAGTACATCGGCGGATGCAGCCATGCGTTTCTCCTGTTGATGCGTAAAAGTGAACCCAAAAACGGCGAAAACGGGTGTGAAATGAACGCTTTTTGCGGAGCAAGAAAAGCAGAAACTATGCCATAAGCCAGGGTCGCTGGCACGGGGGCGGCCGCGCTTTTGACACCGCTCAACGGGTGAATCCGCACCGTAAACGGGCGGCCACGGCGAGTCCTGCTTCGCCGTGGTGCAGCAAAGACGCTGGTGGGTCGAGGGCCTGATGAAACAAGGTCTATACTTTGGCCTCTAACACCCGGATGGCTTGCTGTGTCCGGGCTATACCTGAATGCCCCGGCGAAGCGGGGCCTGCATGATGAAGAAAGAAGGCGGCGATGGACGTCCAGGTAGAACGCATCTTTGCTGCAGCGCAGGAACGTGCCCGGAAGGACCACCTGCCCTATTTCGGTGCCCTATCCCCGAGCGATGCGTATGCCGTTATCAAGGCGGTTCCGAACGCGCGATTAATCGACGTTCGCACCCGTCCGGAATGGGATTATGTGGGCCACGTTCCCGAAAGCTCGCTCCTGGAGTGGAATGCGTACCCTGACGGCCGGCGCAATCCGGAATTTCTTCCCGAGCTTAGAGTGAAGGCCCCCGATCCCGAAGCGCCGGTATTGTTCCTCTGCCGCAGTGGACATCGTTCCGACGGCGCGGCTCGCGTTGCCGCGGCGGCAGGCTACTCGAAGGCGTTCAACGTTCTCGAAGGATTCGAGGGCGACAAGGATGCGCACGGGCAGCGCGGCAAGCTGGGCGGTTGGCGCAAGGCCGGCCTACCGTGGGTTCAGGGATAGAACAGATACACCTGGTAGCCGGCCTGCGTCGTCGCACTGGCATCGATAAAGAGTTTGACCTGCAGTTCCGTGTTGCCGGCGATGCCGATCTCCGGATCGGCGGCGCCGCTGATGTATTCACCGGGCGCAAAGGCACGCCTCACCACCGGCTGATCCTGCGTGTCGGACAGCGTCAGCTCGATGTAGGGGTACGCCAGCGGATAGGGAGCGCGATTGCGTATGGTCGCCGACAGGATCAACAGGCCCTTGTGTGCCGGGTCAGCCTGAAGATCCGACGCCTCGATCGAAAGCCCGGCCACGTCCTGTAGCGCACGCACCTGGCACCCTGCCGCCGCGCACAATTTGATCAGCATGGGCTTGGTCTTCGGCCAATGCGCGGCGATGGCGTCACGAAAATGAAACAGCGCCTGCCCCGCGAAAAGCAAAACCAGCACCGGAACCGACATCGCGAAGATCCAGCTCGGCACCCGAGGCCGGTCGCGCTTTTCCTGCCACGAAAAACGCGACGCATAGTCGCTTTCAGCGTCCTCGACGGCGCCTTCCCTGCGGATCGACGCGACGATAGCCGGTTCGACTCGCTGGTCGACATCGGGCGCAGGCTCGAGGGCTTGCGCGTTGCGCAGCGTAACGGTAGGCGGCCCCAGCGCGGGGTCGTCGTAATCGGGCTCGCTGCGCTGCGGATGCTGCTGCGGCGCAAGCGATACCAACGATGCAAGGCCATTAAAGACCGTATGGCAGTGACCGCACCTCACCTGTCCGGCGCGCAGCTCGAGCTGAGGCTCGGTGACCCGGAAGATCGTGTTACAGCCGGGGCAGCGAGTGAATTTTTCGTCAGCCATCGTCGTTTATTCGGCTGCCCGCGAGCGCCACCCATCCTTCTTCGCTGTTCCAGACGTCGATAGTAAACCATCGCTCGTAGGCGGCGATCACCGCGGCGGCCTGCGGCTCCAATATCCCCGACAGGACGACGTGTCCGCGTGCTGGTACACGAGCGGCAAGCAGCGGCGCAAGCAGTTGCAGCGGGTTGGCCAGGATGTTCGCGACGACGACATCGTATGTGGTTGCCTTGAACGCTTCAGCCAGATCGAACCGCGCGACAACATTGTTCAGCCTCGCGTTCTCGCGACTGGCCGTGATGGCGTGCTCATCGGCGTCGATGCCGTCAACGGCACCCGCACCCAGCTTCGCGGCAGCAATAGCGAGAATGCCGGACCCGCAACCGTAATCGAGCACCGTCGCGCCAGCGGAGAGATGTAGCGCCAGCCATCGCAGGCACATGCGCGTCGTGGGATGACTTCCGGTGCCGAATGCCAAGCCGGGATCGAGCCGCAAATTGATTGCCTTCGGGTCGACCGGCTCGCACCAGCTGGGCACGATCCACAAGCCGGGCGCCGCGCAAATCGGCTGGAATTGCTGCTGTGTCTTGCGCACCCAGTCGTCGTCGGCGATCGCGGCGATGGTGTGCGCAGGCACCGCCGTACCCAAGGCGGCGCTTACCCTCGTCAGCGCATCGCCGGCGTCGACGTCTTTTCCGAACAGCGCCGACAGGCGGCATACCGGCCAGAGGTCGGCGGCGGTGGAGGCGGTGGTTAAATTGGGCTCGCCGTAACGCGCAATCTCGCGGTCCGATCCCACATGCGGGTCCGCGGTATCGACCGCCAGCGCGCCGGCGTCCAGCAGCGCGTCCGCCCATCGCTCGGCTTCGGCGGCGTTCGCGTCAAACTCCAGCGCGAGAAAGGACATTGCCGCTCAGTGGTCCACTACTTGAGGCGATCTGCCTTGCGCTTGGCCATCCTCTGCTCGAGATAGTGGATCGTTGTTCCTCCGCGCAGGAACGACTCGTCGTGCAACAACTCCTGATGCAGCGGGATGTTGGTCTTGATGCCCTCGATGACCATCTCCGACAAGGCGATGCGCATGCGGGAAATCGCCTGCTCCCGCGTATCCCCGTACGCGATGACCTTGCCGATCAACGAGTCGTAATTCGGTGGAACGAAATAGTTGTGATAGATGTGGGAATCGACCCGAATCCCAGGCCCGCCCGGCGCGTGATAGGACGTGATTCGCCCCGGCGAAGGCACGAAAGTGTCGGGGTCCTCGGCGTTGATGCGGCATTCGATCGCATGTCCGCGGCGCACGACGTCGCGCTGTCGAAAAGCGAGTCGCTGCCCCGCCGCGACGCGAATCTGCTGCTGCACAATGTCGATGCCGGTGATCATCTCCGTTACCGGGTGCTCCACCTGCACCCGCGTATTCATCTCGATGAAAAAAAACTCGTCGTCCTGGTACAGGAACTCGAACGTTCCCGCGCCGCGGTAATTTATCTTGCGGCATGCGTCGGCGCAGCGCTCGCCGATCCGAGTCAGCGCGCGAAGAGGAATACCCGGCGCCGGGGCCTCCTCGATGATCTTCTGATGACGCCGCTGCATCGAGCAGTCGCGCTCGAAAAGATAGACTGCGTTCTTGTGCTCGTCCGCGAGGACCTGAATCTCGATGTGGCGAGGCTTGTCGAGAAATTTCTCGATGTAGACGGTCGCGTTGCCGAACGCGGCCCCTGCTTCCGCGCGGGTCAAGCTGACCGCGGAGAGCAGTGCGGCTTCGGTGTGAACGACGCGCATGCCGCGCCCGCCGCCGCCGCCGGCCGCTTTGATGATCACCGGATATTTGACGGCCCGGGCGCTCTTGATGATCTCCTTGGGGTCGTCGGGCAATGCCCCGTCGGAGCCGGGAACGCAGGGCACGCCGGCCTTAGTCATCGCCACCTTGGCGCTGACCTTGTCGCCCATGAGGCGGATGGTGTCCGGACGCGGTCCGATGAAGACGAAG
>Ga0209526_10002773_pt1 | contig 11824 bp, 7 predicted proteins | sample JacPinW_OM2H0_M1_FD_188566 | JGI IMG/M metagenome (GOLD analysis project Ga0209526, IMG submission 188566) | Forest soil microbial communities from Algoma, Ontario, Canada - Jack Pine, Ontario site 1_JW_OM2H0_M1 (SPAdes) (version 2) | ecosystem: Environmental > Terrestrial > Soil > Boreal...
AATGCTATACAAATCAGAACTAGGCAGGCCACCGCTATCGACGCAATTTCAATTCCCTGAACGCCCGCGAGGAAGGAAATGAGAACTCGATTTAGTATAAGCGCGACGACTGAACCCATCGCAAGGCCCAGCGCCGCAAGCCACAAGCCACGCTCAAGGACCAGGCGCAAAATATTTTTTGTGTCCGCACCCATCGCGATGCGCACGCCAATCTCGCGGGTACGCTGCGTTACAGCGAATGACATGACCCCATAAACTCCCAACGCCGCAAGCAACAGACCAAACGCCCCAAAGAAAGCCATAACACGCGCCCCCATGCGCTCCCTGTTGAGGGAAGCAGAATAGTAATGGTCCATGGCCGCCACGTCGTAAGTGGCGAGATTTTTGTCCACGCGCCAAATCGCTTGTTGCACGCTCGAAACCGCGCTCAGCGCATCCGCTTGAATGCGAACCATGAAAATTAGGTCGTGCGCAGCGGGCTTATCTGCGTTCTGGGCTAGAGGCAAATACCAGGTCTCCGGAGGATCGTCCGGGTCACCTGCGTCATGAACGTTTCCGACGATTCCTACCACGGTAAGCCACGGGCTTCCCGGTGTTGCGGACCGTAACCGCTTGCCAAGCGCATCCTCGTAAGGCCAGAAGTGTCTCCCAGTTTCTTCACTTATTATCGCCACCGGAGCATTGTGTGCGTCGTCATGCCATGTAAAGCTGCGCCCGCGGAGAAGCGGAATGCCCATGGTGTTAAACAGATCAGGGCTGATCAGTCGGTGGTGTACGTTGAAAGACGCGGTTTCGTTGCGGGTGTCCATGCCTTCGACGACCACCGCGGTGCCCCAGTTGGTACCGCCGAGAGGATTAACGGTCGTGATGGCGGCTGCGGAAACCCCAACGGTGTTTTGAATTTCTTCCAGTGTGCGGCGAACCAGTTCTGTTTTTTGCGGACCGGCAGAATAACTTCCTTCCGGGGGAGAGATCGCTAACGTCAATAGCCTGCGGGTGTCGAGACCGAGGTCACGGTGCTGCAAGCGCTGGAAATTCTCAAGCATCAGGCTCGCTCCCGCCAGCAAAACTAACGCGAGAGCGGTTTCTGCCACCACAAAACCGCTAAGAATTCGCCCTGTTCCGCGACTGCTGGCCTGTAGACCTCGGCCGCCCTCTTTCAGATTTTCGTTAATGTTCACCATGGCGTTGGTAAATGCCGGGATAACGCCAGCCAGCACACCCGACACTAGTGAAATAACAAACGCAAATCCCAATACGCGCAGGTCCAGCGCGGGCTTCGCGAGCCCCAACTGGTTGCTGATGTTCGAGGGAATGAGGGTCAACATGTACTGGTCCAGCCAGACGGAAAGCGCGACGCCTGCCACGCCCCCGAAGAACGTGAGCAGCAGGCTCTCAACCAACGAATATTGAACTTGACGCCCGCGGCTGGCGCCCAAGGCAGCGCGAATTGCAAACTCTTTCGTGCGGGTCAGAGAGCGAGCAAGAATCAGGTTGGCAACGTTGACGCACGCCAGCAGTAGTAAAAATCCGACAACGCATAAGAGCGCCAGCATCGCGCCTTCTTGGTTGTCGGAGAGATTTTGACGAAGTGTGATGAAACTGACTGCATATCCCGGGAGCGTCTTTGGGTAGCGATTCTTGATTTGCCGGGTAACACCATCCAACGCTTCGTTCGTTTGGGTTGTTGTTACTCCCGTGCGGAGTCGCGCGAATACCGCGAAGTCCCGGCTGTCATCGGCCGGATTTATCAAGGAGGGGACCCACACATCTGCGTCATAAGGAAAATTAAACCCCTGCGGAAGTACACCTACGATTGAGTATTGGCGGCCACCCAGGCGCATGTTAGTGCCAAGAATATTTGCCGTGCCGCCGAACTGACGATGCCACAAGCCGTAACTGATCAATGCTGCCCCGCTGTCGACGCCCTGGCGCTCTTCCTGTGAAGTAAAGTCTCGTCCGATAATCGGCTGGACGCTGAGGGTTCGCGCCCAATCACCCGAGCGGTAAACTGCATTGATGCGTTCTGGTGCATCCCTCCCGGTCAGTGTCAGGTCCGCTCCGGACAGCGCCACCACAGAATCAAAAACATTATTGGCTTCACGAAGTACCTCGATGTTGCGCGTGTGCATACCATACGTGCGGCGATGACCGTTGGGGCCCGCTTGAGAATCGAGGAGGCGAAGAACGCGGTCAGGCTCATGGATCGGCAATGCCCGGAAGAACACGGTGTCGACCAGGCTAAAAATGGCGGTGGTTCCTCCTATACCCAATGCCAGCGTTAGGATCACGATCGTGGCGAATCCAGGAGAGCGGTGGAGAACCCGCAGAGCGCCTCGCAAATCGTTCAAAAGTGTGCTCATCAGTCTTGAGTTTACGCGTAAAAGCTTTCACAAGTGCACGACGGTTAGATATTGCTGCATTTCAATCACCTGAGGCATCTTTTTCAACCGATGCACGCACAATACTTACGCGGTGGATCGCCATATCACGATGTTAAAGCTGTCCGAAGATGGGATCGGGAGGGTTACAAGCGAACAGTAGCCGGCGTGCCGAATCCTTGAGATGTCGGGTTTGCGGCGATTAACGCATTATAAAAGGGCGCCCTTTGGAGTAGGTTTTGATCGTTCGCATCTCAACCTACAACAAGGAGCACCCTCATGAATGACGCCAAGTATATTGGGATGGATGTGCATCAGGCAACGATCTCTGTGGCCGTTCGGGATTCGCGCGGGAATTTGGTGATGGAGGCGATCCTCGAAACGAAAGCGGATACGATCCTTGAGTTTATTCACGGGCTACGCGGCAGTTTGTCGGTGACCTTTGAAAAAGGAACCTGGGCCGCCTGGTTGCACGGTCTGCTCCATCCTCACGTCACCCGGGTGGTGGCCTGCGATCCGCGCAAGAATGCCCTGTTGAAAGTCGGAAACCATAACGACCGCATGGATGCCCGCAAGCTGTCCGAGCTTTTGTATCTGAACAAGCTCAGCCCGGTGTACCACGGCGAACAGAGTATCCGCACTCTGAAGGAACTGGCACGCAGCTACATCACGATAACTCGCGATTTGACGCGGGTGATGAGTCGGCTGAAGGCGATTTACCGAAGCTGGGGGATTCCTTGTGCCGGCCAGCAAGTGTATGCACCGCGCTACCGTGCGGAATGGCTTGCAAAGATTTCGGAAGCCGGCGTACGCCGTCGTGCCGAACTCTACTACCAGCAGTTCGATGCCTTGGCGGCATTGCGCCAGGGGACGCGACGAGAACTATTAGCGGAAGCACGGAAACATCCGGCCATGAGATTACTGCGGCAAATTCCTGCGATTGGTCCCATCCGTGCCGCTCTGTTGATCGCTCTGATACAGACGCCTAATCGCTTCCGCACCAAACGGCAGCTGTGGGCTTACTGTGGATTGGCACTGAGGACATACACCAGCGGTGAATACCGCTTCGTCGCTGGTCAGCTCAAACGCTCCAAGAAGGTCCTGGCCGTTCGCGGGCTCAACATCAACCATAATCACGATCTGAAAAATATCTTCAAGGGTGCGGCGACACGAGCGGCTGCTACCGCTGGACCTTTGCAGGACTGTTACCAAGCCTGCGTCGCCCGAGGCGTGAAGCCGCATTTGGCGCGGCTCACCTTGGCACGCAAGATCGCGGCCATCCCTTTGCTGGTTTGGAAGAAAGGAGTTCGTTTCGACGCCGAACATCTGAAACAACAAGCAGCTTGAGCGCCGGGTTAGAACCGTCCTTTGCTGGATTCATTTCTGGTGATGGCTTTTCGGTTCTTCTGACGCTTTGGTTCGAGGGTGAGTCTCCATTAGCGCGTTAGGCGGAGAGTGTGCTCCCAGCACCACGAGTCTCTTGATAAACTATAGGCCCCCTCGGATAACCAGAAAAAGCTATAGGCCTCGAGCCTCAGATAGAACCATGGTTGACAACGTTCAACCGCGCAGTTTGTCTTGCTTCAGAATCCGAAAGCGCCGTCACAAAAACAGAATGGATCTACGAAGAGCGAAAACCCAAGAGCCTCTCAACATGACTTGTGCTGGAAAGCAAAGCGAAACAACCTCGCTCCTTCCAGTCGCCGGAGACGTATTTACTATTGACTTTCCCCTTTATAGAACGCGCAAACCGGAGAAGTGAAATCCACGCAAAACTACATGTGTGACGCAATGGATGCTCTGGGGTCGTTCTACATGATGGGGTCTCCTGCATGAAGGTCTCCTGTGAAGGTTTAGGCTCGCTTGCCGAGTTTTTTTGCTGGCGGCTTGGCGTTGTAGCTCGGTATAATCGTTGAAGCGAAGTTACTTTCTTGTCGTTCGGCCTTCGTTCCTTTGTGCAGGCGAACTGACGCAAAAGGACATGAAACATGAAGATGTCCGTCATCCAAATCGTCTCATTGGTCTAATCCGCGCGCGTCGCGGTTGAGACTCTCTTCCCGTTCCTCAACTACAAATATTTTTCGGACGGCGCTGGCCGCCGGTTGCTACGGTGCGCGTGCGCGGAATGCATGGGACTCTATGGAAACACAAAACGCAGTCGCGGTGGCGCAGCCATCGCTGTGGAGTTCGATCCGCGAAGCCGTTCGCGGATCGCACCAGGACTACACCGCAGGCAGCTTGAACCGGGCAATTTTGCTGCTGGCAATTCCGATGGTGCTGGAAATGGTATTGGAGTCGCTGTTCGCGGTGGTGGATGTGTTCTGGGTCGGCAGGCTGGGAGCTGACGCCATCGCAACGGTGGGACTGACGGAATCGCTATTGAGCTTGGTTTTTGCCGTCGGGTTGGGTCTGAGTCTCTCGACGACGGCCATGGTGGCCCGACGCATTGGAGAAAAAGATCCCAGCGGCGCGGCGGTCGCCGGAGTGCAAGCTATTGTGCTTGGCTTGGCGGTATCGCTGATCATAGGGCTGCCCTACTTTTTTCTTGCGCCGCGGCTGCTGCAAGTCATGGGCGCATCGCCGCAGGTGGTTAGTGTGGGCTCGGGCTATGCGCGAATCGCGCTGGGAGGAAGTGGCGCGATCCTGATGCTGTTTCTGAACAACGCCATTTTTCGCGGAGCGGGCGATGCGGCCATCGCGATGCGTTTGCTTTGGGTGTCGAACATCATCAATCTCATTCTCGATCCGTGTCTAATTTTTGGTCTGGGCCCATTCCCGAAGCTCGGCGTCACAGGAGCAGCGCTGGCCACATTTACAGGGCGCAGCATCGGAGTCGGTTACCAGTTCTATCGGCTGCTTCGTGGAACTGAACGGATTCGAATCCTGCGCCAACACATTCGAATCAATTTTCGCGTGCTCGTGCGGTTAGTGCGCGTATCACTGACCGGAATTCTGCAATTTGCCATCGCACATACAAGTTGGATCGGGCTGGTGCGAATCGTTAGCATTTTTGGTTCTGCCGCGCTGGCGGGATACACGATCGCGATTCGCATCGTTATTTTTGTGATTTTGCCATCGTGGGGACTGAGCAACGCGGCGGCAACGCTAGTTGGGCAGAATCTTGGCGCGAAGCAGCCGGAGCGCGCGGCGACTTCGGTATGGCGCACAGGTTTTTACAACATGATTTTTCTCGGCGTAATCGGGTTGCTATTCGTGGCATTCGCCGAGCCGATCGTGAAACTCTTCACGCACGACCCACAGGTGATTCCGCTGGCCGCCAGTTGTCTGCGCATCATCAGCTACGGGAACATCGGCTACGCGTATGGAATGGTGATGCTGCAGGCATTCAACGGAGCGGGCGACACCATTACGCCAACGATCGTCAACTTTTTTGGATTTTGGCTGTTGGAAATTCCACTGGCTTATTTCCTGGCGATTCCCTTGCACATGCAAGCCAGGGGCGCGTATTTTTCCATCGTTGCGGCAGAGGCCGCGATCGCTGGGGTCAGCATTGTTCTTTTCAAACGTGGATACTGGAAACGTCAGCAAATCTGAAATCCGAGGGGCTGGTGCGAAGGATCGCGGGCTAGTCTGGCGCGTTGTCCCATCGTAGAGCTACGCGCCGACGCCACGTCTTAGCGGGAAATACGGCTGATCCAAGGCATGCCAAGAGCCACGGGATGCATGTGAGGGCAAACAGGCCGACAAACATCCCGTGAGGCTGGCTAGTGGCTGGTCTAGTCCACGGTGATGCGATGCGCAATCACCTTCCCGGTTACAGGGTGGCCCAGAACATTGCCGTCGAGGTCAAACTGTCTAATCGTAAAGGTACCGTCATAGTTGTTTCCGCTTCGATCCACGATTACTTCTTCACGGATATTGGTGGGGCCGATAAAGAAAGTTCCACTCGGATCCCAACCCATCGCAAAGTGATTGAGTTTGAAGGTGGATCGCGCAGTTTGCTTCCACACGCCCATGCAGAAATTTCCGGTTGACGGAGGTCGTGATGAATTCATTAGTTCCGTGCCGTCACTGTGCCATGTCACGTAGCCGTCATCGAGCACGGTGTCGTCCGGTATGCCGGGAGTGTTTTCGGAAATCAATCTGACCCTCCATAGACCCACGATTGGAGCCCAGTCGTCGCCGTCGTCGCTGCTGGCATGGTTAGAAACAAGTACGACAGAGGGTTGTATGACTTCACGTTCGGGGCGGCCGGGATTCTGACGCGGCCGCCCAGGTACGGCGCTCTGATCTCCGACGGAAAAACCGCAGCCAGTGTTCGCTGCAATCAATGCGGGACTATTTTGGGGCCCTGCTGCTGGCTTGGTGACGGTGGTTGATTGGGCGTTGAAACTTTCCACCGGGAACACGCAAGCTGCACCGATAAAGAGGAAGACACTCGCTATTTTTATTTTGAGATTCATTCTGTGGCTCCTTATTCGAATAAGTTGACGCGGACCCCCTTATCCTGCGGATGCGACTTTGCCGCAATGCAAGTCGAATTATCGTTTGAACATTTCCACAACACCGGGCAAGTTATAGAGTTTTAGTATCGTTAAGCGCCGACAAAGTCATTCCTTGACTGCTAAACAGACAGACCTCACAATGCGTCCGGTCCTGTTCGGGCCCTGAAACAACCCCTGGAATTCCCACATGAAAGTAACCAACGGCCGCACTGCTTTGTTCGGTCCTTACAGAATGGATTTACATTCAGCAGAGCTGCGGAAGTTCGGGAAGAAAGTGAGGATGGGGGAACAGCCGTTCCAGATACTATTTATGCTGTTGGAGAATCCGGGTGAAATGGTGACCCGGGAGGCATTACGGTCGAAACTATGGTTATCCGATACCTTCGTTGACTTTGATCACGGGCTAAACTCCGCGATTCAGAGGCTGCGAGATTGCCTCTCCGATACGGCTGAAAAACCACTCTGGGTTGAAACAATTCCCCGCCGTGGCTATCGCTTCGTAGGTCAAGTGGAATGGACAAACGGAGCCGGCGTTTCGCCACCAAATGGCGAAACGGCAGCGTTGCCACCGGAGATGCGGCCAAGTGCTCAGATTAAGGTGGCTGAGCAAGACCATGAACGCACGGGCGACCGATTTATATTGCCCGCACCCTCGTCAGTGCAAATGCCGCCTGGCGTAAATGGAACCGGAGTGCGCCCGAAGTCCGCGGAGAAAGCAACTCGATCTTCATGGGCGGCGGTTATCGGTGCGGCAGTTGTGATTGCAGGACTGGCCGCCTCAGGATGGTGGTTTTTCTCCCTCAAGACAAATCTATTGACTGAGAAAGACACGATCGTCCTCGCAGACTTTCTTAACACTAGCGGAGATATGGTCTTTGACGGCACGCTGCGGCAAGGATTGTCCGTGCAACTGGAACAATCACCCTTCCTAAGGATTCTCTCTGATCAGCAAATTCAGCAGACCTTGCAGATGATGGGCCAGAAGCGGGATGCGAAGCTCACGCCGGGAATTGCACGAGAACTCTGCCAGCGAACGGGAAGCGCCGCTGTCCTGGACGGCTCGATTGCGCAAATTGGATCGCGGTACCTTCTCACACTGAAGGCGGTCAACTGTTCAAATGGAGAACTGCTGTCGAGTGCAGAAGCTCAGGCGAGCGACAAGAGCCATGTCCTAGACGCACTGGGCAAGACAGCGTCAGAAATCCGCAACAAATTAGGAGAATCGCTCACCACAGTCCAGAAATTCGATACACCTCTTGTGCAGGCAACCACTTCGTCGCTCGAAGCCCTGAAGGCCTTCAGTTCCTGCGCACGTTCTGGTGGAGTTATTGACGAACTTCCTATGCTCCAGCGCGCCATCGAACTGGATCCCAACTTCGCAGCAGTTTACGGCCAAATGGCGGACTATTACAGCAGCCTCGGAGAGGCCGAGAGGGCATCCGAATACGCTCAGAAAGCGTTTGACCGTCGCGAGCGAGTGAGTGAGCGAGAGCGGCTAGCTATCACCGCGACCTATTATTTTTCAACTCTGGGTGATTTGGATCAGGAGCTGCGCACCTGGCCAATATTGGAGCAAATGTATCCGCGAGACTGGGGACCTTGGAATAATTCCTCCAGTAGCCGACGGTCCCTTGGCGATTACGATCGGGCTCTGCGCGACGCGCAAGAAGCCTTGCGGCTGGCATCGGACCAATCGAATACATATCTCAACGTGGGTCAGGCCTTACTGTCTCTCAACCGGACAGACGAAGTAAAACAGATCGTGCAGCGGGCCTTGACGCGCGGTCTTGACGTGCCAGTTTTGCATCTCCTTCTTTATCAAGTCGCATTCCTCGAAAGCGACGCAAAGGAAATGGAGGCACAACTCGCCACGTTGACAGGCCGAGATACACCCGAAGCACTTTTCGCTCAGTCCAGTACGGAGGCTTACTTTGGACGGAGGAGAAACTCCCGAGGGTTTTCCCGGCAAGTCGTGGAAATGGCGCGAAGACGGAACTTCAACGAGTTAGGCGCGCAAGTTCAGGACGCCGACGCGCTGCGCGAGGCGGAATTCGGAAACCCCGGCCAAGCAATAAAGGCCGCTACCACAGCACTTACTCTCTCGTCGGGACGACGGGCAAAGGTATTTAGCTCGTTGGCACTAGCCCGTGCAGGGGAGACAACGCGTGCTCAAGCACTTGCAAACGAACTAAGCAGTCAGTTTAGTTCGGACACCCTGCTACAAAGGTATTGGCTGCCGACGATTCGAGGCTCGATTGAACTTGCTCGTCAAAGTCCCGCTAAAGCTATCGATGCCCTGCAGTCCGTTTCGTATGAGCTCGGCGATGTCGGATTCTCGGCTGGTAACGGTAACTTGTATCCCGTGTATATCCGCGGGCTGGCATACCTTGAGACGCATCAGGGAAAAGAAGCGGCTGCCGAGTTTCAAAAATTTCTGGATCACCGCTCTATTGTTTTGAATTCTCCGTTAGGAGCGCTGGCTCATTTGGGGTTGGCGCGAGCTTATTCGCTTCAAGGCGACTCAGCGAAGGCACGCGAATGCTACGAGAATTTCCTGGCCCTCTGGAAACACGCCGACCGGGATGTTCCTATCCTGAAACAAGCCAAGGCAGAGTACGCGAAGTTGCAGCGACGGAATACTCAATCTCCGGTAACGAGTAATCAGGACAAGCCAAGTCATCCGTACCCGGAAAACTTTTTCATTTACGAACACCAACTAAAGCCCGGCGGGCCCTCTTTTTTGATCAAAAATCCGGCTCGCTGTTCTGTGCACCGGACTCCTAAAATTCATCAGAAAAGCTGATATGTATTTCCGCACGCTTTCGCCAGTTTTTGAGCGGGCCTATGTAGGAAGTGACCTATTCAGGGGGATCATTGGCCTACGGTGCCGAACGTGGCAAGGAAGAACATCAATACCGGCCAAGAGCACTCGAAACAGGCGATGGAACATTCCGCGAAGGCGCATCAACTGTCGCTGGAAGCGGATAAACAATCCATTTACTTTGCTACCAAGCACGGCAAGAAGAAGGACTAAACCTACCGAGCGTTATCAAGACGCAACTGCAGATTTTGGTCGAAAGCCGATAAATCGGAAAATGTCGCACCGGCAACACCGAGTTGAGTTATTGGCGGTCGGCCTGAATTTCTGTTTCGCTGGGTGCCGGGTGCTCGGAGTGCGTCTCGCCCCCAAGGCCATGTAGCTTCGGCGTCCCTTTTGTGTGAATGTCATGACTTTTTAGGCATCAAGTGGAGTGCTGACCTGTTTAGAACAGATTGCAGACAGCCAACATGCGACCTTTGTGAGACTGGGAGGCTGTAATGAGTGAAACTGCTGCCGCTGTTGAAAGTGTGGCGAACGTTCTAGACCGGGAACTGAAGCCTCTAATTGCAGATTGGCTTAGGCGAGTAGAAGCGGTGCCGGACCTAACACGTATCCCGCTGAATCATGAAGAGCGAATGGGCCATCTGCCAAGGCTTATGCATGATGTGACTGCGCGGGTGCGTTTGGACACAGAAGTGAAAGCTAGAATTTCGGAGTCTGCGGGCCACCACGGAGAATTGCGAAGCAAACAAGGCTACACGGTAGAGATGCTGATTGAAGAATCGCGGCTATTACAAGTCTGCATTTTTACCACACTGCACAAAAATGTGAACCATTTAGACTTCAACTTGTTGCTTCCTGACATTGTGACCATCGCGGATGAAGTGGATGCGCAATTGAGGCAACAGATGCACTGCTATAAGGCTGCAAATGTTGCGAAGATGGCTAAGGCCAACTGAAAATCAGCGCGCTTTCTCGGAGGTTGCCTTACAGGGCGGCCTGTCCCCTACGGTCGGGCAGAACCCCGTCGTTTACTTCCCGAGCACTTTTTCGATCTGCCCGACCTTTTTTTCAACTTTGCCGGCGATATGTTCGGCTTTGCCTTCAGCCTCTAAGTCAGGATTGTTCGTGACTTGGCCTGCCTTCTCTTTTACTATGCCTTTCACTTCATGAATTGCCTTTAATCTGATCCTTCGTACTCGGGTTCATCTGTTTTCTCCTTGTAGTTGGATGGTGCCTAATTCAAGCGGCGGGATTTTCGATACCGTTCCGACAGAACTGCCATTCTCTGAACAAGAATCGGACTCGATTCCGAGTCAGTCGTTGATTGAGCAGTCTGTGCAAAAAAGAACTCAGTTGAACTTGACGGCCCTAGATCTGCATCTTGGCGATGCCGATCCTTTTGACCGTGACGTTACAACGTTTGCCAGGAAGACTTTTTATTCGGGGGTGGGGGAATTTGCTGACCTGGTCTTACTACGCTGCCTCGGTTGTCGCAAGTGGGCCTTACATTCAATGAGGCTTGTGTATCCGGCTGGTTCTTCTCTCGGGCGGCCATCCACGCTCAGAGCAAACGTGCAGGGCAAACTCGCGGGCCGTGTGAGCCTTTTCCAGCCGGCGCGACTCCACAGCGGTGCGACCTTTAGGCGGCCTCGACTCTGGGAACTGGCACCCGCATCGACTGCACGCGTATCCCGTCAGTGCGAGAGCCGATGCCGCAAAACGAGGCTTGTCCATCTCGGTAGTTAGTTCTTCGATTGCTTTCGTGGGGACTTCGTGCGATTTCAACATATGACAAGCTTATTACTTGCAGCTAAACATCACTGTCCTACTATGTACATCCCCTAGCGCCAGGAAAATATACTTACCAGCCCTAGTCTTTCAGTAATCACAAGAACAGAAGCGGGGGGAACTCGGCCAGCAACGGCTAGGCTGCGTCTAGCCTTTCGTCTATTGACGGGCTAGCAGGCCGTTTTGCGGCTTTCCTGAAGGAGTCCGTTTTCGGAATGCTCACACTCGGGCAAAACTGCTTTATCGCGGGAATCAGCTCTGAATAAAGGTTCATTTTGTCCAAGAGCACATGTGCGCCAAAGCTTTGCGCCAAAGTCTTTGTGTCATCGTCGTTCCAAAGCGATATGGCTACAATGCATTTAGTG
>Ga0209526_10002774_pt1 | contig 11824 bp, 9 predicted proteins | sample JacPinW_OM2H0_M1_FD_188566 | JGI IMG/M metagenome (GOLD analysis project Ga0209526, IMG submission 188566) | Forest soil microbial communities from Algoma, Ontario, Canada - Jack Pine, Ontario site 1_JW_OM2H0_M1 (SPAdes) (version 2) | ecosystem: Environmental > Terrestrial > Soil > Boreal...
AACCGCGTCGCTGCCGCTCTTGAGGGCGCGCGCGAAGGCTGTGTCCATCCATTCCTTGAAATCTGCCCATGCCGAATAATTCTCGTCGGAGCGCTTCATCGCTTCGTCGGTCGTCATAGGCACGACCTCGTCCCAGCGTCTGAACGCGGTGCCCCATTGCTGATTGAGTGCGGCCAGGCTGTCATAATCGCTCTTCAGCCATTCGCGCATTGCAGCGAGAGAGAAATCGGAAAAATCGAAGTCCCAGACCGCCGCCAAGTCGCCAATCCCGGTTTCGTCGCCGAGACTATAGTACAGCGGCCGGTAGGGATGCAGCGCCCGCACGCTGCGGATCAGACGGTCGTGAATTTTATTCAGCCATTCAGGGTCGGAAAGGCTCGGCTCACGTATAAACGCGGCGCGATCACCGGGGTTCGCCCAATAGCGCTGTTTGGCTTCGACAAATCGCCAGTCTACCGGGCGACCATCGTACCACTTGTGATAGGGAGAATAGAAATCGGTCGCAATGTTCTCCAGATAGCAGCGCAGATCGGCGTCGACCAGACGGGCAAGGCTGGGCATCGAGGTGCTTGCTTCATCGCGGTGGTCGGCTTGCACCATTCCGACAGTGACCCCGAGCTTTTTCAAGGTGGCGTACCCGGCCGGGGTCTGTCCTTGCCACATGATTATCTGATAATCCGACCACGGATGGTCGGCGGACGGTACGATGAACGAGGTTGATACTTCGTTCTCGAGGTAGCGATTGCCGCCGTGTTCTTCGACCCCGTCGAGCGTCAGATGCGCGACGAGTTGGTTCCCCATGGCGGCGGCTCTTTTGAGGTCGAGGGCGAAGACCACCTCCGGGACCTCGGCGAGGTCGACGGGGATGCGGCGACGCTCGACCAATCGGCCAACGACATCGCTCCATTCGATATCGAGAGACCCACGCCCGGTTAAGCTCTTATCAAAGCGATAGGCGAAGTCGGCAGGCTGATTTCGTTCCATTGACTTGGGCAATACAAGCTCGTCGGCAGCTGCCGCACCGCCGACCAAAACGGCGAGAGCCGAGAGCAGCACCTGGAGGTTCACGCAGCGAGACCGCTACTTGTATACGGCGCAGCCGGACGGGTTGACTGGTGTCGCGACGCCTTGGAAGGTGTTGTTCGTCAAATGCACGGGTACGCATTTGGGGTCGTAAATACCGGTCGCGTTCGGGGCACTGTTGATGAAGACGTTGTTCGACAGCGATAAGCCGTTGTTGCCGAAGGGCAGACCTTCTTCGCCATAGGCGACGATTTTGTTGTTCTGGGTCGCCGGGCCCTGGACGATACGGTTTCCCGAAATTACTGCGCTGCCGCCCTCGGCTATGTCGATCGCAAAGCTGCTCGAACCGGCGCGGCAGCCGACTGCGGCGTAGCCTTCCCCATCGTAGATCTGGTTGTTCTCGATGCTGGTGACCAGCGCGCGGCTCTTGATGTCGTGCCCGATCAATTGCCCGCAGAACAAGCTGTCAACTACGGTCAAGCTGCCCGCATGATTGACGTATAGTGCGTGCTGAAAGTAACGGGGGTCGGGGTTCCCGTTGTTTTCGAATTTCGAGTTGGTGACGGCGATCGTCTCGCCGGTGTCGTCACCGGTCAGAATCCCCTCCTGATTTTTGGTAAAGACGCTGTTGCGCACAATCAGTGTGGCGCCCGCGGCGGTATTCTGGTCCCGGATGCCGGCGCCGTTCCCACCCAATGAATTATCGATCATCGCTCCCATAAAAGTCAGACCATCGACCGTCAGGCTCGCAAAGGTCAGGATGATCCCTTTTTGGTTCGGCAAGGACACGGTCGCCTCGAGCAGCACGGGACTTCCTGCCCTGCGGGGATCGACCTCGATCGTCATCGGCCGGGTCACCACCGAAAAATCGTTGACGTAAGTCCCGGGCGCGACCTGGATATCGTAATAGCTGTTCGGGTTGCTGTCGGTGTCGGCAGCGGCAACAGCGGCACCGATTGTCCGGTACTGAAAAATGCCGGACGGGCCGACGGTCAGGATTTTGGTCTCGGCGCCGGCGGGCCTAGCAGCGGTGCCGAAGGCGGTCGCGCACACCAGCAATCCGGCTCCGATCCGCAAGGGAGTTTTCACCGCCGTTGCGGGGCTGACAACTCCATCCGCCATTTCGCGTCAAGCCCTCAGAGGCTCCAGTAATGGATACCCGACGGAATCTTGCCGCGGGCGACGACCGACTTGACGTCGACAAAGACCCCGCCAGGGACCAGTGAAGCGAATAGCCTAGGCCAGCCGCCCGCTCCGAGGGCGCGGTGGGGCACTGCTAGGACCAGCCCGTCGAGCTTGGTGAGATCTTCGAGCGGGACGAGATCGACACCGTATTCGTGCTTCGCCTGGGTCGGGTCGGCGAGCGGATCGGCCACCGATGCCGCAATCCCGAATTCGCGCAATTCGGCGACGATGTCAGGCACCCGGCTGTTGCGCAGATCGGGTACATCCTCCTTGAAAGTGATGCCGAGTATCCCGATCCGGGCACCCTTTACCGGCCGCTCTGCTGCGATCAGCAGCTTGACGAGGCGCTGCGCGATAAAGCCGCCCATGCCGTCATTGATCCGGCGGCCGGACAGGATGACCTGCGGGTAATAGCCGGCCGCCTCGGCCCGCGCGGTCAGATAGTAAGGGTCGACGCCGATGCAGTGCCCGCCGACCAGCCCGGGCGTGAACGGCAGGAAATTCCACTTTGTGCCCGCCGCCTCCAGCACCTCCTTGGTCGGAATTCCGAGCCGGTCGAAGATGATCGCCAGCTCGTTCATCAGCGCAATGTTGAGGTCGCGCTGGGTGTTCTCGATGACCTTTGCCGCCTCGGCGACTTCGAGCGAGGATGCACGGTAGACCCCGGCATCCACAATGCGCCCATAGACCCCGGCGACGCGCTCCAAAGTCTCGGGGTCTTCGCCGGCAACGATTTTGACGATGGTTTCGAGCCGGTGCTGCTTGTCGCCCGGGTTGATCCGCTCAGGCGAGTAGCCGAGCTTGAAATCGATCCCTTGCCTGAGGCCAGAGGCCGTGGCGAGACGGGGTCCGCAGAATTCGCGGGTCAGGCCGGGATAGACGGTGGATTCGAAAACAACGACCGAGCCCGCCCTCAAATGGGGTCCGATCAGGGCGCAGGCAGCTTCGAGCGGCGAAAGGTCGGGGCGCCGTTCGGCATCGATCGGGGTCGGCACCGTGACGATAAAAAAGCTGGCCTCGTCCAGCGTGTCCGGGTCATCGGTAAACCGAAGCCTCGTCCCGCGCAGCGCCGCCTCGGTGACCTCACCGGTCTTATCCTTGGCATTGCGCAGCGCGGCGATCCGCTGCTGCGAAATGTCAAAACCGACGACCCTCTCGAACTTTTTCGCCAAGGCGAGGGCGACGGGTAGACCGACATAGCCAAGGCCAACGACCGCAAATCCGCGTTCCATGAAGAGACCGATCAATTCACCTGATAATACTGCTTGTACCATTCCACAAATCGTTCAAGCCCGACTTCGATCGTGGTCTTTGGCTCGAAGCCGAGATCGCGGCGGGAGGCTTCTATATCCGCAAAGCTTGCCGGGACGTCGCCCGGTTGCAGCGGCAAGAACTGTTTCTCTGCGGTGCGGCCGAGCTCTCGCTCGAGGACAGCGATAAAGTCGAGGAGTTTTTCGGGCCGATGGTTCCCCAGGTTGTAAATCCGATGAGGAACGCCCTCGGCAGCCGTGGGCAGGCGGTCATGCGCTGCGATCGTACCTGCAACGATGTCGTCGATATAAGTGAAATCGCGGGCCATCCTGCCTTCGTTGAACACCTTTATCGGTTCGCCTGCGAGAATCGCCCGGGTGAACAGAAATGCCGCCATATCCGGACGGCCCCATGGGCCATAAACGGTAAAGAACCGCAGCCCTGTCGCCGGCAGACCATACAGGTGTCCGTAAGTCTGCGCGATCAGTTCGCAGCTGCGTTTTGTCGCGGCATAGAGCGAGACCGGATGATCGACCCGATCATCGATGCTGAAAGGCTGCTTGCGGTTGGCGCCGTAGACCGAGGAGGAAGAGGCATAGGTGATCGCGGTCAGATGTTTGATGCGCCGCGCCGCCTCGAACATCACCAGCGTGCCGGTCACATTGGCATCGATATAGGCGTAGGGGTTTTCCAGCGAATACCGCACGCCCGCCTGCGCCGCGAGATGAATGATACTGCGCAGGTCCTTGTGCCGCTCGACCATGGTGAACACCCCGTCGCGGTCGGCGACGTCCAGCTTGGCAAATTCAAAGCTGGGAAAGGCGCGCAACCGGGCGAGCCGCGCCTCCTTGAGACGCACATCATAATATTCATTGAGATTGTCGATGCCGACTACCCGCTCGCCCCGCTCGAGCAATGCGTTGGCGACATGAAAACCGATGAACCCGGCAGCGCCGGTGACAAGGATCGACATCACGCTCCTCTTGAACGACGCATCGTCAGGGCCCGCTTGAACTGCCGGGCGCAGTCTTCCAAACGAAATGCGAGGCGCGGCTGCTGGACCGTCTGCCACAGCATCGGCTCGCACCGGGTCGCGAAACTCTCCTTCAAACGGTTGCGGCCGGCCATGAAATCATACACCAGCGCGCCCGATCGGAAGGCGTGCCGGATCGCCAGGAAGTGGGTGACGATCCCAGGGCGCTCACGACGGTCGACATCGTCGAACCCGCTCTGGTAAGCATAGACGCGATTGCCTAACCGAAAGTTATAGAGATAGCCGAGGACGCGGTCGCCGGCGCAGGCTTTGAGAAGCTGGGTTCCGCCCTCTGCAAAGCTGCGCCCGATCAGCAACCGATGGAACGGCTCGAAGAATCCTCCGGAGAAGGAATGCGGCTTGCCGCGACGCTCCCAAGACGCGCAATGAAACTCCTTCATCGTATTAAAAAATTCTAATGCTTCCGCTACGGTTGTCGCCTCGGCCAGACGCAACGCACCGACCCGTTCGAAATACCGCAGCGCGCGCCGGAGCTGCTGACGCGCATTGGCGCTGAGCACGGGATAAAGCTCCCCGTCGCTGTCCTCCAGCCGGCAGAGATCGACCGAATAGGAAGGAAGGGATGTTTCGCGGCATCCAAGCCCCCACTTGCCAAGCGCTGCTTCGGGCAGGCGCCGCTGTGAACCGCTCACATGAAGCTCGTCGGCCTCGCCGCGAAGCCGGGCGAACCAGCCAATCAGCTCATCCCAGATGACGGGCTCCCACTCCGCCGCGGCAAGGATGCCGTTGTGCTCGATCGTCAACGCGTCGAAGCGCGCATCGCCGGTCTCGTTGAGGTAGAGGCAACGTGATCGAACCAACCCGCTCCGGCGGCGGTGCTTTCTGGCGCCGAGCAAAGCCAGGGCGACCGTTTCGCCATGAACGGTAGCGCGCAGCAGCTTTAGCCGGTTCGCCGGCGGCACGGCCGTCAAGAGGGTTCCGATCCAATGCCACGAGATAAAGAATGACGGGTGTCCCACAGCTTCGAGCGAGCGCCATTCGCGTTCGAGCTCGGATACGGGGGGCAGCGGCTCACGCCGAAATACGAGCTGGCGGGCCGCCTTCGCCGCTTCTCGGCGGACACCGGGTTCTCCACTAGGCATCCTTCTGAATATAATATTTTTCGTAGTTGTCCATTTGTATGACAACCGGTTTTTCTGGTTTGTCGGCCAAGAATTCGTCTACGGCGAGGTTACACCCCGGCCAAGGCGGGTCATCGTACTCGTCGAATAAGATGATGCCGCCAGGCGACATGCGACCATAAAAGTATCTCAATGTCTGACGGTAGGAATCGTAGATGTCACAGTCGAGGTGAACAAAGCTATACTTTCTCTCTGACAGTTTTTCAAGGGTTTCGACAAAGTAACCCGGAATCAGCGTCACCGCGTCGACGAGGCCGAGCCCGGCGAGCTTCGCTCGAACGCGAGCCAGGGAGGTTGCTTCGAAACCGCCAACGCGTTTCTCCGCGTCCGCAGCCCCGCCCAGGGCAATATCCTTCTCCACGCTTTCGTCGAACCCATGAAATGAATCAAGTCCAAAGACGTGCTTAGCCAGCCGGTTGTCTCTCAGATAAAGTGCGATGGTCGCCAGGCTGCTGCCCTTGAAAACGCCGCACTCGGCCACATCCCCCGGTACGTCCCGAGTCCGGTCGAGCAGAGCCAAGATGATATTGATGTCCGAGCCGCCGGCGGCGGAGAGCGCGTCCTTACGCGTCAGGTTTGCAGGTGTGTTGATTTCGAGCAGGTCGCTGGCCCATTTCGGCCAATGTGAAATTGGTCTGGACCGATAAAAGCGCAGAGCGAAGGATTTTATCGGTATTCTGAGCAGGCTTCGCATCGCTTCTCCTCTGTGGACGGCAGGCGACCGCCGCATTATAATTTTGGTAAGCTTTTGGGTCGTAGCTCCATACTGTGAATGAATACAGTTTGGCGACCGTTGGAAATGGCGGAGAATAATGCGGTTCTTCGAGACTGCTGGCAATGCCATCGTGATTGCCTACGACGATAAGCCGATACTCACGACCGATCCTTGGATCAATGAAGACGCCTATTTTGGCAGCTGGACGCACGACTACGAGATTCCACCTGCTCAGATGGCGGCGATCCGGGATGCGGAATACCACTGGTTTTCCCACGGCCACCCCGACCATTTGAATGTCGCGTCCCTCCCCGCGCTGACCAACGGTCAGTTCCTGCTGTCGGACCATTACGGCAGCCGTATTCAGCGGGATCTAGCTGCAGCCGGGTACCGCGTGCGTGTGCTGCCCGATCGAGAATGGGTTCGGCTATCGAAGGGGATCCGGGTTTACTCCGTGGCTAACCGAAATCAGGATTCGATGTTGCTGATCGATGTGAACGGCCGGCTCGTCATCAACCTCAACGACTCCAGCGACTACGGCGAGTCATTTCGCGTACAGCGCATCGCGAAACACTTTAAGGAAGTGTACATGCTGCAGCTCCACGGCTGGGGCGGCGCCGATATGCTCAACCTCTTCGATCCCTCCGGCCGCAAGCTTGTCGACGTCGCGCAAAAGCGCCGGCCGATTGCGCCGCGGTCGCAAAAGAGCGCGAGGGCAATGGGCGCAAGCAAGGTCATCCCGTTCTCGTCCTTCCAATGTTACCAGCGGGAAGACAGCGTCTGGGCCAACGATCTCGTTCCGGAGCTCGCCGATTACCTTGCCGAGGCGATGCCCAATTGGCCGGAAATATTACCCGCCTTTGTCAGCGTCGATTGCGAGACCGATGAGGTGACGCCGCTCTACCCGCGCCGCGCTCCCCGAGTCAAAAAAAAGCCGGAAGAGTTTGGCGATAGCTGGTCCGATCCGTTGACCGCCGAAGATAAAGCCAAGATCCATCGCTACTTTACGGCTCGTGAGTCGCTGCGGGATCATTTTGGCTTTATTCAAGTGTCTGCGGGAGGGTCGAGCGTGACAGTCGACCTCAATGCCGACATCCGCGAGGTCGGCATCTCCTTCGAGTGTCCTCGCGCCTCGCTGATGACCGGCATCGAAAACCAGCTGTTCGACGATCTGCTAATCGGAAATTTCATGCGCACCACATTGCACAATGTCCATGATCTATATCCGCACTTTACGCCCTATGTCGCCAAATATGCGGATAATGGTGGTGCCAAGACCAAACGGGAATTGGCAACCTATTTTGGCCACTACTATATGCGTGATCCTATCGCCCACAGTTTGAAAGGCTTGGCCGATGGCAGCGAAATGGTTTTGCGAAGGGTGATCCCCGAAGATTCAGCAATGTTCCGTCTCGCAAAGCGTACCTACTATGCCTACGCAGCCCGCACCAAAGCCTAAGATCCTCGACGGATTGGCGGTTTGCCAGAGGCCTGAACCGCACAACAACGAATGCGCATTCTACACATCCTCGACCATTCGTTGCCGCTCCAGAGCGGCTACGTCTATCGCACCCTTGGCATTATCGACCAACAGCGGGCGCTAGGCTGGGAGCCGGTGCTGCTGACCAGCGGCAAGCATTACGCGCCGGGACCGGCGCGTGAGCGCATCGGCGAATGGGAGTTTTTGCGGACCCGGGCACCGACCGGGCTCGCCGCCAGGCTGCCATGGGTTCGCGAGCTGGCGATCGTCAGCGATCTCGACCGGAAACTCGACGAAGTAATCGGCGAGGTTCGCCCGCAGATACTGCACGCCCACTCGCCGGTCCTCAACGCCTTGTCGGCAATTCGGGCCGGCCGGCGGCATGCGATCCCAATCGTTTATGAAATACGCGCCCTTTGGGAGGACGCGGCGGCAAGTCACGGCACCCATGGTCAGGCGGGCCTGCGGTATCGAGTGACCCGGGCCGTCGAGACCCGCGCGCTTCATCGCGCGGATGCAGTGACGACGATCTGCGAGGGCTTGCGGGAAGATGCGATCGCCCGCGGTGTCCCCGGCGACAAGGTCACCGTTATTCCCAACGCCGTCGACCGCAATAAATTCGCCGGGCCGGGAATTCCCGACCCCGCTCTCGCAACCCGGCTCGGGCTCTCCGGCAAGATCGTTCTTGGCTTCTTCGGCTCGTTCTATGCCTATGAGGGTCTGGACCTGCTGCTGCGTGCACTCCCCGACATGCGGTATCGGCGGGCTGATATCGCGATACTGCTGGTCGGCGGCGGACCGGAAGAGGAGAGACTGCGTGCTCTGGCGGGCGAACTTGATCTTGGCGCAAGCGTCGTTTTTGCCGGACGCGTCCACCATGAGGAGATGCGCCGGTATTACGATCTGGTCGATCTGCTCGTCTTCCCGCGCATTTCGAGCCGTTTGACCGAACTGGTGACCCCGCTCAAGCCGCTCGAGGCCATGGCGCAGGAGCGGATCGTCGTCGCTTCGAGCGTCGGCGGTCATCGCGAGCTGATCCGCGACGGAGAGACGGGCTACCTGTTTCCGCCAGGCGACCCGCAGCGCCTCGCCAAGGGGGTGCTCGCGGCGCTAGCGGACCAGGAATCCTGGCCGCGGATCCGGGCGCAGGCGAGCGAGTTCATCGATAGCGAGCGCTCGTGGGCGCACAGCGTCGCCCGTTATGGCGAGGTCTACCGGCGTATCTTGCGGGGTTAGGCTGTGTGCAAGGGAGCGGACCGAGCCTTCGAGCGCCGTTCCAAGATTTCGAGGAACAGCGCGAGTTGGCCATCGGTCGTGCTCTGCCAATCGAATTGCTCGGCGTAGAGACGGGTTGCGGCGCGGGACGGCGGCGCTGCGAGGAGTTCGCGGATCGCGACCGCCAGCCCGTTCGGGCTGACATCGGCCAAAATGCGTCCCGCGTCGGCCGTGCCGACGATATCGGCGATGCCATCCATCGGGGAGACCACGACCGCGGTGCCGCAGGCCATGCTCTCCAACAGGACATTGGGCCAGCCTTCGTGGGTCGAGACGAGCAGCAGGAGGTCGGCCGCGCTGTAAATCTCCGGAAGGCGATCCTGCGGCACCCGGCCGAGCAGGCGCACGCGGTCGGCGACTTTGCGCTCGCGCGCCAGGTTTTCGATACGGGTGCGTTCGGGCCCCTCGCCGACGATCACGAGTTCGACTTGCGGCAAGTGCCTGATTGCCTCGAGCATCAGCCAATGCCGCTTCAGCGCGACCAGGTTGCCGACCGCGAGAACACTCGGCCGCGTCAAGCCGAGGGTAGCCCGCGCCGCCTCGCGGTCGCGCGGGTGGAACAGCACCAGGTCCACTCCGTTGCGCAAAACGCGAACCCGGTCGGCGCCGATGCCGAGCTCGACCAGCCGGCGCTTCAGCCCGCTGGAGACCGCAACCAGACCGTCGGCGTGGCGCGCTGCCCAGCGGATCCATCTACGCGGCACCGCGTGCTGTGCGATGACATTGAGATCGCTGCCTCGGGCAGTGACAATGACAGGGCGATCGAGGGCGCGTCCGAGCAGTACGGCGCCGATGCCGTCCGGATAAAAATAATGGGCATCGATCAGATCGAAGTCGTGACCGTCGCGAATCTGCCGGCGCAGAAGCGGCAGCACCGCGGCGCAAAGGGCGAGCGGCGCTGCGCTCATCCCGATCCTGGGGAATACGGGATAGCGCGGATGCTCGACGTGCAGCCCGTGGCGGGTCTCCTCGCTCGGGATCCGGGCAAACACGGCATACCGCCCAAACCGAGCAGACGCGAACGGGAACCATGGACAGGGCGCCACAACACGGGCGCCGACGCCGCCGCTCGCGACGAGTTTCCTCAGGCGCGTCTCGACGAAAATCCCGTGTTGGGGCTGCAACAGGTTTGGATATAACGTCGTGAAGGTGAGGATTCGCAAGCGGCAGCGCCCGAATAGATCCGACGAGGCTGGCCTCGCCTGATGCCACTTTACAGAAATCCGGATTTTCGGCGACTGCCGGGCGGTCTCGCTTGCGCTTTTGATCAAGCCAATGAGTCTTCGCATAGCTTCTTCGCGCTTCCGGTCTGGTATGACTTGATGGCGCGATATGGCCTGCCGCGGGCAACCGAAATCCGCGTGTATACCGACGAACGGCGGGGTTCGGCCGCCGCCCTGCTGGCTCAGACCACGACAGAGGATGACGGGCGTAATCTGGCGAGCCTGACGAATGCCCATAGCCTCGAGCACGGCATCCTCCACGCGCCTGGCGCCGATCTCGACAGGGGACTCGCCGCGATCCTCTCCGAGATACTGGCGGAACGGCCGCAATGGGATTGCCTCTCCCTGTCCGAGCTCGATCCGCGCGAACCAAGCTATCCCGCCTTGGTGGGCGCGCTGCGCCGCGCGGGGCTGCTCGTCGAATCCGTCTTCAGCTCCGGCACCTGGTACGAAGAGACCTCGGGCCTGAGCTTTCCCGATTATGTTGCCGCCCGCCCTTCCGAGTTGCGCAATACGTGGCACCGGAAACGCCGCAAGCTCGGGCGCGGCAACCGTCTGACCACATACTTCATCGATGACGACAACGGTCTCGACCGGGCGGTCGCCGATTATGAAACAGTCTATGCAGCGAGCTGGAAACCGCCCGAGCTGTTTCGCGACTTTGTCCCCGCGCTGATCCGGCTCGCCGGCAAACTCCGCGCGCTGCGGCTCGGCATATATCATTTGGATGGAGTACCGGCGGCGGCCCAGTTCTGGATCCTGTGGAAGGGTCGTGCCGTCATTTGCAAGCTGGCGCATGACAAGCGCTTTGACGACCTGTCCCTCGGCACGCTCCTCACGATGGAGATGTTCGAGCGCGTGCTGACCGGCGATCGCCCGCGCGAGATCAGTCTTGGCCGCGGTGACGATCCGTATAAGAAGCTGTGGCTGCCGAAGCGGCGTGAAAGGTGGGGCATCGCCGCGGCCAATCCGCGGACATGGCGTGGTCTGCGCCTCGGGCTGAAGCGGCAAGCGGCTATGATTTATCAGCGGCTGCGTCGCGAGCGGCACGTCCCGGTCGGCTGAGACCGCCCCAGCACGGATCGACGTGGCTTGGCTTTCCTATTCCTCTCTGATCCCGCCAAACCTCTTCATCTTGTTGGCGATGATCGGCGTCTTGATTGCCTGGCGGCGCAAGCCGTTTGGGCTGGCGGTGGCGACCGCTGCGATCGGCCTTGTCTATCTGGCCGCGATGCCGGTCACCGCCGCTCTCCTGATCCGATGGGCGGAGGCGATCGCATTTGACGAACCGACGCTCCCGTCGGACAAGCCGCCCGGCGCGATTGTCGTGTTATCCGCCGATGCGCGGCGCAGCGCTGTCCCCGGCGTGCCCGACACAGTCGGGCGGCTGACCCTCGAGCGCCTCGCCGAGGCGGCGCGACAGCAGCGGCGTCTCGGCCTGCCGATCCTGGTCAGCGGCGGCGGACAGCGTGGCACCTCCCTCGCCGTCCTGATGAG
>Ga0209526_10002776_pt1 | contig 11821 bp, 11 predicted proteins | sample JacPinW_OM2H0_M1_FD_188566 | JGI IMG/M metagenome (GOLD analysis project Ga0209526, IMG submission 188566) | Forest soil microbial communities from Algoma, Ontario, Canada - Jack Pine, Ontario site 1_JW_OM2H0_M1 (SPAdes) (version 2) | ecosystem: Environmental > Terrestrial > Soil > Boreal...
GCCCAGGACCTCGCTGTCGGGGGCGTGCACTGAACTCACGGCGATGTCCAAGATGCGTTCTTCGCCTGCGGGAGTGCGATAGCGCGCTTCCATTCGCCGAAACCGGGTCTTTTCGCGCAGGCTGGCTTCAACCGCCTCCGCCAAAGTCGCGTATGCACCGTCGGAGGCTGTAATCAACTCTGCTCCACGAAATATCTGAGCAGCACTCATCCCGGCAGGGGAAGCGAAACCGAGAATTTGTTTCGCCGAACTGTTGGTCTGCCGGACCAACCCGTTGGCGGTGAAAAACAGTACGCCGCAGGAGAGATTCGAGAGCACGGCAGCACTAATGTTCTCCGAAGTCTTGGCGCGGCGCCGCTCCAATAGTTGCAGGCTTTGCAATTCATGCTTCTGCTGTTTCAGTTGCTGTATGACCGCATGATAGGTGTGCAGCGGGAAACTCTCGGGCGCGGAGGGCGCATCAGCAAGCGAGGCTTCTTCGGTGATGCTGCGGCGCATACGCCGCATCAGCAGCAGTCCCATCATAAAGGCAAGGCCCGCGGCTACGAACACCAGCACCGTGCGCAGCATTAGAGGATTCGTCACGAGTCTCACAGCAGCCCCCAATACCAGTGCAGAAAGCTGTTGCCATAAAAGCAAGCGACCATCGCCATGCTACCCAGGAAGACACCAAAAGGCATTCGATGGCGACGCAGAGCGATGGCGGCTGATTCCCAGGCGCGACGGCGCGCCTCACCCACCGATTCGTGATGGCGAGTAATCCGTCGGCGCGTGCGCTTGATCCACACTGCCAACACCGTGGATAGGCCAAACAACGATCCGCCAATCGAGGCAGTGAAAAGCGTGAAAATCGTCAGTTTGGTGCCGAGGAACGCGCCTATCATGGCCATCAGCTTTACATCGCCGAATCCCATACCCTCCACGCCCCGCGCGTGCAGGTAGATCGCGCCCGCACCGTAGATAAACGAGGCGCCGACGAGCGCTCCCAATACGGCATCAGCCAGCGAAAGCAAATGCCAGGAAGCATGAGAGCTCAAAGGCAAGGAAAACAAGCCGGGTAAAAGCTGTGAAGCCAGATCGTGAACTGGAACCACCAGACTGAAGATCAAGCCCAGCGCCAGCCCCGGTAATGTCATCTTGTCTGGCAGAAGCTGAGTTTCGGCGTCGGTGAAGATCAAGCCGAGCAGCAGAAATCCCAGAGCGCAATATTTGAGTGTAGCCAGGCTCGTGCCAAAGTGCGCATAGCAGGCCAGGAAGATCGTGCCGGTCAGCACTTCTACAATCAGATAGCGCGGTGAAATGTAAGCCGTGCAGTTGCGGCATCGACCACGCAGGCTCAGCCAGCTCAGGACCGGGATATTGTCGTATGCACGAATAGGATGTTGACAGCCAGGGCAGGCCGAGCGAGGCCGGATTACCGATAAATCTCGCGGGAGCCGGTAGATACACACATTCAAGAAGCTGCCGAAGGCCAGCCCCAAGACGAGGATCGCGGATGCGAGAACAGGGTCCACCCTTTTCCTTTGCGCAAATTCCTTCCGATTTACACTGATTATACGGCGATTCCGCGAGTGAACCTGAGTACGAAAGTCACAATCGGTGTGTGTCCTAGGTTCTGCCATCGCCGCGGCAGAAATGGCACCTGCCAGGCCCGCACTCTCCGCATGCAACATTTTTAGAATCCGCAGAGTTCGGGAAACAGTTCGCAGAAAACGTGCACAATAGATATAGTTACAGTCTCAACGCTTTCTAGCTCGCTCACGGGGAATTGACGTGAACGCCAGGCAGTCCCTTACCAACTCACAAAGCTCGGCCGATCACGGCGCTCCCAAGCTGCTCTTCCCCTTCCTGGATTTGAAGGCCGAATTTGCCACGATGAAGGTTGAGGTCGGCGAAGCCGTCGAGAGAGTTCTGGAAAGCCAGCAGTTCATCATGGGTCCGGAGGTGGGGAAACTGGAAGCTGAAGTCTCAGCCCTCATTGGCTGCAGCTTTGCGATAAGCTGCGCATCCGGCTCGGACGCGCTATTACTTGCGCTGATGGCTCTGGGTATTGACTCTGGTGGCGAAGTCATCACTACGCCATTTACCTTCGTGGCCACCGCAGGAAGCATCTCCCGGCTAAAGGCCAAGCCGGTATTCGTGGATATTGATCGCGAAACCTACAACGTGGACGGGAAACAATTGGAGGCCGCCGTAACGAGCCGGACCCAGGCGATTATCCCGGTCCATCTGTTTGGACTACCGGCAGACATGGGAGAGATTAGTGAGATCGCCGGCGCGCACCGTCTGCCAGTGATCGAAGACGCCGCGCAGTCGATTGGTTCGAGATACAACGACAGATACGTTGGTAACATCGGCACGTGTGGCTGCTTCAGTTTTTTCCCCTCTAAAAATCTGGGAGGAGCAGGTGACGGTGGAATGATGACTACAAGCGATGCCGAATTGGCCGAACGTCTCTCGGTGCTGCGATCGCATGGCAGCCGGAAGAAATATCAGTATGACTTGCTGGGTATCAACAGCCGCCTGGACAGCTTACAAGCCGCGATCCTGCTGGTTAAGCTCAAGCACCTCGATGACGCCACCAAAGCTCGCCAGAGAAACGCCGATAGATATCGGCAACTGTTCAAGCAGGCAGGACTGGACGGGTTGATTGCTTTGCCGATCCAGCCCGAGGGGCGGCGGCACGTATACAACCAGTTTGTGATTCGCACGCGTGCGCGTGACCAGTTACGAGAGCATCTACGTCACTGCGGGATACCCACTGAGATCTATTATCCCTCCCCTCTCCATCTTCAGCCTGCGTTTGCTTATCTGGGCTATCGCCCGGGCGCATTTCCGCAAGCAGAGGATGCCAGCCAACACGTCCTGGCGCTTCCTGTATTCCCGCAAATGACCGAAGAACAACAGAAAATCGTGGTGGACGCGACCGCAGACTTTTTCGCGGGAGGAACGTAGCCTTGAATTCCGATAACAAACTTAGTGGCTGCTTCCGCCCCTCTTAGGTAGTAGTGGCGGTTAGATTCCCCCCACCTAGCCGCCGCACGCTGTGGAAAGAGCCCGCCGAGCAAATTACTGCGGTGTGTACTTAAAGGTACTGATGTACATGTAACGGGTCGCTCCCGTCGTGGCCACGCCTCCCCAACTTGACTTATTTGTGCCCCACATATTGAACAGAAATGGGGCCGCAGTGCTAGGCACAGCCTGGGTATGAGAGACCACGAGCTGGCCGTCCACGTACCAGTCGACATGAGTAGGCGCCCAGACAATCTTAAAGGCGTGGCTGTTTCCCTGGTTGAAGCCGGTGATCTCGGTGTCCTGGAAGTTCGACACTCCCTTCCAGTTGGTGCAGTCCACAGCATCCGGCTTGTTCCCCACCTGCTCCATATCGATTTCAGTCGCAGAGTTAGGTGCGTACAGAAACCCCGAGGAATCGGAACCCGAAAGAACGTTTGCCACCCTGGAAGTGAACTCGAAGGTGCCGTAGCTGAATGTCCGCTTGGTCATGACCTCCGATCCACTGGACCGGATTTGGCTGCCTTGCTGAGTCTGCGTGAGCGACAAGACAAGCTCAGAACCGACACTCACGTTCATCGGATCGAACATGCCCACGTTCCCGTTGGCATTGCCAACCGGAGGAGCGGAACCGCCGTGCGTTTCCCATGTGTATCCCGAAAACGTGAATTCACTCGGGCCAGTTATCGAGGACGAGCCACTGCCAGATGACCCGCTGCTTGAACTGCCACTACCTGACGACCCACTGCTGGACGTGCCGCTATCAGACGACCCGCTGCTGGAGGTGCCGCTGCCGGAAGAACCGCTGCCGGAGGTGCCGCCGCCAGACGACCCGTTGCTTGAAGTGCCGCTACCAGACGACCCACCGCTCGAGGCGCCGCTACTGCTCGAGGTGCCGCTACTAGATGACCCGCTATGAGCAGGAATGAAGGGCATGCTCCCTCCGCCGCAACCTACCATGAAAAGAACAGCTGACAGCAAAACACTTATCCTCAGCATAAAATATCCTCTTCGATACGGGGATAGGGACTAACGGACTGATCCCTTGTGGCCAGAAGCGCTGCAGGGCCCTCAGAACGTCAAATTTCAGACTGCTGAACTCAGATAGATTTCGTGTCGGCGTTCCAGTTCGATCCCAACGACGAGTCCACCGAAAGACAAAAGACTTTGGTAGGCGCGCATGTTCGTTACTTCTTAAATTAATGAAAACCTAACACCACGCCGCTGTAGTCCCGTGTTACGGAAGGACGTGGTTGAACTAGAACTGCTGAGACGGACGCTGCGACAAGGTTTCCCGAGCCCATTCAGGGCAACTCGGACAAAACAGCAGAGCTAACGTTGTAGACGAAGAAGTGAGCCCCATACTATAGCAAACTTTCCACCTTTACTTCTCCACCGGCGCGTGCCTCAGCGATTACCAAATCCGCCATCGCCTGAAAAATCGGGCAAAGGAGGGGTACGCCCTGGACGTTGACTCCGGCGAAGGGCCTTGTCGGCGCCGTCGCCATGGCTAACGTCTTGACCGAAGAAAAAAACAGCATGTACCGGTTCTGGGACGGCTGGGGGGTGGTCGCGGCGCATCGGGCAAGCCACCGAGGTTCGTCGAGAAACTGTAGGCACTTACCTGAAAGCGGCTGGGATGCGATCGGGCCGCCGTGTTTGGGCCGGCGAGCACCCGCAAAACCGGGCCAAACAAGTGACCACCGACTCGGCCTTGGCAAAAGTGGCCAAGGATTACCGACTCGGGGCGATTGATTCCGTCGAACCAGTCCGGGACGCTGGGCACGTGCCCATCGACGCCCCAGTGCGCAATGTCTGCGAGCCGTATCAAAAAGCCGTCGAACTGGGTCTACGCCGAGGGCGTAATACCCGAGGAATCTGGCAGGACCTGGTTTCCGATTGCAGCTTCTCCAGCAGCTATGTCCAGCGGTTCGTGCGCCAGGTGGGCGAACACCAGCAACCGCACCCGCGGCAAAACCGCGGTTTGTATCGAATCCGAGAGGAAGACCACACGAAGCGGACACCGCTTCGAACTTCCCAGCTGCTGTGACCAGCCGGTCGGGCCGGAACCCACATCGGTACGCTCTGCGACGCTATCCATCGCCAGCAAGGCCAGATGGGCGTGCACGCATCCTGAGTGTCCGGTCGCTGATCAAGAAGTGCGGCGCCGCGGCCGTCGATGAGCTGCCGCTGCTCATCATAGATTAATGTTACGAACCCAGTAATGTGGAGTGACCGCTGAAGTCAACAAACGTGGAGCTCCACACTTATCGATGATCTCGGAATACGCAAGCTGCCCCTGACCGCTGCCGAAGAACTGTTGGAGATCATCGATAGGTACTTAGCTGTCCTGACCTGAACTTGGCGTGGCGGTCGAGCAACCTCGACAGGTATCGGGGTTCGCACTTTTGAATGATTGCTTTGCGGCCTAGGCTCAAGGTGTAAATATGAAATGGTTTCGAATAGGCTTAGAGGCGATTGGTGCAGCATCGCTGTTAGCGATTTCGATTGTCGCCATGTGGTCCATCTATCACAATTTTCAAAACGGGCGACGCGGAAGAAGGTGCTTTTCATTCTCAACTGGGGATGTGTATCACCCATCAGGTTTCAAAATCATTTCGAGGTATCAATCTCGACGGAACTTCACCGGGGATCACCCCGATTGCTACTGCATTGAGCTGCCAATATTCGAGGTCGCAGAATAGCAAAGGGTGAATGGCATGACGGCGGCCCCGAGAAGCACTCGTTGCTGCCCGAAGCGCTAAAACTCGATGTTGATGATGCCCGTCGGTACGACGATTGCATCCCTTCCGTGGAGGAAGCAAACTCAGCAGCGACAAAAGTCATGTTTACAACAGTTGTTCAGCATGGCCGCCAAGCGACTGCGGCCGACATTATCCTTTATGACTCGAAGGAAAAAATGCTCCATTACTTAGCTACAAGACCTGACTAGACTTGCCTGAGCATCTGGTTACCGGGTAGACAGTTAAGTTCCGGGCACCTTCCATTGGTCGGTCTTGGAGTGATAATCGTTGGCCGTTTTTGAAGCGATCACTGAGGCTCATCCCAGGCGCGTTAGGAGGCTAGGTATTAGCATCGGCAAAGCAAAAGTCGGCGCGGCGCGCATTTTGGCAAACGTCCGTTGCTTGCACCAGGAGTGGGATGAGGAGTTTGCCCCGCTTTCAGCCAACGCGAAAGCAACTCTCGCACATTAGTTCGCGCACTACTCCCGCTAATTCCGGAAAAGTCGCGGCGGACGGCTAGAGTAAGTATCTTCCTGACCATAGGTACCGGCATGGTGGCATTTCTTCATGCCCGCAAGTGTGGAAGATGTTTTCCTCTTCAGGTGAATGCTCTTCCATCGAGATCAGCTGCCAGGATTACTTTGGTAATGTGCAATAGTAATCTTCGGGGCCGGATCGGGCATGTCTCAGATACCGCTTCCAGCGTGACGTACAAGCGGGCCAACTTTGCTAAGTACTGTCGCATGCAGCAATTCCGAGCGATGAATGGCCTGCAACGGCAGCGGCTTCCTGTCTGAGAGTCGTGGCACACCCCGTTGGCATCGTGGTTGCATTATCCGGTGTGAACTTCATCAACCGGATTATGAAAAGAATTGTCAACGCGATCGGGATGGCGAGTATGTTGGTGGCTTGCGGCTTCGCCCAAACCCCCAACGTCAAGGTGTTGCCTTGGAACGACCATCTAGCCGCGGTGTCCCTCACTTTTGACGACTCTCGCCCCGTTCACCTCGATGTAGCAATTCCGGAACTAAACCGGCGTCACCTACACGCAACTTTCTTCCTCATTGTATCCAAGACAACGCGCCTGGACGAATGGCGGAAGGCCCAGTCGCAAGGGCACGAGATAGGCAATCACTCCGTGAGCCACGAGCACTCGGCTAACTTGAGCGCGGAAACCGAAGAGCTACAGGTCGAGGATGCCAAGAAGTTTCTGGACAGCAATTTTAAGTCGGACATTATCACCTTTGCCTATCCCTACACGGAGGTGTCACCGGGGTTGCTTTTCTGGGTGAGGAGATACGACTTCGTGGCTCGCGGCGGACGAAGAGATGGCAGTCTGGTCTACGTTAAATCGGACGTTCAGAATGATTGGTACAACCTGCCTAGCCAGCCCAGTTACACCAACTATGACGCTACGGTCTACAAGAGCTGGATTGACAAAGATATCTTGATGAATGCCTGGACGACTTTTCAGATCCACGGCATCGGTGATCCTTCGACGGGATATGAGCCTATCCCCAGCGACACTTTCATTGAACTCTTGGACTATCTAAAAACCGCCGAAGCCAAGGGGCTTTGGGTTGCGCCGTTCGGGGAAGTCGCTGCGTACTTACGCGCCCAAAAAATCCTGGAAGGGGCACAGGCTCAAGTCGCGAACGGCGAAACGAAGTTTACCTGGCAGGCCCCCACGCCGTTCCCGCATGGGGTTGTGCTGAAGGTCGTGCTGAATGGCTCGCCCCACGCCCGGCTCTATCAAGTGGGACACGAACTACACCGTAACAGAGGCGGAATCTACTCAGTCTCTTTCGATTCACGAGAGTTGATCTTGAAAGGCGAATTGTGAAACGGCTTTGTGTGCTGCTGCCGGCGAAAGATGAGGCGGTGGGCATCGGCAAAACATTGAGAAGCATTATTGGGGCGGGCGTCCTGCCCTCGGATATTTACGTCATTGATGATGGCTCCAGTGACGGCACGGGAGAAATTGCACGTTCGTTCGACGTAAATGTGGTCAGAAACCCAAGAAATATTGGGAAGGCTAACAGCCTGGCGCGGCTGGCCTCTGTGTCCGAGTTGGTCCGGCGCTATGACTATATCTGCCTGATGGACGCCGACACGCAAGTGTGCCAAGACTATTTTCAGGCCGTGAGGAAAAGCTTTGGACCGCCCGACGTTGCAGTGGTTTGTGGCCGAGCGAAGAGCACTCCGCACAACTGGCTCACAGCCTACCGCTGTCTCGCGTACTGGATTTCGCACGCGGTCTACAAGGACGGGCAAAGCAACATGGGCGTGATTACGGTTACCCCAGGTTGCGCTGCGGCTTTCCGAGCGGACGCATTCGCACAGCTCGACTGGAACAGTGACACCATCGTCGAGGACATGGACTGCACGATTCAGGTGCACCGGAAGAAGCTGGGCAGGATCGTTTACCAGAAGCACGCCGTAGTTTCCACCCAGGACCCGAGAACTCTTCGCGACTATGTCAAACAGATGTATCGCTGGCATACCGGCGCCTGGCAGGTCGGCAGGAAATACGGAATGATCACCGGGTTGTCGAAGATCGATCTGGAATACAAGCTGTTGATGGGGGAAGGTGTAATCTTTGCCACTTTGTTTCTGTTGCTGCCAGTCTGGCTGCTCATCTATCCCAGACTGGCGCTTTATGCAGTCGGCATGGACATGATTGTTCTTATCTTCCTGTCGTTGATCTGTGCTGTTTGTGATTGGCGAATTGATGTCTGCATCTTTTCGCCGCTCTACCCGCTGCTGCGCTTCGTGGACTGCTCGGTCTTCCTATACAGCTTTTGGAGAGTAGTCATTCAGAAGAAGCAGGTCAGAGGTTGGTTTGCAGTCAAACGGTACTAACAGGAAAAGTAGGGTTATGAAAACCAAGTCGTTATCCGCGCTGTTCGCAGTTCTGGTACTGACGGCGTTCGCCTCAGCCCAGGACGGTGCTATGTCCGCGTTGCAAGGCAGCCTTGTCGACGGAGTCGGATTACCAGGACAGGGTTGGACATCCATAGGCAATCTGAGCCCGATCGAGCACAACAACTTTTACACTCAATCTTACGTGGAGCAGAGCGCCGCGGTATTTGCCACCTACTCCGGATCCATAACTGTGACGCCTTTCGTAGGACTGGGGCTGATTGTCGACACCAAAGGCTACGAGTGGAACAACAAGATTCAGCCCCGCATAGGCGTAAAGGTAAACAAGTTCTTCCGCAATGGCGTTGTGAGTATTGGTTCCGCTTATTCCTACGAAGACCGCTTCAAGAGCTTCAACAGCAGCGCTCTCACTATTTTCGCCCAGGATTGGTTCGGATGGCAGCCGGTATCCGACAAAGCCAGTCGCTTTCCAGGATCGTCCTGGATGGAAGTAGGGAATTTATCTCCAGTTGAGCATGGCAACATCATCGGCCTGGGCTATATCTCGCAGGGAATCATCGCGAAAAGGTTCGGCAAGACCGCAATTGTGCCCTACGCCGAGGCCACCGTTTTCCGTGACAGCAAGGGTTTCAATTGGGATAACAGAGCTAACTTTGGCGGCGGCGTTAAAGCAATAATTCCGCGGGGTGAAGCATGCGCCGAAATCGGTGTTGCCTATCTCCACGAGAGGCGCTTCGAGTCGGGGCAGTCTGCCGGTGGCCTCTCCGTGTTCACGAATGTTTCATTCAATTGGAATCTGCTGGGTCGAAGGGCAGGTAGATAACATGCCATTTCCTGGTCTCGGAAGTATTTCCGCCATCATTCACATGCTAGCTAAGGGTCCTGATGTCGAGAGGTCAAACAATCTTATGCGCGTACTGGGAACAGTTCTTCTTTCACTACTCGTATGTTTGAGCCTAGTCAGCTCAGTTTCCGCTCAGGAGTCAGCTGTGCTCCTGTCCTCGATCAGCTTGAGCTCATCCAGCGTAACCGAGGGCCGTTCCCTAGAGGGCACGGTAACGCTGAATATGGCCGCTCCCAGGGATGGTGTGGCGGTGTCATTGGCTGCCGATCCGGCCGGCATCGCCGGGGTACCAGCCCGCGTGACCGTTCCGGCGGGTGCGACCCGCGCCACTTTTGTGGTGAGCACGAGCGTACCAAGTCCAATCACTATCTACGGCAACTACGGCGTCACCCAAAGCACTTCTTTCTCGGTGGTTCCTCGCGTTTCGATTGACCAAGTGGTGGATCGCGTCATCGAGCGTGAACGCGTATTTGTCGCGCAAATGCAACACATGCACCCCCTGGCTGAAACCTACATCCAGAACTTGAAGTCCGACCACGATTCAGTTGTTGTACCAGCAAGCGATCAGTATTTTATTGGACGGCTCGACATGAGCGACGGCCTCGAGAATCGGCTGTTTGAAAAGCAGACCGGTATCAAGCTCCGTGCTCTGAACCCCTTCCCAAGCATGTTTACCCGCAAATTCCTACCGGTGGGTTTTGCCCAGATGGTCATGCTCGATCGAGACTTTCAGAAAGGGAATTACGACTTCAAGTTTGTGCGGCAGGAGTTCCTCGGAGAAGTGCGCTGCATGGTGATCGACGTACAACCCAAAGACGGCGCGGGCGGGCGATTCCTGGGAAGGATATGGGTTGAAGACCAGGATTACAACATTGTCCGGTTTAACGGAACTTATTCTCCTCATTCACGCTACAGTTACTATCTGCACTTTGATAGCTGGCGCCTGAATCTTCAAGCCGGCTCGTGGCTGCCCGCATACGTCTTCATCGAAGAGTCGAATTTCAAAGCTGTGGGCCCGCTGCTCCCCGGCCTGCACTTCAAAGCTCAGACCCGGTTCTGGAGCTACGATCCGGAACCGCTCAAACACAACCAGGAGTTCGCGGAAATTCAGATAGAAGCGGTCCGCGATCAGACTGACTCCGCCAACGAAGCCGGTCCGGTGGAGGCGCAGCGCATGTGGGAACGGACGGCGGAAGATAACGCCCTTGACCACTTGCAGAAGGTTGGCCTGCTCGCGCCGCAGGGAGATGTAGACAAGATTCTGCAGACCGTGGTTAACAACCTGATTGTCACTAACAATCTTGAAATCATTCCTGACGTTCGTTGCCGCGTGCTCCTGACGTCGCCGCTGGAGTCCTTCACCATCGGTCACACCATTGTCATCAGCCGCGGTCTACTCGATGTCGTTCCCGACGAGGCTTCCTTGGCGATGACGCTGGCTCACGAGCTTAGCCATATCGCGCTAGGTCACCGCATCGATACCAAGTTCGCCTTCAATGACCGCTTCTTCTTCCCCGACGAGAGTACGTTCCAACGGATGGACTTCGGGCGCAATGCCGCGGAGGAAGAAGCTGCGGATCGTAAAGCGATGGAGTTGCTGGCAGCCTCTCCCTACAAGGAGAAACTCGGCAATGCGGGATTATTCCTGAAAGCATTACAGACCCGCGCCCCACAACTGACCAGCTTGATCAGGCCTCACTTGGGCAATCGTCTGGAAAATGGAAAAACCATTCGGATGTCCGCGCTGCTTAGCGCCGCCCCTCAACTAGAAGCGCAACGTATCGATCAGATCGCAGCTCTTCCGCTGGGCGGCAGGGTCAAACTGGACCCATGGAGCAATCGGTTGGAGATGCTGAAGATCAAACCGGTTGTTCTGCTTTCGCCACAGGAGAAGATGCCGTTCGAAGTCACACCGTTCTTTCCCTACCTGACGCGGCTGGCCACTCCCCAGGCCGAAGTCGCGAGGGCTGAGTGACCGGACATCTTTCTGCTTCACGGGAGCTTTTGAAAGCGAAATTGTCAACGGTTTTGGAGACCTTAAAAAGAAATGAGCAACAATAGAAGACTTCCGATTAGGAAGTTCGCAGCCATACTGTTCGTTCTGCTCATCTCGCTTCCACTTATCCGATGTGGTGGAGGAACAACGGCGTCTGCGTCTACTTCAACACCAGACCCTCGCCCAACCTACATTCCGCGTCCGGTGGGCCTGTGGTCAGCGCTGCCCCAGACGATGCCAATTAATCCCATTCACGCGGCACTGCTCCACACTGGAAAGATTCTCATCGTCTCCGGGTCTGGCAATTGTCCTCCACAACAAACTGGTTGCCCACAAGGGCCA
>Ga0209526_10002777_pt1 | contig 11819 bp, 13 predicted proteins | sample JacPinW_OM2H0_M1_FD_188566 | JGI IMG/M metagenome (GOLD analysis project Ga0209526, IMG submission 188566) | Forest soil microbial communities from Algoma, Ontario, Canada - Jack Pine, Ontario site 1_JW_OM2H0_M1 (SPAdes) (version 2) | ecosystem: Environmental > Terrestrial > Soil > Boreal...
CCCTGATCGACGAGCCGCAATCCTACGCGGCCGGTCAGAGGCGCTTTAATCTTGCAGTAGGACAGTTGCAATTTCTGATTGTCAATTTGCGCCTGATCGGCGCGTACAGCTCCCTCCAGCTGTCCTACGGTCGCATTCTGCGTATCCACTTGCTGCTGCGCGACGACACCTTCTTTGTGCAACTGGTCATAGCGCCCGTAGTCGACTCGGGCGTTGTTGAGTTGGGCCTGGTCGCGGGCCAGTTGTCCCTCCATTTGCTCCAGCGCCACTTGGAAGGGCCGGGGATCGATTTCCGCGAGGAGATCGCCTTCCCGCACAAACTGGCCTTCGTTGAAATGGATCTTCTCGAGCTGCCCATCGACTCGGCTCTTCACGGAGACGGTGTTAAAAGGCGCCACCGACCCCAGCCCTGAAAGGTAATACGGCACATTCTGTTTAAGGGCAGGCACAACTGCGACTGACACGGGTCCGCCGCCGGCGCCCCTGCCACCCGCCGCCGGCGCCGCCGCTTTGCTTTCCGCCGAAGCCCGCGACCGGTAAAAATAATATCCTCCGCCTGCGAGGACCACGATCACCAGAAGCCATATCCACCCATGCTTTCGCGGGGGACCTGCCTCTTCCACTTGTGGGTGGAATTCTGAAGCAGCTTGCGGCGCTTTATCCTGTTCGGAGTCAGAAATTGCCATATCCGTCCTATGAGTTCAAATCGTCAGATTGAGTCCACTTAGGTGGACGCGCCCGCGAAACACTTGGTTGCGTGGCACCGTTTCGCGCTCGATCCTGAAAACATCCAAAGACGGAAAAACATGCCGCCACTATCTCCTTACGCAGTCTTTGCCGCCGCCAACAAACCTTCCGCGTAGAGCGCGCCATCCGCCGTTTCTTCGTGCTTAAAATAAACGAAGACGTCGCCCTGTGCCGTTAAGTCTCTAATTTCGTGAGTCAACGCCTCGAGGGACTTGGGTGAATAACTTTCCTTTCGCAAACGCAGGTAGGAAAAGTCCGCGGTTCGGATATGAGGCGTCTCCAAGGTTTCGCTCTCGGCTTGGCAAAGAGCGACGCCTACGTCACGCAACATGGTGAACACTTTGTCGCTAAACCACGAGGGGTGACGAAACTCAAACGCAAAGCGCATTCGGCGCGGCAGTCCGCCCGTAAAGTCCTTGAGCAGTTCCAGATCACACTTCAAAAACGGCGGCAACTGGAAGAGTATGGGACCGAGCCTGCCCGCGTCCTCGAATGGTCGCAAGGCGGAGGCGAATTCCAAGGCCAGCGAGATCGCATCGCGAAGGCGCTTCACGTGAGTGATTTTCTGGTTTGCCTTGACCGCGAATTTGAAATCGGGGTGCGTAGCCTCAATCCACCCAGCCAGCAATTTCTCCGTAGGGAAGCGGCGAAACGTGTAGTTCAACTCCACCGAGTTCAGGCGGCTTGCGTAGTAACCCAGGAACTTAGCGGAAGCCAGCTTCGCGGGATAGAACGAGGGTTTCCAACTGGAGTACGCCCATCCCGAAGTGCCTGCATAAATGGTTGCCATGCACTCTGAGTGTACCGGGAAAATGTCCTTGGGTTAAAATTCAATTTTTTGGTTCGCAGCTCAGTGTTGGTAGCGATACCGGGATTCGAACCCGGATCTGCGCCTTGAGAGGGCGCTGTCCTAACCCTTAGACGATATCGCCAATGCAAATCGGGCTCAACGATGAATCAGAACTGTTCCTTGCAATATAGTATCGCGGCGGGCTTCAAGCTTCACTTGAAACTTTCGGCGTAAAAGTACAACTCGCACCCGAGCTCTGTTCGAAACCTAATCGCCGGGAAACCTAGTGGTTCGAGGGCGAAGATGAGGCCGGTGCGGCGTCGGGTGAACCAGTGCCCGATCGTGGGGCGGCAGCCTTGGGGCCAAAATTCTTAACCAGATATTCCACCAGCGTATCGACCTTTTCCTGCGGAATGTTCGCCCCACGATCCATCATCAACTGTATCGTGTCGTGCCAATCGTCGCGATCCTTGTGCGCTTTTGTGAGATTCGTCAGCTTGTGGCAAGTCTGGCAATATTCCGTCGCAATGGCCTTCCCATCGCCTTCTGGCAACTCCACGGGCTTTGGCGGCTGCGAGGCGGTGGAAGCGCCGGAGGACGTAGCTGCAGCGGGCGGAGTTCCTCCTGTGGGCGCGGCAGTCTGCGGACCAAAATTCTTGGCTAGATACTGAACCAGCGTATCGAATTTTTCCTGCGGAAGGCGTGCTCCCCGATCCATCATCAGTTGTACCGTGTCATGCCAGTCGTCGGGGGCCTTCCGCGCCTTCACTACGTTCGTTAGTTTGTGGCAATCCTGGCAAAATTCGGTGGCAATCGCTTTCCCTTCTCCTTCCGGCAATTCTACAGTCGGCTTTGGAAGTAAGAGAGTAGAAGCTGTCGCTGACTGACCAGAATCTTGGGGAGTTGCTCCAGTCTGAGCGATACTTTTCAATGGCGTGGCCAAAACACCGAAACCTACAACTAATGCTAGAGAAATGAAAAGAGCTGCCCGTTGAGAATGACCTAAATGTGGTAGATGCACTATTCCAGTACCTCCGAAGATCCCGATGAAATGAAAAATCCGCCTCCGATTTCACGACCCGCCATGAACTTTAACTAATTATTTAAGTTTTAGTGAATCAGTTAGACCTAGAGTTGTGCCGGGCGAATCTCAGAACATTTTTTACCCGGGTCTAACCGCACTGCAGCGAGTCTCTCCAATCGGAAAACGGCAAATAAGCGCGCCAAGCTGGCGCACCTTGAATTTTCGTATGAAGCCGCGGAATAATCAAGTGGGAGCCGGATTTAAACCGCGAGAGGTTGTCTCCTCAACTGGTCTCCGAGACGCACGCAGTGAAATGGCACTAACCAAACATTTGAGTCGATTTCCTGTTAAGCCAGCGATCGTGAATGCTGAAAATGAGAGAGGGTGGTTCTAGGAACGGGCCCCAGCCTTATGATCGGACTTAATAACCAATGTGTCTTGCAGTTCAATCAAGCCGGTCCCGACCATGTCTTGAAGCTTTGGCAGGATTCCATCCAGCTTTTCAGCCGACTCAATGAATTCAATTTTGACAGGCAAGTTCTCCGTCAAATCCAGGATCCGCGCTGTGTGCATTTTATGATCGGCGCCGAACCCGGCGATGCTTCGAACCGCATTGGCGCCGGAAACGCCGCAGGAAAACAAGTAATCCAGGATCGCTGTGTAAAGGGCGTGGCCATGATATTGCTGATCTTCGCCTACGAAAATGCTCACTTTTTTGGCCGGCCCTGGATTCAGCATATTTCCTCCTCGAATCCGCGTGTGGCGCGAGGTGACGAAATCCAGCCGTCCAATCGCATTCTAGGCCCGATCGTCACTTCTTGCCTTAACCGAGGGTCCGCCCGGCGACCACACCAAGCCACACCGAGATGAACCCAACTACAACGCTCAGAAACACATTCAAGAATGCGAAGAGAAGCTCACCATCGCGCAGACTCTGGAAGGTTTCGAGTTCAAATGTGGAAAACGTCGTGTATGCGCCGATGAAACCAATGGGAATCAGGTACCGCCAGTTCGCGTTCCAATGCGTTCTTTCCGCAAGAATGGTTACAACCAGGCCGATCAGGAACGATCCCGAGACGTTGATCACGAACGTGCCGTACGGGAATCGCGCTCCCATCCGGTTGCTAATATACCCTCCCAGCCAGAAGCGTGCGATTGCCCCGGCGAATCCACCCAGACCCACCATCCAGTATTTATTCATGTGACTCTCGCAGTCTCCTCAACGCCTTTCGCCAATAAGAGTTATGCGTGATCTTCAATGAGTAGTACCCAGAGTGTGGACTCTACATATGAACGATGCGCCTCAAAAAAGAGCAATAGGCGGACCCTCTCCACGCGCTGGACATGTAATATTCTTATTGGATCGTTGCCGGGCATATGACTCCGCGACAAGATCCTTGTCAGGAGTCATCATCCGTCCCGGCATTGGGGACAGCGGTTATACGGCGAACTCCATCGCCTTTTCCAATCATAATAATACTGTCAGCATTGCAGAAGTCAACCTGCCCACGCTAAATCCTTGCCTGCGAAGCAATTTCGCTAATCTGAGATGGGATGTGATTCCGTTTTAGATTCCAATTCGCGCTGTACGGGGACGATGCGCTGGTAAGAACGGATCGAGAAGAAGCGGTTCCGGCACGGAGCGCAGCGATAGGTGGGAAAATGAAGCATGCGGAAGAACCAGGCAAAAGTGCCCGCTCCATGCTCGCGAGAAATCCGCTGGAGGTCCATATTGCCGCACAGTCCGCAATGCGCGAATCGGAAATACACAATGGGAACAGCCCAGGCATAAAATCGCGAATCGCAACTCCGGCAACGCCACGGCCGCAGCAGAGTGGCACCGACGACATAGTCCTTCACACTCCGCCGGCGGGAACGACGGGGACTGTCGCTATGACAGACCGGACAAAGCAATTTTGTTTCTCCCCTGGGAAGCCCTTCAAAAAGAATACGTGAAGGCTGACACGCAAGGCAAGGTCCATCTGTGGCGAGTTGATTCGACGTGTACAATCGTATTGGCGGTGCCACGCCCCGGCCAGGCCGGGGCGCAGCATAAAAGTAGAGCCCGCACCCGACGAATGAGGTGAAGCATGGCGGATTACACGGACGAGCACGCACGCGCCGGCATCAAGGCGCGACTGCCTCGACTCGACGCATGGCCCAATCAGTTTCCGGGCTACCGGATAGTGACGCGCTTTCCCGAGTACACTTCGGTATGTCCAAAAACGGGAATGCCCGATTACGGTACGATTATCATCGAGTACGAACCGCGGAAGCAGTGTCTGGAACTGAAGGCGCTCAAGATGTACCTACTTGCTTACCGTGATCTGGGCATCTTTTACGAGAACGCGGTGAATCGCATGCTTCGGGACGTCGTCGCCGCGATAGCCCCTGCCTGGTGCATCGTGCGCGGTGAGTTCACTCCGCGAGGCGGGCTGACCACCACAGTCGAGGCGCGCTGGCCACGACACAAGCGGAATCGCAAGGCCTAGACAACCATAAACGGCTCAGGGATAATCCAAACTACACAAATGGCCACGCCAGATTGACTGGCCGCCGAGGAGAACTGATGAGTATTTCCCCGAGTGCCCCGGAACCAAAGGAGTCCTACACGTACGAAGCGGCGAGCACGCCTCGTTGGATCTTCGTGGTGTTTATCGCCGCCTTTGCGCTGATCGGGTACCTGCTCTATGCCGGCAATGACACGCGGAACAAGCTCGAAACCGAATTGTCCCAGTCCAACTCCAAGCAGTCTGTGCTAGCCGCGCAGATCGAGCAAACCAACTCGGTGGTGGCCGATCTGAGGGGCAAGCTGGAAGTCACAACGCAAAAGCTCGGGTTCACTCAGGCAGAACTGTCGCAGGCGCGGACGCTGGCGCAGAACATTCGCCAGTCGCAAAAAGAGAGCGACGAGAAACTCACCGCGCAGATCGGCCAAGCCAAGCAGGAGGCCGACGCAAAGATCGGCGCAGTCAGCACCGATTTGACTGGCGCAAAGGGTGACATCACCGCGACAAAACAGGACCTCGAGGCCACCAAGGCCAAGCTCACCAGCACGGTCGGCGATCTCGGCGTGCAGAGCGGCCTGATCGCGCGCAACCAGGAAGAACTGGATCAATTGAAGCGCTCGGGTGAACGCAATATTTTTGAGCTGCATCTCACCAAGTCCAAGACCGCATCTCACGTCGGTCCCATCCAAGTTACCCTGACAAAGACGGACCCCAAGAAATTCAAGTACACCCTGATGGTCGTCGCCGACGACAAGACAATTGAGAAAAAAGATAAGACCGCCGACGAGCCCGTGCAGTTCTACATTCATGGCGTGCCGCGCCCGTACGAAATCGTCGTGTTTGACGTGACCAAGGATAAAGTCAACGGCTATCTTTCGACGCCAAAAGACGCCGGGACCGCTGCCCGGGCGCAGTAGGCTCCGACCAACCGGTTTTATTTCTCTAATGGGAGATTTTCCGTCGGCAGTCCCGCATTCGCACGGGACGGGATGCCCGTTTTTACGCTCGAACAAAAAGGATTTGCTACTCGAAAGATTTGAGCGTTGTGGCCATCTCATGTAAACGGCGATCCACGCGCCCAAATACGGTGTCGAATTCGTAGCGAGCGTTCGAGTCGCGTTGTCCGGCTCTTACGCCGGTGAGAATTTCGATTCCTTCCTCGATCCTGGAGATGGGAAGAATTTGGAATTTGCCGGAAGCAACGGCGTCGATCACATCGTCCCGCAGCATCAGGTCTTCAATATTCTCCGCGGGAATCATAACTCCCTGTCGTCCAGTGAATCCCTTCACGCGGCAGACATCGTAGAAACCTTCGATCTTTTGATTGACTCCGCCGATGGGCTGGATTTCGCCATGTTGGCTGATCGAACCCGTCACGGCGATGTCCTGGCGGATGGGCAATCCGGAGAGAGCGGAGAGCAAGGCGTATATTTCGGTCGAACTGGCGCTATCCCCATCGACGCCGCTGTAGGATTGCTCGAAGCAGATGCTGGCGGCAAGGGAAAGCGGCTTATCCTGCGCGAACTGCGTCCGTAGATATCCTGCGATGATTTGCATGCCTTTGTCGTGGAAGCGACCGCTTAGGTTGGATTCGCGTTCCACGTTGATAAGGCCCGCCTTGCCCATCGCCGCGGACGCCGTGATTCGCACGGGTTTGCCGAAGGCGTAGCCGCCGATTTCGAGAACGCTCAAGCCGTTCACTTGTCCTACGCGCGAGCCGTCGGTATCGATCAGCAGAGTTCCTTCTTCGATCATTTCGCGGATCTTCGTCTCCGTTAAGTTGTGGCGCTCGATGCGCGCCTCACGCGCGCGCCGGACGTGGGGATCGCTCACCAGCGTTGCGCCTTCCTGGCGCGCAATGTACGCGGCCTCCCGTGCCAGATCGGCCAGCTCCGGAAATCGCGCGGTCACTTTGTTTCGGCGTCCCGCCTGGCGCACTCCGTATTCCATCATGGCCGCCACCGCCGTGCGGTCGAACGGTCCGATGCCTTCCTGTTCGGAGAGCTGGCGCAAACGGCCGCCGTACTGCCGCACCACGGCATCGCTCATCACCATTTCTTCGTCGAACTCGACGCGCACTTTGAAAATCTTGCGGAAATCCTCCTCGTATTCATACAGAAGTTCGTACATGTGGCGGTCGCCGATCAGAATGATTTTCACGTCGATATCGATCGGCTCAGGTTTCAACGCCGAGGTCCCGAACGGAAAAAACATCTCCAGCGGCTGAATTTCAAGGCGGGCGTGGTTCAACATGCGCTTGAGTGTGCGCCAGACGCCCGCTTCGGTGATGGCGTCGTACGCGTACATGACCAGGAATCCGCCATCCGCGCGAAGAATGGAACCCGCGCGCAAGTCCATGAAATCCGAATTCCAGCCACCGCGCGAGTCGTAGCTGCGCTGGATCGTGCCAAACAGGTTCGTGTAAGTCGGCGTGGTCTCAAAGATGACCGGGGAACCATCTTCATCGTTGTGCGCGAGAAGCACGTTGACGCCGTACACGCGGAATGGGTCGCGTTCGGGCGAGGGCGTGCGTGAATTGCCGTCCTGCGGAGGACCGTTGCCCGGCTCTTCCTCACCCTCGCGCTCCTTGAAAGGTTCGAGGTTGTCGAGCAGGTTGTGCCTCACCTCTTCGAGATATTCCGACTCAAGCGCGCCTGAATATTTTTCCTTCAGCTCCTCGATGAAACCATCGACGAGTACCGAGGCGGCTTCCTGTTCGAGATAACTCAATTCGCTGGCCAGTTCGCGTGAAAGCGTCAGCGTCTTCCGGTAGACGACGGTGAATTCCTGGCGGAACTGTTCGTACTTTCGTTCGATATCCTCGGCGGCCACCGTTTCAAGCTTGCCCTCGTGCACGAGCTTGGGGATGTCCTCGATCGGCACCATTTGGCCCTCGAGAACAGGAAAAATTTCAGGCAGCGCGACGGCGCCCACCTGCATGTGTCCCAGAGCGAACTGCTCGCGCGCAATGCGGCGCGTGAAATCATCCATCAATTCTTTTTCGCGAACGGTAAAGCGGTCCACGATGCGGCCTTTCTGCCGCTGGAAGGGTTCACCCTCGAAAACTTGCGGAATCCGCCGCCGCAGGAATTCGATGCCGCTCTGCATGTCTTTCTTGAAGTTATTGGCTTGCCCCCGAGGCAGTGTGAGCAGGCGCGGCCGGTCGGGGCTCTTGAAGTTGTTGACGTAACAACGATCGAGGGAAAGTTTCGCCGCCGGATGGATCTGCCCGATCACGTGGGTGATCGTGCCGCCCCGGCTGGTTCCCGCAAGGCCGCAGACAAAAATGTTGTATCCCGGAGCGCTCAACTCGACGCCCATTTTCAGGGCGCGGAAAGCCCTTTCCTGGCCGACCAAATCGGTGACAAGTTCGGCATCGGCCGTGGTTTCAAAGGGTATCGTCGCGGGATCGCAGCGCCACCTGAGTTTTTCAGGAGGCAGTCCAGCGAGCAAATTCGTTGAATTGGTGACCTTCATGAAACCTTCCCTGGTCCCAGGCGCGCTACTCTAGCACAAGCGCGACACTCGATGAAATGAACCCACAGGAAGAGTTTCCAGCGATGAGAGGAGGCCAACGGCTCGGCATGTCTGATATGCGCGTAACGCATTCAGTAGAAGCGCACTTGACTGTAGATGCAGCCGTCTTTAGAATCATGGCCAGTTTGTAGACATGTGGTCGGACCCAACCTAAAGACGCAGGCCTTGTTCCCGCCAACGAGGAGGTGACTCTTGAAAGGCAAATTCTTAATGGTCGTTGCTCTGGGTATTGGTGTCTCGATCTTTTCACTTCCGCTATTCGCACACCACGGCTACGCGGCTTATGACACGGGGAAAAGCATTGCTATCAAGGGGACTGTTACACAATGGTTTTGGGCCAATCCCCATTGCGTACTTCAGCTCGACGTAACAGATGACCGCGGCCAAGTGGTGCAGTGGAGTGCGGAGACTGAAAATCCATCATCAATGATTCACTATGGCTGGACCAAGCAATCCCTAAAGCCCGGGGATCAAGTTACGGTCACTGTCCTGCCGGTCAAGAATGGCAAGCCTATCGGGCGCATCGTCGAAGTCTTGTTCTCCAATGGTCAAAGACTAGCTGGACGCGCGGTCCCAACCCTCGAACCCTCCAAATCGGAGGATTATCCTAAGCAGTGAGGACTCGCTCAGGCCGATCGAGTCTGATTGTGTCAGGGGTGCCGCTATCCCGATACTGAATCGAAGGGTGGGATTTGGACTATGGAAAGGGTTCCCACTATGCTGAAGCGCCTTGTTGCATCGAAGGTTGTACTAGCGGTGTTGATATTTTCCCCTCTTACGCACTCTCACGCTGCTTCGCCGCCGCAATCAGGATCGGCGAAAGATCAGAAGGAAGCTCCTGCTGCCCCGGTAACTGCCGATGTCGACGATTGGGGACACCCCATAACCGTACTCGTGAAGGGTCAGAAGGTGGGCTCTGCTCCACGGCATGACATTTCGGGAATTTGGGACCCAGGTATGAACCCAGCCCGAGCACTTGGCACCCTCGGTGCGAGTGCAATGCCAGACGACGGCAAGCCAGAACATCAATTACCCTACACTCCTTTGGGAAAGGAAGCGTTGAACCGCACGAAACCGAGCAATGGAATTAGAAGTGTTCTCCCTGCGGATACAAATGATCCAGTGGTCTACTGCGATCCCCAAGGGATGCCGCGCGAAGACCTCTACGAACTCAGAACGACTCAGATCCTTCAGACACCGATCGAGGTAGTGATGCTGTACCAATTTGGCAAGATATGGCGGGTGATCTGGACGGATGGGCGAGAACTCCCTAAAGATCCCGAACCAAGGTGGTTCGGCTACTCGGTAGGTAAGTGGGAGGATGATGACACGTTCGTCGTGCAGACCTCGGGGATCGATGAAAGAACATGGGTCGATAGAGCAGGTCGTCCGCACAGCAGCGATCTGCGCGTTGAGGAGCGATTCCACCGCGTCGACCATGACCACTTGGAGCTGACGGTGAAGATTGACGATCCGAAGATGTATACCAAACCTTGGGTAGCGGTCGACGGGTTACCTTTCCAGTTGCAGACGAGCAATTTCGATGTCAGGGAGATGATTTGTTCGCCCACAGATTTCGCTGAATATAATAAATTAATCGGCAATCCTGCCAGCAACAAAGACAGCCAGTAGCCTGCGCAGTTTCAACTAATCGTAGGGTGGTGCGACGCAGCCAGAAGTGACAACCAATACTAAGAGGCGCGTTTGTCACACGATCACTCCGCCTCGGCGGCTGCACCATTTCTCCTTTCTTGCTCGGAATATACGTCCAGGACGCCGACTGCGGTTGCGACGACAATGGGACCCAGGACGACACCCAACACACCAAATACGGCAATTCCTCCGAGAACGCTGATGAACACCAACAACCCGTTCAACGAGGAGCGGCCGCCCAGAATCACAGGCCGCAAAATACTGTCAATGCCGGACCCCAATCCCCCGCAGATTCCGATGAGAAGAAGGGCGCGGAGAAAATGCCCGGTTGAAAATAGCCATATCGTCGCGGGAATCCAGACAGGCCAGGCGCCCACCACGGGAAGAAGCGAGAGAAAGCCCATCACAACCCCCCAGAACAGCGAGGAGCTCACACCCACGATTGCGAATGCCCCGCCGCAAAGGACTCCTTGTACGGCAGCGATGATCAGGCTGGTCGTGACGCTTGCGGAAATCAGATCGCGAGCCTCGGCCAGCATTTTCTCCTTCACGGCCTCCTCGAATGGAAGAAACCGCCGAATCCGCTCCATGATCACCTCCCCATCAAGAAAGAAGTAGAACAGGGCAAAGAGCATCACAAACAATTCGAACAGAAAGAGGACGATGTTTCTCAGCACCGCGCCCAGTTCCGAGGCCAGATATCCGCCGAGTCTGCTGGCGCCCTGGCGCACGAGTCCCGGTAGATCGACGGCGCTATGTGCCGCGACGTGAGCGGCAATCCATCCCCACGCGCGGTTGAATCCGCCGTACTCCCCAGCCGCCATTGATGCCTGCATATCGCGTGTCGCGTCGATCCCTTCGCGCACGAACAAGATCATCAAAAGGAGGGCGGGCACGATCAGAATCAGCGTGACGCCGGCGGTGCTCAACGAAGCGGACAACTTACGTCCCCACTTTTTTCCAAATCGCTCATTCAACGAGTGGAAGATGACGGCAAACACGGCGGCCCATCCGAGAGGCACGAGAAATGGTTCGAATACCCGATAGACGAGGTAGATCAACAACAAGATCACGCCGTAGAACAAGACATCCCCGAAGCGCTCATCCGCCTTTTTTGCCATGGCGCGTGCGAATCTCTCCTGGCGGGGCCCAACCGCCCAAACGTTCGAACGCTCACCTTATAACTCAGGTGGAGAATTTTTGGTGGGATTCATTTGCGGCGTCGCGATGGCCATCGGAACCGCGGCCCATGTTATGATTCTTGTAGTCTTGGAGCTGTCCCATGAGCGATCCCGCCTCCTGCCTCCATACGCGCACGCAACTGATCGCCAAGGATTCCGATGCGGAATATGTGGAGTGCCTTGACTGCGGAGCGATCATTGAAGCAGGCGAGCTCGAGGAAGAGGGTCGTGGCTTTGATGAATCTCTTTCCGACGCTTAACTTTGGATTTCTGTTATGTTGCGTGTGGCTATCAAGGGTTTGTAGCGCCGGCGGGACGCCGGCCCTACCGAAGGCTCGTATTCCGCGGGAAAAGTGAAAATTCCTCTCAATGCATTT
>Ga0209526_10002778_pt1 | contig 11818 bp, 10 predicted proteins | sample JacPinW_OM2H0_M1_FD_188566 | JGI IMG/M metagenome (GOLD analysis project Ga0209526, IMG submission 188566) | Forest soil microbial communities from Algoma, Ontario, Canada - Jack Pine, Ontario site 1_JW_OM2H0_M1 (SPAdes) (version 2) | ecosystem: Environmental > Terrestrial > Soil > Boreal...
GACTGTGCTTCTGCTGCGCTAATCCGGGCAGAACCAATTTGGTTTCGGCACCGCGCCGCGTGAAGGCGACTGCCGCCGTCAATTCGACAGCAGAGAGGGCCTCTTGGTGCGGGGAGCCGGTGTGCCGTCGCCGGGACCCACTGTTTATGCCGCCTTGCCGAGCCGGCCCAATCGCCACCTCGATCGCGTGGGGGCGCACGGGGACCGATCCGATGCTGCTCACATTCAGGCAATAATACAACGGCCAGCGTTTCGGTACCCCCTCGCCACCTACTTACCCGGGTTGTACGTGTCCCGCGGGCTCCAGCTAACCGTCGATGAAAATTATTTTCGATCTGTGAGCCGGTTCACAGTGCTTGACCGTCCTTTGCGTCATTCTTGGCACGTCGGCACCGAGCCGGTCGGTGCGTGCTGCAAGACTGATCAAAGGAGGCGGGACATGTCGCCAACGGATCCGTTACGTGAGGAGGGGCTAATCGAGTTTCCTTATGGGTCGGTTTGGCTCGTGGGCCACTCCGATGCTGGCCGACTCTCACCACTTGCCTTGCAAGCTCTCGGCACTGCTGATGCGGTGATCTACGATCCCGGGATTTCACGTGACTTTCTCGAGCTCGTGCAGCCGCACGGCTACCGCGAAGCAGCCCTTCCCTCCGTAGCGATCAAGCGCACCCTCAGCCTGGCGCAGGACGGCTGGCGGATTGTTCGTCTTGTGGAAGGCAATCTATGCGAACGAGAGGATGCGATCGAGTGCGCCGCGATTCTTTCCGACTATGGCGTTCCCTTCCGTGTCATATCCACCACCGACGAACCGTTCATTGGTGGAGCGCCGATTAACCTGTTGATGGTCTGCAAACCGCATTTGGCTCGGCGTGCTGATCTACAAACTGCCAAGACCGAAACCACCATGTTTGTCGTCTCCATCGTCGACCGACGCTCAGATGGGTGGTTTGGCGATGGCTCGGCATCGAGCGCTCAGAGACGGCAAGCGCCACTCGGGTTTTCGATGTCGGGTCTCGCTGGTTAGCGGCAGACCCGGTGAAGGTAAGGCGTTGTGACCTGCCGGGGTATGTCTCCAATGTCAGAGATAGCTATTGGTAATCCGCAGTCTGCTGAGTTCTTCATGCGTCTGACGGATGGATCTGAGCGGCTGGATTTGTCCGAACGCCTGGTCGCAGTACGTCGAGAAATCCGTGGCCGCATTGTGTTCACAACCAGCTTCGGGATCGAGGATCAGGCGATCGCTCACGCGATCTTCACCGCGGACCTCGAGATCGACGTCGTCACCTTCGATACCGGACGCCTCTTTCCGGAGACCGTGGAGGTCTGGGGCGAGACCGAACGCCGCTACGGCCGCCAAATTCGCGGATTATCGCCAGACCGTAAAAGCATTGAGAAACTTATAGCGCGTGACGGCGTGAATGGCTTCCGCATCTCGCTCGAGGCTCGCCTCGCCTGCTGCGCCCTGCGTAAAGTTGAGCCGCTCGGTCGTGCACTTGACGGCGCCTCGGCGTGGATCACCGGACTACGCGCCGGCCAATCAGCTGGGCGTGCGCAGATACCTTACGCCAATCTCGATCCGCAGCACGGAATTGTCAAAGTGAACCCGCTATTCGATTGGAGCCGCGATCGCGTCGCTGCTTTCGTCCACGACTGCGGCATTCCCTATAATTCGCTGCACGATCGGGGATTTCTCTCGATTGGCTGTGCGCCTTGCACCCGCGCCGTGGCGCCGGGTGAGCCGGAGCGCGCCGGGCGCTGGTGGTGGGAGCAGGAAGAGAAGAGGGAATGCGGGCTCCACCCCAGCCACGCCGCTCGACGACAGACATCGGCGCAATCCCCGGTTTGACGTAAGGATCGACAACATGGATGGAATCGCCCCATACGAGGCGCCAGCTCAGCTCACGCACTGCAGGCTTTTACCCTCGCTGACGCATCTTCAACAGCTCGAAGCAGAGAGTATCCACATCCTTCGCGAGGCTGTCGCCCAGAGCGATAACCCAGTGATGCTCTATTCCATCGGAAAGGATTCCTCGGTTCTTCTGCGTTTAGCCGTGAAAGCATTCTATCCGTCGAAACTGCCGTTTCCCATGCTGCATATCGATACGACTTGGAAATTCAAGGACATGATCGCGTTCCGAGACAAGCTTGCACACGAGCTCGGCCTCGACCTCATCGTCCATATTAACGAGAGCGGGCTCGCACGCGGTGTCGGTCCGATTAGTCACGGCTCCGAGGTCCACACCGATATCATGAAGACGCAGGCCCTCCGCCAGGCACTCGACAAACACGAGTTTGACGTCGCGCTGGCCGGGGCGCGACGCGATGAGGAGTGCTCGCGTGCCAAGGAGCGCGTGTTTTCCCTTCGCAACGCGCATCACCGCTGGGATCCAAAGCGGCAGCGCCCGGAGCCGTGGCGGCTCTACAATGGCCGTAAGCGAAAAGGAGAAAGCATACGGGTCTTTCCGCTCTCGAATTGGACCGAGCTTGACGTTTGGCTCTACATCCATCAGGAGCAGATCCCAGTCGTCCCGCTCTATTTCGCTGCGCCCCGTCCTGTGGTTCACCGTGACGGCATGCTGATCATGGTCGACGACGACCGATTGCCGCTTGAAGACAGCGAACAGCCCGAAATTAGGACTGTTCGGTTCCGGACGCTCGGCTGCTACCCGCTAACCGGCGCGGTCGAGAGCTGCGCGGCAACAGTGTCCGAAATCGTGCGCGAAGTCGTGGAGAGCCGCTTCTCAGAGCGCCGCGACCGCAGGATCGATCACGACGGGGCCGCCTCGATGGAGCGCAAGAAGCAGGAGGGTTATTTCTAATGACCCCGCGGCGTGAGCCTAATGTTTTCTCGCTCGACGATTTTGTCGCCCAACAAGAACGCAAAGGTCTATTGCGGTTCGTTGTCTGCGGCTCTGTCGACCATGGCAAGTCGACACTGATCGGCCGCCTTCTTTACGAATCCAAGCTCCTTTTCGATGACCAGCTCGATGCTCTTGCCAAGGCGTCCCGCAATCATGGGACGCAAGGCGGCAATCTCGATCTGGCGCTCGTCCTGGATGGGCTCGCGGCCGAGCGCGAGCAGAAAATCACAATCGACGTAGCCTACCGATTTTTTACAACTGAGCGGCGCAAGTTCATCGTCGTGGACGCGCCAGGCCACGAACAATATACGCGCAACATGGCGACGGGCGCCTCGACGGCGGATCTCGCCTTAATGCTGGTTAGCGCCGAGACCGGGCTCACGCGTCAGACAAAGCGGCACACGCTGATCGTATCTGCGCTCGGCGTGCGCCAGCTCGTCGTTGCCGTCAACAAGATGGACCTCGTCGGCTGGTCTCGGTCCAAATTTGCAGCGCTCGAAGCCGAGTTCCGCACCTTCGTGAAGGATCTCGAATTCGACGACGTCGTGTTTGTCCCGGTGTCGGCCTGCAGCGGAGATAACATCGTAACCCGCTCGAATCGCATGGATTGGTATTGCGGCCCTTCTCTGGTTGAACATCTCGAGGAGGTTCAGACCGCACTCCAGTCGCGGCCCAACGCCTTTCGCATGCCGGTGCAGTGGGTGAATCGCCCGCACGCTGGTTTTCGGGGCTATAGCGGACTAATCGCTGGCGGCGAGGTCCACCCCGATATGCCGGTGCAAATTCTCCCCTCGGGTCAGTGGACGCGAGTCGAACGAATAGTAACGGCCGACGGCGATCTCGCTCACGCCGTTTCCGGTCAGGCGGTAACTCTCACGCTGGTGGGCGACATGGACGCCTCGCGCGGTGATGTGATCGCCGAAATCGGCGCGGCGGCACTCGTGGCGGACCGGCTCTGCGTTCATCTCGTCTGGATGGGCGAGGACCCGCTTACTCCCGGCAAGCCCTATCTGCTCAAACTCGCCACCTGTATGGCTACTGCGATTCCCGAGCCCGGTCTTTGCGTCATTGATCTCGATACACGCAAGTCGGTCCCCGCGAAGCGCCTCGCCATGAACGAAATCGGCACTGGGATCCTTGAGCTGGATCGCCGAATAGCGGTCGATCGTTTTATTGACAACCACGAAACCGGCAGCTTCATCCTGATCGATCCCGAGACCTACGATACGATCGGAATGGGCATTGTCGACAGGGTTCTCCAGGACGAATTTCACAGGTCGGCCCACGCGGGACGCGCGATCACGTCCGATTTCATTCGCTCGACCGAGTGTCACGCGCGATCGGTTGTCAAAGCCGCAAGCTGGCGGGCGACCGGAAGTTTCGACACTTTCATCATCGCCGCCTTCATTACCGGCAGCCCAAAAACGGCCGGAGCCGTGGCGCTGATCGAAGTCGTAACCAAAACCGTCCTCTATTACCTCCATGAGCGAATCTGGATCCTGATCCAGTGGGGAAAGCGCTCGGCTACCCGAGGAAAATTTCCTTCCACTCCACGTGTGGATGTACCGGCCGAGGGGCCTGGGAATTCTCGACCGGAAGCAACGAATGCTGACAAGAAATCCGGCAATCGAACCGGAATTTCGCGGAGTCTGATCAGACGCAATTCCAACAGGTGTGCATCATGAATTTCAGGCGGACGCCAATGGAGAAAGCAGTCGCCCGGAGTTGCTTTCGTTTTTCCAGGTTTGAACGAGGTACTGCTCAAAGCGAGGGGCAGCCTCAACTAACGGCCGGGGACGCCAAACGCCGGGAGCGCTGGGTCTGGCGTGCGAAGGTATTCATTGGAGTGCTTATGTCGGCTACTTCGACCAGTTCCGCTGAGGTCACCATACCCAAACCGATCCGCTGGTTGCTGAACGGGCCAGGCGTAGCCGCGATCGCATCCGATGCTGAGGCATCGCGGCTTCTGGACAACACCTACCCGTTCGTTATGACGGGCAGCAATGTCGATGCAATCCCACCGAGGTGGCACGCCGTCCCCTTTGCCTCCTTCACCAGCTTTCGATCTATGACTAGTGCGTTTGAACGGGGTGCATTGCCTCGCGACATCAAAGGAATCATGTACGATAACGAGGCGTGGCGTTTTACGCCGGAAGAGGAGCAGAAAGATCCCGCGCGCTATGAGAGGTTCGCCGCTGATCTTGTACATCCGCGTGGTCTCCTATTCCTAACGGCTCCCGCCGTTGATCTCGTTACCGTGCTAGCGCCGAGGAGCGAGGAGAGACGGTACGACACTTATCTGAAGTTGGGGATTGCCACTATTGCAGCTCGCTATGCCGACGTGTTCGTAATTCAGGCGCAGGGATCCGAACGCAATATCCGCGTTTATACGGATTTTGTCGGGCAAGCAGCAGCACAAGCGCGAAGTGCGAACCCTAACGTAATCGTCCTCGCGGGCATCAGTACCAATCCCAGTGGCCAACGAGTGACGGCCGACCATATCCTGGGCGCGATCGCTGCCACGCGCGATAGCGTCGACGGCTATTGGTTCAATATCCCGCAACCATCGGACTATTGCCCGCGCTGTAGCGAATTCCGTCCTGACATCGCAACCGAGGTGCTGCGACGGCTTGGAGGGTCGTGACCACAACACTGCGATCTAGCAACTAAGCCCGGAACAACTCCGCTGTTTAACCGAATGGCAAGAGGACGCCTCAGGGCACAACGATGCGCTTCAATCCTTCAGGACTGCGACCATATGGCGGCGCGCTGTCGCCGGCAGGCTCCGGCGCGCCTAGACGATTGTGGAGGATATCGCGGCCGCGGGCAACGCTATTCGCCATCGGAGCTATGATCGCTGCCGGCTTTGCCGCCGACCGAGCATGGATCAAAGGCAACGGCATCGTCGCTGGCGAGCTTACTGCCGTTGCTCCGATCGTCCAGGCACGCCTGCAGCGCGTTTTCGTCCATTGTCTCGAACGCGTGGCGCGCGGTCAGCGGCTCGCAGAGTTCGATAATGAGGTAATGGTCGAAGCTGCCGCCCAGCAATTGCAGCAGCTGCAGCTCGAGCTCACCCAAGCGCGTGCGCAAATCGATATTGCCGACCGCCAGGCAGAGGCGGCCCGCAAGATGGTTGATGCGCAAGTTGCCCTTTTTAATCAGTCAGTCGGCGTGTTTAAGGCAGAAGACGAATTGCTCAAACATCAGTTTGTCGCGGCGCTGGTCTGGGAAAAGGCCAAAGCCGACGTAGCCCGCGCCGACGCCGAGAAGCTCGCATCAGAGTTTGTCTACGAGACAAAGAGGGCGGATCAAAAAAAAGCCCAGCTCGATGTCGAAGTCCTCCAAAAACGAATCGACAGCTTTACGGACTCACCCGAGCTCACCGGTCATTTCTATTTGACTGCGCCGAAAGACGGAATTGTGACCGAATGCGTCGCTCGGCCGGGTGAGGTAATCGCCGCAAAGGCGCCAATTTTTCAACTGTTCAATCCCGACGACGCCTTCGCAGTAGTGTTCTTCGAGCCGAGCGATCTCTCCAAAATAGTCTCTGGGCAGTCTTTCGCAGTTAACGTCGGCGGCATCGACGGAGCCGTAACCGCACGCGTCTCCGGTTTTTTCCCCGAGCTCGCGGCGCTCCCGAGCTCTCTGACACGATATTTCTGGCAGCAGGAGAAGTGGTCCCAATATGCCCCGGTGCGGCTCGATTTCGTCGGGCTCAACGAGGCGCAAAAAAGAAACCTCCTCGCCTGGGCGCAGCTTTCTGCGGAACGCTGGCAAGGTTGGAGCTTACCCGGCACCTCCCTATGGCACTGGGTCGCCCAGCAGTTCGAGGGTGGTTTCCCGCTGGCTGCCTCCGCCTCCACCAAGGAGCCAATCGTGCAATGATAATGATCGACACGTTCAGAGTGAAGCCCGACGGGACGGCCGACGAGCGGCGCCTCGAGCTGTTGCGTCGGATCGCCGAGATGGGCGGGAAAATCACTCCCCAAGCCAATCCAGGCGCCGAGCACGGCTATGAGTACGCTTTGCCTTGCAATCCTGCAAGCGATCTGCAGTTCCTCGCTCGCCGGGACTACCTCGAGCAGCGCTTTTTCGACAGGGTCAGCCTCTGCCCCAGTTGTGCGAGCCATCATCTCAACGTGCGCGAGATATGCCCAGGCTGTAGGCATGCCCGTCTTGCCAATGAGGGGCTCATGCATCATTTTCGCTGCGGGTATGTCAGCATAATGTCCGAGTTTGCGATTGCGGCCGACGGCAGCCGCATTTGTCCAAAATGCAACGGCAGGCTGCACCATCTTGGCACCGAATACGACCGTCTCGGGAAGGCCTTCGTGTGCCGCCAGTGCGGCCTGATTACCGAGAATCCTCCGGTCGAGGCAGTCTGCCTTGCTTGCGGTGCGCACACCCCGGCAGAGGATATGGTGAATGCGGATGTGTTCAGCTACGTCCTGACTTCGCTCGGCTCGGCGGCGATCCGCCGCGGCACCTTGACCGACCGTGAGGACGAGCTGCTGTTCATCGCGGATGCGCCTATCTACCGACCGGCCGTCATTCTCGAGTTCCTCGATTACGAAATGAAGCGCCTGCGTCATTGCAATACGGAATTTTCGCTGTTGCTGGCCGAGACTTCGTGCAAAACGGCGGATGACGAGAAGGCTTCCCTGACATCGTGGTTGACGCGGTTGCGTCAATGCCTCCGCGACGTCGATCTGATGGGGCAACTGGCGGATGGCGTCTTTCTCGTAATCCTGCCGCAAGTGAAACGGGAGGCGGCAGAGGGTTTGCGCCAAAGCATCCTGGCAGAATGGGGGCCCAGGTTGCCGTTCACCCTATCGACAATCGAGATCACCGAGCCGAGATCGCTGACGCAGATCCTTGCTCACCGCGGCGCCGTGCGGGAAGCCGCATGAGTGGCTTTCTCCACTACTTTCTCAGTGCGATCGACCCGACCGCGAATCTCGGATTTTCTCGAGCTTTGCCCGAACTGATGTCGGCGACTTACGTGCCTTGGTGGCTGATGTATGTGGTTCCGGTCGTGATCTGGTTTGTTCCGTCGTTGGTGTGCTGGCTCGTTTATTTAGTCAAGCCTGCACTGATCCGCCGACCGCTGCCGGCGGGCGAGCCGCGAGCCGAGCCCTTTGTCTCGGTCGTAATCGCCGGACGCAACGAGGCGGCATCGATTGGGCAGGCGATCCGTGCGGCTCTGCGCTGCGGCTACCCTCATCTCGAAGTCATCTTTGTTGATGACTGCTCCGATGACGACAGCGTTGCGATCGCCCGCCGGGCTGCCCGAAGCGTCACCGGAAGCCGTTCGGATACGGACAGAGTGCGGATCTTCGCGTCGCCACGCCGCAACGGAAAGGCAAGCACGCTTAATATTGGGATCCGGATGGCGCGGGGCGAGTTCATCGCCATCATCGATGCCGATTCTGCAATCCAGTATGGCACCATGCAGCACTGGCTGGTGCCTTTCGCGGATCCGCGCGTTGGTGCGGTCTGTGCCAATATTCGAGTGCTCAACAGCACGGCCTCACTGCTCACGCGCCTGCAGGAGATCGAGTATGCGATGCAATTCACGGTCGGGCGTCTCGGCGCCGCGCGGATTGGCATATTGCCCATCATACCGGGGATCGGCGGCCTTTTCAAAGGAGAAATCCTGCGTCGCGTCGGCGGGTTCGACACCGGCCTCGGCGATGATACGGACATGACGATGAAGTTGCGCAAGCAACGCTGGAAACTCGACATGTCGATCGATGCAATCGTATGGACCATCGTTCCGGAGACACGGCAGCATCTGTGGCGCCAGCGCATGCGCTGGGAGCGCAACATGGTCAAGATCCGCCTCAGCAAGCATCGCGATCAGTTTCTATTGGGCCGTTATGGATTAGCAAACGCCTTCGTCGCCCTGCAGCTGCTATTCATCCGCCTAACTTTGCCCTGGATGGGGTTGATCGGATTATTGTTCATCACGGTCGTCTACGGCCCACTGACCGTACCACGGTTGCTGACCGATGTTTATTGCATCTATCTTATTTTCTTATTGGTTAAGTCGCTAATCGCCCGTGATTTGGCTCACACGCCGCAGCCGACCAACTTCTGGCTCCTATTCGTGTTCCCGTTCTACCGGCTTATGTTGCGCGTACCCGTCATGTACGCTCAGTTTTGCGAGCTGTTCCGGATTGGCGCCAAACACCCCTATGTTCCGGATCATATCTGGCAGGAGATCCCGTGGTGGTGACAGCTGGCCCTCAGGCGCCTCGGGCTGCGCGCACGGTTTGGCGTTCGATACCTCGCGCCGGCGCTCTGCTCGCTGGCATCATCTCCCTGCCGTCGCAATCCATTGGCAATTCCTTGCTGCATTCGGGGAATCAGCTGAGCGCGGTCGAAGAGTTGGCGCGTGAGCCGCAGCTGCGCGGCATACAACCCGCTCGCTCGGGCAGTGAATTCGGGGTAAAGGCCGGGTCGCAGTATCGGACAAATTTCCCTTTCCCTCCGGCCACGGCCGGGCTCAGCCCGGCGCAGACGTATGGTTTTAGCTGGAGCCTCGTGGGGCTTGGAGAAGCGCAGGGTTCGGACCCTGTCATCGGCGCGGCACTCGCCAGCGCGGTCTCAAGTGGCAATGAACAGTTCGGCGTTAGCGCTAGTTCAGCGGATCGGCTAGTGGGCGCGGTGGGGCCGGAGGCAGTCGCGAGGGCAGTGTGCGAGCAAGTGCCGCAGCAACTGCAAGCATCTGGATTATATTGGAACAACCATTCCGTCGGTAGCCCACCGGTCCGGTTCGCTGAGAGCGTGTCGACCGACCCGATCCGGGGGTCCAGCGGAGACCCCGCGAACCTGCATTGGCCCGGCCCCGTGGGCGAGTGGTGCCGGCCGCCCGCTCTGCCGTTCGGGGACAGCAGCCCGTTCGCAAACCGAGCGTTCTGGACGCCGATTGTCTTTGTGCTCCTTGGTGTCGCCGTGTTGTGGTTGAGCCGCGGGGTCAGGCTGCCCCACTGAACCGCGGACAATCATCCTCTGCGATCCTCGCTTCTGACTATCACTCGCTGAAGCTACGTCCCCGCGTCGGTGGATCGGTAGATCTGCAGAGGATGCGGTCATCAACATGTTAGTGTTCAAACACAGTCACACGATTCACCAGCAACGAGCCGTAGCGCGGTAGGATGGGTTGAGCATCGCGAAACCCATAGCAACGAGCCGCAGGAGATTGGGTTTCGCTCCGCTCAACCCATCCTACGAGCCTCTTGGGTTGAACCTTCTGAACGCATCTGAGCATCAGGATGACCCCATCTGCACCCGCTAGCGCAAATAAATTTTAGACAAAACCGAAGCATGTGTGAGGCTGTTCACACCCGTCTGCCATGGTTGACCTTACCTTACTGCGAACCCTGTAGGGGGATCTTGGCGCCGGAATTTAGAGTGTCCAGTGCCTTACCAGACGGGGTCATTTTGGACAGCGGGCTCGAGACCGGAGAGCCCTGGAGATCAGGAGGTTGAAATGGCAACAATTATAATCTTGGGGGGAGATGGGTTCTGCGGGTGGCCCACCTCGCTGCATCTCTCGAACCTCGGATATGATGTCGTAATCGTCGACAACTTATCGCGCCGCAAGATCGATATTGATCTCGGGGTCGAATCGCTGACGCCGATCTCTCCAATAAGCACGAGGCTGGCGGCTTGGCAAGAGATCGCGGGCAAGCGGCTTCATTACGAAAACTTGACACTGGGTCAGGATTATCATCAATTTACCCAGTTGTTGAAAGCCTTCGAGCCTGAAGCGGTAGTACATTTCGCCGAGCAGCGTGCCGCGCCCTATTCGATGAAATCGACGCGCGAGAAGAGATATACCGTAAGCAATAATCTGAATGCCACGCACGACGTTCTGTGCGCGATCGTAGATAGCGGGGTGAACGCTCATCTTGTTCACCTCGGCACAATGGGCGTTTATGGCTACGGAACTGCCGGGATGAAGATCCCTGAAGGGTATCTGCCGATCAGCGTCAACACCGAGACAGGGCCGCTGCAGCTCGAGATTCTGTACCCGGCTAATCCGGGAAGTATTTATCACATGACGAAGACGCAGGACCAACTGTTCTTTTTGTACTATAATAAAAATTACCAACTGCGGATCACCGATCTGCATCAGGGCATCGTCTGGGGGACTCAAACTCCCGAAACGGCGCTCGACCAAAGGCTCATCAACCGGTTCGATTACGATGGCGACTATGGCACTGTTCTTAACCGGTTCCTGATGCAGGCGGCGCTGGGATACCCGCTGACTGTCCACGGAACCGGCGGCCAGACGCGTGCCTTTATCCACATCCGGGACACCGTACGCTGTATTGCGCTCGCGATAGCCAATCCCCCGCAGCGCGGCGAACGCGTAAATATCTTCAACCAGATGACCGAATCGTACCGGCTCATCGATCTGGCCAAGATGATCTCGGAAATGAGCGGTACGCCATATCAATTTGTCGCAAACCCTCGCAACGAAGCGGCGGAAAACGAGCTTCTGGTGGCCAACGATCGCTTTCTGGGCCTCGGCCTTGAACCGACCAAGCTTCAGGACGGTCTTTTGACCGAGGTCCAGGATATCGCACGAAAGTACATTTATCGCTGCAGTCCGACAAAGATCCGGTGCACCTCGTTGTGGCAGGCGACCGGCACCGGCGAAGGCTGTGCGCCCCCGAAGGCCGCGATAAACGTCCCCAACTCGGCAGGAGGTGCCGTCAGCGCCGTTGAATTGCCGACTGCCGCATAGACGAGACAATGGAGGGCGACTGTATCAACGAAACGACCTCAGCAGGTGCGACCGATAGAGAGGGCGTCAGGATGCGCGGCGAATAATGGTGCTCGGAGACGCTGACCCAGTCAAACCCCAGTTCCTCGACATACCGGCTGCGCTCGACCATGCCGCGAAAGGCGCGCAAGCCCGCCTCGCGGTCGTAGGCGCCGGCCGG
>Ga0209526_10002779_pt1 | contig 11816 bp, 12 predicted proteins | sample JacPinW_OM2H0_M1_FD_188566 | JGI IMG/M metagenome (GOLD analysis project Ga0209526, IMG submission 188566) | Forest soil microbial communities from Algoma, Ontario, Canada - Jack Pine, Ontario site 1_JW_OM2H0_M1 (SPAdes) (version 2) | ecosystem: Environmental > Terrestrial > Soil > Boreal...
CAAGAAACAGCAGGAGGAACACCGGGTTGATGATCGTGACGTTGATCAGCTGCATTGCGGCCATGCCCTGTTCTGGAGGAAGCCGCGTCAGGGCCTTCACCACGAAGTTCGAGAAGGCGAAAAGTAGCCCAGCCATGAGGCCAGATCCAACCCCGGCCAGCACGGTTATTGGCAGGATGTATTGAGCAAAAAGTGACATAGCTATCCTCTTCGGGCTGCGACGCCGATCTTACATGTTAGATCGGATGTGGGCAAAGCCCACTCTCTTGGCAGATGAATCCGTCGCGCATTCAGCAGAAGGAGGTCCGGGCAGTAGAAGTTGCTTGAACTTGGTTGCAGGTAGGCTTACAGTGCCGAACATCGAGAGTCGCTGCAATCAACTAAAACTCGGACATCCTCCGTCCCGTTCGAGGAAGTGTTGCGCCACGGAGCGTTGCTCGCGCTCCGATCGGACAGGCTCTTCACCCGCAATCCGAGTCTCGAAAAGCATGCCTAGCGTTTCTTCGGCGCGACCGCCTTCGCCTTCTCGCGCTCGGCGACTTCCTTCGCACGGAACTTCGCGATGCGTTCGATCAACTTCACGGGGACGGGCTCGGAGAGAGCGAAGCGGATCGTGCCCTTGTTGACCTCGTACGGTGCAAGGTCGTCCTTGAACGCCGCGACGACGTGATCGGTAGCCGGGTAGAGCGAATAGTGCTGCGTCCACCCTGCGAAATACAGCACCGGGCTCCCGTGCAGTTTGTAAGTGGGGATCTTGTAGGAGATCACTTCCTCGGCTCCGGGCACCGCCTTACGGATGGTGCTCCGCACGCGCTTGAGTACACTCTGCACGGCCTCGGGCTGCGAGGCGATGTATTTGTCGACAGACCTGAAGTGGGTCTTGGTCATCGTAATTCCAGTCTTCTCGCTTCAGCGCCAGCACCCCTGTACGAGCAACAGAGGACTGAGTATTATCTCACAGGGAATTCCGTCCAAATCGTTATCTGGTGCGTTGAACCGAACCCCCAAACCCATCTCGGGAGTCGACGGCATGTCGCAGATGTACCGGTGCATTGCGAAATAGCGGAATAACCCGCAATATGTCGCCCAGCGTTCAGAGCGGATCAGACGGCGTATCCAGAAGCTAATCTGGAAACCGATCCCAATTTCCGGCTTGCCGTCGATCTGGGAACGAAACGATGGGATGTCATACTGGTCTGCGATGTCCAGGCGCAACGGGAGCGTACGTCAATGCGAGTGCCATTAAGGATAGCTAGAATTTCACTCCGGTAAGTTCTTCACTCAAGGTTCATAAACGCTCTGTGAGCGACCCGAGAGGAGTCGAACCTCCGACCTTCTGGTTCGTAGCCATGAAGGCGGAAACTCCAAATGCTTTCGTGTGCGCCGCCTACGGGCATCGTCGCTCTATTCCATGTTCCCCAATTGTCCGTAAATTGTCCGCAGGAGGTATCATTTTCACTTCATGGTCGGGGCGGGTGGATTTGAACCAACCGACCTCCTCGTCCCGAGCCATAGCAGCAAAAAATCTAAGCTGTTGAATTGGCTTAAGTGCCCCTGTGCAGCCTCTTATTAAGTGCGCTACGAGTTGCGATACGACTGTCTGCCCGGTGGCGATGCGTCGGCGGACGGGATGCTCATACTCGACGTTGTCGGGGAAGCGATTGCCAGCATTGAAGTGTTATATCGTGACGAAGTTCGGCAGAAGCTCCGCGCCGGAGATTTCTGGCCTCTCCGTCGGCCGCATCGTCATCGAAGACGGTCGTGCCGTGATTTAGCACTTATAGCACACCCTTCTACTGAACCTTCGCAATGGCCGCTTCTACCAGCTCTAAAGTGACGGCTATCTTGCGAATGTGCCAGCCTTGACCGGTAACCAAGGGGGATTTAACGGTTTCGGCCTCGACAGGTTTCATCCTTACCGAGAATCCCAAGGTGCAATCAATATCGCGATCACGTCGTTCACGTTGGTCCGACTCTCGAAGAGTAAAGAGTCTCCCAAGTGATCGAAAAATGCCTCCGCTTCGTGTTTGTACAGATGGGATAGCGGATCTAGGCTTGCGCGCGCAATCGTCCGGGAGTCGGCGACAGCTCCTGACTTGCCCTGGCCATCCTCTCCGTCAGTGTCCGCCCCAGCCACGACAATGCCCCGCCGGTTGGCGATTTCAAGGGCCGAGCTCAAGACGAACTCGCGGCAAGGCCCGAACCCGTCGCGTTCCTCCCACTTGAACGTCACTGTCATCTCTCCGCCGACGATGAGCGCGGCAGGCGGCTTGATAGGATTGCCCGAATCCTGAACTTCTTTGGCAATTCCCATGAACGACTTGGCCACTTCCTTGGCCTCGCCGGTATTCTGACTCGTCAGGATCATCGTATTGAAACCTGCTGTTGCGGCGACTGCTTCAGCGGCGCGCAAGGCGACCATGTTGTTTCCGATTAGATAGTTATGAACGTTGGTCGGAACTTCGCGCAGCGATTCCATGTCTGGGTTTCGCAAGCCCCTTTCTAGGTGCGTCTGGACCAGCTCAGGGCACTCATCCCAGACCCGGAATTGCTTGAGCAGGCCGATGGCGTCGGCAAAGGTCGATGCATCTTTGTAGGTCGGTCCTGATGCGACCACGCTGAGGTCATCTCCCACGACATCCGAAAGAATCAGCGACACCACGGTTGCTCCTTTTTCGGCGCAAATCTTGGCAAAGCGACCGCCCTTGACCTGATCGATATGTTTACGGACCGCGTTGATCTGGTAGATGTTCCCGCCCCACTTCATCAGTATTTGATTCAGTTTGAACAGGTCGTCGACACTTACCCCGGGAGGTGGCGCAGTGAAAAGGGCAGAGCCTCCACCCGAGACCATCAAGACGACCAGCACCTTCTCGCTGGGCTTGATGTCTCGCACCATACCAAGCACCTTCTCGGTGGCCTCCACGTTGACGGCGCGTGGTTCGGGGTGCCACGCGCGAACAATCGGAATGGTCTTGAGTTCGATGGTGTCGATTTCCGCGCCGACCTTCGTGATCGCAAGCCCGCCGTCGGGCTTCACGACGCTTTCGAAAGCGCTCGCCATTGGGGTCGACGCCTTGCCAACGCTGAAGAGCAAGACGCGATCAAGTGCCGAAAGCGAGAACTTCAGGTCACAGATTCTCAGGGTGTCGCCTTCCAGCTTGACATTTCGCTTCACGGCCGCGGTTGGATCGGCGGCTCTGACGCCAGCCATGATCATGTCGATGGCCGTTTTACGATACTGTTCGTAGTCCAAAATGCATGCTCCTTTCTTGGATTCAGCGCACGCCGCTTGTTCGGCGCTAGTGTCTCGAGTTAGAAGTCATCAACTCGATTCTGGGTCTGAACATCCCCTGAAAGAAGGCGCTTTATCTTTACCGTGGCTGCCTGAAGGCGGGGACTGTAGCGAATCTATGTCCGGCGCTGCAACAGGCTTCTTTTAAAACGAATTGGCTGCCGTTTGATTCGGCGTGAAACACGGCTGCCAGTCCGCCACCGGAGTCGTAGTGAAAAGGGAAAATACTACACGCAATAACCCACACAGAATACTCGTGATTCATTGAAGAAGTGTTACGAATCATCGGTAGCATCCACCCGCTTGACGTGTTTAGACCGCACAAATTACGGCCTACTCATTCCGACCAAGAGCTCCAACTACTTTGATTCGGGCAGGAAATGGCAGACGATAGTGACTCTTTCACGCCGACCCGAACTAAAAAGACCACGATGCCACACAGCGCTTCGATCGGTGCCTATCCGATTTTGAAGACTTAGCCTGGCGCCTTGGCTTTCTGGTGGTCTATTGAAGCGATAAGAAGCTCTTACAGCGACCCGCTGCGTTATTTGAAGGGGTCTGTCGGAAGGGTGTGGGCATCATTTCTGCATGAATATTCCATTTCTTGCTCGGCCTCACAGTCGGAATCCGACAAAGCCTTCACGCATCCTCAGTAGCGAGGCATGCACCTCGCGTGTATGGAGGCGTGTGTAGCGGCTCTGCTCTGTGGCTGAATCATTTTTTCAAGACCTCCAGATTGACACAGGTGTCCGGCGGCTGGCCATTCAAGACTTTGATCACGTTGTTGACCGCAATCTTGCCCATGTTGATCCGAGTCTCGGTCGTGGCGGAAGCGATGTGGGGTACCACGACAACGTTATCCAACCCTGTCAGGCCGGGCACGATTTCGGGCTCGTTTTCGAATACATCGAGCCCGGCTGCCCAGATTTCTTTCTCTTGCAGCGCTTTCAATAGCGCTTTCTCGTCCACTACCGGTCCGCGGCAGGCATTGATGAGTACTGCGGTTTTCTTCATCAGCTTCAGCTCTTTTTCGCCAATGTAGTGGTGCGTCTCGGGCATCAGTGGGACATGGAGAGTCAGGAAGTCCGACTCTTTTAAAAGAGTTTCCTTGTCCACTAAAGTAGCCCCGGTTTCCTTCTCCGCCTGTGGGTTGCGGCGGATATCGGCATAGATGATTTTCATGTCGAAGCCCTTAGCTTTGCGCGCGACATTCGCACCGATCCTTCCCATGCCCGCGATTCCAAGGGTTCTTCTGTCGACATCCATGCCTATGAAGAACATGGGCGCCCACCCCTTCCATTTGCTATCGCGGACGAACTTATCTGCCTCGGGCAGTCGCCGGGCGGTGGCAAGCAACAGCGCGAACGTATGGGTCGCCGTGGCGTCGTCCAACACTCCCGGAGTATTGGTAAGGATCACTCCGCGCTTCGTTGCCGCAGCCACGTCGAAATTGTTGATGCCGACCGCATAGTTCGCGACGATCCTGCACTGCGGCCCGGCGGCGTCCAGTAATTCGTCATCAATCGTATCGGTAAGCAGCGAAATGATGGCATCCCGGCCTTTGGCTTTCTGCTTCAGTTCAGGTTTGGTCAGAGCCCGGTCCTCAGGGTTGACGTCAACATCGAAGTGTTTCTGCAGCTCGTCGATGTTCTCTTGCGGAATCATCCTGGTAACGTACACACTTGCTTTCTTCATGCGCGATCTTCTCCTTCAAGGAGCGATTAGATCAAATTTCTGCTCGAGGGTTATCCGAATGTTGCACATGATCCGAGAGAATCTGTCTCAATCCGTCTGAGTCCGCGGTTGGCTTTCGGTTTCTTAAGATTGCCGTTTGACTTCGATCTGGGCCAGCTTCTCGTAAAACCGCACGATTGAACCGTGGTCGCACTCGCCCATGCCATCGACCTTGAGCGCCTGCATGATTTCCATGACGGCAGCGGACAGGGGCAGTGGCACCCCCACACTGTGGCTAGTTTCGAGGGCGTTGCCAAGATCTTTGATGTGCAGGTTGATGCGGAACCCGGGATTAAATTTTCGATCCATTATCAACGGTGCCTTGGCGTCCAAAACTGTGCTGCCAGCCAGACCGCCGCGAATGGCTTGGTAGACGAGATTGGGATCGACCCCGGCTTTAGTTGCGAGAACTAAAGCTTCCGACACCGCAGCGATGTTTAAGGCCACGATGATCTGATTCGCGAGCTTGGTAACGTTGCCGGCCCCGATGGCCCCGGTAAGGACCGCCGAAGATCCCATTGCTTTGAAGATCGGAACCATCTGGTCGAAGTCCGCCTTTGCCCCGCCAACCATGATCGAGAGGGTGCCGTCGATGGCCTTCGGTTCGCCGCCGCTCACCGGCGCATCAAGCATGCGTATCCCCTTTTTGGACAGTTCCTCACCCACCTCCCGAGCAACCAGCGGGGCGATCGAACTCATGTCAACGACCAATGCGCCTGGCTTGGCGCCTTCGATAATGCCCTTTCCCCCAAGAACCGCTTGCTTCACGTGCGGTGAATTGGGGAGCATGGTGATAATGATGTTCGCCTTCGAAGCAACATCACTTGGCGACGCGCCTACTTCCGCCCCAGCCTGTTTCAGCTCCTCTACCGGCTTGGGAACAATGTCGTAAATGACGAGTTTATGCCCCGCCTTGATCAGATTCTTACTCATGGGCTTCCCCATGATTCCTAAACCGACAAAACCGATTTTCTCCATCTCCCCTCCAATATTCCTGCAGCCCTGCAACAAAACTGTGCTACCGAACTGCAATTTCAATGGAACTTGTTGCGGCTGCCGTAGCGGCCTTTGCAGCACGCTCCTTACCCACCCTCCGGAACACCCATGCGGTTAATATTGGTGTCAAGATCGCGGTGACAATCACGGAAGCGGCAACTTGAACGGTCGCAGCTGGCGCAACGCTGGCATAGCTAGGGTCGGCCAATGCAACGGCCGTCGGGACAGCAGCAGAATTGCCCGCTGTACTCGAGGCGGCTGCTCCAGCGATACCCGATCCACCCAATACCTTGTCGGCAATGATGCAGCAGAAACCCGTGACAACAAAAACTGTTATCCCCAGAACGACACCTGGCATCCCCGCCGTGAGGACCGAGCGAAGGTTGATGTTCTGCCCAAGGGTAAAGGCCATGAAAGGAACAATGATGGGTTCGTGGGAGCCGAAGAAATCGCGGATATCGTTGTCGATGTTACCCAAGATCGCACCCACGAAAATGGGGGCGATCACGGAGACCATGGCCAGCCAGGGAATATTGGCTAGTCCTGTGCCGACAAAGATTATCATGGTGAGGAACGGTCCCGTCTCGATACTTTGCGGAACATAGGTCCCCACGTCTTCCTTATCACCCATTGCGCTGGTAAGCGCCAGGAACATTCCACCGTTGGTGTCGCTCATCGCCACCATCACTGCCAGCGTACTGAGTCCCAATATGTTCCCGTGGAAGAGCTTGGCAACCGTGAGCGCGAAGATGGTCGCAATGCTAGCCTTGGTGAATAGAATCCCGAACCCGCGTTTCAACATTTTCGGGGCCGCTCTCATGGTCATCTTCGTCCCCACCGTAAATAGGTACATGCCTAGAACTGTGGGGTAACCGATACCACTCAACGCTTCGGTAAAGCCACCTATCTTCAGCAGACGGGGGAAAAATGTGTTGATCACCATACCGAGGAATAACGGACACACCATCAGTCCGCCCGGCACACGATTCATAGTTTTCCAGATCTTCATGACTCAACCTTCGGTCGGTATTCGATCAAGACATCATTCCACGTTGCCGAGCACTCCCCAGTCCGTGGTCCGGCATACAACTGTAAGCCCGACGCAGGAACCAGACAAGCTTTCCTTGCCTCCTTGTTTTTGCGCTGCGCGGAGCTCCGCAAAACGCGCGATAATAACTATATTGCTAATAAATTTAGTCATTCAACAGCCGCCTCCACTCAATTCTCCCCGTCTCGTCCGATTTCTGTTAGCGATCAGCCATAGGCCTCTCGCTTCCTCGTCATCTGAGAGGTGCGAGCGGACCATATCGAACTCGGCGAGAACCCCCATCCGCTCAGAAATTTCGAGGTTTTCGAGAGGCACAATCGGCTTCGAGCCACAGGAGCACGTCTTCTGCTCCCGGTTTGTCCGCAGCCCACGCGACCTGCAGGGCCATCCCAGCCTCATCGTTCTGCAAGAAGGCAGGCAAATATAGCAATCCGCGCAATTCGGGGGAATCGAACTTTCTTGCGTGAGCCTCTTCGGCTGTGGCCCGGCCCTCCTTCAAGCGGTTCAGGTAGAAATATCCGAAACATGCATGTCGTCAATGGTGGAGGTACCGGCGCCGGGTGCGTCTTCATCGACAATAATTGACTCCACAACCGCGTCAAAGTGGGTGATGTCAAGGTTGATTCTGACGGCATTGAGCCAATGGCCCTGGAAAAATCGGGGCCACGGATATTTGCGAACATGTATGCCACAAACGCCGTGGCTGTCATTGTTCGTGAGAAACGTAGCGTCATCGCAACTTGCACCATTGAGCAGGAAGGGGGAAAAAACGCCGCAATTGTGTTTGCCGAAGCCGACCATCCCCTGTTCGTGATCGCCCGCGACCCGGAAAGGTCATTGTTCTAATAGCTACGCGTTTAAGCTGGATGCCGTGCGCGTACCAACGAAGTATCCAGGCAAAAGCATTTCAAAGGACCTACTGTTGGAAAGTTCTCTCGGAATCCGCTGGTCAAGGATCCTGAGGATGTTTGGAACATACCCAATGTAAAAAGCAACCATGTCGAAAAGACCTCACATCCGTGCCAATTCCCGGTTGGTCTAATCGAGCGTTTGGTCCTCGCACTTACGAATCCGGGTGAGTTGGTTTTTGATCCGTTTGCTGGTGTAGCTTCGGCTGGTGTCGCGGCTGCCCTTCATCGCCGTCGTTTTGGGGGCTGCGAAGTTGTTACGGAAAATGCCGAGACAGCCCGGAAGCGAATCCAGGACGCGTTGGATGGTAAAGGCGCTCTAAAGGCGCACGCGTCGCGTCCGGAACGAGCCGCAAGGAATATTGAATGGATGGTGAAGAAATACCTCGCTTCGTGGCGGAACAAAAAAGTCACGATTCGCAAACGGAATGTTCTCGACGACGATGAATTCGTCACGATAAAGAGTATCGTGCAAGGCCTGGGCGTCGAAGTGGAGTTGATGAAAGATTGGACGACGGGACCTGGAGGAACAGGATACTCGAAAAAGATGATGCACAGCGATGCGCCGCCTGCGTGGTCGCAGCCGGGCCGATTGATATGGAAATTCGACTGTAGAAGAAAGCTTTTCTTGGCCCGATCCGGAGCCGTTCGGTGAGGAACTTGTGCGAGGATGAGTTGGAGAAACGTCAGGTTTTGGCTAGTGATTTTGCCGCGCCCGCCGGAAAGACTCTGCACCTAAGAACCTGACTGGAGGATTGCATGCCGGGGTGGTTAAACTGTATATTATCGATCGGCCAAGAAGTCAAACGGAAATTCCGCTTATTACGGAAATACCGCGCTACTGGAGGTCGAAATGACGAAGCGAAAGAGCAATCGCATCCTAGGCGTGCTGGCGGCGGCCCTAGTGTTTTGTCTTACGTGGCTCATCGCGACGGAGGGGCGCGGCCGTGCGGCGGGCACTCCCGATTACATTGAGGGCGTCGTCACAAGCTCGAAAGGTCCCGAAGCCGGTGTGTGGGTGATTGCCGAGACAACAGAACTGCCGACAAAGTATGCCAAGATTGTCGTGACGGACGATCAGGGGCGCTACGTGCTGCCCCAGCTGCCATCGGCAACTTACCAAGTGTTCGTAAGAGGTTACGGTCTGGTGGATTCTGCCCGGGTCCCGGCGAAGTCAGGGCAACACCTCGATCTCAAGGCCGCGGTGGCGCCCGATGGACGGGCGGCGGCGCAGATCTATCCAGCCAATTATTGGTTGAGCCTCGTGAAAATACCGAGCGGCAAGTTATCGCCGGATGAAGTGGTCGGAAGAATTAAGCTCTGTATGAATTGTCACCAGGTCGGGGACAAGGCAACACGCGAGATTCCCGCCGCAACCAAGGACTTTGGTCCCTTTAACAGCAGTCTGGAAGCCTGGGATCGACGGACGAAATCGGGCCCGGTAGGCGCGAACATGGCCAGCGCCTTTGTTTCGCTTGGAGAGCAGCGTTCGCTGTTCGCTGATTGGAGCGATCGCATTGCCGCGGGCGAATACCCGAAGGAAGCCCCACCGCGTCCGAGCGGCGTCGAGCGGAATGTTGTGCTCACATTGTGGGACTGGGGCACGCCGACTAATTACATGCACGACGAAGCAGCCAGTGACTTGCGAAATCCCACGGTCAACCCGAATGGACCTGTGTACGGCGTCATGACCAGCGGTAACTCGCTGGTCTGGCTGGACCCGATTAAGAATATGGCCGCTGAGGTAAAGATCCCTTCGCAGGCGGCACCGCTGGGGTCGATGGAGATGCCCTCACCTTATTGGGGCGAGGAGAACATCTGGCTGGCGGCCGCGCAGCCGCGCAGTGCGGCGGTTGACCAGGCGGGTCGTGTGTGGTTTGCGAGCAGGAATCGGGGTGGGGACAGCCCATCGGACGGAGGCAAACAGCCTGACTTTTGCAAGGCAGGATCCAGCAACAAGTTTGCTCAGTACTTTCCCATGGCGCGCGGCAACAAGCAAGTCGCGGTGTACGATCCGGAGAAAAAGGAGATTTCTGAGATCGACACGTGTTTTACGACGGACCACAACGAATTCGGCGCCGACGGCAGTCTGTTCTTCGGCCAGGTGGGTGCTGTTGGTTGGGTCAACACTGCCACTTGGGACAAAACCCATAATGATGAAGAATCGCAGGGCTGGATTCCAGGTGTGCTGGACACCAACGGGGACGGCAAGATCACCAAGCCGTGGACCGAACCAAATGACCCAATCGATTCCACGAAGGACCACCGGATTACTTTCCGTTGTTATTCGATTTCTGTTAGTCCAGTAGATGGCAGTGTGTGGTGTTCAGGAATCGGCCTCAAAGAAACCAATCTGGTGCGCCTGGATCGAGGCCCCAATCCTCCAGAAACTAGTAAGGCTGAGGTCTACGATCCGCCAAAAGAGACTAAGCCACCGTTATTCAGCGCGGGTGGGGTTTCCGTCGATAGCAATGGCGTGGCCTGGCAGAATTGGCGCGCGACCGACTATATAACCGCCTTCGACCGGCGCAAGTGCAAGGTACTGAACGGACCGACTGCAACCGGGCAGCACTGTCCGGAGGGCTGGACGATCTACCATAAGCCGGGTCCGACCTTTCAGGGCGGGATGGGGATCAATTCCGATTTAAACTACCTGATTTTCGTTGACCGGCACGGTGTTTTGGGTCTCGGGAATGATGTACCGATGACGGGCGCCGTTAATTCTGACGCCATACTGGCGCTGATTCCGAAAACCGGCCAATTCGTGACGATCCGCATTCCTTATCCAATGGGGTACTATTCCCGGTCGATGCAAGGTCGGATCGACGACCCAAAGGCTGGATGGAAAGGCCGCGCCTTCTGGACAAGCTACAATCCGAATACGCCTTGGCACATGGAAGGGGGCAAGGGAACGAAGGACAAAGTTGTAAAGGTCCAGATACGCCCTGATCCACTCGCGAGGTAGGCGCGTCGAATGTACGCGCCGCACCACCGTTCGGAATGGCTCGGCAAGATCACCGAAGCCGGCGTACGCCATCGCGCAGAGTTTTACTACCAGCAACTGGACGCACTCAGGTCGTTGCGCCAACAACTGCGCCGCGATCTATTGGCCGAGAGTGGGAAGCAGAGCGCCACGAAATTGTTGCGCCAGATCCCACATGGTCAAAAAACTCGGGAGGTCTTTTGCCAGGGGGGCAGACTCCATGCATCCTTAATATATGTGCTGATTGCGACTCCATGACCCGCTGTCCCCGCAACCCTATTCTGCCTACCTCTCATAGTACTTCAGCAGGCCACCCAGTCGCTCTCGACACCGCACACCTCCCTCTTTCCTTCCTGCCTCCGTCTGGGACGGAAACAATAGTCGATTCTCTTCGCCCTGATGATTGCGCTCTCCGCGGTAATGCACGATATATTGCTGCAACGCTCGCCGCAGCGAGGACTCTCCCAAACAGGATTAGCCTTGACAGGCATTCCTCTTTCACCGATCTCACCCAGCGTTCCGCATACGAGTTCAAATTCGGACTCCTCACTGGCAGGCGAAGCGGCTTCACGCTTCCCGATTTGATCAGTTCACGAAACGATCGGCAGAACTTCGTATCGCTGTCATGCAGCAGATAGCGGCAGCCTCTCAGGCATCCCCACTCCTCCATGGTCATGTTTCGTGACTGCTGCTCCATCCATTCCTGATCCGGGTGCGGCGTGAATCCTGCCAGGTTCGCCCGGCGACTCTCCAAGTGGATGAAGAACAGCACATAGTAGGTCATCAATCCTCTGAGTGTTAGGACTTCCGCCGTGAAGAAGTCCATCCCGACCACAACGTCCCGGTGTGATC
>Ga0209526_10002780_pt1 | contig 11813 bp, 10 predicted proteins | sample JacPinW_OM2H0_M1_FD_188566 | JGI IMG/M metagenome (GOLD analysis project Ga0209526, IMG submission 188566) | Forest soil microbial communities from Algoma, Ontario, Canada - Jack Pine, Ontario site 1_JW_OM2H0_M1 (SPAdes) (version 2) | ecosystem: Environmental > Terrestrial > Soil > Boreal...
CCCATCAAGGCTGAGATCGACCGGATCCTGCGCGAAACGATCACCGATCCAGTCGGGCCGGAATTCATGGCACCGCCGGCGCGCAGCGTCGCGGCATGACCACAAAAGCTTGCATGATCGAACTAGCTGCGAGGAGGTCGCAATGGCCACAACACAGTTCCTTCCCATCAGGAAGATATCGGGTTCATTTCCAGCATCTTCGGCTGGCCTTAATCTTCGCTTTGCCCTATATCGTCCTTGGGCGACGAATTCGCCCTTACAACCGAGCATGATATCGCCCCGGCACTGAGCAGGAGTACATCGATGCAGCGCAGGAGCACCTTTCTTGCCTCGCTGCTGGCCGCGACGCAGATCGGCGCCGGCGGTCGTGCCTTGGCCTCCGCCTCTTCCGTTGGAAAGGTGGCCTCAGCCGCTGCCACCCCGCCATCCGGCTAAAGGCGAGGAGATATTAACGTGCCCCGCTATTCTAAGCTCGGCATCGGCGCCGTGTGTCTGATCGCTGTGGCCTGCGGGCTGTTCGTTGCACGGAGCCGTCTCACGGCAACCCCTGTGCCTGCAGTTCCGCAGCCGGTGCCGGTAACTGCCGCGGAGGTGCAACGCCAAGATGTGCCGATCGTGCTCGAAGGGGTGGGGACGGTGCAGGCGCTGTATACGGCGACGATCCGCTCTCAGGTCACGGGTACGCTCGAGGAGGTCGACTTCTCCGAGGGAGAGAAGGTAAAGCGCGGGCAAGTTCTCGCACAGATCGATCCACGCACCTACCAGGCGCAGCTCGACCAAGCGATCGCGACGCGGGGCCGCGATCAGGCGCACTTGGACAACGCGAAGGCAAATCTCGGCCGCTATAAGCCGCTGCTCAAGCAGGGCTACGCCACGGGCCAGCAAGTAGACACTCAAACGGCGCAAGTGACGCAGCTGCAGAACACGGTGAAGGCCGACGAGGCTGCCATCGACGCGGCGCGGACAGAGTTGAGTTACACAACGATCACCGCGCCGTTTGACGGTGTCACCGGCATTCGCCTGATCGATCCTGGCAATATCGTCCATCCCAACGACCCGACCGGACTGGTCGTGCTCACACAGGTGCAGCCAATCACGGTCATCTTCACTCTTCCTTCCTCCGACATTCCCGAAGTGCAAGAGGCCTTCGCACAGGGCGAGGTCCAGGTCGCAGCCTATACGGCAGACAACAAGACAGAGCTTGACCGGGGACGGCTGCTACTAATCAACAATCAAGCGGACCCCACGAGCGGTACCGTGCGTCTCAAAGCGATTTTCCCCAATTCTGCGGACAAGCTCTGGCCCGGCATTTTCGTTAATGCGCATATCATCACACGCTTGCAGCACGACGGTCTGACAGTTCCATTGACGGCCGTGCTGCAGGGCCCGCAAGGTCCTTACGTTTACGTCATCAAGGCGGCGGACGGAACCGTCGAAACCCGGCTGGTCACAATCGTTCAGTCGCGCAACAACCAAGTTCTGATCAGCAAAGGTCTTGCAGCCGGTGAAACAGTGGTCACGGCCGGTCAATACCGGTTGACCGGAGGTACGCGGGTAACCGTAGTCCAAGGCAGCGAAGCCTCGCAGGTACAAAATAAGTCTACCGCCAGCGAGGGGATGCTGCCATGAATATCGCACAGCCTTTCATCCGCAGGCCCATCGCGACCACGATGCTAATGATCGGGATTATCCTGCTCGGCGCGGTCGCATATCGGCAGCTCCCAGTAGACTCCCTGCCGTCGGTGGACTCTCCCACGATTCAAGTGATCGCCTTGTTCCCCGGCGCCGATCCGAAAACCATGGCTTCGTCGGTTGCGACACCATTGGAGCGTCAATTCGGCGAGATCGCGGGATTGACGCAAATGACCTCAAGCAGTGGCGTCGGCAATACACAGATCGCGCTCCAATTCGCTTTGTCGCGCAGCGCCGAAAGTGTCGCCCAGGACGTGCAGACGGCCATCAATGAGGCAGCTGGTCAATTGCCCAAGAACATGCCCTCACCCCCAATATTCTACAAGACCAATCCAGCGGATACGCCGATCCTGCTGATTGCCGTGACGTCGGACACGCTGCCGCTCACCAAGGTAGACGATTATGCAGAGAGCATCTTGGCGCAGAAGATCTCCCAGATGCCTGGTGTTGCACTGGTGGGAATCGGCGGCCAACAGAAGCCGGCCATTCGTGTGCAGGTCAATCCGGCTATACTTGCGGCAGAGGGGCTAGATCTCGAACAACTTCGGTCGGCACTTGCCGCGATCACCGTCATCCAGCCGAAGGGTCAACTCTACGGCCAACAACAGTCCTATATGCTCAACACGAATGACCAGATCGAAACAGCAGACGGCTTCAACGACCAGATCATTGCTTTCCGAAGCGGCGCGCCCGTGCGGGTTCGCGACATTGGGCGCGCTATTGTCGGACCGGAGGACATCACGAAGCGCGGCTGGTACAATGACAAGTCGGCGGTCGTCTTGGCCGTTCAGCGCCAGCCTGGTGCAAACGTCATCGACACGGTCGATCAAATCAAGGCGGCACTCCCTCAACTGATGGCGTCACTTCCACCAGCCATCAAGGTAACCATCGTCTCTGACCGAACCCAGACGATCCGGGCGAGCGTGGCAGACGTGCAGTTCACGCTGCTATTGTCCATAGCCCTCGTAGTCATGGTAATATTCCTCTTTCTGCGCAAGCTTTGGGCGACAGTGATCCCGGCAATGGCCCTTCCGATATCGTTGATCGGTACGTTTGGGGTCATGCACTTGTTCAAATATAGTCTCGACAATCTCTCCCTTATGGCCCTCATTATCGCGGTCGGTTTCGTCGTCGACGACGCCATCGTCATGGTCGAGAACGTTACCCGCCATATTGAGAAGGGGTTACCGCCGCTGCAGGCTGCGCTGAAGGGCGCGGAGGAGATCGGCTTCACGATCCTTTCAATGTCGGTATCGCTGGTAGCCGTGTTTATCCCGCTTCTCTTGATGAGCGGTGTCATCGGCCGGATGTTCCAGGAATTCGCGGTTACAGTGAGCGCCGCCATCGCCGTGTCGGCGCTCGTGTCCCTGACGCTCACGCCGACGATGTGCGCCTACCTGCTCAAGCCGAGCTCGGAAGAAAAGGCCGGGCGAATGTCCCGTGCGCTGGAGCGCGCCTTTGATGCGATGCAGTCGGTCTATGAGAAAGGCCTCATCGTGGCGTTGCGGTACAAGGCTGTGACGCTCACCGTCATGCTGCTGACTATCGGCGTCACCATCGCGCTTTTTGTTATCATCCCAAAGGGTTTCTTTCCGCAGCAAGATACAGGGATGATTATCGGCATCACAGAAGCAGCAGAGGATGTGTCGCCGCTCGATATGGCGAATCGCCAGCTTGCTGTGATTGACTTGATATCCAAGGATCCGGCTGTAGCCAACGCCACCGGTTATATCGGCCCCGGCGGACCCACCGTCACCGAGAACAATGGCCGCCTTTTCATACAGCTCAAACCGCACGATCAGCGCACAACCGCCGACGAAGTCATCCGCCGGCTCGACGCAAAGCTGCAGAGCGTCCAGGGCATCCGGGCCTACCTGCAGGCCGCGCAGGACATCAATCTCGGCGCCCGCTTGTCCAAAACGCAGTATCAGTACACCTTAACGGATGTAGATCAGGATGAGCTGAACAAGTGGGCTTCCAAACTCTTAAAAGTGTTGCAGACGTTGCCGCAGCTCTCCGATGTTGCCACTGACCAGGCAACCACCGGGCGCCAGCTCAACTTAGAGATTAACCGAGACACTGCGGCGCGGCTGGGCATCGATCCTGCCGCGGTCGATAATACGCTCTACGACGCATTTGGTCAGCGACATGTCGCTCAAATCTTCACGACCCTCAATTACTATTGGGTTGTGATGGAAGTCGAGCCACAGTTTCAGCTAGGCCCTTATGCTCTCAATCGAATCTATGTGGGCGCTTCGACGGGTGCACAGGTGCCGCTGAGCCAATTCGTCACGATTGTCCCTTCCGTCACGGCGCTGGCGGTCAATCACCAGGGCCAATTCCCGTCCGTCACATTAAGTTTCAATCTGTCGGCGGGAAGTTCGGTCGGCTCCGCCGTCGCCGCAATCCAGAAGGCCGCGCAAGCCCTCCACATGCCGGCGAGCATCGCGACGAGCTTCCAGGGCAACGCGCAGGCCTTCCAAGCCTCGTTGCGCAGCACACCGATACTGATCATTGCCGCTCTGATTGCAGTCTATCTGATCCTAGGCATGCTCTATGAGAGCGCCATCCATCCGATTACGATCCTGTCCACATTGCCGTCGGCGGGCATCGGGGCGCTGCTGACGCTCATCGCGTTCGGCTTCAACCTGGACGTGATCGGTCTGATCGGGATCATCTTGCTTATCGGGATTGTCAAGAAGAACGGCATCATGCTGATCGACTTCGCCTTGGACGCGGAGCGCCATCGCGGCCTGACGCCGGAGGACTCGATTTATCAGGCCTGCGTGCTGCGCTTCCGTCCGATCCTGATGACGACCATGGCGGCGCTGCTCGGAGGGGTCCCGCTGATGCTCGGCACCGGCACCGGATCGGAGATCCGCCAGCCGCTCGGTTACAGCATCGTCGGCGGCCTCCTTTTATCGCAGCTCTTGACGCTCTTTACCACGCCGGTGGTCTATCTCTACCTGGACCGCCTCGCCGGCTGGTTCCATCACCTCCGTTCGCATTCGGCGGACATTCAAAGTGAGACATTCGTGTGATTCTTCTCGCTTTGGAGGCGGATTCATCAGCGAACATATAAATGATTGGTGACTCACAAAAAAAACTAACGAGAAGCTATGGAACCGAATCTAATGCAGAACCCCAGCGTCCAGGTCACGACGGGACCGTACTCGGCCTGTCGGTGCTGACGTGGCGTGAAGTCGTCGCTGCGGCTGTAGCTCGGTGGTACTGTCCGCGATGGGATGCACGGTCTGGCGGCTCAACTGGCGGGTGGCATCGTTATAGACGAGGAACGTCCCAAGTCGTTGTCCACGTAACCGTTGCGCCATTCTGGTCAAGAACCTCCATTAGCAGACAGTAGTTTCGTCCGTTGCCCCTGTCTGTGAATGTCTTGACCATTCCGTTGAGGCTGGCTGGAACTGCGAAATTACACGATCCTTGCAGCATCCGATTGACGGCTGTCCGCCAATCCGCTCCCTGAGTGGACGTTGGCGCGACGTAACCAGTGGATTCGCTCTGCGGCATCTGGGTACGGATGCACGTCACAAGCGACTCCAGAGTTTTGCTGGAAGAGCAGGTCAGATCCGTCTTGGCACACGCAACAAGGAGAAATGATCCAACAACCGAAATGAAGAGCTTGCGCATAAGTCCTCCTTTCATTGTCTGGAGTCGTCAATTCAGAAGCTTCTAGGTCGTTGCGGCAAAAAGTTTCGCGCATCATAAGCTAATTCCAGACCTCCGCACTCCCTGCAGCAAAAATTGGCCACGGTAGCGGTCATGGTATGCTGGTGATGTTCGAAGTCACCAACCCCGTTTGGCAAGCTGTGATTTCATCCGGCAGTGCCTGAAATCTCAAGTCCAGTATTTTGTACAATATCGAAGAGACACTGACCTACTACCGGCTGCCGCGGGCGCACCACAAGCACATCAAGCATATGAAGAGCACCAACATTGCTCGAACGCTTGAACCAGGAGATCAAGCGGCGCGCGCATGTGGTGCGAATCTTCCCCGGAGCCGAAAGCTGTCCGCGGCTGGTGCGGGCGCTCGCCGTCGAGAGGCTTTGCGGGCCTTGGCCGCCTGCCGCGGCCGGGCGCGTCCGGGCTGCGCTATCGGGGACTCCGCGCCGGCCGCGCCCGCATCACCTCAGGCCATGGATTTTGCTGAACTCGACGCACACAACTCTTCGGCGAGCTCAGGAGGCGCGTTCCGGCGTCTTCAAGCTCGGTTTGATCAAGGTCATCGAGAAGTGTCCGCCAGGCGGCTTCGCTCGTGAGCTTGCCGAAGGACCCCGCCCAGATTCTTGACCGCCAGAAGAATCTTCTGGCCGTCCTGCCGGACGCCGAGCGCGACGAGCAGCGAGAGGGACGTCGCTTTCCTGTCGAGCCGCACGGGCCCACCGTCCCGTCGAGGATCAACCGGACGATCGGCTCATCGGCGAGCGAACGTGCCATTCCAAGCATTCGCCCGTTGCCTTGCGCCAACCTCCGGAGGCTATTCCAACAGGCTGCGCCTGCTGTGGAACCTTGAGCCTGCTTCGCCCGGCTGACCGTGTCTCCTGAGCCTGCCGAAGGGGCCCACGGCGCCGCCGAACAAAGCCGCGAGTGCCCGGGGACCCGGCGCGGGTTGGTCCCGGCACAATAGGCGCCGGCGATCAGCGCGTCGGCCCGTTTGGTGCGCCGCTGATAGGCCGGAATGGTCGCGGTCTTCCACGCGGCCGTCTGAGGGCACGTCAGCCGGGACCGGAAAAAACGCAAACGAGGAATTTTAGAGATTGCGGATTTTCATTGGCTTATACGCGGCTCGGTGGCATATGTGATCGGCAGGCGGGCGTGGCGGAACTGGTAGACGCGCGGCACTCAAAATGCCGTTTCCTCACGGGAGTGTCGGTTCGATTCCGACCGCCCGCACCATTTTAACCGCTGATAATTTTTATTAATTGCTTTCACAATCGACAAAGCTGATCCGTTCTTCAAGCTAAATGACCGCCTACCCTGCGCATCAGTGAACCTTCTTTCCCCATCGCATAACCCTCGAAGGGTTTGGCGAGGATTCGTTTGCACAATCCTTGTCGACGGCGCGCGTGGGTATGAATCCACACCAGGTCGACGCGGCATTGTTTGCCCTGTCATCGCCGCTCGACGGTGGGCATTGGCAAATCGATAGAGGCTCCACTTGTTATCGCCCAGAAATGGGCCGAGCTCCGACGGCGGGAACTTGACGCGGGTGACCCGGGCGCAGGAGAGCGAACCTCCGATCGACCGCAGAAGCTCGCGGCGGCGATCGCCGAGCTGGACGGCTATCGCGAGCTGGCCCTGAAAATCGGGCAGAACGCCAAGGGTATTGAGCTGGTCAAGGCACCACCCGCGCGCTCGACTAGCTGTCGTGTCTCAACTGGTTGTTTACGGCTAGGCGGGAGATAGGAGTTTTTCCATTCAATCCGAAGTGGGGTCGATGGTTGTAATGATGGAGCCAGGGCAAGAGGGATTTTCTGCGTTCGTCGGAGTGATGATAGGGCTTGACGTAAGCCCATTCGCGTAAGGAAGTCTGCACATAACGCTCTGCTGTTCCGTTCGTTCTGGGTGTATAGGGACGGGTACGCTTATGCATGATGCCCGGCATTCGGAGCGCTTTTCTGTAGCGATGGGATTTCAGGCTGGTGCCGTTGCCGGTCATGACACGATAGACTTTGACGCCACGGCTGCGGAAGAAGCGCAGCGCATTGAAGAGGAAGCGGATACAAGACTTGCGTTTTTCATAGGGAAAGACTTCACCATAGGCAAGGCGCGAGTGTGCTCGCGGCCTACCAGGGCTTCAGGCGACGGCCTTGATCGCCCGCGCGGTTTTTTCGACGATCTCGCCGATCTGCGCCTCGCTGACGATCAGCGGCGGCGTCAGAATAAGCGTGTCGCCAACGCTGCGCAGGAGAAGATCGAATTTGTGGAAAGCGCGATCCATCGCGTCGAACCCTCGCTTCCCAGGGGCGCCTGGCTTGGCCCAAAGGTCGATTGCCGCGCTCAGCCCGGCGTTGCGGATATCGAGGACATTAGGGAGCCCCTTCAAACCATGCACGGCGTCACCCCAAAGGGGTTCGAGTCGCAGCGCCCGCGCAAATAGATCTTCCTTGCCGTAGAGGTCGAGCGCGGCGAGGCCGGCGGCACAAGCCAAAGGGTGGCCAGAACAGGTATAGCCGTGCAACAGTTCGATCGCGTGCTCCGGGCCGTCCATGAAGGTTTCGTAAATCGGCTGGCGGACGATCACGCCGCCCAGCGGCACTGTGCCCGAGGTTACTCCCTTGGCGAAGGTGATCATGTCCGGAAGCACGCCATAGCGCTCGGCCGCGAAGGCATGGCCGAGGCGGCCGAAGCCACAGGTGACTTCGTCGAAAATCAGCAGAATGTCATATTTGTCGCAGATCGATCTTAGCCGTTCCAGATAGCCGACGGGGGGCGGCAGAACGCCAGTCGAGCCGGCCATGGGCTCGACGATAACCGCGGCAATCGTCGAGGCATCGTGTAGACCGGCGATTCTTTCAAGTTCGTCGGCGCGATGCGCGCCCCATTCCGGCTCGCCCTTCGTGAAGGCCTGTTTGGCGCGATCATAGGTCGAAGGAAGGTGATCGACGCCGGCGAGAAGAGAACCGAAGAGTTTGCGGTTCGCGCCGATGCCGCCGACCGCCATGCCGCCGAAGCCCATGCCATGATAGCCGCGCTCGCGCCCGACCAGCCTCTGGCGGGCGCCTTCGCCACGGAGATTGTGATAAGCGAGGGCGATTTTTAGCGCGGTATCGACCGCTTCCGACCCGGAATTGGTAAAGAACACGTGGTCCAAATCGCCTGGCGCCAGCGCCGCGATCCGGCTCGCCAGGGCAAACGCTTTCGGATGCCCGAACTGAAACGGTGGCGGAAAAAGGAGTTCGCCTGCTTGCGCTCTTATGGCCTCGACGATAGAAGCGCGGCAATGTCCGGCGTTGGCGCACCAAACACCCGCGCTGCCGTCGATGATGGCGCGGCCCTCTGGGCTGTAGTAATGCATGTCCTCGGCATAGGCGAGAAGACGCGGGCTCTGCTTGAACGCACGGTTGGCGGTAAACGGCATCCAGTAGGCATCAAGATCGTTTCGCAATAGCGCTTCAGTATCGGCTGTGGAAGTCATGGGCGGCGCCCGCTAGAGGGGGGAAAGTTCAATTCGGAGGTCGAAACGCGATGATTCTTAGAAAGAAGGCGGGCATTTTCGCGCACCAGCCGCGCAGCGGAACGGAACGGGTATATGACGGATCCTCCACGCCGCTGGTCTAGCCGCGCGTTAACAATTAAGATTGAAGATAAAACACATTTCGACCACAATGAATGAGCTGTTTTATACACTTTTCGGCCAAACGATGATTTTTGTACTCGTTGCGCTCGCGGCGTTCGCGGCGGGCTTCGTCAATGCTGTTGCCGGAGGGGGGTCGTTTCTCACCTTCCCGGCGCTGATCGCCGCCGGATTGCCGCCTATCGACGCCAACGCGTCAAGCACCGTCGCGCTGTTCCCGGGCCAGATCACGACCGGTTACGCCGCGCGCGACGGTCTCGCGGCCGCCTCGGCCGACAGCCGCGTAAATGTGCCTGTTCTTGCAACGATAAGCCTTGCCGGCGGCCTCATCGGCGGCCTCCTGCTTCTCGTCACGCCCCAAACCGTCTTCAGCCGTATCGTGCCTTGGCTTATCCTTTTCGCGACGGCGATCTTCGCGGGCGGGAATTTTTGGATCTCCGACGCGAAGAAGTTCCGGCTGAACCAGCAAGGGATTTTTGCCGCGCAGGCATTGGTTGCCATCTACGGCGGCTATTTCGGCGGCGGCATTGGCATTCTCATGCTCGCCGCGCTCACCCTTTTTGGTCTCCGCGAGTTTTGGCTGATGAACAGCCTGAAAATTCTGCTTGGCGCGCTGATGAACGCGGCGGCGGTTGTCACATTCATCATTGCCGGTCTCGTCCATTGGCAATGGACGATCATCGTCGCGATCGGCGCAATTGCCGGTGGTTACGCCGGATTGCACGCGGCGCGGCTGGTGCCGGCACAATTAGTAAGAAGCTTCGTCGTCGCGGTGGGCCTTGTGCTGACCGTCTATTTCTTCACGAAACCGGCGTGACTGGGCCGCGTTTCCTGTTTTTGGAATAAGCAAAGCGGAAAACACCATGCTGATGATGCGGCAGGTTCATTTCGAAGGCCATGGAGGCCCGGACGTAATACGGACCGGCGAGGCGCCGGTGCCGGAACCGAGGCCCGGCCAGGTTTTGATCGAAGTCACTGCTGCGGGCGTCAATCGTCCCGATTGCCTGCAGCGCGAAGGCGTCTATCCGCCACCCCCTGGCGAGAGTGATATTCCTGGTCTCGAAATCTCCGGCCGGGTCGTTGCCCTTGGGGAAGGCGTGAGCGCGCCCAGGGAAGGCGACGACGTTTGCGCTCTTGTCGGCTCAGGCGGCTACGCGGAATACGCGCTTGCCCATGCGCTTCTCTGCCTGCCGGTGCCGAAGGCTTTGGGGGTCGTCGCGGCGGCGGGCATTCCAGAGAATTATTTCACCGTGTTCGACAATGTTTTGTCGCGCGGAAAGCTAGCACCGGGGGAAACATTTCTGGTGCATGGCGGATCGAGCGGCATTGGCTCGACCGCGATCCAGTTGGCCAAGCAGATCGGCGCGAGGGTCATCGCGACCGCCGGTTCGAGCGATAAATGTGCCTTCTGCAAGACGCTCGGCGCCGATTTCGCGATCGATTATAAAACCCAGGATTTCGCCGAAGAGGTAACAAAGATCGCCGGCAAACATGGTGTTGATGTCGTGCTCGACATGGTCGGCGGGACGTATCTGCCAAGGAACCTCTCCGTGATGGCGGCGGAAGGCCGTCTCGTCCAGATCGGCTTCATGCAATCGGCGACGGTCGAGAATTTCGATTTGCGTCCAATCATGCTGCGCCGCCTGACCTTGACCGGCTCGACATTGCGGGCGCGCAGCGCGCAACAGAAAGCCGAGGTCGCCGGCGCGCTTCGCGAAAACATCTGGCCGCTCTTGGACAAGGGCTTGGTGAAGCCGCTGATCCATGCGACCTTCCCGCTCGAACAAGCGCGCCAAGCGCATGAGATGATGGAATCGTTCTCGCACTTGGGCAAAATTCTGCTGGTCACCGGCAAATAGACGCGCGGTTATTCCTTGCGTATGTCCAGTTTTCGTCCACTATCGACACTTGGACAACGGGAACGCTATCGAAATCTTGGCCGCGCTGGCGGGCGTGCAAGGGGCCGACGCCCAGAAAAATGCAGCGTTCGATGTGGCGTTTTATTACCTTGAGAGGCGAATTTCCTTGCGCATCAACATGACGCCAATGGATGTCATCATCTACCATAATCCTCGTTGCGGCACGTCGCGCAATACTCTCGGCCTTATCCGCAACGCGGGCATCGAGCCGCATATCGTCGAATATTTGAAAACCCCGCCGACTCGCCTCCTGCTGCTTCAGCTCGTAGCCCGCGCGGGCGTGCCGCTGCGTGCCCTGCTACGCGACAAGGAACCGGTTTTTCGCGAGTTGGGACTTAACGGCAACAACCTTGCCGAGGACGCCCTGCTCGACGCCTTCGAGGCGCATCCTATTCTCCTCAACCGGCCGATCGTGGTGACGCCGAAAGGGGTAAGACTCTGCCGTCCCTCGGAACTCGTGATCGACCTCTTGCCGCCCCGCAGCAAGGCGAAATTATGAGTTAGAGCCCCGATGTAGCTCCAGTGAAATCAATAAGTTATGAAATAAGACGCGGCGCATGTCCAATATTTGGCCAATATGCAAACCGCTCCGCTCCGCCCGCAGCGTTGCCACGCGTGGCCGCGATCACGCGTAAAAGGACGACGTGGATCGCGGCCTGCCGATAAATACGCCCACGGCTGGGCATTGCCCACATGCAGAGAGGGGCAGGGGCAATGCCGCTCAATACCAAGCATCGGTTTTTAATTTCGCCCGAACTTGGGAATCAATTTATCTTAATCTTTGATCTTTGATGCCCTATCCCGCCGCCGTGCCCACGCGGCCAATTTCCGGGGCGGCTATCTCGTAACTTTTGCATGCGGCTCTCGCGGCATGTTTGGCGCAAGGC
>Ga0209526_10002782_pt1 | contig 11811 bp, 11 predicted proteins | sample JacPinW_OM2H0_M1_FD_188566 | JGI IMG/M metagenome (GOLD analysis project Ga0209526, IMG submission 188566) | Forest soil microbial communities from Algoma, Ontario, Canada - Jack Pine, Ontario site 1_JW_OM2H0_M1 (SPAdes) (version 2) | ecosystem: Environmental > Terrestrial > Soil > Boreal...
CCCCGTCATGGTCTATCGCAGTCGACCTCTACCCTTACGCTGGTGGAGTTGGGCGCCCGTAGCTGCCCGATCAGCGGCAGCATCTGCCGCGGCACCTCGACCTCGGCCGCTGTTCCGCCATGGGGCGGCTGTAGGATAGGTTATTTAAGTCTAAGCTGCATTTAAGACTCCAGCTTTAGCGTTGACAAGGCCACGCAATGGAACTAAAATTTAAGCAGTTGTTCTGTGAGGTGCGTTTATGAATTTTACGGAGCGCCATCTCCAGGAAGCACGCGAGATAATTGACGCAATCGACGTCGGCCCAATAGAACACATGGTGTCAATTCTCGTCAAGGTTCGGGAGAACGGCGGTCGGCTGTTTTTTCTGGGTGTTGGCGGCAGTGCTGGCAACTGCGGACATGCGGTCAACGACTTCCGGAAAATTGTCGGCATTGAGGCTTATGCGCCGACCGACAATGTTTCCGAACTGACCGCACGCACCAATGACGAAGGCTGGGAAACGGTCTTTGTTGAATGGTTAAAGGTGAGCCGGCTCAAGCCGATCGACGCTGTCTTTATCTTTTCAGTCGGCGGCGGCAACCTTGAAAAGAACGTCAGTGCTAATCTGGTCCACGCCGTGCAATACGCCAAGGAGATCAAGGCGAAAGTAATCGGTGTCGTCGGCCGGGACGGCGGCTACACGGCAAAGGTCGGTGATGCCGTCTCGATCGTGCCGACGGTTAATCCCGACGCGGTGACCGCACATTCGGAGGCGTTTCAGGCGGTGATCTGGCATCTGATCGTGACCCATCCGCTGCTGAAGAGCCGGCAGACGAAGTGGGAAGGGACGCGTTGATGACGCGACCCGCCACGCCCGCGGTCTTCCTCGATCGCGACGGCGTGCTCAACGAAGCGATCATTCGCGGCGGCAAGCCTTACCCGCCGCGCGACCTCGGCGAATTCGCCATCACAGCGAGCGCCCCGGCGTCGCTTGACGCACTGAAACGCAAGGGATTCCTGCTGGTCGTCGTCACCAATCAGCCCGATGTGGCACGTGGCCGCGCCAGCCGAGCGGAGGTCGACGCCATCAACGCAAAGCTGGCCGGCAGCCTGCCGCTCGACGCCATCGAGGTGTGCGAGCACGACGACCACGAACAATGTGACTGCCGTAAGCCGAAGCCCGGCATGATGTTGCGAGCCCAGCGGAGGTTGGCTATCGATCTTGCCCGCAGCTTCATGGTTGGCGATCGTTGGCGCGATATCGAGGCCGGTCAACGGGCCGGATGTCGCACGGTCCTGATCGGCAACGGTTATGGCGAGAAGTTTCCTTGTGCGCCGACGGTCCAGGTTGCATCCTTGCCGGGCGCGGCAGCATGGATCATCGAACAGAGCAGGTTCGATCGGAGAATCGCGTGAAAAGGCTCAGCGAACTCGAGGTTGCCATCTTCGCCGATGGTGCGGAAAAGGCAGGCATGCTCGAAATGTATGCCAAACCCTATATCCGTGGGTTTACCACCAATCCGACGCTGATGCGCAAGGCCGGTGTCACCGATTACGAGAGCTTCGCGCGCGACATTCTGCAGGCAATCCCCGACCGGCCGATCTCTTTCGAGGTCTTCGCCGACGAGTTCAGCGAGATGGAACGGCAGGCCCGCAAGATTGCGACATGGGGCAAAAACGTCGCCGTTAAGATCCCAATCACCAACACGCGGCGTGAGAGCTCCATTCCTCTGGTCGAACGGCTAGCTCATGACGGCATCCCGCTCAATGTCACGGCGATCTTCACGCTCGATCAGGTGCAGTCGGTGGTCGATGCGGTCAGGGGAGGTGCGCCGGCTTACGTCTCGGTCTTCGCGGGTCGTATCGCCGACACCGGCTCAGACCCTCTACCGCTGATGGTCGAGGCAGTGCGCCGCCTCGCCGCCGCGCCGAACGCCAGGCTCATTTGGGCGAGCCCGCGTGAGCTTCTCAACATTTTTCAAGCGGATGCGATCGGCTGTCATATCATCACCGTGACCAACGATATCCTTAGAAAGCTGTCGCTTATCGGCAAGGATCTCGCCGATTACTCCTTAGAAACTGTACAGATGTTCTACCAAGACGGAAGGGCGGCCGGATTTGCGCTCTGAAGCGGGCGAAGCGGCTCTCAATCCTCCGATCGGGGGGCTGACTGCCTTCTTCAAGCGGAACGTCCCTGGGATTGTCAGTCTCACCTTCCTCGGCGCTGCGATCCTGTATCTTGCTTCGCGCAGCGACCAGATTTCGGCCGTGCTTGCCGCCTGGCGGCGCATCGACACGCCCGACCTCGTCGGCGCGATCGGGTTGGTGATCTTATCGCAACTGTGCGTTGCGTGGCGCTGCTGCATCGTTTTTGAGGGCGATGGATTTCGCGAGCCCAACCTGTTCTGGCCCAATCTGCGTATTCAGTTGGTAACGCTCTTCGCCGCTCACGGTGCCGTTATTCCCGGCTTGACCGACGTCGCGAAGGCGACGATGGTCAAGCTCCGCTTCAATGTATCGGCTGCCCGGTCGGTAAAGCTCGTCGTCTACGAGCGCACATGTTCGGTACTCGGTTATATGATGGTTGGCTTGCTCGCGACGCCGGCTCTCTACTTCCTGCAGGTGCGGCCGTTGCTGGTGGTCGTTCCGCTGGTGTTTTGGCTTGTGGGTCTCGCGATCCTGGCGGTCATTCTCCTTCTAGTCGATCGACAGATTTTTACCGGCTATGCGTCGATCGACCGGCTAATTTCGACCTTCGTGCGTGTCGGTCAACTTTACAAACAATGCGGAAGTTTTACCGCGCTTTTTCTGTGCGCGCTTATCCAACTTCTGCTCATCGCCACAACTTTCCTTTTGCTTTCGCACGCGATGGCGATGCCGATTGAGGGGGCGGTCATTTTTCTGTTCATGCCATTGATCTTCTTGGTTGCATCGCTTCCGATCTTCTACATGGGATGGGGCGGGCGCGAGGCAGTCGTGATCGTGACGCTCGGCAGCGTGGCACACCTTCCGACCTCGGAATCATTGGCGCTGTCGGCCGCTTTTGGCGTCGTTGTTTTTCTTGCATCTCTCCCCGGAGCAGCTCTGTGGTTCATGCGCCCTTCAATGCGCAAGAGGGTGGCCGACCACCCGACCGGCCGTGACTGATCATGCCCGGGTCAGTGAAATGTGCTAAAATTGTCAGCTTCACGTTCATCCGCCACAGTGCACTAAATCTATCGAACCAATTATTTTAACCGGTTTCCTAGATGGCGCGACTCCTCGATAATCGCGGGATCGCATAGAGTCTAGCAGGTTTTTCGTACTGCGCAGTCCTCTTCCGCGAAGGTCATCGCAATCCCTACCGAACGTCAGCCCTACCCACCCGCCGGACACGTACCACAGCGACCGATCGCCAGTCCTGTCTACGCGGCCCGCGGACAGGCCGCGTTATGTTATGTTGTGATGTCAGCCCCGCCATGGGACCGGCAGATGGCGAACGTATTCAGCCCGAACTTATACGAGAAGCAACGGATATTGCTGGGCCGGAAGCCGGCGCGAACTAGTAAGGGCCAGAAATCTTTTACATCGTAATACGCCTTGTGGTCGTCCATCTCATCCTTGGGGCTTAATCCTAGCCGAAAGGCTGAATACTCCAGAAATCGTTTGCCACGCCAAGTCGGAACATTGAAGATGCACAGTCCACCGGGACGGACAATTCGAAAGCACTCCTGCAGGGCCGTCAACGGATCCCACAAATGTTCCAGAACAGAGATGCATAGTACAATATCTAGACTGGCCACGGGCACCTGGTCAAGCACACCAGGCAAGGTTCCCTCAATGGCAGTCACGTTACGATAGCTCTTGAGGTCTGGGGCCAACGCGGAGTCCACTATTACTGCTCTTTCCAGCTGTGAGAGCACTGTACGAACATATGCCGCATGATAACCACAGCCGAAGTCTCCAAGCTGCTTCCCCGCCAGAGAACCTGCGTATCTTCGAATCTGACGTGCGGACAGCCAAACGCCGAGACGGTCGACCGGTGAGGGCTGGTAGCCTTGCCCATAGGCGCGCTCGCGCATGCCCTCGCGCAGCGCGGCCCTATCTGCGTTTGACATTTGCGGCCGCCGCATGGGGCGCCAATGTAAGAGTGAATTTCATGCGTCTGCCAATCACAAACATCAGCCGAATCACAGTCATTTGATTAGTCAGAGCCGCCCATCGTTGAAATCCTCCAGCATGCTGACCAGCGAATTCCGCAAAGCCTCGCGGGTAGGCAAGCGGCAGGTCCAGCCGAGAGCGCGGATACGGTCGGTATTGAGGCGGACGATGGGGACGTCACCCTTCCAGCCGCGATCGCCCCCCGTGTACTCGAACTGGACCTGTCGCGGATCGAGACCGACGCACTCCGCGGCTAGCTCAGCGATTTCTTTGACCGTGATGTAGTCGCCTGTAGCCACATTATAGGCGGCATATTGGCCCGTGAAATTCCGCGCGGCCAGTAGGACGGCGTCAACAACGTCATTGACGTGAATATAGGATTTGCTCTGCGCACCATCGCCAAGAATGCGCAACCTGGCCGGATTCTCCAATAGGTGGCGCAGGAAATCGAAACCGACACCATGTGTTTGCCGGGAACCGACCACATTTCCGAAGCGGAAGACTTGGGCAGACAACTCAAACATGTAGCAGTAGGCGCTAATGAGGGTCTCACCGGCTAGCTTGCTGGCGGCGTAAGTAGAGATCGGGATCAGAGGACCGTGATCTTCGGCAGCCTCGAGTTGCCCAAGATCGCCATAAACTCCGCTGCCTGAAGCGTAGAGGATATATTTCGTCCCGGAAAGGCGCATGGCTTCGAGGACATGATTTGTGAGACAGGTCCCCTGGCGGAAGTCAATCTCGGGATCGGTAGTCGCACGGGCGATGTCGGGATTCGAGGCAAGATGGATGACGACATCATGCCCCTCCATGGCCGCGGTGAGCGGCGCTCGGTCCCTGACGTCGCCGCATACCACCCGAAAGCGCGGATCATCGAGATGATGCGTGTAATGCCATGCTTTGCCCGAAGAGAAATTGTCGTACAATGTGACAACTGCTACGGCGGGATCGCTCAGCAAGCGATCCGTGAAGTGGCTACCGATGAATCCGGCGCCACCGACGATGAAGTAGCGTTGAGATGTGCTTATCATCTTGCGACCTCGTTAGCGGTTATGCACCTTTGCCACGGCCTTACCTCGTAGTGCTGAGAGTCGGACAGCGTTATACACCATACTGAATGTGAAATGAATGAAGCTCCACAGCACCATACCGACCCCTCCGACTGCCTGAAAAGAGGCGGTAGTTGGGCCGGACGGTAAACGGTAGTTATAAAGGGTATATTCGCGCGCCAGTGGCAACATAGAAAGAATACCGGCCATCAGCAGAGCTGAGGAGATTGCCACAGCCAGATTAAAACGAAACACGATTTGCCACGGCTTCTCGCGATCTCCATACCCGTAAACGATGCGGGCCAGGATCCCCATGAGGAACAACTGAAGTCCGACGAGGCAAAACATGAGGAAGAGCAACATCCAATGCAAGGAGAAGCCGATACTGCCGATCTGGACGGGGCCGTTAAAAAGAGCCCCGACCCCGATACCTCCGAGAAGCAACAGCAGAATACCTGGCCGGATAAGGAAGAAGTCTGCGCCCCAGATGAACATTGCCTGAATGCTGATCCATCCGGCAAGCCACGGGGACCACCACCCAATGCGTCTGTGATGGCTTTGCCGCCCTTTGACATCTTTGTAGAAGGTGACAGGCACTTCGCTGGTTCGAAGTCCTAGATGAACAGACTTTATGATCATTTCCGAGGCGTACTGCCACGATTGCGAACGCAATTCCATGCGCTGCAATGCATCTCGTGTAACACCACGCATACCGCAGTGAATATCAGAAAAGGAACTCCCGTAAAGAATATTCAATATCCATGTAGTCAGCGGAGTCCCGAAGTACCGATGAAGCGCCGGCATTGAGCCCTTCTCGATAGAGCCTTTGAACCGGGATCCCATAATGTATTCCGATCCGCGACGGAACTGTTCTACAAAGGGTTCAAGCTTGCGGAAATCGTAAGTGAGATCAGCATCGCCAAGTATTGTGTATTTACCTCGAATATAAGGGATGGCGTCAATATAGGCTCGACCTAGTCCCCGTCTCGCTGTTTTCAACACACGAGCGCCTTTGGCGAGCGCAATTTCTGCGGTTTTATCGCTTGAACTATCGACGATTAGAATCTCGCCTCGTAAATTAATGCGGGAGAGGCCCTCTTTACACCAATCTACAAACTCGCCGATAGTGCGATCTTCGTTCAGGGCTGGTATGACGATAGATAGTTCAGGATCGGGTACGTCGACTGCAGGAATTAACAGTCTAATTTCGTGTTCTGCGGCGCTTTCCGATGTAAAACTGTCGATCATGAGATTTATTCCGCATGTGTTTCCGGAACTACTAGTGGTCTGACCAATCATAAGGTTCCATATTGCCGTGTCGTATGCGTTGATTCGCCATGCGCGAGGTGATCGGCATTGAAGTGAGCGCCGCAGACCGCGAGCGATTGGCAGCGGTGGTGGCGGATGGGAACAGTCTGCAGAAGCACGTTTGGCGGGCGCGGATTATTTTGGCGACAGGGAAGGCTGCGGCGCGGCCGAGATCTTGCGCCGCGCCGGGGTTTCGAAAGCCCTGTGTGGCGCTGGGAAGAGCGGTTTATGCGCGAAGGGGTGGCTGGCCTGCTGCGCAAGAAGACCAGAAAGCCTGGTCTGCCACCGTTGCCGCCGGCGCTGGTCAACGTGGTCGCGCTGACGCTCACCGAGCCGCCCGGCGAGCCGACGCACTGGACCGGCCGGGCAATGGCGATGGCCACTGGCGTGTCGCTGCGCTCGGTGCAGCGGATCTGGGCCGCGCACCGCTTGCAGCCGCACCGGGTGCGGCGTTTCAAGCTGTCGCAGGATCCGACTTTTTCCGCCAAGCTGCGCGCCGTCGTTGGGCTGTATCTCGACCCGCCGGCCCATAGTCTCGTACTGTCGGTCGACGAGAAGTCGCAGATTCAGGCGCTCGACCGCACCCAGCCGGCCCTGCCGATGAAGAATGGGCGGGCCCGGCTGATAACCCACGATTCTGTCAAGCACGGCGCGACCACGCTGTTCGCCGCGTTGAATGTCCTCGATGGCACGGTGATCGGCCAGTGCATGGCCAGACACCGGCACCAAGAGTTCATCCGCTTCCTCAACCGGATCGAGGCCGCCGTGCCCGCCGGCAAACTCGTCCATGCCATCCTCGACAACTAGGCCGCCCACAAGCATCCCGGAGTGCGCGCCTGGCTCGCCCGCCACCCGCGCTGGACATTTCCCGCGATCAACCGGTACCTCGGCGAGCACAACCGCAAACCCAAACCCTTCGTCTGGACTGCCGATCCCGTGAATCTCCGGTAGCTTCGCCAGAGCTAAGCCTGCTCATGTATCCGCTGCTGCCGAGGCTGGGCACCGCCAAGAGTACTACCGGCGCTCGCCAAACGTTCTTGTGGCGAATGTTCTGGTCGTCAATCGATCGTCTCCTACCGCATCCAATCGGCCACAGTCGCGTTGAGGATGATCCCGTTTGGGAGCTTCACCCGCAATCGCCCAATGAGATACACCAATCAGGATTTTTATGCCATGCTGCATGCGGAACCTGAATATGAAGATGTCTCAAAGCGGCTGAAGCGTTCGGCCTTGAGGAATTTACGTGGCCATATGTTAACGCAACGTTCCGGCGTTCCAGTTTATGTTGCAGCTATACAGATTTTTCGCTAAGAGGCTCTTCAAGTTAGCTGTGCGAACATTTACGGCTACGACTGCAAGTTTCAGATCCGACGGGCTCGGCGGCTCCTATGGAGCGGCGCCCTTTGCTGTCTACCGCCTGTCGCCTGTCGTGGATCTCCCTTCTCGAGACGATGCGTCGGGCGTTCCCGGACCTTTCGCGGGAAGCCGAGATGGCAGAACTGATCGCGGCGAAAGACGGAGCCCGGCAATGCCGAAGAGGCGGTCACCGCCATGTCGGTGATCGAATGTGTCCACCAGGAGGCTATGTGATGATCATCGTTCGCAGCCCTTTACGCATCACCTTGGGCGGTGGCGGTACCGACCTGCCTTCTTACTATCGCGATCACGGGGGATCCCTTATTGCTGCAGCAATTGATAAATACGTCTACATTACTCTTCACAAGAGTTTTTTGCCCGGCTATATCCTCAAATACACGGAGCTCGAACGAGTGGAGCGGGCGTGTGACATAAGGCATCCGATCATCCGCGCGGCCATCGAGCTCGTCGGCGCGGATGATCGCATCGAGATTGCCAGCCTGGCCGACATTCCGTCCGGCACTGGCCTGGGCTCGTCGGGAAGTTTTACGACGGCGCTACTGCGGGCGTTGCATACGCGCCAGCGCAACGTCATCAGTCCGCATGCGCTCGCCGACCAGGCCTGCCATATCGAGATCGACCTGTTGCGCGAACCAGTCGGCAAACAGGACCAGTTCATCGCCGCCTATGGCGGTGTAACCTGCTTCGAGTTCAACAGAGACGACAGCGTCACGGTCAACGCTGCGCCGATCAGCACCGAGGTGCTCGACAATCTCGAGGACGGGCTCTGCCTGTTCTTTACCGGATATTCCCGTTCAGCCTCGACCATCTTGCAAGATCAGGACTCCAGATCCAAGGCGAAGGACGCGTCGGTGATCGACAACTTGCATTATGTCAAAGATCTCGGCCGGCGCAGCGTCGATGCACTCATGCAAGGCGATTTGCCGCGATTTGCCGAGCTTATGGACGAGCATTGGCGATACAAGAAAAAGCGCTCGGGCGACATTTCGAACCCGAAGATCGACCAGTGGTACGATATCGCCTTGCGCAACGGTGCGCTCGGGGGGAAGTTGATCGGTGCCGGCGGTGGCGGCTTTCTGATGTTCTACACCGAGAACAAGCGACGGCTTCTTCACGCCATGTTGGAGCAGGGCCTCGAAGAAGTGCGTTTCCGCTTCGATTTCGAGGGCTCCAAAACGATGATCCAATGATGGGGATGCCGCCGATCGCCGTGCTTGCCGGCGGGCTGGCGACGCGTATGCGACCGCTGACCGAGCAACTGCCGAAGGCTCTGCTCGAAGTGGCCGGCGAGCCTTTCCTCGCCCATCAGCTGCGGCTTTATGCTCGCCAAGGCATTGAGCACGTCAAGCTCCTGGTCGGCTATCGGTGGGAGCAGATCCAGGCATTCGCGGGCGATGGCAGCAGATTCGGCGTGAAGGTCGAGTATATCGTCGATGGCCCAAAACTGATCGGCACCGGCGGCGCGATTCGCCGGGCACTTGACCGGCTCGGACCGGAATTTCTCGTCACCTACGGCGATGCCTGGCTCGACACCCCCTATGGTGCTGTGGTGGAGGTGTTTCACGCGAGCGATGCCCAGGCGCTGATGTGCGTGTTCCGCAACGAGAACCGCTGGGATACGAGCAATGTCGTGTTTGAGAACGGTGTCATCCGCCTCTACTCTAAGACGCGGCGGCTTTCGGAGATGCACCACATCGATTGGGGCCTCGGCATGCTGAAAGCTGCCGTGCTTGCGCCGCGGCCGGTCGACGAGCCTTGGGACCTCTCCGAACTTTACGAAGAATTGTCGGCGGCCGGCCAGCTGGCGGGCTACGAGGTGGCGCGGAGGTTCTACGAGATCGGGTCGTTGGCCGGGCTTGCGGAAACCGACCGATTGCTGCGCGCCTTGGCGCCGCGATGACGTCCCATCGCCCGGAGGGCTCACTAAGAAAAAGCATTCCCAATAAAATTGCGGCAGCCGAAACGACGTTTATGAGCAGATAATGGATAAGTTAGCGCCGAGAATAATTTCGTATACAGCAGTCGATCACAGAATTGTACGCTTGCGCGGGCTAACGTCGCTCCATGTGGCGTTGCTCGTCGTGATCGTTGGGTTCACCAGCTGGCTCGGCTACGTTGGGTTTATTGCGAGCGATGATGGCTCCTATAGCGAAGCGGCGATCGGCTGGCTCGACCACTTTCCTTATGTAGGGATCAATCACTGGGCTTTGCGCCATGCCGTGGTGCTGCCTGTTGCTCTGAGCTTTTGGCTCGGCGGAATCAATGAATTCACCATGATGCTGCCGACAAAGGTGTATCTGCTGTTGCTGATCCTGCTGACATATGGGTGCCTCAGCCGATTGCTCGAGCAAAGAACCGCTCTGCTGGCCTCGGCACTCATCGCGCTCACGCCGGTTCTTGTCCTGCCTTCGAGCCCATCGGACGATCCGGTGGAGTGCTTTTTCGTTGCGGCGTCGTTCTGGGCCTTTTATTTCGGCTCGGAGCATCGCATCAACCGAGCCTTGCTCCTTCTTTCCGGCATATGCGCCGGGCTGGCATTCATTACCCGGGAAACCAGCGCGATCATCGCGCTGTTCTACGGCGTCCTCTTTCTGCTCGGCCGTCGGGCGCCGCGCGCCTATTTCTTTCTGATCGCCGGCGGCTTTCTCGCAGTCCTGGCAATCGACACCGTTTATCTAGCTAGCATGACTGGCGATCCGCTCTATAGATTCCACATCAGCATGGGGGCAGTAACGAACGATAATCCGTTCCACCCAGCGATTGCGCCCGCGGCTCCCGCTCAGAACGGATTGGATCCCTCCGGGCTGATTGTGGCGCCGCGGCTGATCCAACCGGTTCTGATGCTGTTCACCGCGCATCAGTTCGGTCCTCTCTTCTTCTTCGCGGTTCCCGCTGGGTTCTGGCTCTGGAAAAATCGCGGCAAGCAGGAGCCGCAATTCGAGATCGCTCGTTTATCGGGCCTGCTAGGTCTCATATGGTTTCTGACGCTCTCTTATGTGTTGCTCGTTCTGTTCGTGGATCCGCGATACTTTACCGTAACCATCTACGCCGCGGTGCTGGTCGTCGCTCTCTGGTTGCAGACGCTAAGTTTGCACCGCGTTTCGTTTGGCCTGATCGTACTTTTTTTATCGGTTGGCGATCTGTTGATGATCTATCTCGACAACAAAGGCCTCATATTCGGCGAGAAAACCCTAGTAGCTCTCGCCCGCGCCTCTGATGAGCCGATCTATACGGACCCTGCCACGCTCGGCGGGGCCACTTTCCTGCTCAAATACACCGCACCGGAACATAAAGTCATATCTGGTTTTGCGCCGGCGGGCGGACTGTTCTTTTATAATCCTTCGCCAACCCGGCTTGAATTTCACCGTGACAGCATAGGCAAGTTCGAGCCGCGCAGCACATGGACGTTGCTGCGGAGCATTACCGAGGAACCCAAGCGAAGCGCTCTTATATTGCGCGCAAGCGGGCTTGAGGCAGTTTTGCCGGTCGGCATCGTCCAAAAATTGGATCCGCCGCTGCATCGTGGCTATCTCTATCGCGTACCACCGGGATCGTAGCAACCTTAGGGGACCGCGGCGCGACCCGGTTTATCCGGGGACCGTTCCGCCGTCACAACAATGCCCGACGCCAGATTGCGAACCCCGAGCAACGAAGCAATCAGGTCGTACGTGAGCATCAGGAGATAAAGCGGATAGAAAAAGTTGAAGTATATACTTTGGTAATAAAGAAAATCAAATCTTAGGTTCTCGAAGCCATTGCCATCGAGCAGATCGCGGACCGCCGAGAAATAGCAGCGATCATAAAACGCCAGGAAGCCGTAATTATCCTCCTCTCGCCATTCCGGATGAAGATTGCCAACGAGGTGGCGCGCCAGCCGGTTCGGCAAGAGCTTGTTGATCAGCGCAAAGGGTGCGTATTTGCCCGTAAAAGCGTGGATCATAAAGCCCCCCGGGCGGAGCAC
>Ga0209526_10002783_pt1 | contig 11809 bp, 10 predicted proteins | sample JacPinW_OM2H0_M1_FD_188566 | JGI IMG/M metagenome (GOLD analysis project Ga0209526, IMG submission 188566) | Forest soil microbial communities from Algoma, Ontario, Canada - Jack Pine, Ontario site 1_JW_OM2H0_M1 (SPAdes) (version 2) | ecosystem: Environmental > Terrestrial > Soil > Boreal...
GTGACGGGTATTGGAGGACTGTTCTTCCGAGCTCACGATCCGAAAACATTGGGGCGTTGGTACCAGCAACACCTGGGGATCTCGCTCACACCATCGAGCTACGAGGATTCCGTTTGGCAGCAAGAGGCAGGACCTACCGTTTTCGCTCCTTTCGAGGAGACGAGCGACTATTTCGGAGATGCCCACAAGTTCTGGATGGTGAACTTTCGAGTCCGGGATCTCGACAAAATGGCGGCCCAGCTACAAGCTGCGGGAATCGCGGTCAAGATTGACCCGCAGTCTTATCCCAACGGCCGGTTCGCCCGCCTGCATGACCCTGAGGGAAATCCGATCGAATTGTGGCAGCCTAAGGTTCCAGACACCAAAGGCTAGGTTGCCGACGACCCGGACACGATCCGAGAAGCGGCGAGATCAGGCCGCGGTGTTCGTGCCGCTCAGCATCGGGCGAGGGTCACAGTAACCACGGATCGACACGATCTCTCCATTAGTCACGTGAATATGCTCGGCGAAGGGAATGGGGCCGAAGACTGTGTCAATATTTACGATGGCGACGCAGTGCTCGCCATCGACAACAAGACGGATTACGTCGATGCTCTTCATGATTCGGGCAAACTGGTCGAGGCCCTGCTGAAACGCAGCGGCGCCGCGATACGTGTTTGTTGGGAACTCGCAGACCGCATCCCGATTAAGAGGAAGGGCGGAAGCGTCGTTGCGCCGCACCGCATCAATGTACCTTTCGACTACCTGAATCACCTGCTCGCGCAAGCCTTCTATGGCTTCAGCAGTCGACCGGCTCTCCGGGGGCATTCCTTTCTGCAACTGCCGGCGATACTCGACCGCGTCGAAATTGCCCTTCGATGAGGCAATCAAGCCGTCGCGCCCCAAATTCCATTTCTCAAAGCCGCTGATGCAGACCCTGTGGCCGGTCCCTTCCGGCCCTGTATTCGTGCCGGTAAGAGTCCAGTGGTACTCGGTCTCGTCGCCGCGCACCAGAAGGTCATCCATTGCTACCCGAAGGTCCGGAAAAGCGGTCATGAAGGATTGCGCCACTTGGGTAACCGCAGCCCGTCCCACGGCTGGAGGATCATCGTTCACGCGCAGGGCCCCGTCCTCCGAGAAGAACGCAGCCACGCTTGCGGGATTCCGGCTGCACCACGCCGCAGTGTAACGCGCCGCGAAATCTCGCAACTCAAGAACGCCATGAGCCATAGCCAGAAATCGTATCACGTCGGAGTCGTGAGTGGTTGACGCGATTAGGTAAGGGTTGCCGACTATCTGTTCGTAATCGGCGGGCGAGTTGTGGTATTCTCCCGAAAAACAAATGGTTGTCCGAAGTGTTATCCGAAGGAGATTATCGTGACGCCGAAAACAACATCGATCACGGACGTAGCGCAAGCCTTCTTCGACGCATGCGAGACAGGAAAGGGATGGGAAGCCTGCCGCGCGTATTGCACCCCGAATGCGACATTCTCGGCACAGGCCGAACCATTGCTGGACGTAAAAACGCTCGCGCAATACACAGACTGGATGAAAGGCATGTTAACCGTCCTGCCGGACGGCCGCTACGAGGTGAAATCATTTGCGACGGACAACGCACGGAACAATGTCGCCGCCTACGGAGTTTTCTATGGCACGCATACCGGCCAGGGTGGGCCGGTTCCTCCCACGGGCCGAAAGATCAGCACGGATTACGTTTACATGATGCAGTTCGACGGCGACAGGATCGACCACATGACCAAAGTATGGAACGCTGGCCTAGCGCTCAAAGACCTCGGCTGGGCATAGTTGTGGGACCGCTGAGGTGACAGGTAGTTGCCGGCGGATTTGGTTTTCGCGCAGCCCCGAGCGAATTACGGCAATCTATCGCTGACAGGAACGCGTTTCTTTGCTTAAGAAATAACCTGGGTCGCTGCTTCGATTCAGGATACCGGCCTGCCAATCTCCCATTGGTGTCCGTACGGATCGACGACCCTTCCCAGGCGCCAACCATGTTGATTTCCGACTGGCCACACCGTCACGGCTCCGGCAGCAACTGCCTTGGCGAATGCGGCTTCCGGGTCATCCACAACCATCACCATACGAACGGTTCCTCCACCAAGGGCTTCAGGACTGAAGTTCTTATGTTCGGGAGACTCGTCCGCTACCCAAAACTCCGCTCCGTTTATCGACAGGGGAGCCACTACGGTTCCGTCAGGTGCATCAATGCCGATACACAACGTCAGAACCAAGAACTGATTTGTAGAATTCAAGTGCTGCGGCTCCTCTTCGGACGGATAGGTAACAATACGAGCCGCCGCCTTGCTGTGACACGCTTCAGATCGGATAATCGCACCATGACACCGACTTCGATATTTCGCGGAGGAGGTGCTGTCGCGAACAATGTTCAGAGCGGAAACCGGAAGTAATCGACCATGAAAAGCAACGCGCCTAAATTTTCTCATGGGCGGCTTGTCGGTTTGGAAGGCGCGAATCACGGAAAGTGACCCTATAGGAAATCCCGGCAGATCGGAGCGCACGCGAGCGATAGAAGCGCCTTGTGCATATCTGCTTCTCAAAGCCGCGATCCGCTGTAAGTCAATCGCCCGGAGCAGAACCGGCCGCGCCTCTCGACACGGCCGGTAGCTTTGGCGAATACGCCTTCCCTGGCGAGCCGTTACGCTGCGATGAACAACGTGGTGCCGCCGCGGTTCACGAGGAGCAGCGCGCTGTTCCCGGATTTGTGCATCGCTTGCTCGAATTCAGCGACGTTGTGCACACGTTGATGATTCACTTCCTGAATCACGTCGCCCTTCCGTAGACCAGATTCGGCCTTCGGGCTCGAAGGGTCAATCCCTGTCACAACCACGCCCTTGGTCGACTCCGGCAGTTCGAGTTGTTTCGCCGTTTCGGCATTCAGGCTCTCGACGCTGACGCCTTCCAGTGCATCCTTTGATGCACCTTCCGGCTGATTCTGCGCTTCCTGCTTCGAGACGGGTAGCTCCCCGAGTTTTACGCTAATGTCCCGCGTGCTTCCGTTGCGCGAGATTTTCAGTTGGACCGCCTCGCCCGGCTGCATCATAGCGACCGTATTGCGCAGCTCGTTGCTGTCGTTCACGACTTTCCCGTTGATTTCGAGAATGACGTCTCCACGCTCCACGCCGCTCAGCTGTGCGGGACCCCTTGGGCTCACATCACCTACCAGAGCGCCCTTCAGTTCGGTCTGACCCAACGCTTTTGCCATGGCTGGAGTAATCGGCTGAACCACAACTCCAAGGTACCCACGTGTCACCTTGCCGTGATCCAGGATCTGACCCATTACATCGCGGGCAAGATTTATGGGAATCGCGAACCCGATTCCTTCATTGCCTCCGGAGCCGTGCGAGAGAATCGCCGTATTGATTCCGACCAGCTGGCCTCGATCGTTCACCAACGCCCCACCGGAATTTCCCGGATTGATCGGAGCATCGGTCTGGATGAAGTCCTCGTAGTCCTCGATACCGAGGTTGCCACGGCCTTTCGCACTCACGATGCCCATCGTAACCGTCTGGCCGACGCCGAACGGATCGCCGATCGCCAGCGCGTAGTCGCCGACTTGCACCTTCGAAGAATCTCCCAGCGTGATCGCTGGGAACTTTGATCCTTCCAGCTTTAGGACCGCCACGTCTGTTTTCGGATCCGTTCCGACGACCTGCGCCTTCAACTCGCGCTTGTCCGAGAGCGTGACCTTGACGTCCGTCGCACCGTCCACCACGTGGTTGTTGGTTAGTACGTAGCCCTCGGGGCTCACGATTACGCCCGACCCGAGACTTTGCTCGCGCCGATCCTTGGGGATCTCGGGACGGTTCCCGAAGCCCTGTCCAAAGAACTGTTGAAAGAAGGGATCGGTCTGCATCCCTTCGGGCATTTGGTTGGGTGTGCGCACAACCTTAGATGAAGAAATGTTCACCACATTGGGCAGAACTTCCTTAACGATCGGCGCAAACCCTGTCCTGCTTGGGCCTTCGCTTGGATCCGCCATTTTTAGCGACGCGTGCACATGCGCTTCCGTCGCGGCCTCTTTCGCGCGAGCTACCGCGTAACCCGTCGCGCCAACCGTTAGGGCCAGCGCGAGCGCTGCCGCCTTCGATTTGCGCGAAAATTGAATTCCATTCATGTTCCCTCTCTCTCGACGTTTCGACCGACTGGATCAACCAGCTTCGGTTCCTTTTCGGTTAGATACTTCTTGTCGTGCGTGCGCTTCTCCCTACCCGTTGGTATTTTGGGCTCCCTTGATTGGGTATAAGCAGTCTAGCTGTGGGAATTAGACTAAGTGCCTGGTTTCCCCGTGATCCGCTCGGAACTAGTCGCTCGGCTCACCTCTGGAGGCGATCAGGTCGATCAGCGATATTCTTGTTGTCGTTGGGGAGGCACAATGGGTCCAGAAGATCGGGAATCGGGTTTTCCGCACCCGCCAGGTTCGCTGCGTCCGCTTCTGCTGACGCACGATATGTTCTTCGGGGACCTGCAATCAAGTCGGTCGCTTCACGGCATTACACTGTCGCACCGCATCGCCGATTCTCCGCCGGAAGAAGTGCAGGTCCCCACGCATGTGGAGGCACACTTCGTGCTCGTCACGAGTGGATGTTACATCTCCTCTGCAAGCGCTACTCCCAACCGCAGGGCAACCGTTGTGTACAATCCTCCAGGCACGACCCACCGCGATCACTTCATAGCTGTTGCTGCAGGAGAGTATTAGAAAATATGGCATATCCAGTGCAGTTCCGTTCGGCAAGAACTATACCGATGCTTTCGCTCGCATTCGCCCTGCTCAGCCCTCTGGTGGTGGCTCAGACCGCAGACCCCGATGGCTTGTCAGCCGTCGCTCCTTCCGCGGTAGGTATATCTGCGGAGCGCCTGGGCAAAATGGAGCTGGCGATCAAAGCGGGAGACTTCAAGTCCATCACCAGCGTTGTCATCGCGCGGCACGGAAAGCTGGCCTACGAACATTACTTCGATAGCGATGGCGTGGATGGATTCCGGAATACGCGATCCGCTACAAAGACGATTACCGGAATGTTGATCGGGGCCGCGATTGACCGGCACTTCATTCCAAGCGTCGACGCACACGTGCTGGACTATCTGCAGGACAAGATGCCGATCGAGAACCCTGACACACGGAAAGGCAAAATCACCATCGAAGATTTCCTGACGATGAGCTCACTTCTTGAGTGTGATGACGAGAATTCATTCTCCCGCGGAAATGAGGAACGCATGTATCTCGTGGAGGATTGGGCCAAGTTTACTCTCGATCTGCCCATTCGCGGCTTTCCTGACTGGGAAACGAAGCCGAAAGATTCCCCCTACGGCCGGAGTTGGAGCTACTGCACCGCGGGTGCTACTACCTTGGGAGTTGTATTGGAACGAGCGGTTAAACGGCCTGTGCCGGACTTTGCTCGCGAGGTGTTGTTCGCACCTCTTGGCATAACGCCTGTGAGGTGGCACTTTCAACCGCTCGGAACAGCGATGACAGGTGGTGGCCTGGAACTACGCAGCCGCGACCTACTCAAGTTGGGACAGTTCTATTTGGACCGTGGCATGTGGAATGGGCAGCCGATTCTCTCTGCCGAGTGGGTAGAGAAGTCCCTTCGCCCACACGCCAATGCTCGCGAGGACACAGACTACGGATACCTCTGGTGGCTCCAGACATTCCATTCTCATGCCCGCTCTTCGCGTTCCTACGGGATGTACGGCACTGGTGGGAACAAGATCCTTGTCTTCCCGGACGAATCTCTGGTCGTCGTGATTACCACCACCAACTACCATGTCCAGGGTGCGGGCGCACTTACTGACAAGCTGGTCGTTGATTACGTTCTCGAAGCCGCTGCGCCCGCAAATGCGCAGTAACTCTTCCAGTCAATAAGTGCCGCGAGGGCCTCATCCGCTTTTGCTGACGTCCTTGGAGGCGGAGTGGCCTCAGTTATTGCCGGAGGGGACTTTTCGTCGCAGCTCCTCAAAAAAATGAAAGATGAAATTGACCTTGTTCACTGGCAAGGTCTCGCTCGAAGGGCGAGACTTCAGCACCACAAAACGCTTTCCATCGGGGTGCAGATCGAAATTAACAAGGCCCAGCCGTTCCGTGAATTGTCCCGGTGACCAGAGCCGAGACCTATCGGCCTGGAAAGAGTCGCCTGAGGCGGTGTAGGTGGCGACCATGATCTTGTTATCCTGCGTCCGATAAAAAAGATCCTTTCCGTTGCGAGACCACCTCGGGGAGCCGCCGCCACTCGTAGAAATCTGCCACTTGCCGCCCGGTCCGGGAAATGGCCGGACGTACACTTCGAAATTCCCCGACTCGAAGGACTCGTAAGCGATCCAATGCCCATCGGGTGAGAACGCCGCCGCCTGTTCGGTAAAAGGGCTTTTCAAGAACTGCTTTGGCTCCCCAGGCTTCCAGCCCATCTTCTCGTTGCCTTCCATAGTCATGATGAAGATGTTCCAGGAAGTGCCCACATTCAGCTGGTCAAACAGCAAGACTTTGCCATCTGGGCTCCAGGAGGACGGGAGTTTGCGGGTCTTGGTGGCGGTCAAGCGCAACGCATCCCCGGTGCCATCGGCGCGCTTCCAGTAGAGATCACTCTCACCATGAGGCTCGATAGAAGAATAGGCAATTCTCTGGCCATCCGGCGTCCAGATCGGATTAATGTTCCGGAGCCCCTCACCGAACGTAAGGCGCGTCAGAGTATCGCGCTCCAATTCGTACACCCAGATATCAAACCCTTTGCCGTCGTTGATCTGCAAAGCCACGCGTTTCCCATCCGGGGAAAACGCAGGACTGTAGTAGTCTCCGGGAAGTTCGCGCATCGGCGTGAACTTCCCATCGCGATCCATCCAGTACATGGATACGGTCTGAAACGCACCGTTCCCCGCCACATACATGAGACTTCCGTCATCGGAAAACGAGATTTGCGCACTACCGTCGCCGGGAAGCGCGGCCACACCTTCCAGAACCGGCGCCGGCTGTCCCGTCGCTTCCAGCCGTTTCAAATCAAACGGTACGGCGAATAGCGAGCCCTCGTGCATGTAGACAACGTGCCCAGTCGGCACATAGCGGGCATAGAAGCCGCCATGCTGCAATGTCTTGCGCTCTCCCGAAGACATCGAGTACACCACGATATCTGCGTCCTCATAGTTGCCACCGTGAGTGTTCGACGTAAACAGAACTGCCTTCCCGCCCGGCAGCACCTGCGGCCAGCGGTGTGTGACTTCACCTCCTTTCTGATTGAGTGTGGTCAGCGGTTCCGGTGCTCCTCCCGCGGAGGACACCTTGGACAGGGCCGATCGGAATGTCTCGGCGAACACAATGGTGCCGTCTTCGGCCCAGCTCCCGCCACGGCCGGTCGGTGCATCGCAGACCGTAACCGCCGCGCCACCCTGAACAAAGATCTTCTTCAATCTGCCGTCCGCGAAGAAGCCTAGCCAACGCCCGTCCGGCGAGAAAAAGGGATTTTGAGCATTCTCGGTCCCGGAAAGAACTGTGGCCTGCAACTGGTCGAGCAAACGCACGTAAATGTGTCGCTTCTGATCAGAATCTTTAGCCACGAAGACCAGCCGCGTGCCGTCAGGAGAAAGGACCGCTGAAGAGCCCTGTTCGGTGGACAGGTTTGCGTCCGCGCCGATCTCCGCGCTCAACCAAATGGGCTGTGCAGACTTTGGCGTGCGCACAAAGAAACCGACAGCCACAGCGATTGCTGCCAGCGTGCACGCCGCCGCCGTGATCCATGCGAGACGCACGGCCGCCTTGCGGCGCGGAACGCCCAACCCCGGCACTCCCGTTTGCGAGCCCGCCTCCGCGATCCATTTCAATTCGAATGCAAGGTCGCGTGCCATCTGCCAACGTTCTTCCGGATCTTTCGCCAGGCAGCGACGAATCGCGTGATCTAGCGCAGGCGGCGTCATCGGCTTTATCGTGGTGATGGACGCAGGCTCTTTTTCCAGAATCGCCGAAACCACGCTAAGCTGGCTTTTTCCTTGAAACGCCTTTTGTCCTGTCAGCATCTCGTACAGCACCGCACCCAATGAGAAAATGTCGCTCCGGCCATCCAGTTCCTTTCCCTCCACCTGCTCTGGAGACATGTAATGGAATGTTCCAACGATCGTCCCTTGCTCCGTCACCGGTGATTGCTTCGTTGCAGCGGTGAGAGTTGCCTCACTGACGAGGGGAGCAGCGGGTTTGGCGAGGCCAAAATCGAGCAGCTTCGCGCCCATGGCGGTGAGCATGACGTTGTCGGGCTTGAGGTCACGGTGCACCACACCGCTGCGATGTGCTTTGTCCAGCGCGTCCGCGATCTGCGCACCCAATCTCAGGAGTTGCTCGAGGGGAAGAGGGCCTTTCTCCAGCCGCTTTGAAAGTGTCTCACCCTCTAGACATTCCATAACCAGGTAATCGATTCCATTCTGACTGCCGACGTCGTGGAGCACGCAGATGTGCGGGTGGTTAAGAGCGGAGATCGTTTTGGCCTCGCGCTCGAATCTTTGTTTGCGAGTGGGGTCGAGAGAAAGCCGAGATGGAAGAATCTTGATGGCGACAATGCGTTCGAGCCGCGTATCGCGCGCGCGATACACCTCGCCCATCCCGCCCGCACCCAGCGGTGCAACGATCTCGTAGGGCCCGAGTCTCGTACCCGAAGCCAGCATCATATTGGCTGGGATTATAACCTTGCCGAATCTTCGCAGGGGTATATTGCCTTATTGAAGGGGCTACACCCCAAAAATCTGCACTATTCTGGGCGTATCGGCAAACCGGAATGTATGGCGCGAATCAGGTCTGTTGGCACCACTTCCGGCTTGCCCGTCATCGAACGCCAACAAGGGAGCTTGGTACAGACTTCGGCTACACGCCCGTCCGTCCCGGATAAGAATTGCGTAAGTTCACATCGTCAGGACGACGCGGAACTGTGCGTTGCCGCTCAACATGCGCGCGTACGCCTCGGCCGCTTTTTCGAGCGGATATGTTTCAATCATGGGACGCACGCCGGTTAGTTCGGCGAAGCGCAGCGTGTCCTCGGCATCCGTTGGTGTTCCCGAGGCCCAACCTTGAATACTTCGACTTCCAGAAATGAGCTGTACGGGTGTGACTTCAATGGGATCCATCGTCGCACCAACAACCATTAGCTTGCCGTTCGGCGCCAAGCCGTCGATTACCTCGGACATCGCTTTCGAGCTTGGGGCTGTTGCGAGAATTACCTGTGCGCCGCCCAATTTTTGCAATGCCTCCGCAGCGTTCGCCACTTTGTTATCGACGTACACGTTCGCTCCGAGTTTCTTTGCGAGCGCCGCGTTTTCCGACCCGCGTCCGATGGCCGCGACCTTATAGCCAAACTTGCTCGCGAATTGAATTCCCAGGTGGCCCAGACCGCCGATACCCAGCACCGCAACAAGGTCGCCGGGGAGCGCACCGCTGTGCCGCAGCGCGTTGTACGTGGTAATTCCAGCGCAGAGCAGAGGTGCTGCTTCAATGTCACTTAGACTTTCCGGTATCGCGGTCAGCGCCTCCGCGGGGGCCACCATGTATTGCTGGTATCCGCCATCATAGCTGATGCCCGCAATCTTCAGATTCTGGCAATTGCCAAAATCTCCTCGCCGGCACTGGAGACAGGTGCCGTCATGGCCGCCGTGCCAGCCGACGCCCGCGCGCTGCCCCGTCTTCCACTCGGATACACCGGCACCCACTTCATCGATGATGCCCGCGACTTCGTGCCCTGGAACGCGGGGATACTGAATTCCCGGCCACGCACCTTCTTTGGTGAACAAGTCACTGTGGCAGACACCACAGGCCTGCACCTTGATGCGCACGTGTCCTACTCCCGGCGTGGGAATCTCGCGATCAACGATCTGGAAATCGGCTCCCGCCTTAGGAATCTGCGCCGCCTTCATTGGTGCTATTGCGATTTTTGTAGTTGCCATGATGCCTCCTTATGAATTCTGAGCAATAAGATGCGTCAGTGACGAGGCGAAATCGAATCACGCGATCTCTTGTCGCCATCGCTTCCACCTCTAAGTTCAGAAAACGATTTGTTCGAATGCCAAGGAGGGGCGCTAAGGACTTACTGCACCCTCCCTTAGCCCTTAGCGAGTGCCAATTTTACTTACGTCATTCTTGATGTCAAGAAGAGGAGGCTTATGAGCACTCCATGGCCGTGGGCGACATCAACGGCGGCGGCAGCGTCGCCGTTGGTTCGTCGATACGTATCCAGACGGCAGTCCTCCCCCATGCCAACACCTGGATAAATCCCAGTCGACAATCAGCGAGCCGGCCCGCTGGGTTGGTAAAGACGCTACCGTAATGAATTACCTTCGAAGTTGTTCCCATTACCCGCAACGCTTCCCATAGGGCAACTTGGTTCGCGGTCAGAACAGGCCTGCGCAGATTCTCTTCCAGAGCGTGGATCGCTCCAATCCGGAAATAACGCGCAAACGGGTACAGGCAGGTGCACATCTAACGGTTATGTGGGAAATCTTTCACCGTAAGCCTCGACCGCAGCAGAAGGTAACGACGGGCCGCTTCGAAATCGAGCGGGACGGTGAAGTCGCCTTTCTCGATTACAGTTTGGCCGGAAATATTCTGGAGCTAAGCCACACTGAAGTTCCTGAAAAATTGCGCCATATGGGGCTGGCGTCCTCTCTAGCAGAGACTGCTCTCCGTTGGGCCCGAGAGCACAACCTCAAGGTCGACATCGTTTGCCCGACGGTACAGCAATATATAGCGAAGCATCCGGAATACTCAGATCTTGTTGTGCATTGAATGACGATTGATTATTCGAGTGGGTCGGAACCGGCTTAGGGACTGGGTAAAGACAATCGCGCCTTCTGGCCGAGTGGTTGGCAGTCCGGAAGTAACGGTTCTTCTGGCGTTAGTCTCCGAGTGGCCCGTCACCGCCAAGGCCGCAAATGGTCTATGGCATGTCACCAGCGAACTAGATGTGCAGCCGCTCGCACCAGTGTACACGCAGGAGACTCATGACCTGAGTGAAACCGAAAGCGGGCAATCCCTGGCTGCAAGACGAATGCGGTACTCTTATTTGCGATAAAAGCGACGAAGGGTCACTCGATGACAAAGCGATTCTGGAGCTGCGCCCTCATGACGCTCCTCAGTGCTGGCGTAAGCGCTGGCTTTTCCCTTGCAGGTCTACTCGGCCCCGGCAGCGACGACAGCTTCGCCCGGTATGCGGCTTCGCGAAGCGTCGCCTTGTTGCTGACGGTCCTGATCGCGATCCGCGTTCGTTCCCGCATGGCAATCGCGTTTCTGGGAATCGCCATGACGGTAGTGCAGGCGTTTGACGGCGTCATCGGCGCGCTCGCCCACGATCCTTCGAAGACCTACGGACCGTTTGCCTTTGCTGTCCTCAACGCACTCGCGGTGGGCTGGCTCCTGCGAGGGCAGGAGAGTCATCCAAAAGAACCCGTGAAAAGCTAGCCGCTGCTCGATCAGTCTACGTCGATTCGAGCAACCCTCTGGATCGACTCACCTTCGTCTGAATCGAACTTTGACAATCAAATAAAACTAATGAAGAGACATAAACGCCCCAAGTCCCGGATGGTCGGCAACCCTTGTCTTACCCGGATTATGGAAGGGAGTGTTGTCTGTCACCCGGGAGGCCTCTTTCAGCGACGATCCTAAATGAGCGGAGCTGGTCGGGGACTACTACTTGGTTGAGAAAGCAGGGGTACGGGCGGTCACGCCCGACCGCCCCTTCTGGCGGACGGCCTCCAGCAGTGTGTCCTTTTTATTTCATCCCATCCAGAATTGAGCCCACGATGCCTCCGACGACGCCTCCCTGCACTGCTTCCTTGC